>Ga0316576_10002522_pt1 | contig 10443 bp, 10 predicted proteins | sample S0NA_FD_203075 | JGI IMG/M metagenome (GOLD analysis project Ga0316576, IMG submission 203075) | Rhizosphere microbial communities from salt marsh grasses in Alabama, United States - S0-2_050615r3r5 | ecosystem: Host-associated > Plants > Roots > Rhizosphere | place: USA: Alabama | collected... | reverse complement strand
CGCTGTCGCGGTGACGATCTGCTCCGGCGTCGCCGTCTTGGGCAGGTAGGCCGAGGCCCCGAGCTCGAGGGCGGTCAGCAGGGCCCCGTCGCTGGGCGCGTCGCTGAAGGCCACCACGCCCAGGTCAGGCCAGCGGTCCCGCGCGATCGCGACCACGTGCCCGGGACCGGATCCGGGCAAGTCCAGGCTCACCAGCAGCGCGTCGGGGGCGTGCGTCGCCAGCGCCCGGAGCGCGGACTCGGTGTCGGAGACCTCGGCGACGACCTCGGCGCCGGCCTCGGCGAGCACCTGGGCCAGGCCGCGCCTGGTCAGGTGGTTGCCGTCGGCGACGACGACGCGCAGGTCGGCCCCGCTGCCCTGCCCGCCGGACATGCCCGCTCCTTCCGCTGCACGGGACCCTAGCAACGCCCAGCCGCGGGCCGGGCGAACGCGACCGTGGCAGCGCCGCGCCCGAGCGGCTAGCCTGTGCACTCGTGGCCGAGCAGACCCATTCCAGCATCGTCATCACAGCCGAGCCCGCGGCGATCATGGGCGTCATCGCCGACGTCGAGGCCTACCCCGAGTGGATACCGGGCCTGGACACCGTCGTCACGCACGGTGCCGACGAGCTCGGACGGCCGCTGGAGGCCACCTTCCACGGCAACCTCGGACTGGTCAAGGACTCCTACACGGTGGCCTACGACTGGGCCGACACCGAGGTGTCGTGGCACCTGACGCAGGGGGAGGCGCTGCGCGACCTGCACGGCACCTACCAGTGCACCCCCGCTGCCGACGGGAGCACGTCGGTGGAGTACCGCCTCGATGTCGAGCTGGCCATCCCCGTGGTCAGCATGCTGCGCAAGCGCGGCGAGAAGATGATCGTCGACTCGGCGCTGAAGGGGCTGAAGAAGCGCGTGGAGGGCTGATGGGCCAGCCGACCCCGGGCTCGTTCTGGGATGCGATCCGCTCCTGGGCGGACTCCGCCGGCCTGCTCCTGCCCCCCGAGGAGCCCGACGACCAGAAGCGTCCGCACGTGCCCGCGTCGGTGTGCGACAACTGCCCGATCTGCCAGGGGGCGGCCACACTCGAGCAGGTCAACCCGGAGGTGATCGCTGAGCTGGCTGATGTCGCCCGCAACGTGCTGAGCGGGGTCGGTTCGGCTCTGGCGGCAGCGGCCGAGCAGCGGCTCGCGCAGACCAGCACCGGAACCCGGAATGCCCCGTTTGCCTCCAAGGTCGACGAGCCGACCGTCGACGTGCCCACTGCCGAGGAGACCACCGCCCACGAGCCCACCGCCCACGAGCCCACCGCCGACGAGCCCCCTGCCGAGGAGCCCGAGGCCGACGAGCCCGCCGTCGACGGGCCCGCCGTCGAGGGGCCTACCGCCGAGCCGGGCTCCGCGCAGCCGGGCGAGCCGGGGGCGGGCCCACCCGAGGTCGGCTCGGGCGAGCAGCCACGGCAGCGCCCTGAGGACTCGCCCTAGAGCCCTAGAGCTGCGCCCCGTCGTCCCACCCGCCGTTCGGGCGTGAGTCGGGCAGCAGCCACACCAGTGTCACGAACCCGCCCATGGTCGCCAGGCCCGCGGCGAAGGACACGATGCGCGGGGCGTCCCACCCGGTCAGCGCGATCAGCGCGAGCGTGATCGGGCCGCCGAGCAGCGCGGCCCAGGCCAGCCGCTTGAGGGGCGTGCCCTCCGGCAGCTCCGGGGGAGGGGGCGGGGTGAAGTGGCCCTCGTCCTCCCAGTTGTCGACGAAGGCCCCGGGATCCCGCTCCGGGGTCGGCTCCGGCTGCGGCCGGGCGCGGCGCAGCGGCTCGAACAGCGCGGCCAGTCCCGCCTCGGACCCGCCGGCGTCCCTGTCGCGATCCGACCCGCCCGCGGGCTCCTCGGCCCGCGGCTCGGCGCCGCCCGGGCCGGCGGGCGCACCCTCGGAGCCGGTGCCGGAGGCGTCGGAGGTGAGGTCCTCGACGATGCGGGCCCACGCCTCCTCGAACTCATCCGGGCGATCGGGCATGCTCCATGGTCGCACACCGGCGGCGTGTCGCGAGGGCCCGTCGCGTTGCCCGTCCGCCCGAGCGTCCCCTACCGTGTCCTAGGCCGAGGAAGGACACCGCATGCTCTACACGATCATGAAGCACGCTGTCCTCGGCCCGCCCCTCAAGACGCTCTACCGGCCCAGGGTCGAGGGCATCGAGCACATCCCAGCCGAGGGCCCGGCGATCCTGGCCAGCAACCACCTGAGCTTCTCGGACTCCTTCTTCCTGCCGCTGGTCGTGGACCGCAAGATCACGTTCCTGGCCAAGAGCGACTACTTCACCGGCCCGGGTGTCAAGGGGTGGCTGACCAAGCAGTTCTTCTCCGGCGTGGGCCAGGTGCCGATCGACCGGTCGGGCGGGCGGGCGAGCATGGCGGCGATCGAGACCGGGATCCGGGTGCTCCGCGAGGGCCACCTGCTGGGCATCTACCCGGAGGGCACCCGCTCCCCGGACGGGCGGCTGTACCGGGGCCGGACCGGCCCGGCCCGGATGGCGCTGGCCGCGTCCGCCCCGGTGATCCCGGTGGCCATGATCGGGACCGACAAGATCCAGCCGACCGGGCAGAAGATCCCCAGCCTGTACCCGCTGACCATCCGGATCGGGGTGCCGCTGGACTTCTCCCGGTACGCCGGGATGGAGGACGACCGGTTCGTCCTGCGCAGCATGACCGACGAGATCATGTACGAGCTGATGATGCTCTCCGGCCAGGAGTACGTCGACATGTACGCCTCCCAGGCCAAGGAGCTGATCACCAAGTACGGCTCCTCGACCCCGACGCCGGAGCAGATCGCCGCCGTCGACGGCCCGCCGGCCCGCAGCGCCTGAGCGCGGGCGGCGCCTGAGCGCTAGCGCAGCCGCGCCCAGCCCTTCGAGCGCTCGACGGCGATCCGCCAGCGCCGGTGCGCGGTGGTGTCGTGCGGGCCCGGCTCGAACCGCGCGTCGGCGGACTCCCGCAGCCGGGCGCCGACCTCCTCGGGGGAGACCCACACCCCGGTGCCGATGCCCGCGGCGATCCCGGCCCCCAGCCCGGTCGCCTGCAGCTCGGCCGAGCGGATCACCGGGACGCCGAGCTCGTCGGCCTGCGCCTGGCACAGGAACCCGTTGGCCGCCGCGCCGCCGTCCACCGACAGCTCGGGCAGCCGAAGCCCAGCCTCGCGGGTCATCAGGTCGACCACGTCGCGGACCTCGAAGGAGATCGCCTCGAGCGTGGCCCGGGCGATGTGCGCCCGGGTGGTGCCGCGGGTGATGCCCACGATCGTGCCGCGCGCGTACGGGTCCCAGTCCGGGGCGCCCAGCCCGGTGAGCGCGGGGACGAACACCACGCCCCCGGAGTCCGGCACGGAGCGGGCCAGCTCCTCGGACTCGGCAGCGGTGTCGATGATGCCCAGCCCGTCGCGCAGCCACTGGACCGCCGCGCCGGTGACGAACACCGCCCCCTCGAGGGCGAACTCCCGGCGGCCGTCCGGATGCGCCCAGGCCACCGTGGTGAGCAGCCCGGACCGGGAGGGCACGATCTGCTCGCCGGTGTTGACCAGGACGAACGAGCCGGTGCCGTAGGTGCACTTGCTCGACCCGGGCGCGAAGCAGCCCTGCCCGAAGAGCGCGGCCTGCTGGTCGCCGAGGATCGACCCGATCGGCAGCTCGAGGCCCAGGAAGCCGGTCGGGTCGGTGTGGGCCAGCACGCCGTAGGAGGTCGTGATCTCCGGCAGCGCCTCGTGCGGCACGCCGAACAGCGCGAGCAGCTCGGGGCTCCAGTCGCCGGTGTGCAGGTCGTAGAGCAGGGTGCGCGAGGCGTTCGTGGGGTCGGTGAGGTGGTGCAGCCCCCGGGTCATCCGCGCCACCAGGTAGGAGTCGACGGTGCCCACCGCCACCTCGCCGGAGCGGACCCGGTTCCAGGTCATGCGGTCCTCGGCGCGCACCCACGCCAGCTTCGTGCCCGAGAAGTAGGGATCGAGCCGCAGGCCGGTGCGGTCCTCGATCAGCGGCTCGTGACCGGCCTCCCGCAGCGTCGCGCAGATGCCCGCGGTGCGGCGGTCCTGCCAGACGATGGCCCGGCGCGGGGCGCCCAGCGTCTCGCGGTCCCAGAAGCAGATGGTCTCGCGCTGGTTGGTGATGCCGACCGCGGTGGGCGGGTCGGCCTTCGCCGCGTCGGTCTCCAGCAGCGCCCGGGTGGCGGTCAGCGTCGCCGCCCAGATCTCCCCGGGGTCGTGCTCGACCCATCCGTCGGCGGGGAAGTGCTGCGGGAACTCGCTGTAGCCGCGGGCGAGCACGGCCAGGTCGACGGAGACCAGCAGGGCGGTGACACCGGTCGTCCCGGCGTCCAGGGCGAGGATGCTCATGCGGCCACCCTAGACGGTGCGGGCGCACCCGTCGGGCGGCGTCCGGCCGGTCACCTCGGTACCGTGTGGCAGGAGTCACCACCATCCCAGGAGGGTTCACGCATGGCTGTCAAGAAAGTCGCTCTGCTCACCGCCGGCGGGCTCGCGCCGTGCCTGTCGTCGGCCGTCGGCGGACTGATCCAGCGCTACACCGAGGTCGCGCCCGACATCGAGATCATCGCCTACCGCGGCGGCTACCAGGGCCTGCTCAAGGGCGACATAATGAACGTCACCCCGGAGGTCCGCGACAAGGCGCACCTGCTGCTCGACTTCGGCGGCAGCCCGATCGTGAACAGCCGCGTGAAGCTGACCAACGTCGCCGACTGCGTCAAGCGCGGTCTGGTCGCCGAGGGACAGGACCCGCAGAAGGTGGCCGCCGACCAGCTCGTGGCCGACGGCGTGGACGTGCTGCACACCATCGGCGGGGACGACACGAACACCGCCGCCGCGGACCTCGCGAAGTTCCTGGCCAGCAACGACTACGGCCTGCAGGTCGTCGGCCTGCCCAAGACCATCGACAACGACATCATCCCCATCCGCCAGTCGCTGGGGGCGTGGACGGCCGCCGACGAGGGCGCCCGGTTCTTCTGGAACGTCGTCTCCGAGCACAGCGCCAACCCGCGCACGCTCATCGTCCACGAGGTCATGGGCCGCAACTGCGGGTGGCTCACCGCCGCGACGTCGCAGTCCTACCGGCGTCTGCTGGACAGCAAGGAGTGGCTGCCCGCGTTCGGCGTCCCGCGGGAGCGGCGCGACGTCCACGCGGTGTTCGTCCCCGAGATGGAGATCGACCTCGACGCCGAGGCCGCCCGGCTCAAGGGGGTCATGGACGAGGTGGGCAACGTCAACATCTTCCTGTCCGAGGGCGCGGGCGTGGACTCGATCGTGGCCCAGATGGAGGCCGCCGGCGAGGAAGTGCCGCGCGACGCGTTCGGCCACGTGAAGCTCGACCTGATCAACCCGGGCGCCTGGTTCGCCGAGAAGTTCGCGCCGATGATCGAGGCCGGCAAGGTCCTGATCCAGAAGAGCGGCTACTACTCCCGCGCGGCCGCATCCAACGAGCGCGACCTCGAGCTGATCAAGTCCTGCGTGGACGTCGCGGTGGACACCGCGCTGGCCGGCGGGACCGGGCTGGTCGGCCACGACGAGGAGCGCGGCGACGAGCTGAGAGCCATCGAGTTCGAGCGCATCAAGGGCGGCAAGAACTTCGACATCGACGTCGACTGGTTCGGCGCGCTGCTGGCCGGGATCGGCCAGCCGAAACGGGCCAAGGTCCAGGTCGAGCACTGAGTCAGGCGGCACACGGGAGGGGCGAGCCCGGCGGGTCCGCCCCTCCCGTGTGCCTGCAATACCCTTGACCCCATGTCTGTGCAGGACGCGACGCTGACCGTCGCCCCCGATGCTCCGGCCCGCCGCGGGGCGGCCGCCCAACAGCCCACGTGGCCGGATCCCGCCGAGCTGGCGGCGGCCACCACCACGCTGCGCGGGCTCCCGCCGCTGGTGTTCGCCGGGGAGTGCGACCTGCTCACCGAGCGGCTGGCCGAGGCGGCCAACGGCGACGCGTTCGTGCTGATGGGCGGCGACTGCGCCGAGACGTTCGCCGGGGCGACCGCCGACGCCATCAGGGCCAAGCTCAAGACCGTCCTGCAGATGGCCATCGTGCTCACCTACGGGGCGTCGATGCCGGTGGTCAAGGTGGGCCGGTTGGCCGGGCAGTACGGCAAGCCGCGCAGCAGCGACACCGAGGTCATCGACGGGGTGGCCTACCCGAGCTACCGAGGCGACGCGGTCAACGACATCGCCCCGACGCAGGCTGCGCGCCGGCCGGACCCGGGCCGGCTGGTGCAGGCCTACCACACGGCCAGCGCGACGCTGAACCTCGTGCGCGCCTTCACCCAGGGCGGCTACGCCGACCTGCGGCACGTGCACTCCTGGAACCAGGACTTCGTGGCCTCCACCGAGGCGGGCCGCCGCTACGACGCCATGGCCCGCCAGATCGACCGGGCGCTGGCCTTCATGAGGGCCTGCAAGGCCGATCCCGAGGAGTTCCGCCGGGTCGAGTTCTACGCCGGCCACGAGGCGCTGCTGCTCGACTACGAGGATGCGCTGACCCGGATCGACTCCCGCACCGGGCTGCCCTACGACGTCTCCGCGCACTTCCTGTGGATCGGCGAGCGCACGCGCCAGCTCGACGGCGCGCACGTGGAGTTCGCCCAGGGCATCCGAAACCCGATCGGGGTGAAGATCGGCCCGACCACGACCCCCCAGGACGCCGTCGCCCTGGTCGAGGCGCTGGACCCGGAGCGCACCCCGGGCCGGCTGACCCTGATCACCCGGATGGGCGCCGGGCGGATCCGCCACGTCCTGCCCCCGCTCGTGCGGGCCGTGGAGGCCACCGGGCACCCCGTGGTGTGGGTGTGCGACCCGATGCACGGCAACACCTTCGCGGCCAACTCCGGGCACAAGACGCGCTCGTTCGCCGACGTGATGGACGAGGTCGGCGGGTTCTTCGAGGTGATGCGCGAGTGCGGGGCCCACCCGGGCGGGCTGCACGTCGAGCTGACCGGCGACGATGTCACCGAGTGTGTCGGCGGCATCGCCGGGGTCACCGAGGACGGCCTGGGGCTTCGCTACGAGACGGCCTGCGACCCGCGGCTGAACCGGGTCCAGTCCCTCGAGCTGGCCTTCGCCGTGGCGGAGATGCTGGTCAGCCCCTGACCGGCGGCCAGGCGCCCAGCGCGGCGTGGCGCAGCGCTCAGCGCAGCACCGCGCGCGGCCAGGCGCCCGCGGTCACGTCGGTCGGGTCGTCGGGCCGGTCCCCGGGGTTCGGCTGCTCCAGCGCGTCGCCGGGCAGCTTCGCCAGCCGGTTGGACATGACCTCGGTGAACCGGGCCGGCGACGGCGCGTTGCGGATGACGGCCGCGGCGCTGTCCGGCGGGGTGGCGTACAGGGCCAGGATCATGCGACCGCGCTGCAGGTAGGTGGCCGTGCCCTCGACCTCGCCGCCGGTGCCGTTGGTGACGCCGAACGCGTACGCCTGGCGGGTGACGCCGGGGACGTCGGGCCAGTCCGCGTCGGGCGGGTCGGCGAACGTCCAGGTCAGCGGCTCCTGGTCCCCCGACGGCGCCGGCACGGGCTCGTCCGGGCAGGTGGCCCGGGCGTCGGCGAGCTCGGCCATGCCCTGCTCGGCCTCGGCCGGGCTGCTGTAGAGGATCGCCTCGCTGCTGACCCAGGCCACGCCGGCGCCGTCGCCGATGCCGACCTGCTGGCGGCCGATCCGCAGGTCCTCGCTGGGGAACGCGCCGTAGCACAGGTCCAGCGAGGTGCGTCCCTGCACCTCGGTGCCCCCCTCGTAGGGCTGGAAGAAGGCCTCGGGCGCGGCGTCGTCCTCGGTCAGCGACACCATCTCCAGCAGCTGCGGGTCCGTGGGGGTGCCCACCGCCTCGCGCACGAGGGTGCACCCCCCGAGCAGCAGGCAGCCAGCCAGCCCCAGTGCCACCGCTGGGTACGCCCGACCCCCCACGATCGCCCTCCTCTAGGCTCATCGGCCATGGACCTCGTCGATCTCCGCTCCGACACCGTAACGCGTCCCACGCCAGCCATGCGTACCGCCATGGCCGGGGCGATCGTCGGCGACGACGTCTACGGGGAGGACCCCACCGTCAACGCCCTGGAGCAGCGCGTCGCCGACCTGCTCGGGCACGAGGCGGGGCTGTTCGTGCCCAGCGGGTCGCTGGGCAACCAGCTGGGCGTGCGCCTGCTGGTGCCCGCCGGCGGGGAGCTGCTCTGCGACCGGCTGGCCCACGTCGTGCGCGCCGAGCTCGGCGGGCACGCGGTGCTGGGCGGGGTGACCACCCGCACGTGGGAGGCGCCGCGGGGGCGCCTGGACCCCGAGGTGGCGACGGCGATGGCCACGCCCGCGGCCGGGCCCTACCTGGTCTCCACCCGGGCGATCGCCGTGGAGGACACCCACAACTTCGGCGGCGGCACCGTGCAGGAGCTCGCCGCGATGCGCGCGCTGCGCGAGTACGCCGACTCCGTCGGGATCGCGCTGCACCTCGACGGGGCCCGGCTGTGGAACGCGCACGTGGCGACCGGCGTCCCGCTGGCCGAGATCGGCGGGCTGTTCGACACCGTGTCGGTGTGCCTGTCCAAGGGCCTCGGCGCGCCGGTCGGGTCGGTGCTGGTCTCCTCCCGGGAGCGGATCGTCGAGGCCCGCGTCTGGCGCAAGCGCTACGGGGCCGGCATGCGGCAGGTGGGGATCCTCGCTGCCGCCGGGCTGCACGCCCTGGACCACCACGTGGCGCGACTGGCCGACGACCACGCCCGGGCGCGCCGGCTGGCCGAGGCCATCGCGGGGGTGCGTCCCGACGTCGTCGACCCGGCGGCTGTCGAGACCAACATCGTCGTGCTGGACCTGGCCCGGGGGCCGACCGCCCCGGAGCTGGCCGCGCCCGCGGGGCGCCGCGGGGTCGGGGTGAGCGTCCTCGGCGGGTCCGTGGCGCGGCTGGTGACCCACCTGGACGTCGACGACGCCGCGATCGACCACGCCTGCGAGGTCCTCACCGACCTGCTGGCCTGCTGACACGCTGGCCACGTCGGGCGCTGGCGCGCACGGCCAGGCGCGGCCCGAGCTCGACGAGGTACATCGCGGCCACGATGCACAGCCCGCCGACCAGGATGCGGGCGGTCAGCTCGTCGCCACCGACGGTGACGCCGAAGACCCCGGCGAACACTGGCTCGAGGGTCAGCACGATCGCCGCGCGCGGGGCGCTCATGTAGGTCTGCGCCCACGCCTGGGCCAGGAACGCCAGGGCAGTGGCGGCCACGGCCAGGAACACGATCGCCAGCCATACCGTGGCGTCGGGGGGCAGCGCCATCCCGCCCTGCAGCGGCGAGGTTAGCAGGCACATCGCGGCGACGACCCCGAGCTGGATCACCGTCAGGCCGTACGCGTCCGCGGTCGTCGACCACAGCCCGAGCCCGACGATCTGACCGGCGAACAGCCCGGCGCAGCCGAGCGTCAGCAGCTCGCCGAAGCCAAGGGCGAACCCGTTGAGGCTGATCAGCGCCAGCCCGGCGGTGGCCAGGGCGACCGCGACCCAGACCGCCGGCGCTGGGGGTTGGCCGAGCCACGCCCACCCGATGATCGGGGTGAAGACCACGAACATGCCGGTGATGAACCCGGAGACCGTCGCCGAGGTGTGCAGCAGGCCGAAGGTCTGCAGCACGTAGGCGCCGCCGAGCATCAGCCCGAGGTACCCGCCGTGCCGGCGCCGGGCCGGGCTCAGGGAGCGCACCGCGCCCGGGCGCAGCGCCCACAGCACGGCCGTGGCCAGGGCGAACCGCCAGGCCAGGAACGGCAGGACCGGCATCGCCTCCACGGCGTCCTGGACGACGACGAACGTCCCGCCCCACACCGCGGTGACGCCGACCAGGACGAGGATGGCCAAGGTGTGGTGGCTGCGCGCCCAGGCCACCGGGGGCGGGGTCATGGCCGGCTCAGACGATCGTGATGGTCACAGTCGACCCCCTGGGCGCCTGGGTGCCCCCGCCCGGGGACTGCGAGCGGACCCCGAAGATCGCGGTGCCGAATGGCTTGCGCACGGAGACCTTCAGGCCCGCCTTCTCCAGCTCCGCGCGGGCCGCCGACTCGCCCTTGCCGACCACGCTTGGCACCCTGACCAGCGGCGGGCCCTTGGAGACCACGATCGTTACCGTGTCGCCCTTGAAGAGGGTCGCGTCGGCCTTGGGGGTGGTGCTGATCACGTCGCCGCGGGGCACGGAGTCGCTGTACTCCTCCGAGCGGTCCACCTCCAGCCCGAGGTCCTCGAGGGTCTTCGTCGCCTCGTCCGCGTCAACCCCGGCGACGGCAGGCACCGGGATCGGCTTCGGTCCCCGGGAGAGTGTGATGTCGACCTTCGTGCCGGGCTTGACCGAGGTGCCCGCCTTCGGCGAGCTGGCAACGATCCGGCCCTTCTTCACCGACTCGTCGTAGGCCTTCGTGACCTCGCCCAGCTCCAGGCTCGTCGCGGCCAGCGCCAGGTCGGCA
>Ga0316576_10002521_pt1 | contig 10444 bp, 11 predicted proteins | sample S0NA_FD_203075 | JGI IMG/M metagenome (GOLD analysis project Ga0316576, IMG submission 203075) | Rhizosphere microbial communities from salt marsh grasses in Alabama, United States - S0-2_050615r3r5 | ecosystem: Host-associated > Plants > Roots > Rhizosphere | place: USA: Alabama | collected... | reverse complement strand
GAGACCGAGAACTATGACCTGATGCCCGACCAGGTGATCCTGCAGGCCAGGAAATACAAGTGCCAGAGCATTGCTTACACCTATTCTGAACCGATTACCGCCTATGAATATGTCTCCGATACGGGGCGCCTGGCGCAACAGGCAGGTATAAAAAACGTGCTGGTATCCAACGGATTCATAAAAAGAGACCCCCTGGTGGAACTGTGCCGGGTGATCGATGCGGCCAACATCGACCTCAAATCGCTTGATGATGAGATATACCTGAAACTGAATGCCGGAAAACTTCAACCGATACTGGACACCCTCCTCACCATGAAGGATGAGGGCGTCTGGCTTGAGATCACCAACCTGGTGGTCCCCTCCTGGACCGATGACCTGGAGATGATCAAAAAAATGTGCGGATGGCTGGCTGACCATGGATTCACAGAAACACCCCTCCATTTCAGCAGGTTCCACCCACAGTACAAGCTTCAGCGCCTGCCTGCAACCCCTGTCACGACCCTCCGGAAAGCTGCCGATATTGCCAGGTCAGAAGGATTGGACTTTGTCTATATCGGCAATGTCCCCGGATCGGACGCCACCGATACGCGCTGCCCGGAGTGCAACGAGGTACTGGTGGACCGGTCGGGATACCAGATCCTCGAGGTGGATATCCGTGACGGGAGATGTATCCATTGCGGAAGGCAAATTCCCGGGGTCTGGAATTGAACCGTTTATGGGGTTGCCTTGTTATATGGATGATTCACCCTGCCCTGCTTCACAAGACTTTGATCAAGAATGACTGAATGATGAAAACATTAACCATCACAGGAATGCTGCTTTTCAGCATGGCGCTGGCAGGACAGCCGAAAGATTCCGCAAATGAAGCGGAACATAAACCGATAAAGAAGACGATTATGAATCCCGAAAATTACAACAAACTGACCCCCATGGAGGCGTTCGTGATGCTTGAGAAGGGGACCGAACGTCCCTGGACCGGTAAATATGTGAACCATAAAGAGACGGGTGTTTATGTGTGCAGACAGTGCAATGCGCCGCTCTACAGGTCTGACGACAAATTTGACAGCCACTGCGGCTGGCCCAGTTTCGATGACGAGATCGAAGGGGCAGTCACACGCCATACCGATGCCGACGGGGTCAGGACCGAAATCATATGTGCCAACTGTGGGGCACACCTCGGTCATGTATTTCTGGGTGAAGGATTCACGGCAAAAAATACCCGTCACTGTGTGAATTCCGTTTCACTCGACTTTATCCCCAGGGAATAGGGCAGTTGCCATACCAGTCAATTTTTCTTATATTCACCTTTCTAACATAAATCAATCCTCAAATGGGAAAAGGTGATAAAAAAACCAGGAGGGGCAAGCTCTTCAGTGGAAGCTATGGCGTTCTGCGGCCCCGAAAAAGGAAAAGGAAATTCAGTGTGGTGACTTCCACCAGGACATCAGCCCCCCCGCCGAAAAAGAAAAAAACCTCGCCTGCCCCGGAACCGGCAGCCAAAACGGAAGCCAAACCTGAGATCACCCAGCCCGACAAGCCAGCGGTCGAACCGGCGGAGACACCGAAGGTGGAACCCGGTGCCACTCCGGAAGTAGAGCCTGCAAAAAAACCCGAAGTCACACCTGAAAAACAACCTGAAGTTCCACCCGAGGTGAAGCCTGAAGTGAAGCCGGAAAAGCAGTCCGGGCTGGAGCAGGAGGAAAAACAGGAAGAGACACCAGAAGAGAAATCCGAAAAGAAACCCGAAAGCAAGGCGAAGAAACAGACGGAGGAATCAACAGGCAAGGAGGAAAAACCGAAAGCGAAAAAGGCTGCGGCCAAAAAAACAGCCTCGAAAAAGTCAACCACCGATAAACCAGCAGACGCGGAGAAGAATTAGAAGAAGTCATGTGAGCGATGTTTGCCATTCTGGATATCGAAACCACTGGAGGTAGTCCGAAAACTGAAAAAATAACAGAAATTGCCATTTTTTTCCACGACGGGGAGAAAGTGGTGGATGAGTGGTCTACCCTGATCAATCCGGAAAAACCTATCCCCTATTTCATTACCGGGCTCACAGGGATCACCGATGACATGGTGTCCGGTTCCCCAAAATTTTACGAGATCGCAAGGGAACTGGTGGAACGAACGGAGAACCACGTCATCGTCGGCCACAATGTGAATTTCGACTATTCCTTCATTAAAAGTGAATTCAAGCGCCTCGGATTTGACTATGACCGGAAGACCCTCTGCACGGTCAAGCTGAGCAGAAAGGTGTTTCCAGGACATAAGTCCTACAGTCTCGGGAAGTTATGTACGGCAATGGGCATAGAGATCCATGACCGGCACAGGGCGGCAGGTGATGCACTGGCTACCATGAAACTGTTCGAGATGATCCGCGACCGGCAGAACGGACACGGGGATGAAATCCTGGGACTGAACGAACCGGCAGGCCGGTACAAACACCTCAATGAGAATGTGACGGTGGAGGACATCGAAAACCTGCCTGAAGCATGCGGGACCTATTACTTTTTCGATGAGAACCATCAGCTGCTCTATATCGGGAAAAGCAAGAATATCAGGCACCGGGTTCTTTCACACCTGGCCAACGCCAGCAGCAAGCGTGCCCTTGAGATGAAAGACCGGATCCATTCGATCTCCTATGAACTGACCGGAAGTGAACTGATTGCCCTGCTCAAGGAGTCCAAAGAGATCAAGGAACAGAAACCACTCTACAACAGGGCACAGAAGAGGACATTTTATTACTGGGGCCTCTACACAGGTAAGGACGAGTTTGGATACCTGACCTTCCGCTTGCGTAAAATATCCGAAACCCCCGATGATCCGGTGACCTGTTTCAACAATAAAAAGGAGGCCAGGGAGTCGCTCACACGGATGGTACAAAAACACTGGCTCTGCCAGAAACTGAGCGGGCTCTACCAGACCGACGGAGCCTGCTTCCACCACACCATCAGGCAGTGCAACGGAGCCTGTGTGCAGGCAGAACCTGTCCGTGAATATAACAGGCGGGCGGAGGCCCTGCTGGATGGCCTTCAGCTCGACCGGGGAAATGTCCTGATCATCGACCAGGGCCGGGACCATGAAGAGCGAAGTCTGGTCAGAATTGAAAAGGGGATGTATATGGGGTATGGGTATATGTCCGTCAATGAGTCCTATATGGGAATTGAGCAGATGCTCGATTGCATTCATCCCGCACTGGATAACAGGGACGTCCGGCAGATCCTGAGAAACTGGCTTAAAACCAATAAGGTGGAGAAGATGCTCTACTACTGATCCGATAACGCATCAGGGCATCTCCTCCAGATCCTGAAGATTTTCCAGACCGGGCATATCCAGCCCTGAAGCGATGCTGGAGAGGCTCTCCAGGTCAATATCCCCCTTGATCGCGATGAGGGCATCCTCACCCCCGCCACTCACGATCAGCAGGAATTCAGTGATCTTGTCCCCCTCCTGGCGGGCAAGGAATTGCACCTCCTCCCCTTCATCCTTCACCACCATCATCTCCTTATATTCGGATTTTGGGAGCATGTCGAGCAACTCCCTGCCGAAAGAAACAGCATGATCTCCATCCTGGGTCAGGATCCTGATGGACTGAATACCGGATGTGGCTTTTTTGAATTCATTGTACTCCGGATCGTCAATCTCCAGGTTGTTCATGAGATTGAACATGAAGCTGGAAATGTATACCGTCGTATAACCTTCCTTCCCGCTGTATTTGTCGAAGACTTTGTCAACCGCCGATTGCTGCCCGAACATGGTCAGGGTAAAGAACACCAGCAATCCACTAAGAATAATCCGTTTCATATCTATTATTATTTATTAATATCTAACTCCACTAACTCCACTAACTCCACTAACTCCTATCTACTTTCCACCTCCCCCACTCGCCTCAGCTGACCGAGCAGACTCAGCTCTTTGCTCCCCTTGTTGATCTTTGAAAGCGACTGGAGTGGTTGGGTCGTCATTTTGCTGACCTGTTTCACCTGCTCCAGCTCACTGGTTCCCGTATTGAGTTTGTTGGATACATACACCAACGTTTTCTTCGCCTCCTCATAGGCCTGCATCGGATCTGCATAGGTATCAGCGATCTGATTCGAGGCGAGCATCGGCCGGTTGTCGTCCCGGAGGAAAAACAGGTAAACAGCGATCATGACCAGAAGTCCGGCCGCCAGTCCTGAAAGGGAATACATCGAGATTCTCCTCGTCCGGGTCTCCTTCTTCTCCATTCTGTCCAGGGATTGAAGGATCTTCTCATCTAATTCTTCCGGAACCTCAACCGAATCTTCCCCTTCACCAAAGGCTTTAAACAGTTCTTTGTCCGGAATCAGTTCCTCCGGTACGGTCTGGGAAGCAAAATAGCGCTGAAGCCTCAGTTCCTCCTCCAGGGAAGTTTCTCCCTGGTAGAACCTTTCCAGCAAAATTCTTATCTCCTTTATGCTTTCCATGACGAATATTGTTTTTCCAGCATTTCACGCATCATTTTTCGGGCTCTGGAGATGCTCACGCGTATGGCATTGACATTCATATTGACCATTTCGGAGATCTCCTCATACTCTTTTCCTTCCAGGTGGCGCAGGTGAACCAGGGATCGCTGCGGTTCAGGCAGCGCTGCAATCAAAGAATGGATGATCTTCTCCTGCTCCCTTCTCTCCAGATCCTCTGCGGGGGTCACCGGATGATCCACGATTTTCTGCTTTTCCGCCTTCAAGGCATCATAACTGACCTTTCTCCTCCGCAGCTGGTCCAGGCAAAGATTCCGGGTGATCCGCACTGCCAGCGCCTCGATGCTGTTATAGCCCGGCAGCTCGTTTCGCATGGCCCATAGCTTCACATAGACCTCCTGGACGATATCCTCAGCCTCCTCCCGGCTGCCCATCAGGCGAAACGCCATCCGGTACAGCCGGGAACTGTATGGCATTACCATCAGTTTGAATTCTGAGGATCTCATTGGGTTTTACAATCTTCTAAAGAACCTGCAATTTATTCATTCTAAAAACCAAGATCAAGGTCACCGTCGAAAGACTCGGCCAGTCCCTCCAGATCTTTCATGTTGAAATTTCCGGTAATGTGGATCAGTACATTGTCATCACCCCCGACGATCAGGAGAAATTCGCTCATGGACTGTCCATTCACCTTCATCCACATCCGGACGGTCTCACCCCCGTCATCTACCGTCATCACCTCTGCAAAATCGTTCAGGTTCAGATCGTTCTTGATCTCATCATAGAAATTGACATTCTCATAACCTTCGTTATCCTCGATGGTCAGGATCTTTACACTGGAGATTTTATCCAGGGGAAGGTCATGATCTTCGATCTCCTCCACATCCATGGCCTTCACCATCTGGAAGAGTTCAGGGCCGATCATCACCGTGGTGATTCCTTCTTTCCCTTTGTACTTGTTAAACAGCTTATCCACTGCACTGTTCTGGGCGGAAAGCAAAGCAGGAAAGGCAACGGCCAGCAAGATGATAATGAATCGTTTCATGGTTTTTTAAATTAGTGAATAATTGGTTTTTGTTTCGTTTCTATCCCGTAGACGCAGTCGGCCGGATTTCATTACATGGAAAGCTGAACTTTTTATTTTTTAGCGGGTTTATGTATGTAGAGGAAGAAGGAACCCACACCTCTCCCTGCCGGAAAAGCGGGAGAAACTGAATGTGGGCCCGGAAGCCGGTAAAACAGTTTGCATAAAATAATTTTGTTCCTATCTTTGCACCGCTTTTAAGCACCATTGAACGGATGATTCAGTAGCTCAGCTGGTAGAGCACATCCCTTTTAAGGATGGGGTCCTGGGTTCGAACCCCAGCTGAATCACAACCTAGAGAAAACCTCGATCAGATTTGGTCGGGGTTTTTTGTTGGATCATCTCCATCAAAGTCAAGCCAGCTCTGCCTTTCAGGTGTTCTACATTTAATGGGCAATAGATGGTTGAATGTGCTGATGAGCCTCAAAACTGATATTATTTTGTCCCATCTGCCTACCAATTTGCCTACCAAATTTCTGCTGCCTACCAAATCTGACAATTTGTCTGAGGTCTTTGTCTGCAAAATACAACGATATGTACTGTTTATCAATAACTTAAAATGAATGAGTATCGGCAAATACCGAACTTCAGCAGAACGGATCCACCTACTTCTACCACTGGTCTGACTCTTATTTCGCAGCACCTCATTTGTTAAAACGCCAAGATAACGAACAACACAATCACCTGGTTAATTGGCTTTTAATATTATTTGTTTAATATTTAAGTGTTAATTATTAAACATAATATTCTCTTTTCTGTTTAATATTCAAACATTATTTATTAAACACACTAAAATTAGACGTCATGAAAAAGTTATTTAAAAGTTCAGTTCTTTTAGCAGTTTTTGCGATTGCCTTCGTTTTAAACCCTGCACCTGCTCAGGCTCAAAGTGACGAATTTGACCTTACCGTCAAGCACAACATCAATGGCATTAGCCTGGGATTGGACAAGGATTTAGAAGTCGATGTCTATGCTAATGGTGGTTACGCTTTCTCATTTACCTTCGGAGAAACAGTAGAAACTTCCTTACCCGCCGGGAATTATTTTATCGAGGTCAAACTCGCTGGCACAGATGTGGTTGTCATGAGTCTCGGCCCGGTGGACATTCCTGCCGGTGTTGATGTGATGATCAAAGCTCAATTGAGTGCCAATAAAACCCCCACGCTCAAAGCCAAGATTAAATAGATTCAGCTTATCGGATATTGTAGCGCCGGCATAATCTTATGCCGGCGTTTTTTTTCTGTTATCCGCTTTAACAATCTTTAGTATTTGCCGGCCTATTCCTTAACATAATTTAAACCTGTTGATTAGCCAGATGAACCATTTCTGCGGAACTTTGGAATCCGAGCCCCTGAATCCATGAATCGACTTACAGCTGCTGTGTTACTCATGCTGATCATCAGCTCACAAAAAGTGGATGGGCAGACAGACAGCATCACTACGAGGATACTCTCAGGAAATATTATTGATGACTCTCTGGGATATGCCCTGCCGAACGTGCATCTTTGGAATGAAACTGCAGGAAGGGGTGCTGTTTCCGACGATTCAGGAGCATTCCACATCGGAGTGAGGAACCGCGATACAATCCACTTCAGCGCCATCGGATATGAGCCCTTTGTCATGGTTGTTTCACCATCCTCGACTCAAACAGAAACCGTTCGGTTAACACCCAGAACATATCTGATCGATGAGGTCGTGATCAGGAGATTTTCCAGTTACGAGTCGTTCATCTACCAGGTGGTTCACCTTGATCTGCCGGAAGATCCGGTATCCAACGAAATGAGGGAATATATTCAGGAATCCTCAACTGCTGCTGCCCTGGAAGCTGACAGAGAACGAGCGATCAGAGACAAAGTTGAACGATTCGGATATACCACACCCCTTGGAAAAGGGATCGATCCTGCGAAAGCTTTTCAGGAAAAAATGATGCGTCAGAAAAAGAGGGAACAGGTTATTCAGGCGAAGTTTAACAGGGAACTGGTTGGAGACATTACCCACCTGGAAGGAGATGAATTAACGGAATTCATCGCCATGTGCGATTTCAGCGAACCCTATTTGTATGAAACCGACCTGTATACCATCGTCGAAGATATTTATACAAGATTTCAGGAATATCAGAATATGAAAGATTCCATTCCTTCATTGAATGGGGACCAATAGCCTATACCTCATAAAATCAGGAGATTTGCATGTGGTGATTCAACCTCTACCTTCAAGAGTCAGTTGATTGGTAATTATTTCTGCCTGCCTATCGTATCCTGCCATCCGATCAAGGAATCGGATGGAGCTATGCTCTCTCTAGATGGATTGTTGGGATTTCTCGAATAAAATGTGATTCAAAGAGGGAACTCCGGTTGATCAATCCCGACGGATAGAGAACCTGATCAACCTTCCGGAGCACAATGAAACGTGCACTCAGGTCAGGTGTCAGAGCGGCACCGGAGATTCTTGCTTCAGCATACGTATGGAGGAGGCAGGATCGGATTACTCGGCCCGTTTGGTCTCAATGATCACCACCCCGTTGGCGCCCCGGGAGCCATAGGTAGCAGCGGAGCCGTCCTTAATGATGTTGATGGTCTTGATGTCGCAGGGGGGAATCCAGTTGATGGAGTTGACGACCATTCCGTCCACCACATAGAGGGCCTCGTCGCTGCCGTAGAAGGTCTGTCTTCCCCTGATGATTACCTGCCCGTTCTCCACCGTTACGCCGGCAAATCGGCCGACAATCACGTCAAAAATGTCCTTGTAATGGCAGAACTCGTTGTTCTCCTGCTCCAGCTGGCTGATGGCAGCGGTCAGGTCGCGCTCCTTCACATACCCGTACCCGACGGCGACCTCCCTGTTTCTCGGTGTATTGATGAACTCCAGGTTGATGGTGACGGAATCCGTTCCCGGGGTTACCTTCTTGTTGACTTTTTTGAAGGTCTTCGGCCTGATCTGGATCACGTCCTCTTCCATACAAACCAGTGCAAAGTGACCCAGTGAATCTGACAGGGTGGCGGCCTTGCCCTTCTTCGATCTGACCTCGATGTTTTCGACCGGATACTCCCCGAAAGCCGTCAGCGACCCGTGCACCACCCGTGTCTGGCCGGTCAGGGGAGCTGCCATCAGCACCAGGACAACGATGAACCCCGATATATTCAGATGTGTTTTCATTTTCCTTTTCTTCAATCCGTTAATCATTATTTGATCAGTCCCAGCTTCTTGGCCCTGGTTTCCCAGTTCTGCCTGGCCAGGAGTTGCATGTCTTCCACATTATCCATTTCATCCACAATTTCAATGCCAATCAGGGTCTCGAATATATCTTCCATGGTCACCAGTCCGCTCACCATGCCGTACTCATCCACGGCAACCGCAATATGTGCCTTCGTCTCAATCAGTTTGGTGAACAGCCTGAAGATGGGGGTGTCCTCCTGAACCATCGTGATGGGCCGGGCAATCTCCTTCAGCGGAAGCGTACCCTTTTTCTCGATGATCATCTCCATGATCTCATCTTTGAGCACAAAGCCGTTGATCTGGTGAATGTCACGCGCATACACCGGAATTCTGGAAAAGGGGATGTCCTCATGGCTTTCATAGAATCGCTCGATGGAAGTATTCTCCTCTGCTGAAACCATCACCACCTGCGGGGTCATGATGCTTTTCACCAGGATGCTCTGAAAATGCATCAGGTTTCTAAGGATCTGGGACTCTTCCTCGTTCATCACTCCGTCCTCAATGACTGAATCGGTGATGGCTTTGAATTCGGTCTTGCTGATCCGGGGATCAGTGGCCCTGTCCTTCCTTAACCACCTGGTAATAAAGTTGGTCAGAATGATGAAGGGATAGAGGGGGGAATAGATCATGATCCGCAGGGCGACCACCGTAAAACGGCTCAGTTCTTTCCAGTACAGGGCACCCAGTGTTTTGGGGATGATCTCCGAGGCAATCAGGATGATCAGGGTCAGGATCAGGGAGGCCACGGTGAGGTATTCGTTTCCCCAGATCTCCTGGACCTGTGAGCCCACCCCAGCTGCACCGATGGTATGGGCGAATGTGTTCAGCGTCAGGATGGCTGAAAGCGGCAGGTCGATGTTATTCTTGAAATGGCTGAGTTGCCGGGCATATTTACGCCCTTCCTTCAGCTTCATGTTGATGAAAATGGGCGTGGTGCTCAGCAAGGCCGCCTCGAGGATGGAGCAGAGGAATGAAAAGATCAGTGCGATGCCCAGGTATGTGAGAAGCAGGCCCATTGTACTACAAAGATAATCTTCCTGATCAAACCGGAATCATGTCAATCCCATGATCCGTGGCGATCATCCTGGTGGCGGTGCTGAACGTGCCGCCGGGTTGGAGCGAAAGCATGCGGTACCCCCGCTTAGGCTGGTCCAGTGCAAACTCATCTGACCCCGGCCTGAAAGGGACGGAGGTTGCCGGGACGGAGAGCAGCCGGATCCCCAGCACCTTCCGGTCCACTTCCTGATGGACGTGCCCGAACAGCACTGCTTTCACCCCCGGATGCCCTTCCAGCGATCCCCAGAAATCTTCCGGGTTCCTCAGACCCAGCAAATCGATGAACCTGGACCCCACTTCCACAGGCTGGTGGTGAAGGGCGATCAGCAGATGCCCGTCCCTGTGAGATTCAAGGAAATTGTTAAGCCGGGTCATCTCTTCAGTGCTCAGAATGCCATCCTCCCTCCCCCTCTGACTGGAATCCAGAAAGAGCAGGTGCCAGTTGTCCCGGTGCCAGCTCCCCTTCAGGAACGGTTTCATGTCCGGGTCCAGCCTTGAAAAATCATCGTGATTCCCGGGGACCCAGATCACTTCTTTGGCCAGGTTACCGGTCAGCATATGGAAATCCCTGTATGATTCCGTCGAACCGTCCTGCGAAAGGTCCCCCATGGCCACCATCAGGTCAAATGGCAGCTCCTGCCGGCTG
>Ga0316576_10002520_pt1 | contig 10445 bp, 10 predicted proteins | sample S0NA_FD_203075 | JGI IMG/M metagenome (GOLD analysis project Ga0316576, IMG submission 203075) | Rhizosphere microbial communities from salt marsh grasses in Alabama, United States - S0-2_050615r3r5 | ecosystem: Host-associated > Plants > Roots > Rhizosphere | place: USA: Alabama | collected... | reverse complement strand
GCCTGGAACGCCCATTGGCATCAGGCAGCGACCGTCACGCTTGTGGAACCGGACCAGGGCATGGCCGCTTTGCTTACCGGAAAAGGCTTTGACGGCCAGTCTTTTGTGCCCCACGACTGCAGTCTGGAGATTATGCCATCGCGCCGCTTTGTTCAGTCCAGTGAGGATCATTTCGATCTGATCATGGCCGATATGGGAGGCTCTCCGGTGGGTTCCGCCGCTACCCGGGTTCAATTCTCATTGACCCGCGAGGCTCTGGAGCTTGCGCTGGAACGGTTGACCCCCTCCGGCATTCTGGCCTTTTCGGGACAGATCATGCCTCTGCCTAGGGACTCCCTGCGCCTGATCCACAGCCTGGTCAAGGTGCTGAGGGACCAACACCGGGTGCCCTCCGAACACCTTGTGGTCATCCGTGACTGGAAAAATTTCTTAGTGCTGGTCTGTGGTCAGCCACTTGCGCAATCCAGGTTGGACGCTCTTTCCGCGTGGTGCCTTAAGTGGCACTTTGACCGCGTAGCCATGCCCGGTCTGCAGACGGAGGAGGCCAATCGCTTTCATCAGAAGCCGGACGCTCTCTATTTCAAAGCGGCGCGAAGACTGCTGTCCGGGAAAAGCGACGCTTTTGTTGCGGCCTATCCCTTTGCCCTGTCCGTCACAAATGACAATCGGCCTTTTTTCTATCACTTCTTCCGCTGGGGGCACTGGCAGGAGGTCAGAGAACGGTTGGGCCGACCGTGGCTGCTCTATGCCGGATGGGGCTTCCTATTGAGCCACCTGGCGCTCGCGGTGCTGACCCCCACAGCAGCGCTTTTGATCCTGGCGCCGTTGTCGGCCCTGACGCTGCGACGACAGATCGCTCACGAAAGGATTGCGATTCCGATCTATTTCGGGGCGATTGGTTTGGGCTTCATGTTCATTGAAATAGCCTTAATACAGAAATCGCTTCTTCTGGTGAACGCACCTACCAGCGCCTTTGCGGTAGTGGTGGTGGCTATGTTGCTGGGGGCTGGAGCCGGCAGCCTGTGGGAGGGCCGCGCAAGCTCCCCTCCACGTGGTGCATGGGCCGCTCCGCTTGCCATCGGCATTATGGCGCTGACCGCCCCTGGGCTGATCGACTTCCTCGCCCAGCAAGCGGTAAGTTGGGCCTATTGGATGCAAGTCGGCGGACTTCTTCTGTACTTGCTGATCCTAGCCGTACCCATGGGTATGATGCTGCCGCGGGGGATTGTACGTATGCGGCACAGGGGAGCCGGAGCAGTGGCTTGGGCTTGGGGCATCAACGGCTTTTGTGCGGTTTTGGGCGCTCTGGCCGCGCCCCTGGTCGCCATAGAAATCGGGATCCTTGGCGTGGTTGGATGTGCTGTCTGTCTCTACGGTTTGGCAGGCCTGTTCTTTCGCCGGCTGCAAAGGGCGGTTTGACGATACCCACAGCGCCGGCAGACTGGCCATTCGTGATGGTATAACACCCCCTTGACGGTCAACGGGTCATACCAACATCACATATCGCCCCATCATAAAAGCAACGATCTTCCTTACTCAACCGGTGAGGTTTGTTATGATAATCGCGTCAATGGCATCGAGATCCCCCTTCTCGATGGCTTCTTCGCAGTCATCGACGATCTGCCAAAATTTTTGGATGGCAAAATCGTTTTCCGGCAGGTCGCGTACGTATTCCACCTTATCGCCGCCGATGGATTTCTCAAAGGGTTCACCTAGGGAAGCAATCCAGGTCCCCAGGCAAACGCCGATGTAGAGGATGCCGGCAAACCGGGAGCTACAACCTTCATATAAACAGGCCTGGTAGAACATACGGTCCGCGGCTTTGCGTTCCGCCAGGGATACCTCCGGGTTGGACAACTCCCCCACAAAGTAGTCGTGAAGAATCGTGGCCCGGCGATAACCGCCCACGTATGGAGCGCCGATGGAGGTCCAAAGGGCTCTTGGTATCGTTGCGCCATTGATTTCGCTACCGGCCGGGGCTTCCCATAATTTACCGCCCGGATCTTCGTAGGAGAATGCTTCCACCAAGCGCATGTTGCGGATTCCGGACCAGCGCGTAACGGGATCTCCCGAGAAGCCTTCTGCCATGTCAATCCTCCTCGAATAACAGGCCTTGCCGTTTGCTATTCATGGTATGGCCATCATTGTTAGTGCCAAGGCGAAGTGTCGTTGCCTGGCTGTCCCTTCTGCACGCTGTTGGTGAAGACCTTTCAATACCGTTCGAAAGAAGATGGGCGTCCTGCAGACGGATTGTCTTCGATGGTGTTTTGACCGACGGTTCCTTGGGAGCGGTATCCTGTCATCCTTCGGCGTCGTCATAGTGCGCCCCGCAGGTCTCCCGGGGCGCCGGCGCCTTTCTGGGGGGTAGCAATTCCTTCAGCTTGTTGGGCGGAATCAGGGAAGTGCCGCTGATCGTGCCACGTTCCCAGCATTCGGGTTCGAATTCATAGATGCGGCCCGGACCTGGAGCGTTGAGCCAAATGTAGGGTTTGGTTGCTTCATCAACAAATGTTTTGGGGCAAACGGCTTTCATTTCTCTGTACTGAGCGGCGGTGACGACGATTTCCTCGTCGATATGGCAATCCGCAAGTGTTTTAATCGCGTCCATCCGATCCGCGAAATCATCCTGCCGGGTGACCGGAGGAGCAAAAGCAAGTTGCCCCTGATCATTGCGAAAGGCGATACGCCCTACCCGGAAAAAGGTATAATCGCGGCGGCCATCATTGTTGATATCCAGTACGGCCTTGAAAGGATCTGTTGGATGGGGGCATTCCACAATAGGATAAACAGCGCGTTCATCTCCCGAGCTTAAAGGACTGTATGGAAATCCTTTCAGACGCTTACCGTCTTCATCGAGTGCGCTGTAAACTTTCGCATTCGAAGCCAAGCTCAACAGATTGACGGATTTAGCCTGCCCCCCGTAGCTGGCGTCTGAATTACCATAGGGCAGTATCACAGGAACATCGAATTGCCCCAGCGCCTCGATAAACATAAATTTGCGGGCATCGTTTCTCAATTTTACAGGATTGACATCGAGATTTTCCAACCACTCGACGGAGGGAAACCCCTTTGTGGCAATCCTCTGCAGCAGCATTTGCAACGCCCTGCGATGGTACAATATGTTCTCCGGACCTATGGGATGATGATCGGGGAGAAGGCTGCTGATTTGATCGTAGGTGTAATTCGATCCCGGTATGGATGAAACAACGGCGTCGATACAAGCACCGTCGACAAGCGATTTGACGATTTGTGCCAAGCCTTTGCTCAATGCGGTATTGAGAACGGAAACCTCAATATCTTCTCTCTCTGTGCGCAGCAACTTCAGCAGCAATTCACCATGGGAAGTGAGCACCTCGGGCACGAGATGGAATTTTTGTTCGAAATTATCGACGAGATAGACCCTGTAGGTGGGCGCCTCATGACAACGCCGGTCGGCATGAAAGGAGCGGAATGTATCGGAGCCGATGAAGCGGATGACCTCTTTTTCGACAGGGATTCCACGTCTAGCCGGCCATGCAATTCCCGCCAACAGCAGCATGCACAAGCAAATCCAAACGCTGGTCTTGATCGATAGGCCGTATTTAAGCTTCGTTCGCATCTGTCGCTATTTGTCCGAATTAGAGGCCTTCGGCTTTCTACCAGTTGGGGCCTTGCAGGACACACCCGCTACGAGGGTCGAGTTTGCGTGGCCCTAAAGTTTCGCCGGTTGATAGCCGATACCCGTGAGACGATTATCACTTCTGATAATCATTAGGTTAAGCGCCTCGATATTGGGCAAACTCAAGAATGATGCCGTCAGGCCCATAGCAATACACCAGTTTTTTCCCGGTCGCAGGGTAAGTCTGAATTTCTCCAAAAAACACAATGCCTTCCATCCTAAGCCGATCAACCAGGGCATCAATATCGTCTACCTCGAAGGCAATATGGCGAATGCCCAATTGATTGGGAATCGACGTGCTCTCCGTGCCCCGGGAAGGGGACCGGGGATTCTGAAATTCAATGAGTTCAAGGTTGCTTCCCGATCGGTCGAGGGATAGCTGGACATAAGAGGCGCGTACATTCTCGAGATTGACAATGGACGAAATCCACGGGCCTTCCAGATTTCCCTGATGCTGAATAAAGAAACCCAGGCGGCTGAAGAAATCTGTTGCTGCCTTCAGGTCGTTGACAACAACGTTGACATGGTCGATTCTTTTCAGCATGGTTCAATATTCCATTTTTTCGACAGGCTGGCAACCTGATGACTATGACATTGCTGGTTTGACAGCCTATCTTGGCTCCTTCGGCCGCCACAGTTGGCTCAGATGCTTTTAGGCGGGCGATTGCCGCAGAGTTTCGTTCACGTTTGTATTTGACACGCTGCCCCTTTCCATCTCGAAGCGATCTTTACGCATAGCCAGTTGAAATCAGATGGTATCCAGCCTATGAAGAAGGGGGGAGGAATCCGGGTTTAGCAAACAAAACATATGGCGGCGCTTTGTTTTCCCTTCCAATCCCAATCACAAGACCGCCCGACAAATGGATGCCTCAAAGAGCGGCTTCTTCAGCGATAAGGCGATGATGGCATGATGGATACGATCTTGAAAATCATTCTTGTAATGGCAGGCGGCAGCCTGGGAGCAGCGGGGCGCTACCTGGTGTCCTTGGGTGCCATTCGCCTCTTCGGGACCGGTCTGGGTTGGGGGACCTTTTGCGTCAACATGATTGGGTGTTTCCTGATCGGAGTGACTTTTGCCCTGGTGGATCGCCTGCCGTTGCTGACACCTCCCGTGCGTCTGTTTTTCATGACCGGTTTCCTGGGGGCCCTCACGACGTTTTCCACGTATGCCCTCGAAGTCGTTGAATCCATTCGCGGTGGGGGGTTTACGGTGGCCGCCATGACCTTTTTAGCCCATAATATCGGGGGCATCGGATTGGTCCTGGTCGGTATCCGTATGGTACAGATGCTTTTAAAAGGAGGTGCGACATGGCCCTGAACTATCGCCTGATCACCATCTATACGGCGGAAGAAGTCCGCAGCCATGGCAGGCCGCTCCTTGATGTCGTGGTGGATTACGTCAAAAGCCTCAAAATTGCCGCCCGCTGTTTCGTTGCCCGGGCCATGGCCGGCTGCTATGAAACCGGTGAAATCGCCTCCCAGAGCCTGCTAACCATATCCTACAATATGCCGATCAAGATCGATATCGTTTTGCCGGCCGCTGAAACGGAAACCGTCCTTAAAGCGCTGGAAGAATTGGTACCCGACGGTATTGTGGCGGTGCATGACATGGATGTGCGGGCCTATAAAACACGCCAAGCGCTCATCCCGAAACAGATCAAGGTACGCGATATCATGACACCTGAGCCGCAGTGCGTGAGCCCCGACACCCCGGTGGCTGACGTGGTTCGACTGCTTCTTTCGGCCAGCTTTACCAGTGTGCCGGTGATAGACCCGGCTGGACGGCCGCTGGGCATCGTCACCCAGGGAGACTTGGTTTACCGGGCGGGTATGCCTTTACGCCTGGGCTTGCTGGCCGAATCCGCGCCCGGACGCAAAGATAATGCTTTGGCGGCCCTGGCCGACCAGCGGGCCGAAGCCATCATGACGCGCCCGGTCGTCGTGATAACGGAGGATCAGCGATTATCCGAAGCGGTAGACCTCATGTTGCGAAAAGAAGTCAAGCGTCTCCCGGTGGTCAACGAAAACGGCCTGCTGACGGGCATGCTTTCGCGGGTGGACGTTTTCCGTACCATTACCCGTGAAACACCCGACTGGGAAGCTTTTCGGCAACGTGATGTACAGGTGGACAATCTGCGATACGTTTCGGACATCATGCGTCGGGACAGCCAGACGGTAACTCCGGACACGCCGGTGGAGGATGTCATCCGCATTATTGATACCGACGATATCCAGCGCGTCGCGGTGGTCGCCTCGGACGGGCATTTTCTGGGAATGATCTCAGATCGGGACCTGCTGGCAGCGTTTGCAGGAAAGGGGCATGGTTTCTGGGATTATCTCAGCTGCCGGTTGAACTTCAAGACCTCCCATGAATGCAGCCGGGAGCTGCGCAAGACCCTACGGGAGAAGACGGCCGGAGAGGTGATGAAAACCGATTTGATCATTGTGGGGGAAAGCACTCGAATAGATGAGGCCATCCGGATCATGGTGGATAAACGGCTCAAACGCCTGCCGGTTGTCGATGCCGAAGGCCGCTTCCGGGGAATGGTCAGCAGGGAAAGCGTGCTGAAGACCGCATGAGGCCGGTCGCACGCGATGTATCACTTGCCGTATATAAGCCGCGCACTTTCCGAATTTCGATCAAAACCTTCAACTCTCGGCTGAGGGTATGGAATGGCTCCTTGCCCAGGCGATTTGTTTTCGCTCAAGGGGTTCATTCCCCTTTGGGAGTGCGCCTACCTCCACCTCGTCGATGCTTGCAGCGGCCACCAAAGCAAAAATTTCAATGCCGGAAGTGAGCCCGTATCAGGGGGCCTGGGGCTTCCCGCCAAACGGAAATCGTCTAGCGCATCTTTTTCTGAAAAGGGTTGACAACTGCCGGGTGGCAACACTATATTCCAAAAAAGGAATATAAAATGACACCTTTCACCCAAGTCATGAAGGCCCTGGCCGACACCAACCGGGTCATGATACTGAAACTGCTTCAACACCGCAGCATGTGCGTCTGTGAGCTACAGGGCGTTCTCGGGCTGCCCCAGCCAACGGTTTCCAAGAACCTGAAAATACTTGAAGAAGCTGGGCTGGTCATCTCCAGCAGGGACGGGTTGTGGGTGAACTATGCCCCTGCCGATGGCAGCAGCAGCCCCTATGCCGCCACCATGCTGGGGAATCTGCGTCATTGGATGGAAGATGACCCGGATATGAGAAAAGCAGTGGCGCAGCTGCCGTTTGTGAACCGCGAGGATTTGTGCCGCCGTTGAACCAGGTCGATTATATGTATATTTAATAATATAGTACCCGGCTGGTTTACGGTTTTAAGAAATCATCATCAGATCTTAGTCCGACCCTAACAAGGAGAAGTTTGAAAATGGAAATCAAAATTCTGGGACCCGGCTGTGCACGGTGTGAAAAGACCGCCAAGCTGGTACAGGAAGTGGTGGCGGAAACCGGAGTCGACGCCCGTGTGGAGAAAGTCACCGATATGATGCAAATTGCTGCTTGCGGCGTGGTTGCGACCCCGGCGGTGTTGGTGGACGGCGACCTAAAATCCACCGGTAAGATTCCGAAAAAGGATGAAATCGCCGGATGGTTGACCTAAGCGAAGATCAGGTTGCTCATTAACAAATTCATCAACAAGGTGCTTTGATGCTGAAATCGATGGACGAAACAGCCTGCACCTGCCCAACGCCTGAGGCCGGAGGGCAGGAAATTCATTCAAATCCGTCAATGTGGATGTTGGCACTCGCCGCCCCACTGGGCATTGCCCTCTGGTGGCTTGTCTACTCCCATCTGGCTGATTTTTCACGGCTGCTGACTTACCAGCTGATGCCTTTGACCCCAGGGTCACGCCTGGGCGCGGCGCTGGAATTCTTTTTTTACGATACGCCCAAGGTCATGATGCTGTTAGTCCTAGTGGTATTCGGCGTGGGTGTCATCCGCAGCTATTTTTCGCCGGAGCGCACCCGGGCGCTGCTGGCCGGCCGCAGTTTGCTGGTCGGCAATGTGCTGGCTGCTTTGCTGGGCATTGTCACCCCGTTTTGCTCATGCTCGGCCGTGCCCCTGTTCATCGGGTTTGTGACGGCGGGTGTTCCTCTGGGAGTGACCTTTTCATTCTTGATCGCCGCTCCCATGGTCAATGAAATCGCCCTTGGGCTGCTTTACGGGCTGGTGGGCTGGCAGGTGGCCGCTCTCTACGCCACGACGGGTCTGGTGCTTGCCGTAACGGCGGGATGGATCATCGGGCGTCTGAAACTGGAGCGGTTCATTGAAGACTGGGTACAGCAGATGACGACCGTAGGACAGGGTTCGGTCGAAGCCCGTATGCGCCTTTGGGATCGCCTGGTATACGGTAAGGATGCGGTCGTTGAGATCATCGGCCGGGTTTGGAAATATATCCTTTTGGGCATTGCCATCGGTGCCGGTATACACGGATTTGTACCGGAAGGGTTTATGGCTTCGGTCATGGGACAAGGCGATTGGTGGGCCGTCCCCCTGGCGGTGATTTTAGGGGTGCCCATGTACTCCAACGCCGCCGGCATTATCCCGGTTGTGGAGGCCCTGCTTGGCAAGGGCGCCGCCCTGGGATCAACGCTGGCTTTTATGATGTCTGTGATCGCCCTTTCCCTGCCGGAGATGATTATCCTGCGCAAAGTGCTCAAACCCCAACTGATCGGGGTGTTCATCGTGGTTGTGGCCACCGGGATTCTTTTTGTGGGCTACCTTTTCAATGCAGTCATGGGCTAACGTCATATTGAACGGCGTGGTTCGAACTCAATCTCAACATCAGTTTTGAAATCGCTTTCTGAATGGCGAATCCTCTGTTTTTCTAATTGAGAATATAAGAAAGGCGCATTTATCGGTTTTTGGGCCGGCGCCTCAGGAAGTCCTCCCATGACGATCAAACGTCTCAACCGCTGGCGGGCGCAAGTCCTGCTGGCGATGATGCTTGCGGTGCTGGCCGCAACCGGTCTTATCAGCTGGCTACTGCCCCAAGGTGGCGCCGCCCGATCTATCCGTCACCTGCTGCGATGGATCCATGAGGCGGCCGCCCTGGGATTTCTGACCCTTCTGGCGCTTCACCTTTATTACCATTGGGAAGCCATACGGAACAACCTGCGCCGCTTCGGCCTCTGGGGACGCGATTGAATAGGAAAAAACGCGTCGTGCCCATGGGTCCGCTCTATTCGAATCTCACCCGAACGCCCTCACGTCCTTATCAGTTCTAAGCTCTTTCTGCCGTAAAGGCGGTCGTTTGGTCCGGAGTTTGACCCATGGAGGCCTTTTTTTCGGCTGCCTGCATTCCCAAAAATCCTGCAATGGATTCCACCGCACCGTCAATGGAAACGCTTCCGGTGTTCACCACCATGTCGTAGTTCAGGGGATCGGCAACGCTGGTGTTGAAATATTTTCGGATGAAGGCGCGTCGCTCGGAATCGGTTTTGGTGATCCGCTTGCGAGCCTCCGTTTCCGTCACCTGATAATTCCGGGCTACATTAGTCACGCGTACTTCAAAAGGGGCGATCACGCGTACACTGAACCGCCGTTCTGATGGGAGAATGAAATTGGCCCCCCGTCCGATGAGAATGGCGTTTCCGTGGCGTCCGATGGCGCCGATGACGCGCATAAGGTGCTTAATATACTGATCCGGCCACATGTGCCGGAAATCGACCAGGTAGGCCATCCAGTCTTCCAACACGGACAATCCCCTTTCGTCCAGGGTCTCCAACAGTTGAGCGCTGACTTTGGCGCTTTTCGCCATGCCATGGATAACTTCCTGATGGAAGAGTTCCAGCGAAAGGCGTTTTGCCAGGCGTTCACCGATCACGTTCCCGCCGCTGCCCGGCTCGCGTGATATCGTCACGGTGGGTCGGAAAAAGGTTTCCGATTTGGGTTTTGCCACGGAAAACTGCCATCGGCGGACCTGCTCCTCGATGATCTGTTCGACGGATCTGCTTTTCGCTTTCATGGCCCCTCCTTCCTTGTGTCTGTAGGCGTTTTAGTATTCTTGAAAGGGAACGGGTGCGCATGATCATTTCGACGCGGTGTCAGGAGGAGTGGTGATGGAACGCGTTCGTGCATCCAGTTGCTGTTCGTTCATGCGGCACTTGGGAAGGGAGTGTCCGCAAGCGCTCAAGTGACAGGCGGAATGTTGGTGTGAATAGTGCGTCACCTTCAATAATACCTTTAAAATAAAATAAAAATGTTGAAGGCGTCCGTCAAGACGGGAACCAGGTTATTCGATTCCGGTGTCGGCTTGTGAGAACCCTCAAGGGAGATGGCCCAGCGGACTTTTGCCCTGAAATCGCGTCAAAGGTATTGTGGATTGGATTGTATCCGGCTATAAGACTCAATTTGTGCGATAATCCTCAGAACCTATGATAGCGGGGGCATCGAACTCGGGTCACGGGTGCATCTGTCTCAGTCTCCTCACATTTAATGAAAGAGGATGGCAAAAGCGCGCCGGGGATTGAGCCGTTGGTTGCTATTGAATTCATCACAGATCGAACAGAAAACCTTATAGCCCTTTTCCGGCAAATACCGCATCGGCCTTTTCAGCCTAACGACAGAAGGCTATAAATCCTCAAAACATCTGGAACGAGCCGAGGGAACCATGCAGACAGGTGTAAATCAGATTAGGATGGTTCTTCAATTCGCAAGTGGTCCCTCACGATAGGGCAAAGTGAAGGTGTGATGCCCAGGCAGTTACTTTCGTTAACGTCGGCATATGGTTTCGAAAACAAACATCTATTCAAAATTGCTCGTTTTGACATTCCTCGCAAGTTTAGGG
>Ga0316576_10002519_pt1 | contig 10445 bp, 6 predicted proteins | sample S0NA_FD_203075 | JGI IMG/M metagenome (GOLD analysis project Ga0316576, IMG submission 203075) | Rhizosphere microbial communities from salt marsh grasses in Alabama, United States - S0-2_050615r3r5 | ecosystem: Host-associated > Plants > Roots > Rhizosphere | place: USA: Alabama | collected... | reverse complement strand
ACGTACCCCTGGACATTCAGGCCCGCGGGGCAGGCCAGGCGGCAGGGGGCTTTGTCGGCCTTCTGGATGGCAAACGCGCCCGGAATGGCCTGGGCGTATTTCTTGTACGTCGCCTTGCGGTCGCACAAGCCCTGGTCGTATTCATTGGGCAGGACGACGGGGCACACCTCGGCGCAGTCGCCGCAGGAGGTGCAGGCGTCGGGATTGATGTAGCGGGGCTTCGAGTTGATGAAGGCCTTGAAATTGCCCGCGGAACCCTCGATTTTTTCTATTTCGGAGTTGGTGATCAGGTTGATGTTCAGATGCCGGCCGACCTCGACCAGTACAGGTGAAATAATTCACATCGCGCAGTCGTTGGTTGGAAAGGTCTTGTCCAGTTCACTCATCACGCCGCCGATGGCGGGCGACTTTTCGAGAAGATGTACGTAGTAGCCGGAATTTGCCAGATCAAGCGCGGACTGCATTCCGGCAATGCCGCCGCCGACTACCAGTACCGAACCGATTACATCTTTTGCCATTGTGTATCTCCCGGTCAAAAATTTAATAGAGCCAAACAGATGATATGATTCGCATTTGCCAATATGCTGAAAAAAGGGCCAAGAAATTTATCTATATGGTGGACCTATGCTTGTCAATGAAATTTGACGGGAAATGAGGGGGGATGCATTGCTTTCGGGTTTAAGGTCTAAGAATTATTAAAATAATGATTTTTCAGATAAATTTAGTATGAAATGGAAGCATTATGGCTCCGGATTTACCAGCATCCTGGCACTACGGTCGCCAAGCTTCCCCGCCTCTTATCATTGTATATTTGCGGTGAAAAAAATGAAAACCGGCTCAACTTCCCGCGGCCGTGTGATACAATTTAGATTCATGAAGAGCCAGAAATTTTATGCTGGCAACCCGGCGCGGAATGTCATATGGGATTTTGGAGTGGCCGCCGGACAAATATTCCGAATAGCGTCCATTGCCGCCTCCGATATTTTCAGGGCGGCAACAAACGCATTCTTGGGTTTACGGGTTACTTTGATTGATTAATGGCAACGTTCAGAATAACGACCTCCCGGCGGCGGTGGTGATCTGCGGCCCTACCGGCATCGGCAAGACCTCGTTTGCCATCGCCCTGGCCAAACGCTTCCACGGCGAGATCATCGGCGCCGACTCGATGCAGCTTTTCCGCCGGATGGACATCGGGACGGCCAAACCCACGTCGGAGGAGCGGGCGGCCGTCACCCATCACATGGTGGACGTGGTGGAGCCGGATGAACATTTCGACGCGGAAATGTTTGCCGGCATGGCCTATGCCAAGGTTCTGGAGCTGTCCCAACGCGGCGTTCTGCCGTTTGTGGTGGGCGGGACGGGTCTGTACATCAAGTCGCTGATACACGGTCTGTTCGAGACCGTAAAAGTGGACCCCGAAGTGAGGCGGCGGCTCAAAGAGGAAGCCGCGGCAAAAGGCGGGCAGCATCTTTACCGGCGCCTGGTGAGCTGCGACCCCGCCGCCGCCGCGCGCATCCATGAAAACGACACCTACCGCATCGTCAGGGCGCTGGAAGTGTTCGAGACGTCCCGCACGCCGCTGTCCGCGCGCCAGCGGTCACACCAGTTCAGCGGGCGGCGCCTGAGGACGCTGAAAATCGGGCTTTTTATGGAAAGGGCAGACCTGTACAGGCGCATCGACAGGCGCGTGGACGCCATGATCCGGCAGGGGCTGCTGCAGGAGGTCGAGGGGCTGGTCGGCAAGGGCTATTCAAAGGATCTGAAATCCATGCGGTCCCTGGGCTATCGCCACATGGCCGAATACCTGAGCGGCGCCGCGGTTTGGGAAGAGGCGGTCAGAACATTGAAACGCGACACCCGCCGCTATGCCAAGCGGCAGATGACCTGGTTCAGGGCGGATCCCGAGGTTGTCTGGCTGGGGCCGGATGATGCCGAAGCGGCGGCTTCGCTGGTAAGTGATTTTCTCCTAAGGTGAGGGTTTCAATTACTAGGACGGTACACGGTGTAGGGTGCACGGTATACGGCGATCCCCGTGTTAGGTCGTGAGTCGTGATAAATGATCTTTGTCTTTTCCGGTTTATCCGGGTTAGGTGTTCGATATAGGAATTTCCGGTTAACCGGGTTGGATTTCTATACGACGCGAGCCCTTACCGGGCCGGTTTCCTGGGGAGCTTGACGGTAAATTTCGCCCCCTGACCCGGCATCGAATCCACATGGATGCCGCCGTCGTGCTGCCCGATGATTTTGTGGGCGATGAAAAGTCCCAGGCCGGTACCCTTGCGCCCTTTGGAGGAATAGAACAGGGAGAATATTTTTTCCCTGGTTTCCAGGTCCATGCCGATGCCGTTGTCGTGAATGGTGAACCGTACATGCCGATTGTCGGTCTCGAGGCCGAAGGTGATGCGTTTGTTTTTGTTGCGGATGTCTTTGACACAGGCATCGACCGCGTTTTCCAGGATGTTGACCAGGGCCGTGGTGATATATCTGGCGTCGAGAATGCCGGCCCCGGCATCGGCCTCGAAGTCACAGATGAAATCGATCCCGTGCTTTTCCATTTTGGGCGCGATGATTTGGGCAACTTCGCCGGCAAAAGACGGCAGGTCCACCGGCCTCATTTCCGGTTCCCGCTCCTTGGCCTGCAGCAGAATGTCCTCGGCCAGTTTGCGGATCCGGTCGATCATGGTCAGGATGATGTCCCACCCTTCCTGGATGCGGGACAGGTCCTTTTTTTCGATGCCGGCATTGACGAGGTAGATGCCCCCGTCAAGGCCGGTGATGAGACCCTTGATACCGTGCGAGATGGAGCCGATCATCAATCCCAGCGCGGAAAGATTGTCCTGCAGTTCTGTTTTTTCCCTGATGAGGGCCTCGAGGCTGCGCGTGTAGGCTTTGAGTTTTTCCCTGACAACGATTTTATCCTCGGCACGCTTGAGGGATATTTCCAGGGCATCGACATTGATGGGTTTGGTGATGAAATCGGTGGCTTCGTGCTTGAGGCTTTTGATGGCCAGGTTCATGTCACCGTGACCGGTGATCATAATCACCTCGCACTCCGGATTTTCCTGTTTGATGCGCTTGAGGAGTTCGATGCCGTCCATGTGAGGCATCTTGATGTCCGTCAGCACCAGCGAGGGGGAACGGGTTTTGAAGATCCGCAGCGCCTCTTCACCGTTGACCGCCGCAAGCACGTCATACCCCAGATCCTCGAGTGCGATGGCGAGAACGTCGCGGATGTCGGCTTCATCGTCGACCAGCAAGATCTCGTTTTTTTCATTATCGGCTGACATGCATAACCTCTCCCGAACTCATGTCGCCTCCTGCTGTATGTGCAGGAGATAAAATCTATTCATCCAGTTCGATGTTCAGCTTTCGATGTTGGACGTTCATCTTAGGCCTTCGACCGCCGTGATTCTGAGCGCCGGCCTCTATTCGGGTTGCGCCGGTGGTTTCAGGGCGGGGAAGACAAGGCGAAAACAGGTTCCCCGGCCTCGATTGGGCACGGCCATGATTTCCCCGCCGCAGTCTTTGACGATCCCGTAGCTGATCGACAGTCCCAGGCCGGTGCCCCTGCCGACCTCTTTGGTGGTGAAAAAGGGTTCGAAAACCTTTTCCACGATATCGGGCGGTATGCCCACGCCGGTGTCGCAGATCTCGACGGTCACATGGTCCCGGTCGGCGTAGGTTTTCAAGAGGATGCTTTTTTCCTGGTCGCTGCCTGGCTGGCCGCTGCAGCGTTCCTCGATGGCGTCCCTGGCGTTGAGCAGCAGATTGATAAACACCTGCTCCAGGCGGCCGGGATCGGCTTTTACCCTGGGCAGGTCCGGGGAGAACTCGCGCAGGATCTCGATGCCCCGCACTTTGAGCTGCTGGCTGAAGATTTCAAAGGCGCTTTCCAGCACCGAATGGACATCGACTTTTTCCATGGCCACATCCGATTTTCTGGCGAACTGTCGCATGTGATTGATGATCTTGGTGGCCCGGTCAACGTTGCCATCGACCTTTTCGAGCATGGTTGCCAGGATTTGCTCCGCGATGGGCTGTTGGGTGTTGAGCTTTTTCACCAGGAAACTGGAGGCCGTTTTGATGACCGAAAGCGGCTGGTTGAGTTCGTGGGCGACGCCGGTGGCCATCTCGCCCAGGGTGGCCATTTTGCTGGCCTGGATCAACTGCTGTTCGGTCTCCAGGCGTTTGGTGATATCGCTGGTGGTTACCAGGAGCACCCGCTGTCCGGAGTACTCCGAGGGTGACATGCGGATGTTGACGAACAGCTCCTTGCCGTCCTTTCCGATGTGCCGGGCCTGGTTGATGATGGAGGCGGTGCGCAGCTTGAAGGCATAGTGCTCGGTTTCGTCGGTTCGGAACAGCTCCAGGAAGGTGCGCCCCCTGATCTCGTCCGCGGTGTAACCGTACACGGTTGCCACGCTGTTGTTGCTGTCCAGGATTTCGAAGTTGTTCTGGTCGAGGACAAACACCGGGTTGGGTATATTGTTGAAAATGGCGTGGTATTTTTTTTCGGATTGTTCCAACTCGACTTCCAGAAGCCTTCTGGCGGTGATGTCGAGGGATATTTCCATGGCGGCCACGATGTCGCCCTTTTCGTTGAAAATGGGGGATGACCTGACGATCCAATGCTTGATGGACCCGTCTTTGTCCACACCCGTCTCTTCCGTGGAGTAGGATTGCCCGTCGCTAAACGTTTTTTCTACCGGACACGACCGGCATTTTTCGGAACGGCCTTTGTAGGCTTCGTAGCAGTGCTCTCCCGGCTGGGGGTCGAATTTGTCGGCGAACTCCTGGTTGTAGCGGATCAGTTTGAAGGACCGGTCTTGAACCGTGATCAGGCAGGGAACCCGCTGGAAAAGGTCCATGTATTCATCCCTCTGCTGGTTCAGGGCGGCCTGTTTCTGCGCGATTTTTTCGCTCATCTGGTGGATGGCGGCTGCGAGTTGCCCCATCTCGTCCTCCCGATCTATTTCGACTTCTCCGGGATATTTCCCCTGGGCAATCAGGCGCGTATCTTCGATCAGTTTTTTAATGGGGCGGTTTACGAAGGTCAGCACGAAAACCAGAATGATGATCGAGGTGAGCAGAAAGACGGTAAAGGCCAGCACGAAGATTCTTCTCTGGGCGATGATAATCTCCCGGTCGGTTTCCTTCAGGGAGACAACCAGGTCCAGGGCGCCCAGGATTTTCTTGTTTTCAGGGTGCACATGGCAGCCCTCTGCACAACCGGGCTCGTTGCGAATCGGGCTGATGATGCCCAGGAGCCGTTCTCCGGACGGGTCGTTGAAAAACCGGGTTCTCCGGTTCAGCGCCAGTTCGGTCAGAGGCGGTTTCGAGCGGTGGCAGATATTGCAGGCTTCCGCCTTGATGTTGGTGGCCGAGTTTACTTCCGATGCGTGGTTGGAGTATTTGATTTCACCCGATTTGTTGTAGATGCGGATGTGTTTTATTTCGGGCTGTTTCCCGATATTGGTGATGATCTGGTTGATGTCGTCCCGGGAATTGAGCATCATGGCATAGTGGGTGCCCAGGCGTATGGTGGACGTCAGCCTGTCGGTTGCATTGACGATGTTCTGCATGAGCTTTTCTTTTTGATAATCGATGTTGAAATAGGCCCACGTCGTGATCGAGAACAGAAAGACGAACCCTACTGTGAGGATCAGCTTCGATACGAGTCGTCGTCGGATTTTGCTAAAAATGTTCAGCATAATTTTTCGGTACTATCTACCAACGAAGGTTTGCTTGCCGGCCCGCGCCTTAATGCTGTAGCTAGATCCATAATTTTCTAAAAGGTCATCATGCCGCTTCGACGGCACGGTGCCACTTGGAGTTGAATCCGCCGGTGACGGCCAGATTCAGCCCAAGGCCCAATGACCTGTCCTGCAGCCCCATGGCCAAGCCCAGCAGTTGGGGCAGGTAAAGAATCGTCACCTGCAGGTTTTTACGATGCATTCCCGATATTTTTTTCTGATAGGCCTCCAGGTTCATCTGGCACATGGGGCAAACCGTTACGATGGCATCCGCCCCGTGGGCGGCTTCCAGAATGGCACCGACCAGCTCCAGGGCGACGTCCATTTTGGTGTTCATGTGGGAAGCGCCGCAGCATCTGCCCCCCATTTCCCAATCGAACACGGTTGCGCCCGTGGCTTCGATCAGGGCCTCCATGGATGTCGGCGCTTCAGGATCGTCGAAATCGGCGTAAGGCCGCAGGCACTGACAACCGTAATACGGGGCAATTGAGAAACCGGACATAGGGGTTTGCAGCCGGTCCCCTATGGGCCGGGCGCCGAGATCGTTGGCAAGCACATCCAGAAGGTGCCGCACATTCATCGGCCGCTTCAATTCCAGCCCCTCTTCGGCCAGAACACCGTTGAGGGTTGAGAGGGTTGCAGGCTCCTTTTTGACGGTTTCGGTAACTTTTTTCAGATTGAGGTAGCATGCGCTGCACGGTACGAGAATGTCATCGATGTCGGTATGCGCTTCCGCCAAGGCGATATTTCTGGCGGGCAGGGCAAGGGATAAAAGACGACTGATGGGTTCCGCTGCGCTGGCGCCGCAGCATGTCCAGTTTTCTATTTCGATTAATTCGACACCAACGGCCTGCAGCATGGCACGGGTGGCCAGATCATATTCCCTGGCGGTTCCTTCCAGTGAACAGCCGGGATAGTATACGTATTTCATACCCTTTCCCTCATTGGCGCTTTGGCGCGGTTTTTTTCAACGCTTGGGTTTATTTCAACGATGAGGTTTATTCAACGTTCCAACTCCATCACCTTTTGAAAAAGCTTTTCCAGGGGCGCCGTTCCTTTGGACGGTACCTGGAACGACACCTTACCTTTTTGCAATAGCTTCACGCCCAGGGGGGCGAACTTGAAGGGCACCAAAGGGCTTTTGAGCGCACCGAAGTACAGGGTCATGAATTCCATTTCCCTGACCCGGCCGTGACGCCTGACACTTTCAATAAACTTCTTGTAAAACAGAATGCTCGGCTTGTATTTGGCCAGGTTGTTTCTGGCGGCAATCTGCTTGAGGGCGTTCATGGCATCGGTCAGGGGCAGCCCGCGCGGACATCTGAGCGTGCAGTAGTAGCATGACGAGCACAGAATGAATGTCCGGCTGTTGAAAATGGCATCCGTCTCACCCATGAGCACCATACGCCACATCCGCCGGGGGGTTTTGTCCATGGCAAACGCATTGGGGCACGAACCGGTGCAGGTGCCGCACTGAATACACGGGAGGACCATCTCTCTGATGCTGTCAAGAGGGTCTCTTTCCGGTCTGTCTCCGGGTTCCGGCGTTCCCTCGTCAAAGGCTGTCGTATGCATGTGATCACCCCCTCAGATTTAACCGATTGCCATGTCTATACCGTACTAAAGCCATGCACCCCATTCTGAACGTTTTTTCTGGCAACCAGGCCAGATACTCCTCTCATATCACGGCCGCATCCAGTATCTGGAACATTTGCTGTTTCGGGAACCCTGCCAGGATGGATGCGTCGTTGGGACAAACGGCAGCACACGAGCCGCATCCCTGGCACATCACCGGGTTGACCTCGACCCTTTCTTTGTCCATGTCCAGTGCGCGGGCGCCGTACGGGCAGGCGTCGATACAGCGTTCGCACAGGCTGCAGAGGTTGTGCCGGACTTGCGCCACCAGTTTTCCGGACGGCAGATTGTGCCTGGTGAGAATTCTCAGGCACCGCTCTGCAGCGGCTTCGGCGGTGGCGATGGATTCCGTAACCGAGCGCGGCGAATGCGTGAGCCCGCAGGCAAACACCCCCTCCTTGATGGCGTCGACAGGCCGCCATTTGGGTTCGGCCTCCTGGAAAAAGCCGTCCGGGTCGATGGCAATGTCGAAAACCGCCGCCAGTTCCCGGGTCAGGTTCGGCACAATCCCCGTGGCCAGAATTACGAGATTCGGTTTGATTTCAATGGGCCGGCCGATTATCGGTTCGACGGTCGTCACCGAGAGCTTGCCGCCGTCCACATGAACAACCGGCTTGCGGTCGACATGGTATTGAATGAACACGACACCGGCTTTTCTGGCGCTGGTGTAGTAGGATTCCAGAAAACCGAATGCCATCATGTCTCTGTATAGAACGTAGATGTTGATACCCGGGTTGCCCGCCTTCAATTGAAGCGCGTATTTCAACGAAGCGGCGCAGCAGATCCGGCTGCAGTAGTTTCTCGGGGCTTCCCGGCTGCCCACGCATTGAATCATCACGACCGAGTCTATTGCAGCCGGGTCGATCTGTTCGGATGCCAGCCGGCACGCAAACTCCTTCTGGGTTAAAATTCCGTCGTGCCTGCCGTATGCATAACTTTCGGCCGGCGCTTCGCAGCCGCCGGTGGCCAGAACCGTCACCCCGTGTTGCAGGTCAAGCGGGACACCTTTCTCGTCCTGAATGGTCGTAAAAAAAGAGCCGACGTCGCCAAACGAGGATACGATCCGCGACGCCGTGTGCGTGTCTATCAGTCGGTGCTTGTGTACCCTGGCAACGGTTTCTTCCAAAAGTGACGCTGTGTCGTGTCCTTCGATGGTGTTTTTCATCCAATTCAGATTGCCGCCAAGTTCATCGGATTTTTCCACCACGTCGACACGAAACCCATGATCGGCAATGCCCAGCGCCGCCGTCAAGCCGGCGATTCCGCCACCCACAACCAGTGCTTTTTGTCGAACGGGGCAGGTCGGAACGGGCGCCGGGTCTGCATATTGTTGCCCGGCGATGCCCGTTTTAAGGGCACTCAAAACAACCCTTTGCCTGTCTTCCGGGTCGGTTTCGGCAAATCCGAAAAGCGGTGTCCGGATGTCCACCACATCCATCAGCGAGGGCGGGAGTCCGGTTGCCTTGGACAGCTCGTTCAATTTTCGGGCGTACACATAGGGCCGGCAGGCACCGATAACGACCCGATTCGGCCGACGGTCCTTGATGTGTTCGGTCAACTCGTTCCAGCCGGTTTCCGTACAGGCCTGCCGCAGCCGCTCGACCCATTTGACCGACGGATCGTTTTGCAGCGCATTTGCCATGGCGTCGACATCGAGGCCGTCGGAAAGCGTTTCGTCGCAGGTGCAGAGAATCACGAGTATTTCAGGCCGTTCGCGCGAAACATCCCGCAGCGGCGCAACGCTGGAAACCTCCGGCGCCAGCCCGCCCCCGGACGAATGGATGGCGCTCGATGCCGCCAGGGCGGCGGCCGATGACTGTATAACGGAATTGCTTATATCCGTCAGGCCCGAAAAAGCGCCGCCGATAAAGACCCCTTCCCGTTGCGTCCGTGTGGCGTAAAAGGGAAGGGTGTCCAAAAAGCCCCATTGATTCTGACCGAGATCCAGCATGTTCGCCAGCATATCGGCGCCTTTGGCCGGTCGCTGCCCCAGGGAGAGCACCATCAGGTCGAGTGACATGTTCCGGGCGGTGCCGTCGGGCTCCGCGTATCGAACGACGACATCCCCCGCGACGTTTTGTTCGGTGGAGTGGACCCTTCCTCTCAGGAATCGAACCCCATGCGTTTTTTCCGCGGAATCCCGGTACCGCTGGAAGGATTTTTCAAATGTGCGCATGTCCATGTAGAACAGGGTCGTTTCGACATCGTCGGTGCTTTTCTCCTTGGCCAGCAGCGCTTCCTTTATGGCATGCATGCAGCAGATGCTCGAACAGAAATCGGCGTTCGACTGGAGGTCCCGGGAGCCGACGCACTGAATCCAGCCGATATTGCGCACCGGTTTACCGTCGGATGGCCGCACAAGGCGGCCCTGTGCCGGCCCCAGTCCGCTCAGCATTCGTTCAAATTCCATACTGGTCACCACGTTGGGTATAATTCCATAGCCATAGGCGTTTTTTCCGGTTTCGGGCCGATAGTAGTCGGTGCCCCCGCACAGCACAATGGCGCCGACTTCCCTTTCGAGACCGCCGGCGGCCTCGAAGTCTGCGTAGATATCGAGGAGCATGGGAATCATTTTGTCGGGATCGAAAGGTTTGATCAGATAATCCAACGCACCTATTTTCATGGCTTCGACCGCCGTTTCGACGGTGGCATACGCCGTCATCATGATGACGGTAAGATCCGGGCACTTTTCTTTTGCGACCCCGAGCAGCTCGACGCCGTCCATACCGGGCATTTTGATGTCCGTCAGCATGAGATGATATGTTTCCACATCCAGTTTTTCCAGCGCCTCGGAACCCGAGGCCGCCATTTGGACGGCAAATCCCTCCTCCCCGAGCAATTCTTTGAGCGAGTCACGCACGATCAGTTCATCATCCACCACAAGAATCTTGAATTCGCTTCTAGCCTGTTCGGAAAGCCGAATGGCGCCTGTGGGACAGATTTTTTCGCATTCCCCACATCGCGTGCAGGCGGCCATGTCGATTATGAATGGATTGGGGATGGCGTGGGGGACCGGAAGGTAAATGGCCTTTCTTTTACTCATGCCCTCATTGAATT
>Ga0316576_10002518_pt1 | contig 10449 bp, 7 predicted proteins | sample S0NA_FD_203075 | JGI IMG/M metagenome (GOLD analysis project Ga0316576, IMG submission 203075) | Rhizosphere microbial communities from salt marsh grasses in Alabama, United States - S0-2_050615r3r5 | ecosystem: Host-associated > Plants > Roots > Rhizosphere | place: USA: Alabama | collected... | reverse complement strand
ATCCACGGCAGAACACGTCATCGCTGTCGAGCCCGGGCACCCCGCTGTCGGGCACCGTCGCGATCGACGGCATCGCCTCGGCTCCCGTCGCCGCCGGTGGCGCCGTGCTCGGTGGCGCCGTGCTCGGTGGCGCCGTGCTCGGCGGCGCCGTGCTCGATGGCGCCGGCGTCATCGTCGTCGCACCGACCGACTCGTCGGAGCGAGACGCGTCGAGCACCGTCGTCGCCCCGCCATCGTTCACGTCGCCGGGAGAGGACCAACACGCGCCGAGTGCGACGACGACGGTTCCGAGGACACCGAGCCGCGCCGCCGAGATCATCCCGACAGTGTGCCGGGTGCCATGCTCGTCGCATGGCCGTCGACGATGACGAGCGCAGCGCCGCCCAGCCGCCTCGGCCGCGGATCCTGCTCGACTGCGATCCCGGCCACGACGACGCCATCGCGATCATCACCGCCGCGAGCTACTCCGAACTCGTCGGCATCACCACGGTGGCGGGCAACGCTCCACTCGACCGGACCACCCGCAACGCACTGGTCGTGCGCGACCTGCTCGGCGTGACGGCGCCCGTGCATTCGGGAGCTGGGCGACCGCTGCTGGGTCCGCATGGTCGCGGCGCCGTGCACGCCGAGGCCGTGCACGGCGCCAGCGGACTCGACGGCGCCGACCTCCCCGACCCGACCACGCCACTCGACGGCACGGACGCCGTGGGGTTCATCATCGACACGGTCCGCGCGACCGACGACGTCTGGCTCGTTCCCGTCGGGCCGCTCACCAACATCGCGCTCGCCCTGCGCGCCGCACCGGACATCGCCGAACGCGTCGCCGGCATCTCCCTGATGGGGGGAGGCACCTTCGGCAACCGCACACCGACCGGCGAGTTCAACATCTGGGCCGATCCCGAGGCCGCCGCCATCGTCTTCGACTACGGCGGACCGCTCGTGATGGCGGGGCTCGACGTCACCCATCGGTTCCAGGCCACGCCCGACCGGATCGCTGCCATCGCTTCCCTGCCGGGCACGCTCGCCGCGGTCTTGGCCGACCTCCTGGCGTTCTTCAGCAGGTCCTACCTCGCACGTCACGATCCGGGATCCCTGCTCGGTGCGGCGATCCACGATCCTCTCGCCGTGCTCGCGGTCACCCATCCACACCTGTTCGAACGGACTGCGCGACACGTCGCGATCGAGACGAGAGGCGAGCACACCCGGGGCATGACGGTGATCGACCACAGAGCCGTCACCGCACGACACGCGCCGAACTGCGACGTCCTGACCTCGGTCGACGACGAGGCTGCCTTCGAGCTCGTCGTCGAGGCGATCGGACGCTCGAGCCACTGAGCGTCCGAGAGGTGGCCGGACCGCACCTCGAACCCTCCCCCGATGTTCGGGCGCGGAGCCGGGCGTCGTACTGTCGGCACCATGCGCGCTGCTGTGATGACGAACTGGGAGCTGCGAGTCGACGACATCGACACGCCCACCGCCGGCCCCGGCCAGGTGCTCACCAAGGTCCTGTCGTGCGGCATCTGCGGGAGCGACCTGCACCTGCTCCGCCACGGCGAGGAAGCCCGTCGTCTGTCGGACGAGCTGGCCGCCGAGACGGCAGAAGCCCGATCGCCGGACGAACCACCGGTCAACATGTTCGACCCAGGGGGCGACATGGTGATGGGTCACGAATTCTGCTGCGAGGTCGTCGAGCTCGGACCGGGCGTCGAGCACCTCGCGGTCGGCGACCTCGTCGTGTCGATGCCGATCGTGCTGGACGGGGCCGGCATGCACCCGCTCGGCTTCTCCAACCTCTACCCCGGCGGGTACGCCGAGTACATCGCGCTGAACGAGCTGTTGGCGCTCAAGGTCCCTGCCGGGCTCCCCCACGAGTTGGCGGCGATGACCGAGCCGCTCGCCGTCGGCGTCCACGCCGTCGCCAAGTCGGGCATCGCGCCGGGTGACGCCGCCATCGTGATCGGCCTCGGTCCGGTGGGGCTCGCCTGCATTGCCGCGATGAAGATGCTCGACATCGGACCGATCGTGGGCGCCGACTTCTCTCCCGCCCGACGTGCGCTCGCCGCCCGACTCGGCTGCGACGAGGTCGTCGACCCGAACGAGGAGAGCGCGATCCGTGCGTGGCGGCGGGTCGACGGCGCGAAGCCGCTGGTGGTGTTCGAGGCGGTCGGCGTGCCCGGCATGATCGAACACACCATGCGACTGGCGCCCAGGGACAGCCGCATTCTCGTCGTCGGCGCATGCATGCAGGAGGACCACTTCCACCCGATGCTCGGGATCAACAAGGAGCTCTCGCTGCAGTTCGCACTCGGGTACACACCCGAGCAGTTCGCCGACTCGCTGACAGCGATCGCCGAGGAGCGGGTGGACCTGTCGCCGCTGCTCACCGGCACGGTCGGTATCGACGGCATCCCGCAGGCGTTCGAGGATCTCGGGAATCCCGAGGCCCACGCCAAGATCCTCGTGCAGCCGTGACGCTCGTGCCCACCGACGGGCGCCCGTTTCGTACGGTGGGCTCGTGACCGACAGCTTCCCCCGGCAGTACGCGCGGACCCAGCGCTTCACGCTGGGTGAACCGCGCACCGTCATGGTCTCGCCGGACGGACAGCGCGTCGTGTTCCTTCGCAGCGCCGGCGGAAGCGACCCGGTCAACGCATTGTGGGTGTTCGACGTCGGATCGGGCAGCGAACGGCTGGTCGCGGAACCACGAACGCTTCTGGAGGACGGCGACGACGCCGATCTCCCGCCCGAGGAGCGGGCACGACGCGAGCGGACGCGCGAGGGCGCTGGTGGGATCACCGCGTACGCCACCGACCGGGCCTGCACGGTCGTCGCGTTCTCGCTCGCGGGGCGCCTCTTCGTCGGCGGACTGGTGTCCGGACATGCGCGGGAGCTCGACGTCCACGGGCCGGTGTTCGACCCGCGTCCCGATCCGACCGCCCGTCGTGTCGCCTACGTCAGCGGACGCACCCTGCGCATCGCAGAACTCGACGGGTCGTCGCGCCCGATCGCGGGCAGCACCGACGACCCGGACACCGTCTCGTGGGGCAGCGCCGACTTCATCGCGGCCGAGGAGATGGGCCGCGCACGCGGCTACTGGTGGAGTCCCGACGGATCGACGCTGGCGGTGTGCCGGGTCGACGAGGCGTCGGTCGACACGTGGGTCATCGCCGATCCCGCACATCCCGAGCGACCGGTACGGGCCGTCCACTACCCAGCAGCCGGCGGTGCGAATGCCGACGTGTCGCTCCACCTGGTGGGACTCGACGGATCACGTACCGCCGTCGACTGGGACCGCGAGTTCTTCCCGTACCTCGCCGCCGTCGACTGGGGCGACGCCGGGCTCACGCTGCAGGTGCAGGCACGAGACCAGCGCGGCACGATGGCGCTGCAGGTCGACACCGGCCCGGGGCCGACGCGCGGCGAGACCACCGTGTTGTCCCACGACCACGACGACGCGTGGGTCGAGCTCGTCCCCGGGACGCCGGCTCGGCTGCCCGACGGACGGCTGCTGACCGCCGGCGATCGAGGGGGAACGCGACGGCTGCTCGTCGCCGATGAACCCGTGACGCCGTCCGATCTCCAGGTGCGATCGGTGTTCGGGATCGGCGGTGACGAGGCCTCGCCGGCGGTCACGTTCGGCGCCAACCCCGTCGACGACGCCACGGTGCTGCACGTGTGGCGATGGACCCCGGACGGAGCGCAGCCGATCGTCTCCGATCCGGGCGTGCACGCTGCCTCGGTCGGCGGCCCCACCACGGCGGTACGGAGCGCCACCCTCGAGCGGCCCGGGACCGCCACGGTCGTTCGTTGGGCCGAGGGCGAGCACGTCATCGAGTCGTTGGCCGAGACACCGCTGATCGAACCCGACGTCGAGCTGCACACCGTCGGCGAGCGCGATCTCGCCGTCGCGGTCCTGCTGCCTCGCGACCACGACCCCGACGGCCCGGCACTCCCCGTACTCCTCGACCCGTACGGCGGCCCCCATGCGCTCCGCGTGACTCGCAGCCACAACACGTTGCTCACGTCGCAATGGTTCGCCGAGCAGGGCTTCGCCGTGGTCGTCGCCGACGGGCGCGGCACGCCGGGCCGCGGCAGTGCGTGGGAGCGCGCCGTCAGCGGCGACCTCGCGACCCCGGTGCTCGACGACCAGGTCGACGCGCTGCACGCCGTGGCCGAGCGCGTCCCGGCGCTCGATCTCGCACGCGTGGCGATCCGCGGCTGGAGCTTCGGCGGCTACCTCGCCGCCCTCGCCGTCCTGCGACGTCCCGATGTCTTCCACGCAGCGATCGCCGGTGCGCCAGTGACCGAGTGGCGGCTCTACGACACGCACTACTCCGAGCGGTACCTCGGCGACCCGACGAACCAGGTCGATCGTTACGACGCGAGTTCCCTGCTCCCGCTCGCCGCCGACCTCACGCGGCCGTTGCTGCTCATCCACGGTCTCGCCGACGACAACGTTGTCGCCGCGCACACGCTGCAACTGTCCGCCGCGCTGCTGGCCGCGGGTCGACCGCACGAGGTCCTGCCCCTGGTCGGCGTCACGCACATGACGCCGCAGGAGGAGGTCGCGGAGAACCTCCTGCTGCACCAGCTCGACTTCCTCCGCCGTTCCCTTCCGCCCGGCCCGACGCCGACCGGACCCGCTGCTGAACTGGCCACCGAACCGGCCACCGACACAAAGGACCCCTCGTGAACCGTCGTCTCGAAGATCTCTACCGTGGTGTCGCCGTCCATGCCACCGCCGATCTCGAACACCAAGCCGCGCTGCAGCTGCTCGCACTCGTCATGCTGTCCGACCACCACATCAGCGACGAGGAGATCGAGATGCTCCGCGAGATCAGCACCGACTGGCGGGAGGAGGGCGCGACCTTCGAGCAGTACGTCCGACCGGCCATCGAGGAGGCACGACACGCGATCGAACGCGACGAGATCGAAGCGTTCCTCGACGCGATCGACAGCCGAATCAGCAGCCGCGTCCTGCGCGCCGCACTCTTCTCCGCAGCCCGCGACGTCGCCGGCGTCGACAAGGACGTCACACCCGAAGAAGGCACGATCCTCGCCGAGGTCGCCGTCCGCTTCGACTGAGCCGCCCTGACCGAACGGTCAATCGGATCGGCGACGTCCGACGGCGACGCGATCGCGGCCGGTGAGGTCGGGACGGATCTCGACGTCGACGAACCCGGCGTCGCGCATGATCGTCGCCACCGCGGCACCCTGGTCGGCACCGATCTCCAACACCAGACTTCCGCCGGGACGCAGCCGGTCGGGCGCGCCCGACACGATGGTACGGATGTCGTCGAGACCGTCATCACCAGAGAACAACGCAGATGCCGGTTCCCACTCGACGACGCGCTCGGCGAGATCCGGTGAGTCGAGCGCGACGTAGGGCGGATTCGACACGATCACGTCGAACTGCTCGTCGCCCGGCAGTGCGTCGAACCACGACCCCTGCGCCACGCGGACGTTGGTCGCCGCCGGTCCGATGCCGGCCAGATTGGCACGAGCCACGTCCACAGCATCACCGCTCGCATCGGTGATCCAGACGATCGTGCCCCGGCGCGGCAGCTCGAACGCCATCGACAGCCCGATGGCGCCCGAGCCGGTGCCCAGGTCGGCAACGGCCCGGGTCGGCGAGCACGCTGCCGCGAGCTCGATCGCCACCTCGGCGACCAGTTCGGTCTCGGGCCGCGGGATCAGCACGCGGCGGTCGATGTTGAGCGTGATGCGCCGGAAGTTCCATTCCCCCAGGACGTACTGCAGGGGTTCTCCCGTGCGGTACCGGGCAACCATAGCGTCGAGGTGGGACACCATCCGTACCGTGGCCGGCTCGTCGAGGCGCGCGAGGAAGTCGTCCGGGTCGAGGCTCGCCGACGCGACTTCGCAGAGCCAGCGGGCCTCGGCTCGATCACCGATCGCGTCGGCGGTCTGGGCCCAGAGCTGCCGCCACGTGAGGGAGCCGACCCCGTCGGCGCCGGCCTGGCTCATCGACCGTCGGCCAGGAGGCGTGCTCGTTCGTCCGCCTGCAGTGCGTCGATCACCACTTGCAGGTCGCCGGCGAGGATCGCGGACAGCCGGTAGACGGTGAAGCCGATCCGGTGGTCGGTGACGCGGTTCTCCTTGAAGTTGTAGGTGCGGATCTTCTCGCTGCGACCACCACCGCCGACCTGTGATCGACGCTCGGCGGACAGCTCGTCGCTGCGCTCGCGCTCGGCCAGCTCGTACAGCCGGGCCCGGAGCACCAGCATGGCCCGCGCTCGGTTCTGCAACTGCGAGCGCTCGTCCTGCATCGAGACGACCAGGCCGGTCGGGCGGTGGGTGATCCGGACTGCGGAGTCCGTGGTGTTCACGCTCTGACCACCCGGTCCGCTCGACCGGAAGACGTCGACATCGAGATCACGTTCGTCGATCCGCACGTCGATCTCGTCGGCCTCGGGCAGCACGGCGACCGTCGCCGACGAGGTGTGGATCCGACCCTGACTCTCGGTCACGGGCACGCGCTGCACCCGGTGAGGCCCGCCCTCGAACTTCAGGTTCCGCCACGCGGTCTCTCCACGCACCTCGAACGTCACGTCGTTGAGACCACCCATCTCGCTCGGCGACGACGACAGCGTCTCGACCTTCCACCGCTTCGAGGCCGCGTACGCGAGGTACATCTCGTAGAGGTCCCGGGCGAACAGATTCGCCTCCTCCCCACCCTCGGCACCCCGGATCTCGATGATCACGTTCTTCCCGTCGTGGGGATCGGCGGGCAGCATCAGCTCGCGCAGCTCGCGCTCGATGTCGGCGACGTCCCGGGTCGCCGCCTCGATCTCGGTGACGAGCATGTCGCGCTCGTCACCCGACGCGCCGTCGAGCATCTCGCGGGCGGCATCGGCGTCGGCGCGGCGCGCCTCGTGGCGCCGGAAGGCCTCGACGACCGGTCCGAGCTCGTTGTAGCGCATCGACAGCCGACGCAGCTCGGCCGAGTCCGACAACACGTCGGGATCGGACAGCTGCCGCTCGAGGGTCTCGTACTCGTCGACGACGTGGTGGAGGCGTTCGAGCATGGCGCGTCGCGTCAGACCACTCGGATGTCGACGGGAGCCGAGAGCAGCCCGAGGACGTCCCGCGTGATCGCGACGGCATCGCGCTCGCGCAGCGCAACGATCACCGGGCCGTCGACCATCTCCTGCACGTCGGCCACGAAGCCCACCAGGTCGAGATCGACCCCGACCGAGCAGATGACCGTGACCTCGGTGCCCGCATCGTCGACTCCTCGCGCCAGGCACGGCATCGGATCCTTGAGGTTCGGGCGCGGTTGGGGCGGTTGGGCCGCCTCGACGGCCACGAGGTCGACGAGTCCCGGGTCGACCTCCAACTGCCAGCGGAGGTAGCGCTCCTGGCCGAGTCGGTTCAGGGGGTGCTGCGGCGCGTCCGGCGACCGATGATCGAGCACCGCGCCGACGACCGCGGTCAGGGCCTCGAGGGTCGGGATGTCGCCGTGCAGCATCCGGAACGCCTCGCGGTCGTTGGCGCCGACACCGACCTCGAGCAGCACCCCGGTCACGGGCTCGGGGTTTGGCGCGTCGATGTCACCCAGTTCGGCGAAGTGGCCCACGGTCGGCTGATCGACGACGCGGCACACCTCGAGACCGCGCACCTCTCCGACGACGACACCGTGCTCGACGTTCACCGTCGCACCGGCCGCCTCGATCACCGGGACGAGGTCGAGATGCTCGTCGAGTGGCGCCGCCGGCACCGGCAGCGGTTCCGGGACGACCGGCAGCAGCACCCGACCCTCGGGAAACCAGATCGTGGTCGGGAAGTCCAGATGGTTCGCACGACGAGCGAGGACACCCGCATCGAGCTCGGCGACGAGGTCGAGCGATGTCGCCCCGCGCCGGATGGCCCACGCGAGCGCCGGACCGAGCGACCGAGCAGCCGACCCGTCGACGAGCACCCAGGCGGCGTCGTCGATCACCATCGCAGCACCGCTCGGAAACTCTTCGGGGTCGACGTCGACGGCCCGACCGAGGTGTTCGACGACGAGGGCGCGCAGCTTGATGCCGAGCAGCCGACGGCGGCGCTCCTCGTCGGCTGGGGACGGTGCTCCCCCGGCGGTCTGGCTCATCGCCTCGAACCTACCGTTCGCGCGGCCGCGTCGCCCGACGAACGCGCCGGTGGGGACGTCAGATGAAGAAGCCCGTGACGTCGGCGATCATGTCGACCGCGCCCGCGTCGTTGGAGATCCGTACCCGGCCGTTCGAGCCGACCTTCGCTACGACGAGATTGGCGATGGTCCCACCCTGTTCCACGTTCAGACTCGACGCATCCGGGCGGGCCACGCCATCGGGGAAGACGGTCACGTACGTCTCGGTCGTGGCGCCCGTGGCCGTCACGTTGAGGACCACCGCGGACGCAGCGGGATCGACGCCACCGACACCGACGACGGCCAGGTCGATCTCCTCCCCCGCCCTCACCGGACCCCGACGGGCGCCGATGCCGTGACGGGTGTCGAGCAGACGCGTCGGGGCGACGGACACGGCGAGCGCGCCGTCGCTCGAGAAGCAGCCGACGACGTCGGCGATCACGTCGAGTTCGCCGGTGCTGGCTGCCATGCTGACGGCCCCGTCGGGCCCGAGCTTGCACACCACCAGGTTGGGCACGTTGCGACCCGGGTCGTAGTTGAGGTTCGAGACGTCGGGGAGCGGCATTCCGCTCGGCCACACCGTGAGGAACCCCGGCACGGTCGGGCGCAGCGCGGCGACGTTGAGGACGACGGCGTCGACGCCGTCGCCGGGAACGCCGCCGCGGCCAGCGATCGGGAGGTCGAGGCGTTCGCCACCGCGCAGGCGAACGGGCGGTGCGCCGACACCGGTACGGGTGTCGAGCAGCCGGTTGGGCACGAGCGGGCGGAAGTCCGTGCCCGCATCGGCGCTGACGTAGCCCATCACGTCGACGATGCAGTCGGTGGTGCCGAACGCGTTGAACACGCCGATCCGCCCGTCGGAACCGAGGCCGACGATCGCCAGGTTCGGCACCGCCCGACCGGGCACCGTGTTGAGACTCGACGTCTCGGTCGCGGAGACGTCCGACGGGAAGACGCTGAAGAACCCGGGTTGGGTCGGGTTGACCGACGTCACGTTGACGGCGACGGCGAGGACACCGCTCGCAGGGATGCCGGCCAGACCGGCGACCTGCACACCGAGCGTCTCGCCCGGACCGATCGGCGCCCGTGCGCTGCCGACTCCGTTCCGGGTGTCACAGATGCGTCGAGGGGCGATCGCCACGAACCGGCCGGCCGCCCGCCCCGATGGTGAGGTGGGCGTGACCGGTGACGGCCCCGTGGGCGCGGGCGGCGGCGGTGGCACGACACCGGGCGCGCGGGCGAAGAGGTCGAGGTGCTGCACCGCTCGGCCACCGAGCACGTCCGAAGCTCCGCCACCCAGCCACCCGTCGATGACACTGCCGTAGTAGTCGCGGAAGTCGACGTGGAACGGCATGCGATCCCACCGCTCGAGTCCGGCCAGCGACGGCCGCTGCCCGTAGCGGCCGCCGCGCACGTTGGCGCCGAGCACGAAGTGCGGCGCTGCCGTGCCGTGATCGGTGCCGGCGCCGTCATTGCTCCAACTGGTGCGACCGAACTCGGAGAACGTCATGATCGTCACCCGGCTGGACCACGACGGCGCGAGCACCTGGTAGAAGCGCCCGATCGCTGCGTTGAGTTCGCGCATGCGAGCGCCGTGCTGGTTCGGCTGGCCGGCGTGGCTGTCGAAGTCGCCCCACCCGGCGGTCAGCACGCGCAGCCCGAGGTTCGCGTTCACGAGGCGGGCCATCACCTCCAGCTCGGCGACGAGCGGCACGTCGGAGAGTTGGTCGTCGGGCGGGATGAGCGGCGCGAGGGTGCCCGCGAGGTCGAGCTGATCGATCATCGCCTGGCCGACGCGCCCCCGCCAGGTCGAGGGATCGCCGCCGGCGAGGCGACGGAGCCCGCCGTACACCTTCTGGTCGCTGACGTCGTTCGACGCGCCGAACGCGGGCCGGCCCGCGGGCACCGCCGTGCCCCGCTGGGTGCGACCGACGAGGTGCAGCGGCACCGAATGACCGATTTGGGCAGCGGCGTACAGGTTCTTGCCACCGCCGAGGTAGCCGTCGAGCCACCGTCCGAGCCAACCCGAGGTGGGGATCCCGGTGGGGCTGCCCGCCATCCAGTAGGCCATCGAGTTGAAGTGGCTGAGGTCCGGGTTCGGGTAGCCGACTCCTTCGACGATCGCCAGTTGCCCCGCATCCCAGAACTGCTTGAGCACCGTGAGTTCGGGGTGGAGGCCCGTCGCACCATCCACAGGAAGCGTCGACGGCGGGGCGATGGCGAGACCCCGGTGTTGGGCGTAGTAGCGCTGATCGTTGATCGGAATCACCGTGTTGAGGCCGTCGTTGCCCCCGAACATCCCGATCACGATCAGCACGCCG
>Ga0316576_10002517_pt1 | contig 10449 bp, 9 predicted proteins | sample S0NA_FD_203075 | JGI IMG/M metagenome (GOLD analysis project Ga0316576, IMG submission 203075) | Rhizosphere microbial communities from salt marsh grasses in Alabama, United States - S0-2_050615r3r5 | ecosystem: Host-associated > Plants > Roots > Rhizosphere | place: USA: Alabama | collected... | reverse complement strand
CGGCGTAGGTAATATGTCCAAGGCGCAGTGGCAGGCTTTACAGACAGAGGGTGAAGATGTACGTCTGACCCTGGCCGGTTTAATGGATCGAGAAGTGGCCGATCCTGAGGTACAGGCCGCGATTGCCCGCCATTACGCGATGATGAACCAGTTCTATCCTGTCTCGGCAGAGATATATCGCGGGTTAGGGCAGCTGTACATTACCAATGATGAATTCCGCGCCTTCTACGACAAAATCCGCCCCGGCCTGGCCGACTTCTTGCAGCCGGCGATGGCCTATTACGCGGATCATACGCTCGTCGAAGAATAGAGTTTGAAACATCTCCGGTAATAAACGCTCATCATCTGCTTCATGGCAGGTGACGGGCGTTTTTGTTTATCCTGAAATATGATTACTATGTTCTTCGTAATCAAAGATAATTCTGGCATGGCGAGTAAAATGAAAAAACTAGTAACACCCCGGCACTTTAATACCATTCTATATATTGGCATTATTGTTTTCTTTTCAATGATAGTCAGCTGTGGTCCGTCAGCCGAGGAATTGGAAGTGGTTGATTACACACCATCTCCTGGGGATGACTGGAAAGTGTCGACGCCTGAGGAACAAGGACTGGACCCAATGTTGGTAGCCAGGCTCTATCACGACGCTGCCGAATTGGAAACTATTTATAGCTTGCTGGTGGTCAAAGACGGTTTTCTCATTGCTGAAGATTACTTCAATGAGGGATCGGTGGAACAAAAGGCATTGCTGCAATCCGTGGCCAAGAGTATTACCTCGGCCCTGGTAGGAATTGCACAAAATCAGAACTGTCTGTCCGGCGTGGATGAAAAGATGATCGACTTCTTCCCCGAGTATGCCGATCAGAAAGTCGACCCACGGAAGCAGCAAATTACGATTCAAGACATGCTGCAGATGCGCGCTGGATTCCCACCAGAGGAGAGCGACCCCGCTCTCTGGGAGGCCGTGTGGTCTGGCGACTACGTGCATCTTGTGGTTGATTTTCCACTCACCAGCGATCCTGGGAGCGCGTTCCAATACAGTAATCTGACAGCTCATTGGCTGGGGGTGATTGTGGCCCGGGCATGCGGGACGGACCTCGAGATATTTGGCCAGCAGTATCTTTTCGATCCCCTGGGTGCCGAAATAGGTGACTGGAAAAAGGATCTGGATGGTTATAACTGGGCTGCTGGCGAAATTCACGTCTCGGCCCGTGATACAGCTAAGTTTGGCATGCTTTATCTGAATGAAGGTCAGTTTGCGGGGAAGCAGATTATCCCGGCTGATTGGGTGCGCGACTCCCTTCAAACGTACTCAGAGCATGCCTACAATAATATCGGCCGTTTCCAGGATATCGGGTATGGTTATCAGTGGTGGTCGGCCGCGATCGGTGACCATCCCGTCAACTTCGCCTGGGGACACGGAGGGCAGTTGATCGTCTTGTTAGATGAGTTAAATATGGTTGTTGTCGTTACCGCAGACCCATTCTACGACGTGTATGGATCTGAATCGTGGAAACACGAGAAGGCGAACTTTGATCTGGTTGGCGACTTCATCGATTCCTTACCCTAGACATGAAGGTTTCTGTTTTCATTGCCACGAGTCTTGATGGTTTTATCGCCCGCCCGGATGGGTCGTTGGATTGGCTGCCCGGTTCCGAAGATGGAGAAGGCGGCGCTGAAGGAGAGGATCACGGCTGGACCGCTTTTTGGGATTCTGTCGATTGCCTGATACTGGGGCGCAAGTCGTTTGAGAAGGTTCTGGAGCTGGCGCCTGGCGCCTGGCCTTATGAAGGAACGCGCGTAATCGTCTTGAGCAGCACGCGAACGACGGTGCCAGAAGCGCTGACAGGCAAAATTGAATTGCGCGCACCTGATCCGGCAGCACTGGTCGAGGAACTGCGGGCGGAGGGACACAAACGCCTTTATGTAGATGGCGGGGCGACGATCCAGGCCTTCTTGCACCGGGGCTTGATCACCGATATGACGATCACGCTCATACCGGTCCTGATTGGCGAAGGTATACCTTTATTCGGCCCGCTGGCAGAAGATATTCCCCTGAAGCACATAAAGAGCGAATCGTTTCCCAGTGGTCTGGTGCAGTTACTGTATGAGATTAGTCGCCAATAGCGCCGATTCGGAAGATTCTATGGGTCATGCCGCTGCCAAGGAAAGCCCAGACGGCCTGAGTACCATGATCACCTTGCCCTGAATCTGTACATTACTCACGGGAGTGTTGAAATGGTTTACATACTGCTGACATTGAATTCCTTACTCATGATAATCATGCCCCTCCTTTTGGGCATCTGGCTGGTTCACCGCTATCGTGTGAGTTGGAAGCTCTTTTTGATTGGCGCGGCCGGCTTCGTTATTTCGCAGGTCGGGCATATCCCCTTTAACCAGTTTGTACTGGATCCCCTGACGGCCGGTATTATAGAGCCGGGAAAAGTGATCGGCCGTGTGCTTATCGTGGCTCTGCTGTACGGGCTGTCCGCCGGCCTGTTTGAAGAAGTGACCCGCTATCTCTTTTATTATTTTCGCAAGAGCATGCGCGGTTGGGATGAGGGCTTGATGTTCGGCGCCGGGTGGGGCGGTATCGAGGCCATCCTCCTAGGCCTGCTGGCGGCCACGACGATCATCAATGTCTACATCTATCAAAACGGGCTGCTGGAAAATTTCGTTCCGGCAGAACAATTGGCGGGCAGCGCGCAGGAAATCGCCGCCGCTGCGGCGCAGATCGAAGAGCTGGTCAACTCGCCGCCCTGGCTGTTCCTGCTAGGTGCCGTGGAGCGCGTCTTCGCCATTATTATCCAGATTTCGCTCTCCATCCTGGTGCTGCAGGTTTTTGTGCGCCGTAATATCATCTGGCTCTTCGCGGCCATAGGCTGGCACACGCTGATCGATGCCGTGGCCGTTGTCGGCTTGATGCAGGAGTGGGACCCGCTGCTCATCGAAGCGGCTGTCGGCCTGCCGGCCTTGATCGTCGGCTTGTTCATCATTCGCTACTTCAAACCCCTGGAAGCTGATCAGCTTGTCAGCGAATCAGCCGGTCGGTCGTAGCACCGGCATGCTGGCTGTTGGGCGGTCTCATTGTTCTTCTAGGTCTGTCCCGGTCAGGGCATTGCTGATCTTTAACTTTCTCTCCCGGTCTGCTGTAACGGGAACTTTTCTTTGCGCGGCGGTGTAATACAAGAAAAAGCACCTTTATCTTTATGATGAAAAGAACATGCACGATCTTGCTCTTAGCCGCCTTGTTGCTGCTGGCTGGCTGCCGGGCATCGCAGCTATTTACTGCCCAATCTGCCGGCCTGCCACCGCAAGCCTGCCCCGTAACGGTTCAGCCGGACGACCCCTTCATCCCGCCCGACCCGTGGCCGGCTACCTCTCCGGACCCCGGCCGTTTTTGGTATGGTAATCCCGAGCTGTGGACGGCGCTGCCGCTATCCGGCTCCTGGCCTCAACTAGCGAATGGGGACAAGTTCTGGCTGTGGAGCGAGCAATTTGACGTACATCAAGACGAGACGCCGGATTTTACCGTTACGGCCGAACGTCTGGATGCTGCCGCACCCACATTCCGGTCGGACGAAACCACCAATGGCTACCATGAAAGCTGGCATTGGGCGATGCTGACCGGCGTTGAACTCCCATCACCCGGCTGCTGGCAGTTCGAAGTGACTTACAAGGGTCACCAGCTTGAATTTGTCGTCCAGGTTCCTGAGCAATAAAACCGCTTCGAGCCTGCTGGCAATGATTCTTTCTTCACATACCGGATCACTTCAGCTATCATGTATGGACGAATTGGAGGTTGCAGTTTTATGAAATTAGCTGAAGCATTGATCCAGCGCGCCGATGACCAGCGGCGCGTTGAGCAGTTAAAACAGCGCATTATTAACAATGTCAAGGTGCAGGAGGGAGATGACCCCGCGGAAGATCCCAACGTCTTGCTGGCGGAGATGGAGCGCATCACCGCGCAGCTGGTCGAGTTGGTCCAGCGCATCAACCGCACCAATTCGGCTACGGTACTGGGGCCGGGCGATATGACGATCGCTGATGCCATCGCCGAACGGGATAATTTGCGCTTGCGCCAGGGTGTTTATAAATCCGCGGCCGAGGCGGGCGTAATTCGCCAGGATCGCTATAGTAAATCAGAAGTGCGCTTCCAGAGCACCGTCGACGTGGCTGATATGCAGCAGCAGGCGGATGACCTGGCGCAGGCGATCCGCAAGCTGGATACACGTATCCAAGGCGCAAATTGGGAAATCGATCTCCTATAAAATAAACAAATTAAATAAGTTGGTAGCGATTCAAGCAGAGGCGAGTACAACCCGCGCCGGTCGGGTAAGCCGGCACCTGATGGCGTGAGGGGCCACGCCCGCGGCAAACCCGCATTCAATGTGTAGGCCCAGTAATGTCACCAGCGTACAGGGTAATGCGTAATGTTACGACCAGCGTACTGATCTGCTTCAATCGTGAGGGTGGGATAGGGGGTGTTCGATGGCCCAAATTTGCACCATAATTACGCCCTGCCAGACATCCCGCCAAGGTTGTCAGGTTAACGTTATATTGTACAATCGTTAGTTGCTAAGCGATTTGGCTTGGCAATATTTATTTTCTTATTTGATAAAAGTGTTCAAATAAAGGAGTGGAACATGACAACAGATAATTTTAGTGGGGACAACGTGGTTTGGAGCCGCGTGAAGCTGCCGCCCTGGTGGCTAGTCCTGATCGAAGGCATTTTGCTGATTGGTATTGGTATATTCTTTTTCGTCAGCCCTTATCAAACCCTGGTAACGGCCGTGTGGGTATTGGGCCTCTACTGGCTCATCCGCGGCATTCTTGACCTGGTATCCCTTCTTTGGGATCGCGCGATGTGGGGCTGGAAAATATTCGCCGGCATTCTGGGTATAATTGCCGGCTGGATTCTCTTGCAGCAGCCCCTGGCCGGTTCACTGGTGCTTTCCACCACCCTGGTTTGGCTGGTAGCCCTCATTGGCCTTTTTATCGGCATTTCCTCCCTGATCCGCGGCTTCCAAGGCGCGGGTTGGGGCACGATTATCCTGGGCGTCATTGAGATCGTGCTCAGCATTATCCTGTTCATGAATGCTGCCGGCGCCGCGGCCTGGATGCCCTGGGTGTTGGGCGGATTGGCCATCCTCGGGGGTATCCTGACCCTCATTGCCGCCTTCGGCTTGCGCGGTGTGGAACACCGAGTGGAAGACGCCAAGGAAGAAATGGCGGCGCAGGCCAAGGCCGCGCGCACTTCCATGGCCGCCACCGCTGCCGCAGCCGCTGCAGCTGCTGACGATGCGACCGATGATATGGTCGATGAGGTCACTGACGTAATCGTTGAAGAACGGTTTGTTGAGATAGACGAACCGCTCGTTCAGGATCTGACCGCGATCGAAGGCATTGGACCCAAGACCGCTGCTGCCCTACAGGCGGCAGGCGTCAATAACTATGCCGATCTGGCGGCTATGTCGCCTGAGCAGATTCACGCCATTGTGAAAGATGCCGGCCTAAGCGCCGACCCGTCAACCTGGCCCGAGCAGGCAAAATTGGCTGCGATGGGCAATATGGAAGAACTGAAAGCTTATCAAGATAGGCTGCAGGGAGGCCGCGAAGCCTAGGCTTTTTCTTCATCATTGAGTTATAACAATTAAAAAAACTCCCCGGAATCGACTCGATTCCGGGGAGTTTTTAGTTCAATTGCGGACTTGCGCAAGGGATGCTTCGTGACCCGTCTTTCCTATCTCTTAATGCATTCCGGCCCCGGTCGCTTCCTCCAGCGTGGCCAAAATAGAATCGAGATTAAACGATGCCGGCGCCTGACGTGGCGGGTAATCGATGAGGCTCTGAATTTCCCGGGCCACATAATTCTGAGATATATACATAATATAGACATGACTTAGATGCCAATCCCAATATGTGTTCGAATCGGTATCGGCGCGTTCGAAGGGATCACGGCGCAGATTGAAGATTTTAGGTAAACGCAGTTCCACAAAAGGTTCGGCCCACAGCTGCATCGTGTGCGCGCGCTGTTCGGCGAAGACGACCTTCCAGTCGCCGCCGCGCAGGGCGACCAGCGCCCCATCGTCACTGATGTAGAAGAATTCATTCCGCGGGCTCTCATCCGTCTCCCCCAGTAAATAGGGCAGCAGGTTGTGGCCGTCAATATGCACCTTGTAGGTCATGTCGTCGATCGTATAGCCATCTAATAACCTCTCGCTGACATCGGCGTCTCCGGCCGCGGCCAGCAGAGTGGGCAGCCAATCCTGGTGCGCCGTGATGCCGTTGAGGACTTTGCCCGCCTCGAATTTGCCCGGCCAGCGGGCGAAGGAGGGCACGCGATAAGCGCCTTCCCAGTTCGAATTTTTCTCACTGCGCCAGGGCGTGATCGCCGCGTCTGGCCAGGTATTGTAATGTGGGCCGTTATCCGTCGAGTAGAGTACGATGGTGTCCTCAGCAATGCCCAGCTCGTCCAGTTTGTCAAGCATACGGCCGACAGCTTGATCGTGTAGGACCATGGCGTCATTGTAAAAACCTTGGCCGCTGATGCCTTCCGCTTCTTTGGGAATGTGTGTGCGAAAATGCATATGCGTGGAATTCCACCAGACAAAAAAAGGCTGGTCGTTTTCAACCGCGCGGTCGATGAAATCCAGCGCCAGATCGGTTACTTCTTCATCTATCGTTTCCATGCGCTTCCTGGTCAGCGGGCCGGTGTCTTCGATACGGCCATCGGCGAAGGAGTGGATCACGCCGCGCGGCCGCGGCAAAATACTCTCCGGCAGGTCGCTCGGATAGTCGGGGTCCTCGGGTTCCTCTTCTGCATTCAGGTGGTAGAGGTTGCCGAAAAATTCGTCAAATCCGTGGTTGCTGGGCAAGAATTCATCTTTATCGCCAAGGTGATTCTTACCAAACTGGCCGGTCGCATAGCCGAGTGGTTTCAACAGCTCGGCGATCGTCGGATCTTCCTTCTCCAATCCAATAGGCGCTCCCGGCGCGCCGACCTTAGTCAGGCCTGTGCGATATGGGTTCTGGCCGGTAATGAAGGCCGCACGCCCGGCCGTACAGCTCTGTTGGCCATAGTAGTCCGTAAACTCAATACCTTCGCGGGCAATGCGATCGATATTTGGCGTGCGATAACCCATCGCGCCACGATTATTGTGACTGATGTTGTACCAGCCGATATCATCGCCCCAAAGAACAAGAATGTTTGGTTTTTTCTCCGCCATTCAGTGATTGCTCCTATTTTACTGACCACTAAAAACACCTGGCATGTCATCCTTATCGCAATATTCTTGGCCGGTCAGGGTATTAGTGATCTGGCTTGGAAATGGTTCTTGCCGACTATAATAGGATAAAATTTATTGTGAGTCAATTGCTGTAACAGCTGGAGGAGATGCTTTTATGGGTGAAGAAAAAAATAATGAAACGGCTGAATTTAAGGCATATGTGGCGGGGGTCTTTTCCCGCGCCGCAGCTGATTACGACCATGTCGGCCCGGAGTTTTTCACTTATTTTGGCCGGGAGCTTGTCGATTTTGCCCAGTTGTCCACCGGTGATTCCGTTCTCGATGTGGCCAGCGGTCGCGGTGCGGTGCTGTTCCCGGCGTCGGCCGTTTCCGGCCAGGTTACGGGTATTGATATTGCCAGCGGTATGGTCGAGGAAACCGCGCGCGAGATTAAACGGCGAGGTGTCACAAATGCCTGGGTGCAGGTCATGGATGCTGAGGATTTAAAATTTGACGATAACACTTTCGATGCCGTGTTATGCGGTGTGGCGCTTTTCTTTATGCCCGATCTGGATCTGGCACTGGCTGAGATCCGGCGCGTATTAAAACCCGGAGGCCAGCTTGTCGCTTCCACCTTCCTCGAGGTACAAGGGGGACTGGAAGAGCGCTGGGGTGAAGTAAATGTTGCCTTCAAGGAGCATCTCCGGTCGGGCCCCGACGGAGGCGACAACGCCCAACCCTTGGGCAGCGAGGAGGAGATTAAAGCAGCGCTGTCTAGTGCCGGTTTTGAACGTGAAGAAATTATCGACGTGCAGGGAACATTTGAATTTGCGGATGAAGATACATGGTGGCGCTGGCTGTGGTCGGTGGGTAATCGTGGGTTTCTCGAGCGACTGGATCCGGCTTACGAAACGGCGTATCGCCAGCAGATGAAGGCGCTTTTCTTCAGCACTGAAGACGGTCGTCCACTACCAGTAACATGGGATGTCCTCATGTTCCGAGGCCACAAACCCATTGTGGTGGGTCAAAGTTTGCTATAATTCACTAATGACTATGAGTTCCCAACAAATTATCGGCCTGGACACGGTTACAGCAAAAAATACGCCGCCGCGCTTTCATTTGCTTACCAAACCCAGCGGTTCCACCTGCAACCTCGACTGTACCTACTGCTTTTTCTTATCCAAAGAAGCGCTTTATCCCAACGCCAAGATCCGCATGTCGGAAGCAACGCTGGAAGCCTATATCAAACAGTTATTGGAATCGCAGCGCACCCCAACCGTGACCGTGGCCTGGCAGGGCGGCGAGCCGACGCTCATGGGCGTTGATTTTTATCGCAAGTCCATTGAGTTTGTAGAAAAATACCGCCGCCCGGATCAGGCGGTCGAATATACCTTCCAGACCAACGGCGTGCTGCTTGATGATGAATGGTGCGCTTTCTTGAAAGAGCACAATTTCCTGGTCGGCCTGAGTGTAGATGGGACGCAGGAGATGCACGACACTTATCGCCTGAATAAGGGAGGCGAGGGCACTTTTAAACAGGTGATGCGCGGCCACAGTTTCCTGCGCAAGCATGGTGTGGACTTCAATATCCTCTGTACCGTCAATGCCGCCAACCAGCACCACGGCCGAAAAGTGTACCGCTTTTTCCGCGACGAACTGGGCGCGACCTGGATGCAGTTCATTCCCATTGTCGAACGGGCCACGCTGGAGACGCTGCCCATCGCCAATATGGGCTGGAGCGAACGGCCGGGTGGGGAGAGACTGCTCTATACCCAGACGGGCAATCTAGTCACCGAAAGATCCGTGGGCGGCGAACAATACGGCCGTTTTCTGGTGAATATTTACGAAGAATGGATTCGCCACGATGTCGGCGATATCCACGTGCAGTTATTTGACGTGACTCTACATGCCTATTTCGGTGAATATCTGCTCTGCATCCACGCTCCCACCTGTGGCTACGGCCCGGCCCTGGAGCATAACGGCGATTTTTACGCCTGCGACCATTACGTCGAGCCGGATTATAAGCTGGGCAATATCCACGAAACACACATGCTGCAAATGGTTGCTTCTGATTTCCAGCGCACCTTTGGCGCCAATAAGCGTGATTTACTGACCCAACAATGCCAGGCTTGCGAAGTACGCCCCCTCTGCAACGGCGGCTGCCCCAAGGATCGCTTTATTCTCTCCCGCGATGGAGAACCGGGACATAATTACCTCTGCGATGGCCTCTTCTCCTTCTTTGACCACGTGCGCCCGTCTATGAATATCATGGCCCAACTCGTGCAGCGCGGCCAACCCGCAGCCCGCGTCAAAGAGTGGGTCCTGGCCGCGGATAATAAGCGCGGCCGTAACGATCCCTGTCCCTGCGGCAGCGGCAAGAAGTTCAAAGCCTGCCACGGCGCCGTCACCAACGGCCGTTGATGGCGCGATGATCGAACCTAGGGAAAGTCTTTATTGGATTAGCTGTTTTCAGTGCTCGTCTGTTCTCGTCCGCGTCCTAAATCCCCACTCGCGACAGCCTGAATCCTGTCACGCTGTTTCGCTTACCACCCGTACCGGGAAGGGCTCGGTCATGCTGCCCGCGTAGAGCGATCGGTGCGGGAAGGGAATCTCAATGCCCGCCTCGTCAAAGGCGTCCTTGATTTCTTCGCGAATACTGTTCATCAAGAGCAGGTAATTTTCCTTCATGACCCAAACTGAAAACTGAATTCTCTGCGCCGACTCGCCGAAACCTTGAAAGACAAACAGCGGGCGCGGTTCCTCCAAGCTTAAGGGATTCCTGTCCGCAACGTTAATCAGGATGTCCCGAATTCGGCCGATATCCTCTTTATAAGCAACGTTGATGTCCAGGTCCAGCCGCCGGATGGGAAACTTGGTCAGCGTCCATAATTCTGATTTGATCAACATCTCATTCGGCAGGCGCACAAACGTGTTGTCAAACTTGCGTAGCTTGACCGAGAGCAGGTCGATTTCCAGCACTTCGCCGACAGTCGTCCCAATTTGCAGCAGGTCACCCACTTCAAACGGGTGCTCGGCGATCAGAAACAGACCGCTGATCAGATTGGACATCGAGGTTTGCGAGGCAAAGGCCAATGCCACCGTCAGGATCCCCGCCGTCCCCAACAATATTCCCAGATCGAACCCGACCTGGATCAGGGCCGCGGCCAGGAACAGGGACAGGATGATGTAATAACTACCGCGCTTGAGCAGCATTTGCCGGT
>Ga0316576_10002516_pt1 | contig 10450 bp, 7 predicted proteins | sample S0NA_FD_203075 | JGI IMG/M metagenome (GOLD analysis project Ga0316576, IMG submission 203075) | Rhizosphere microbial communities from salt marsh grasses in Alabama, United States - S0-2_050615r3r5 | ecosystem: Host-associated > Plants > Roots > Rhizosphere | place: USA: Alabama | collected... | reverse complement strand
CCTGTGCGACGTCGCCCCGACCCTGCTGGAACTGCTCGGCCTCGAGCCGCCGGAGCAGATGCAGGGCCGCTCGCCGCTGAAGAGGTGCTGCTCCTTGGCCATGCAGGGCCGCCATCAGAAAGAGCGAACGAGCCGCCTGCGCTCTCGGTCAGCGCCAGTGCGTTGCGCGCCATCGCCGGCGGCTGGCCAGGGCACGATGCCGCGGCAGATACCGCCCGCGCGGCATGCCCAGAGGCAGCGGCCCCCGGACGGATGATTTCCGGCCTCGTCCGGCGAAGCCTAGGGCCGGCCCTGGTGACCGCGGTCTGCTGCTTCGGGCCTGTCGGCACGGTGGCCGCGCCGGTAGGGGCGGACCCGCCCGCGAGCGCCGCCGAGACCGCGGCCATGCACGAGCAGAGCCTCGCGCGGATCGAGGATCGCATGCGTGCCCTGAAGGACGCCTTGGCGAACCGCGAGCAGTACCGGGACGCCCTCTACGCCGAGCTCGAGCGCACCGAGCGCGACATTGCTGCACTGGCACTGGCCGGCCACCAGCTGAGCGCGATGGTGACCGAGCAGCGCAAGGCCCTCGACGATCTGGTGCGCCGCCGCGCGGACGCCGCCGTGCGCCTCGCCGATGCGCGCGCCGCGCTGGCCGAGCTGCTGCGCTCGGCCTACGCGATGGGCCGCGGCGATCAGCTGCGCTTGTTGCTCGATCAGGAAGATCCGGCCCGCAGCGGCCGCATCTTCGGCTACTATCGGGCCCTGGGCCGCCTGCGCGCTGACCGCATCCGCGACGTCGGGCGCCAGGCCGCGGAGCTCGAACACCTGAGCGCCGAGGCGGAAGCGGAGACCGAGCGTCTGGAGCGGCTGGCGCAGCGCCAGGACGAAACGCGGGGCCGGTTGGAGGCGGCCCGTGCTGTGCGGGCGGCCATCGTCGACGGGCTGGACACGGCGATCGCCGGCGATCGCCGCGAGGTGACCGCTCTCGATGCCGATGCCGAGGCCCTTCGCAGCCTCATTGAACAGCTGCGTCGTAAGGCGCAGATCGAGGCGGAGGTCACGGTGACCCAGGAGACCATCGCGGCGCGGCGCGGGCGCCTGGACTGGCCGGTGGCCGATGCACGGGTGCTGCGCGGCTTCCACGCCGGCGGTGGCCTCGGCGATGCGCATGCCGACGGCGTGATGCTCGCGGCGGCGGACGGCAGCGAGGTCCATGCCGTCCATCACGGCCGGGTCGTCTATGCCGACTGGCTGCGCGGCTTCGGCCTGCTGCTGGTCATCGACCACGGCGACGGCTACATGACGCTGTACGGCAATAACGAGACCCTGCTGAAAGAGGTCGGCGAATGGGTCGACGCAGGCGACGTGATCGCGCTGAGTGGCTCCGGCCGCCGCGGCCTGTACTTCGCCATCCGGCGCCACGGCAAGCCGCTCGATCCCGGGGACTGGTGCCGGCGCAACGCAGGATGAGGCGCTTCGCAGTCACCGGGGGAACGGCGCGTGGACAATGGCATCAAACCTGCAACTGGGCCCGGCGGGGCCGCTTCCATCAACCGGCACGGGTCGACGCACCCGATGGCAGAACCCATGAACAGACTTCCTCTTCGATCCCTGCTGGCGCTTGCCCTGTTGGCGGCGCCCCTGCTGCCCGGCCCTGCCGCGGCCGACGAGCCGTCCAGTCCGCCGGCCGCCCAGGCCCCGGGCGCCATCCCCGGGGCGACCCCCCCCGGCACCACCGGGCCAATCCGCGAGGTGCCGGCGGCCCCGGAGGACGGCGGACCGGCAGCAGACGAGCCGGCCGCCAGCGACAATGAGCCCACAGCGCCGGATGCCGGCGGCGAGGAGCCCGCTACGGCCGATCAGCCGCCGGGCGCGCCGGACCAGGGCGAAACCAACACCCCGCCGGCACCAACCGCCGACGAGGACGAGGCGGCCGTCGATGACACGGACGAGACCGAGGCCGGTGCCGAGGCCCTGCCCCTCGACGACCTCCGTGTCTTCGCCGAGGTGTTCGGCCGGATCAAGAGCGACTACGTGGAGAGCGTGGAGGACCGGGACCTTCTGTCCAGCGCCATCCGCGGTATGCTCGCCGGCCTCGATCCCCACTCCTCGTACCTGGACCCGGACGAGTACCGCGATCTCCAGGTCGGCACTACCGGCGAGTTCGGCGGTCTCGGCATCGAGGTCGGCATGGAAGACGGCTTCGTGAAAGTCATCGCGCCTATCGACGACACCCCCGCCCAGCGCGCAGGCATGCAGGCCGGCGACCTGATCGTGCGCATCGACGAGAAGCCGGTCAAGGGCATGAGCCTGAACGATGCCGTCAAGCTCATGCGCGGCAAGCCCGGCACCAGCATCACGCTCACCGTCGTGCGCGAGGGCGAAGGCAATCCGATCACCGTTAAGATCGAGCGCGACATCATCAAGGTGGCCAGCGTCAAGAGCCGCACGCTGGAGCCCGGCTTCGGCTATCTGCGCATCTCCAACTTCCAGGCGCGCACCACCGAGGACATGCTCAAGGCCATTGCCAAGCTCAAGCGCGAGAACCGCGGCGGCCTGCAAGGGATCGTGCTGGACCTGCGCAACAACCCGGGCGGCGTCCTCAACAGCGCCGTTGGCGTCAGCGACGCCTTCCTCGACGAAGGCCTGATCGTCTACACGCAGGGTCGCGTCGAGGACTCGCGCCTGGAGTTCAAGGCCGGTCCGGACGATATCCTCGACGGCGCACCGATCGTGGTTTTGGTCAACGGCGGCAGCGCGTCGGCCTCGGAGATCGTCGCCGGCGCCCTTCAGGACCAGCGCCGCGCGCTGATCATGGGCAGCCAAACCTTCGGCAAGGGGTCGGTGCAGACCATCGTGCCCATCGATGACCGCACCGCGCTGAAGCTCACCACCGCGCGTTACTACACGCCGTCCGGGCGCTCGATCCAGGCCCACGGCATCACGCCGGACATCGCGCTGGAGCGGGGTAGCCTCCAACTCGCCTCCGAATCGGACCTCGAGCCCCTCAAGGAGGCGGACCTGATGCGCCATCTGGAGGACGATGCCGCCCAGCCCGCCGCCGAAGGCGAGGATGAGGAGGCACCGCTGGCGGCCGAGGACTACCAGCTCTCCGAGGCGCTCAACGTGCTCAAGGGCCTGAGCATTCTTGGCGGTGTGCGGACGACGACGCCGCCGGCGCCGGTGGCCTCGGTGCCCAATCCGGCGCCCACGGCGGCGCGATGACATCACACCCATCGATCCCGCGGAGGAGACCATGGCACGCGTGTTGATACCCCTGGCGCCGGGTTGCGAGGAGATCGAGGCCGTCACGCTCATCGACCTGCTGCGCCGCGCCGAGATCGAAGTCGTCGTCGCCGGTATCGAGCCCGGTCCCGTGCGCGCCAGCCGCGGCACCGTGCTGGTGCCCGACTGCGAGCTGGACGAGGTGCTCAACGATGACTTCGACATGATCGTGCTGCCGGGCGGGCTGCCCGGCGCCACCAATCTGGACCGCGACGAGCGCATCCACGACTTGCTGGCGCGCCAGGCCGCCGAGGACCGCTGGACCGGCGCCATCTGCGCGGCCCCCAAGGTATTGGCCAATGCCGGCCTGCTGGACGGCCGCCGGGCCACCAGCTTTCCGGGCGCCGTGACGCTGGAAGAGTATCCGGAGGTGCACGTGCTGGAGCAGCCGGTGGTCGTCGACGGCAAGGTGGCGACGTCCCGCGGGCCGGGTACGGCCATGGACTTCGCGCTCCAGCTCATCGAGCTGCTCGCCGGCGCCGAGCGCCGCGCTGCGGTGGAATCCAAGCTCATGCGGCCGGCCTGACCGGGCCGGTGCCGGCGGCGCCATGGGAGCGCTCGAGATCACCATAGCGCTGGTTGCGGCGGCCGTCGCCGGCGCCGCGAGCGCCTGGCTGACGGCTTTGCTGTCGGCCGGCCGCATCGGCGTTCTCGCCGTGCTGGACCATCCCAACGAGCGCTCGCTGCACGAGGTTCCGGTCCCGCGCACCGGCGGCCTCGCCGTGCTGTGCGGTCTCGCCGCCGGCGGTGTGGTGCTGGCGGTGGGCCTGCCGCTGGCGGGCAGCGGGCCCGACATCTGGGCTGGCCGGGCCTTGTTCGCGGCGCTTGCCGCCCTGCTGCTGGTCGCCGCCGTCTCCTATCTCGACGATCTCAGTGACGTGCCCCGGCGGCTGCGCTTCGGCGTCCACGTCGGGGCCGCCCTTCTGCTTTGGCTTGGCGGGCTGCGCTGGCAGGCCCTCGGGCTGCCGGGGCTGGAGGCCCTTCTGCCCGGCGCTCTCGCATTGCCCCTGACGCTGCTTTACGCTGTCTGGATGATCAACCTGTACAACTTCATGGATGGCATGGACGGCTTTGCCGGCAGCATGGCCGCGTTCGGCTTTGGTGCCCTGGCCGTGCTCGGCGCGCTCGGCGGCGAGCCGCTGTTCGCGGGGATCTGCCTGTTGGTGGCCGCTTCCGCCGCCGGCTTCCTGACCGGCAACTTCCCCCCCGCCCGCATCTTCCTCGGCGACGTGGGCTCCTCGTCGCTGGGCCTGCTCGCCGCCGCGCTGACGCTGTGGGGAGCGGTGCTGGCGCTGTATCCGCTATGGGTCGGCTGGCTGGCCTTTTCGCCTTTCATCGTTGATGCCACCTGGACGCTGCTGCGCCGGGCCGTCGCACGCGAGCCCGTCTGGCGCGCGCATCGGTCCCATCATTATCAGCGCCTGGTCCTGGCCGGCTGGGGCCACCGCCGCACGCTGTTGCGGGCCATGCTGCTGATGGCCGGCGCCGCCGCCACCGCTGTCGCGGCGCCACGCCTAACCACGCCGGAGCAATGGCTGGTGATCGCCGGCTGGGCGGGTGTCTATGCGCTGGTGCATCTGCGGGTGGCGCTGGCCGAGCGTGCCGCGGGCGGAGCGGCTTGATGAAGCCACTGTTCGACCGACTGCGCTCGCGCACCGCGGCCTTCCTCCACGATCTGCTGATGATCCCGGCGGCCTGGATGTTGGCCTACTGGACCCGCTTCAACCTGGAGCACATCCCGCCGGAATTCCTGACCACGGCACTGCATATGCTTCCGCTGGTGATGCTGACCTGCGCTGCGGTCTACTGGGCCTTCGGCCTGTATCGCGGCGTCTGGCGCTTCGCGTCGCTGCCGGACCTGGTCCGCATTACGCAGGCGGTGACCGCGGCGACGGTGCTGGTCCTGGTGGTGCTGTTCGTCGTCAACCGGTCCGAGAACCTGCCGCGATCGGTGCCGCCGCTGTTCCTGGCGTTCCAGCTGGGGCTGTTGTCCGGCCCCCGGCTGCTGTACCGCTGGCTCAAAGACCACCGGCTGTCGCTGCGCAGTGGGCCGCGGGTGCTGGTCGTCGGCGCCGGACGTGCGGGGGAGATGCTGGTTCGCGACATGCTGCGCGATCCGGACCGGACCTACAATCCGGTGGCCTTCGTCGACAACACCCCGCGCCGCCAGGGCGGTTCCATCCACGGCATTCCGATCCGGGGTCCTACCGACCGCATTCCGGAGCTGGTCGAGTCCCTCGGCGTCGACCTGATCATGCTGGCCCTGCCGACCGCGTCGGATGCCGAGATGCAGGCCCTGGTGGAGCTGTGCGAGCACAGCGGTAAGCCGTTGCGAACCGTTCCCCAGCTTAGCAACCTGGTGGCCGGTCAGGTCACGATCAACCAGCTGCGGCCGGTGTCCATCGAAGACCTGCTCGGCCGAAACCCGGTCACGCTGGACTGGGACGGGATTCGTGCCGGACTTGCCGGCCGCGTCGTGCTGGTCACCGGCGCCGGCGGCTCCATCGGCTCCGAGCTGTGCCGGCAGGCCATCCGGGCCGCTCCGCGCCGGCTGGTGCTGGTGGACAACTGCGAGTTCAATCTCTACCGCCTCGACGCCGAGCTCAACGACCAACGCCCCGGCCTGGACTTCGTCAGCTGTCTCGCCGATGTCACGGACGAGGCCGCCATCGACGCCCTGTTCGCGCGGGAACGGCCGCAGATCGTCTTTCACGCCGCCGCCTACAAGCATGTGCCGCTCCTCGAAGGCCAGGTGCGCGCCGCGGTGCGCAACAACGTCCTCGGCACGCGGGTGGTTGCGACCGCAGCCCACCGCCGGGACTGCGAGCGTTTCGTGCTGATCTCCACCGACAAGGCGGTCAATCCGGCCAATGTGATGGGTGCCAGCAAGCGCGTCGCCGAGGGCCTCTGCCAATGCCTGTCCGAAGGCTCACAGACGCGTTTCATCACCGTGCGCTTCGGTAATGTGCTTGGCTCCGCCGGCAGCGTCGTGCCGCTGTTCCAGCGACAAATCGAGCGCGGTGGGCCGGTCACCGTCACCGACCCGGCCGTCGAGCGCTTCTTCATGACCATCCCCGAGGCCTGCCAGCTGATCATGCAGGCGGCGGTGATCGGCGAGGGCGGCGAGGTGTTCGTGCTCGACATGGGCAAGCCGATCAAGATCCGCTACCTGGCCGAGCAGATGATCCGCCTGGCCGGGCGCGAGCCGGGGCGCGACATCCCCATCCGGTATATCGGCATGCGCCCCGGCGAGAAGCTCTATGAAGAGCTGTTCTACGACATCGAGGACCTGGTGCAGACCCGCCACCCGAAGATCCGGGCGGCGCGCCGTCAGCCGCTCGACCGAGACCGCTACCGCCAAGGCATCGAGGCCCTGATCGGTGCGCTGGCGGACAACGACGACGCGGCCCTGCTCGCCGGCATGCGCCAATTGGTGCCGGAATGGAGCCAGGGCGACGCCGCGCCCGCGCGGCGGCCGAGCCATCACACGCTGCACCATGATTCGGCGGGCGCCAACGCCGGGGAACTGATTCATGACTGAACCGTTGTCACAAAACACGCCAACGCAGCGACCGGGTGATCCACAGACCGACCCGGACCTGCGGGCACTATTGCTCGACGAGATGGAGTCCGACGCGGGCGCGCAGGAGCCCGTGCTGAACTGGCAGGAGCCGGCCGCCGAAGCCGAAGTCGCCGTCGAAGAGGCGACTGCTGACAGCGACGACGAAAAGGTGTCCCAAGGAGAGGCCGCGACCGGGATGCCGGAAGCGGTCCCCGACCTGGCGCCCGAGGCGCGGGTCATCAGCCACCTGCAGGAACGTGGCCGGCTCACCGCCGGCGACCTGGCCCGGGCTCGCAAGCTGGCCGAAGACAGCGGTGACCCGCTGCGCATCATGCTGGTCCGTCTGGGGCTGGTCTCCGACCGCGACATGGCCGCCACTACCGCCGCGGTGCTCGATCTGGACCTGGTCACCGCCGAGGACTATCCGGACGATCCTCTCCCCGGGGAGCCGTTTCCACTGCGCTTTCTCAAGGATGCCCGCCTCGTGCCGCTGCGGGAGACCGAAGATCTCCTGGAGGTCGCGGTCGCGGACCCGCTGGACGACGATCTGATGCGGCTGGTCGGTGCGGCGGCGGGCCGCCCGGTTCGGCTGTTGGTGGGCCTGCCCACGGACATCGAGGCGGCGCTGGAGCGGCTCTACGAAAAGCCGCAACAGGGGCCCGAGGAGCTCGATGCCGACGCCGATCTGGGCAATTTCAGCGAGGAGGACATCGAACACCTGCGCGACCTCGCCAGCGAGGCGCCGGTGATCCGGCTGGTGAACCAGATCCTGCAGCGGGCCGTCGAATCGCGCGCATCCGACGTGCACATCGAGCCCTTCGCCGACGAGCTCAAGGTCCGTTACCGCATCGACGGCATCCTGAAGGAGAGCGAGTCGCCGCCGGTGCGCTCCACTGCCGCTGTCATCTCCCGCGTCAAGATCATGGCCAAGCTCAACATCGCCGAGCGGAGGCTGCCCCAGGACGGGCGCATCCCGCTGCGCATCCAGGGCAAGGAGCTGGACCTGCGCGTGTCCACGGTGCCCACCATGTTCGGCGAGAGCGTGGTCATGCGCCTGCTGGACAAGGAGAGCGTCAGCTTCGATTTCGACGCCCTCGGCTTCGACGGCCCGCCGCGCGATCGGCTGCTGAAGGTGCTCGATCAGCCCTACGGGATCTTTCTGGTCACCGGCCCCACCGGCAGCGGCAAGAGCACGACGCTCTATACGGCGATGACGCGGCTCAACACCGAGGAGCGCAAGATCATCACCGTCGAGGACCCGGTGGAATACCAGGTCGCCGGCATCAACCAGATCCCCGTCAAGGCGTCCATTGGCATGACCTTCGCCGGGGCGCTCAGGGCCATCGTCCGCCAGGACCCGGACATCATCATGGTCGGCGAGATGCGCGACCTGGAGACCGCCCGCATCGCCGTGCAGTCGGCGCTGACCGGCCACGTGGTCCTGTCCACGCTGCACACCAACGACGCCGCCAGCGGCGTCACGCGCCTGCTGGACATGGGTGTCGAAGATTATCTGCTCACGAGCACCATCAACGGCATCCTCGCCCAGCGCCTGGTGCGCCGGCTATGCCAGGAATGCCGAGAGCCCTACCAGCCGATGTCCGAGCTACGCGCCAGGCTCGATGCCACCGGCGCCGTCGGCGACGGTCCCCCCATGCTGTACCGGGCTGCGGGCTGCAGGCACTGCAACCAGACCGGCTACCGCGGCCGGCTCGTCATTGCCGAGGTGCTGCTGATGAGCGACCGCATCCGCCAGGCCGTCCTCGGCCACGCCACCGCCGGCGAGATCCACCGTCTCGCCGCCGAGGAGGGCATGCACACGATGTACGAGGACGGTCTGCGCAAGGCCGTGGCCGGCTTGACCACCATCGAGGAAGTGCTGCGGGTGGCGGAAGAAACCTGAGAAAAGATTGACGTGTGAAAGACGATTTTTGAGCCGTTGACGGGAGCCTCGACCGTCGATTTCCGAACTGTTTTGAAACTTCACTCTCGTTGAACGTTTCCTCCATGCCGCGTTACTACTACAAGGCCGTCAAGCTCGATGGGGAAGAGATCGAGGGCGAGCACGATGCCGCCGATGAGGCCGAGCTGATCCGGCGCCTCCAGGCCGAGGGACTGATTCCGGTTCAGACCCGTTCCGCCGGCGGGCTGACCGCGCAGCTGGCACGCCGCCGCCGCCGTACCCTCACCGCCAAGGACATCGAGGGCATTACCCGCCAGCTGGCCACGCTGCTGGAGGCCGGGCTGACACTGGACCGGTCCTTGGGCGTGCTCGCCGAGCTGACGCCGGAGGAGCACGTGGTTCGCGTGCTCCAGGACCTCCAGGAGCGGGTACGCGGGGGCGCCACCTTCTCTGCGGCGCTTCAGGCTCAGGACGGCCAGTTCAACAAGCTCTATGTGAACATGGTCCGCGCCGGCGAGGCCAGCGGTGCCCTCGACCAGGTGCTCGGCCGCCTGGCGGACTACCTCGAGCGCAGCGCCGAGCTGCGCGGGAGCGTGACCTCGGCCCTGGTGTATCCGATGATCCTGCTGGTGGTCGCCGGCCTCTCGGTGATCATGCTGTTGGTCTTCGTGGTGCCGCAGTTCACGGTCCTGTTCGAGGACATGGGCGCGGCGCTGCCGCTGCCCACCCGCATCGTCGTCGGTGCCGGCGACTTGTTCCGCGGTTACTGGTGGGCCATGCTCGTGGCCGTCGCCGCGATCGCGGTCCTCGCCGAGCGTTGGCTCCAGAACCCGGCCAACCGGCGCCGCTTCGATTACCGGCTCATGGCCCTGCCGCTGATCGGGGACCTGGTGTGGAAGATCGAGACCGCCCGCTTCGCCCATACCCTGGCCGCGCTGCTGAAGAACGGCCTGCCGTTGCTGAGTGGACTCAACCTGGCCAAGGAGGTGGTGGGCAACCGCAAGATCGGCGACGGCCTCGACGAGGTCGGCGATGGTCTCAAGCACGGCCGCGGGCTGTCGGAGCCGCTCACCAGTCGTGCCGTGCTGCCGCAGCTGGCGCTGCAGATGATTCGGGTCGGCGAGGAGTCCGGCACTCTCGACGCCATGCTGGCCAAGGTCGCCGACATCTTCGACCGCGAGACCCGCACCAGCCTCCAGCGCATGCTCACGCTGCTGGAGCCGGCGCTGATCATCGGACTGGGCGTCATCGTCGCCGGCATCATCGTGTCCATCCTAATGGCCATCCTTGGCGCCAACGAGCTCGTGGTTTGAGGTTTGAAGCGCGCAGCGCGCAGGTCGCGCCAAAATCCAGATCGGTGTCGGGATCGAAAATCGAGCTTGCCGCCGAGCTCCGGACCCGGAGCTCACTCCGCCGGCCGTCCCGGGAAGACCCACCTGCTTCGCCTGGCGCCGCCGCCGGTCGCGCAGGCTCCGAATCGTCGACCATGCCGGCTTACCGTCCACCCCTGCGCGCGCTAAGCTACCGACTCTTTTTTCCCGGCAGGGGCTCAATCCCGTAGCCACCTGCAACCTTGCCAAGCCCGCCGGGCCCCTGGCCCCGGCGTGACATACAGCGTCATTCGAGGAGGTTTCGATGCAGACGCGCACAGACTCGCCCCGTCGCTTCGCGCAGGGCTTCACACTCGTCGAGCTCCTTGTGGTGCTTGCCATCCTCGG
>Ga0316576_10002513_pt1 | contig 10454 bp, 12 predicted proteins | sample S0NA_FD_203075 | JGI IMG/M metagenome (GOLD analysis project Ga0316576, IMG submission 203075) | Rhizosphere microbial communities from salt marsh grasses in Alabama, United States - S0-2_050615r3r5 | ecosystem: Host-associated > Plants > Roots > Rhizosphere | place: USA: Alabama | collected... | reverse complement strand
CTTTGGCCTTGAGTTTTTCCACTGGTATCTTCAGGGCCCTGAGCATGGTATCCACGTCAAAGTCCACCAGCATGGTCCCTTGAAACATAAAAGCACTGCCTGACTCGGTACCACCGGTGCCAGAAATTTTGCGACCGTCGATCTCGATATCGTTACGTGGCCGGAACTCGGCTTTAAGGTTCAACAGGGCAAGGGCCGCCACCACCGGATCGCACAGGCTTTTAAAGAGCCGTATGTTGGGCATGGCCGCACTAAAAAACGCCTTGTCGCAAAACACTTCCCAACCCAGTTGGTTTTCATCGAAAAAGATTGCCCCGCCACCGGTAATGCGACGGTTCACATCGATCCGGTTCGCGCTACAATAATCTGTGCGTATTTCCTCGTCAATGGCCTGGTGAAAGCCCACCAAAACAGCCCTTGGCGAAAACTGCAGGAAACGGATGGTGTTGGGGCTCTTCCCTTCGCCCTTGATCTCCAGCAAGGTTTCATCAAAGGCCATGTTTTCCGCTGCCGTCATGGGTGGTGTGTCTAATAGTCTCCAGGTTTGCATGCTGTGGTTCAAATCTTTTGGCGGGTTGATCTTTTCCATTGGAAGTCTCCACCGTAGGATTGCAGCGATGCGCATGAATTTTGACGGCTTCGTAAAAAAGTCCGATATTTGCGTTACGCTTCATCCCTCGTCACTGCGGAGCACTCTATGTACGCCTCATTCCTCGGGATTCGCAAGCCTTGATCTCGGGTTTTTTACGAATTCATCAACTTTAGGCGTACTCAAGTTCAATCGGTCCGGTCAGGATTTTTCCCACTTCACAATTGCGTGCCGAGTTGAACAGAATTGCCCGCTCTCTTTGAGTCAAGCCCTCGCCGACATCGATTCTGATCTTAAAGCGTGTTGATGGTGAGGTGCCGTTGGAGGTGATACACCCCACCTGCACTTCGCATTTTTCCATGGTGATCTGTTTGTGATCTGCGACCGCAGAAAGGGTCAGCACAACTCAGCTTCCCAGTGCTGTTGCGATATACTCTATTGGACAACCGCGGCCATCCCCGACAGCATCACGGCGGGCCACTAGAAAGTTCACACGGTCAAGGTGTACGTCGGCGCCCTTATCGGTCAATCGAACTACCGTGGAGTACTCACCCATCGGTCTACCTTTTTAAAAGCGATCTCAAACGTTTTAATTCAAAATCAACTTAGGGCCACGGTAAGAAATAATTCCACACGATTGCGCCGGATTATGGTTTGTCTACAAGGCACATCCACATGCTCATATCTGGATACGTGTGGTTGGATGTAACGCAGTAGACGGACCATAAGACAAGCAAGAGGTGGAATTATTTCTTACCGTGGCCCTAAGTCGCTATCCGGGCGATCTTTACCGGCAAGCGCCTTGTGTAAGAGCTGAACAATGTCCATGACATCCACCGGGACCTTGTTTCTTTTCGCATAGGTGGTCATGGTGCGCACGCACTGCTGACATGCGGTGACCACCGCCTGGGCACCGGTCGCCAGGACTTCCTTCATTTTGTTACCGGCGATGTTTCCGGACAGTTTCGCGTCGATCATCTCCAGGTTGCCGCCCCCCCCACAACAACTGCAATTCTCCCGATTGTTGGGCAATTCGACGAATCGGATCCCAGGAATGGATTGTATGATATCCCGCGGGGCATCGAAGGTTGCCGCCCCCCTGCCAAGATCACAAGGATCGTGGTAGGTCACCGTCAAATCCAGCTCCCGGAGCGGCAGGCGGTCCTGTTTAAGCAGCCTTGCCAAGAATTCCGTCGCATGGAATATCTCAAATTCGCGGGGGTAATGCTCCTCCCACATCCGGTAACAGGACGGGCAGGCAAAGACCACCTGCTTGGCGCCTCTGGCCTTTATGGCATCGACATTGTTGGCGATCAAACCATCAAGTTGGCCGCCGAGCCCGGCGCCGAGCAGCGGAAATCCGCAGCACCACTCATCTTCTCCCAAGAGTGTAAAATCGACCCCGGCGGCATCGAAGATTTTTACCACGGCCATGGGAATGCGCTGGGCCAGGGGGAAAAAGGAAGATACACAACCGGTGAAATAAATGACCTCGGCCCGCTCCTTTACATAGCCGTGATCCGGTGCATCGGGTATATCTTCCACCCATTCGGCCCGTTCCTCATTATCTTCGCCAAATACATTGTGGCTTTCATCTAAATTTTCCCGGATCATGTCAATTTTTCCGGGATAGGCATCCGAAGCCACTAGATCCTGGCGAATTGAATGCCAGAGCTCTGTCAGGTCCAGCCCGACCGGACAGACCTGGCGGCAGTTCCCGCACAAGGTGCAGCGAAAAACCGTATCGCTAAAAGCGCGTAATTCTTCCGCTGTCGTTTCTTTGACAAAGCCAAGTTTGCGCCAGAACCCCGTTCGTGCCTTAACCAGCCGGCCAAGTGTCTTGAGGCGATAGGCCGCCGACAGCTTTCCGTCAAAACTGCCGGCGACCGCCGGGCATGCATCGGCGCATGCTTGACAGTTCGTGCAGGCCTGTATCTGTAAGAGCTGCATGGTGCTGTAGTGCCTATTCGACATGTTAATCCTGCTTATATTTCTCGATATCTTCCAAGACCCACTTTTCGATATCCGCGGGGGCGTGGATTAGGTTGTTCAGTTCATCCATGTCGGCCGGTTTGATCTTGAACATCCACCCCTGCCCATAGCAGTCCTGGTTGATCAGCGATGGCTCGGTTTCAAGGGCTTCATTACCTTCGATCAGTTCGCCATTAACCGGTGCATAGACCTTTCCCAGCCATTTGCCTGATTCCACCTGGGCAAATTTTTTCCCGACCTTCAGCTTCTTGCCGGCAAAGGGAATCTGTACAAAAACAATATCGCCTGCCAGTTGCTGGGCAAAGTCGTCCATGCCCATGACCAGGATGTCGCCCTCGACTTTGACCCAGTTGTGGTTTTTCTCATAGTAAAGATCTTCCGGGAGATTGTATCCTTGAATTTCCATGCAATCCCTCCTCCGTGTCAGTGATTTGCTTGAATCTGTGATCGCGCTTCGGCCATCAGCACCACCGGTGCCGTCAGCATATGTATCATGCGCGTAAAGGGGATCATTGCCACAAAAACGCCTGTTAAAACCGCATGACCGTACCACACATAGCCATAGATAGTCGTTATCCCGATCATGCCTTTCACCATCAGGCTGATGCTATATCCTATGATGGCATAGTGTGCGCCCACAGGCCATCCGGTCATGGCGATCCGCAGGCCTTCTAAAATGAATCCCACCAGAACAATCAGGCCCAGCAGCAGGGTCATGCTCCGGCCAGGCGCAGGCAGATCGCTCACTGTACTTCGGTCTTTTCCGGGGCGCAATAGTGCTGCGAATATCCCCGTGATAATCATCAGACCGGTCAAATCAAAAAACAGGGCACGAGCAGGATGGTTCTTATCCAGCATGGTCCAGGTCAGATCCATATCCGGAAGCGTCAGCGACAGGCCGAGTGCGATCATCCCGAAGATCATCCGCATCAGGATCGGATAGTAAATCAGGGCGTGGATCACCCATCGGGCCGGAGACAAACGGTAAAGTTTTTTAATGAAAAGCACATCTGCGACAAACGCAACCACGAAAGGCGAAAAACCACCCTGCAGCAGCCTGTGTCCGCTCCTTCTCGTGCGGCCTCCGGAGAACCAGACGGCGACAAGGCCGCCCATACCCACTGTAAAGATCAACAAAGCGAAAATGGTGGTCCGGTCCCCAATGGAAAAGGTGGCCACGTGACAAGGCATGCATAGGATGCCTTTTGCGGGCAGGATCATGGCCGATGCGCCCAGATCATTACCTTTGAAATGACACCTACGGCATGAGGCATCGCCCTCCCGGGCGACCATTTGGTGGGGCGATAGGTTTCGCCCCGGTACCGTCTCGCCGCTAAAGACCACCTGTCCCGATTCAGGATCGGAAGCCGCAACGCCGTCCTTCTGATGGCACGCTTTGCACGTCACCCGTGTATGGGCGTCATGGGTCACCTTTTCATCGTGCGGCGCATGGCACTGGCGACAATCTACGGGAGGCAGGAGCAATTCTTTATGGGCTTCATCAGCCGCCGGTTGGTGACATGCCAGACATTGAATGTCGCCGTGCGAGGACGCTGCATGATCTTCCGCCATCTCCTCATGACATTCCATGCATTGGTCATTTGTATACCCATCCCCTGGATCGGTTTGCGCTGCCACCACAAATGGACACCCGATGCAAATGGTAAGAATTGTGATCAGTAATACGTTTGCCATTATTTAATTGTTACAACAAATTTGGATGGTTTAGGGGTTTGTCCGTTTGGGACCAATTCAAAAACCTTGCTGTATGGATCATCTGGAGCGATGGTGCGGAGCATCTCGCCGGTGGCATTCCGCGCATTGGGCATCGCTATATCCGTCACCGGTATCTGCAATCACTACAGACACCGGCGGAACTCCCATTAGAAACATGATGTTGACTATCTGAGCAATGAACGATTTCATATCCTAATTTCCACTATCTGGAAGGCGGGGCGGCTGGGTACCACTGTTCCGGCTCAGGTAAAGGAAAATCGTCGGGAATGTAGAAAATTTCGAAAGTTGTGGTGGTGTCCTGCTCGGTCTCAAAATACGCAAATGGCACCCGTCCTTCCCATATACCCGATTGAATCAGTTCATATCCGTGGTCTTTGAATACCTTGAGTTGATCTTCCCACGGGATGTCTTTGAGGTTAAAGGCTACATGGTGAACGCCCTCTTCGTGCTTCTCAAGGAATTCGTCGTAAATGTTTGGCCCTGTCAATGGCTGTATGATCTCCCACATCATCGTGCCTGAGAAAGAGAGCGCCAGCTTCATGGAAAAGTTAGCCGGTTGGCCTCGATAGGTCGCCTTCTGCACGTTGTCAGGTGAGAAAGTGTATACCATCCAGGGCCCGATCCCGATCCGCACCATTCCTCTCATCGTACGCTGCAGGTCGCGAGTGACCACGCAGATTTGTTTGTTGTCCCCTAAAAAACTGTTGCTAAGTGTGAATTCGCCTGTGACGGTAGGTAGATCTGACATGGCAGCTCCTCCTTTTTAAAAAAAATTTTAGTTTCGTCGGCTTTGGATGGGTAATGGATTCTTCCTGTTGTTCGGTGCAAAGATTTTATCCTGCATGGCTAATGTCATTGTGCGATTCACATCCACGACCACTGGGCCCTCGGCTCCAAGGCGGATGGCCGCCCGCTGCCCGCGTTTGATTTCAACTTCGCGTTCGCCATCCAGCGCGACCAAGCAGGGGGTAAAAACAAGCGCCACCTCATCGCCGGGCGTCATTAGGCCTACATTTTCCACGGACACGGTTTCAACGATCCCGGGGGCGATGGGCGCCGTGACCGGCCGTCCATTGCTGCTTAATTTCAAATGCATGCTGAAAAGATCGGCAGGAGCGATGGAACGGAGCATCCCGCCGATTGAGGAAAAACCGATACTTGCCGGGCTGGTGCGATTCAAAAAAACTTGTTTGATTTTATCCATTTTCCATACGGCACGTGAGCCGATAAAAATATCATCACATACCACTGCATCGACAATGGCAATATCAACGAGGTGCCCTTCAACGAGGACTTCAAGCCGGGTAGAAGTAAAAGTTCCTTCTTTGCAGGAAACTTTTCCGGTGGCGATCAGGCCGGCGGCCAGCCCTGCAATCGTTCCCTCAATCATGTAAGGGAATACGTTGTTGGTGCCGGTTGAGACTGGAAGAATGGGTACTCGGCCGGCCCCCTTGGCCACGACCCGGTTGGTACCGTCACCGCCCAGGGTGACAATACAGCCTGCTCCTTGTTCGGCCAGCAAGTACGCCGCTCTGGTGGAATCGCGATGATCCGCATTGGTGCCGAACTGCATCCGCTCAGCCTCCATGTCAACTTGCAAACCGTCCAGCGCCCGTTCCACAATCCCGTAATAGTCCGGCATATACGCTATATGGTGTACGCCTGCAGCTTGAAGACCAAGTAGAAGACGGCGGACAATACGGACTTTTTCCTGATTGTTAAATACACTCCCGTAGGCGACCAGTCTACGAATATCGGTTCCCGAAGCTGGATTGGCGATAATGCCTATCAATGACATGGTCAAAACCTTTCTTTTTGGTTTTGGGAAATCAAGCGCAGTGAAAAGTCAGTGCCGCCGACCAGGGCCACTAAACTGCCGGCAATTGCCAAAGTCGCTCATTGAACGAATGCCCACAGCCCACCCGTTGCCGCGTCAAGAATGCCTCCGCCAAAACACATCAACAACGTATCAAAGCTCCAGGTATCCGAAATATACAGGGGGCTACGGACCGGAAAGATCCATAGCCCCTTGATTCGTTTACCACTACTTATGGTGCTACCAGGATCTTAATGTTCGATTCTCTGTTTGTAAGCAACTCTTCAAAACCCTTTTCAATAATGTCGTCGAGCTTGATCTTACCGGTGATCAGCGGTTCGGCCTTTAGGCGACCGTCAGCCAGAAGAGCGATGGCTGTGTCAAATTCTCCATAATAGGCCAAAGAACCGACAATTTCCTTCTCTTGAAAAACCAGATCATTGTAATTTATTTCTCCCGGTTTTTCGAAAATACCCACGACAACTATTTTTCCGCCCCTTTTCGCACACTGGATACAGGTATTGACCGTCTCAGCCTTCCCAATGCATTCGATGGCCACGTCGACACCTTGCCCAGCGGTTTGGTCCTGGATGTCGGCGGCCACATCCGTCTCTTTGGGATCCAGAACGATGGCACCCAGTCCCTTCGCGAATTCTTTTCTATCTTTTGCAACTTCGATACCAAAGACCTTGCTCGCACCCGCGGCTCGCGCCGCCTGAATAGTCACCAATCCGATGGTTCCAGCACCCACAACCGCAACAGTATCACCCTCCATCACTTTTCCCTGCCGGATGGCGTGAATACCTACAGCTATCGGTTCAACCAGTGCTCCAGCCTCGGGAGAGATCTCGGGCAACAATTTGAAGCAGGTATATGCGGGGACGTTTACATACTCCGCAAAAGCGCCATCTGCCATCAGTCCGGTGAAAGCTAATTTTTCGCATAGGCTATAACGGTCAACCTTGCACATATAACATTCACCACAATGCTGGGCGGCATCTGGTGCAACCCGATCGCCTACTTTGAAATTCTTAACCCCTTTTCCAATTTCCACAATCTCACCGCTGAACTCGTGACCCAAAATTAAGGGCGCCTTTTTGCCGGTTAACGGATGGGGTTCCTCGGTGGGAATAAAAATTGGCCCGACATCGTATTCATGCAGGTCGGATCCGCAGATACCGGTTTGGTAGACTTTGATCTTGACCATACCTGGACCCGGTGCGGGGGGCTCTGGAACATTTTCTACCTTTACATTCTTTCTATTGTACCATACAGCTGCTTTCATTGCGTCATCCTTTAAAGTCTCACAGGTAAAATCAGAGGCTTACTGTCTTGAGGTTAAGTGGTTTGGTGTCGCTTTTGTCTCGCTTCTCAGTGCGAAGTAAATCCACCATCCACGTTGACTGCTTGGGCGGTAACGTGTTCGGAAGTAGAGAAGTAGACAGCCAGGTCACCCATGTCTTCAGGCGTCTGGGCCACCCCTTGGGGAATGAGGATTTCCTGGTGGCGTTTCCATGACTCATCCATGGTCTCCCCGGGGTTTTTCCACTTCTCTGCGAGCCCATTCGGCCCGTACCACATTTGCGTGCCGATAATTCCCGGACATATTGCGTTAACGGTAATCCCGGTTCGCTGCAGTTCTTTCGCAAGCGAAAAAGTGAATCCAAGCACCGCAAATTTAGAGGCGCAGTAGTGAGAAAGATCCGGAAACCCTCCCTTGCCGGCGATGGAAGCCACGTTGATGATCCGCCCCCAGCCCTGCTTTTTCATGGGCTCTTGCTCAGCCTTACAGCAGAGGAAAACACCTTTTGCGTTGACATTATTGACGAAGTCCCAGTCTTCCTCCGTCAATTCGGCAACTGACTTGATGCTGATCACACCGGCGTTGTTCACCGCGATGTCGAGCTTACCAAGTTTTTTCACTGTCTGATCAACCATGCTTTGAACCTGGTCCCACTTGGTCACGTCTGCCTCGATCACAGCAACTCGGCGACCTATCGCTTTCACATCCTCGGCCACTTTTCCCGCATTTTCGCGAATGATGTCGACCACGGCAATGTCGCATCCCGCTTGCGCCAGTCGCTTCACTATACCCTCTCCGAGGCCTCGGCCGCCTCCCGTTACCAGCGCGACCTTTCCTTCTAATGGCAATGCCATCTCTTATCCCTCCTTTGATTAAGATGTGTTGATCGTCCCTGTGCGAGCTTACACCGTTGGCCTTCCTTGAAGCACCGAGAAATCGATATAATATGTCTTGCACAAGGCGTCATCAGGCTCGAATGCTCAACCAGACAAATCACTCTCTTACCTTTCTGACCGCTTCAATAATCTGTTTTTCGCTCGGTATGAAGGCTTGCTCGAGTGGTGCTGAAAAGGGAACCGGGCAAAAAGGTGCGGCCACCCGCAGGATTGGTGCATCCAGATAATCAAAGGCCTTTTCGGCCACCATAGCGGAAATTTCAGCGCCTGATCCGGCGAATTTCACCTCTTCGTGCACGATGACCAGCCGGTGGGTTTTTTTGACGGAACCGATAATACCCTCTTCATCCAGGGGGCAAAGTGTACGTGGGTCCACCACCTCCACACTGATCCCGTCTGTGGCAAGCTTTTCGGCAGCGCTCAACGCGGTATGGACCATTTGGGCCGTGGCCACGACGGTGACGTCCTTACCCTCGCGCTTGATATCGGCCTGGCCAAAGGGAATGGTGTAAGCGCCGTCGGGAACCTCCCCCTCGAGGGCATAAAGTAATTTATGTTCCAGGAAGACCACCGGGTTGTCGTCGCGGATCGCTTCGATTAGAAGCCCTTTGGCGTCATGCGGTGTACTGGGCATAACCACCTTCAGACCGGGAAGATGCATGAACAGGGCCTCCAGGCTTTGTGAGTGCTGGGCCGCAGCACCGATGCCGGCGCCACATGATGCGCGCATAACCATGGGGATCTTGGCTTTGCCGCCGAACATGTATTTCATCTTGGCGGCCTGATTATAAAGCTGGTCCAGGGCAACCCCGATAAAATCGACAAACATGAGTTCAATGACAGGTCTGAGACCGACGGTAGCAGCTCCTACCGCTGTCCCGATGATTGCACTTTCGGTAATGGGGGTGTCCTTGACGCGCTTATCACCAAACTGGTCGAGCAGCCCCGCCGTTACACCAAAAATTCCACCGTAAACCCCCACATCCTCACCAGCGACATATATTTTGGGATCACGCTCCATTTCAACCTTATGCGCGTCATTTAACGCTTGAGCAACAGTCATATTTGGCATTTTTCAATCCTCCTTTTAGGGCCTTTAATTTTCCCGATGGTAATCCGTTTAGTGTCTAAGTGTACACATCCTGTGTAAGGTCGGAGACATCGGGCAGCGGGCTTTCTTCGGCAAATTTTTCAGCTTCGGCTAACTCCTTTTGAAGGGCGCTTTTGATCTCACTGATTTTACCATCGGTAAGCAGTTTCATTTCCAACAGCTTTTGCTCGAGCCGCGGAATCGGGTCTTTTTCTTTCCACTCTTCAAGTTCAGCATCGTTGCGATAAGCACAGGGATCGCCTTCAAAATGGCCCCGGTGACGATAAGTTTTACATTCAATCAAAGACGGTCCCTTGCCCTGGCGGGCCCGCTGGACCGCTTCACCAACCGCTTCATAAACCGCAATGACATCGTTTCCATCCACTACGACGCCAGGCATATCATAGGCCGCGGCCCGCTCGGCAATGTTAGGAACGCACATGGAATTGAGCGTACAGGATGAGATGCCGTACATGTTGTTTTCATTGACAAACACCACGGGCAGCTTCCAGCAAGTGGCCAAATTCATCGCCTCGTGGGTGGTTCCTTGGTTGGAGGCGCCGTCGCCGAAAAAGCACACCGCCACGCTGTTGGTGCCCATATACTGGCAGGCTAGCGCGGCTCCCGCAGCCAGCGGTGGTCCGCCGCCCACAATACCGTTGGCGCCCATGATGCCAAGATCAAGATCGGCGATATGCATGGAACCGCCCTTGCCCTTGCAGTAGCCTGTTTTTTTACCGAACAGCTCGGCCATCATCAGCTTGATGTCGCCGCCCTTGGCAATGAGATGCCCGTGGCCGCGGTGGGTGCTGGTGATATAGTCCTTGTCGGTCAGGTTCGCGCAAGTGCCGGTAGCCACTGCTTCTTCACCCACATACAGATGGACAAAACCGGGAATTTTTCCGTCCGCAAAAAGCTCAGCGACACGATTTTCAAAGGTTCGAATCTTGTTCATGGTAGTATACATCTCTATGAGTTGTTCATTGGTCAGGTCCATTGCTTTCCTCCTTATGGTTGGGGTCGACGAAACC
>Ga0316576_10002512_pt1 | contig 10456 bp, 10 predicted proteins | sample S0NA_FD_203075 | JGI IMG/M metagenome (GOLD analysis project Ga0316576, IMG submission 203075) | Rhizosphere microbial communities from salt marsh grasses in Alabama, United States - S0-2_050615r3r5 | ecosystem: Host-associated > Plants > Roots > Rhizosphere | place: USA: Alabama | collected... | reverse complement strand
TGCGAGCGGGGCGACTTCTACGTGCTGCTGGGCATGGACCCCGCCGCCTTCGATGCCGACGTGATGCGCCGCACCAACGACACCGCCCGCCGTGCCTTCCCCGCCGTGTTCGATCTCGACAACCCCCGCTTCCTGGAGCTGCGCGACCGGCTGGTGGCCACCTACCGCCAGATCAAGGCCAGCACGGCGGCGGGAGGCGGCCTCGGCGGCTGGATGCGGCGACTGGGGCTGCGGGCGCGGTTCGCGGCGCTGCTGGCACGGCAGTTCCTGCAGCCGATGACCCCGTCAGGCCGCTCCATAGCGTCCATCCGCACAACTGCAGTAACAACGGCAGCGTGATATCGTTGAGCCCAGGCGAATCGCTTCCTTCCCTTTCCGCGCCATGACCGCCACTCCCTCCATCTCCGACCACGCCCGCCCCGCCGACGCCGTGGCCCGCAAGGGCTTTGGCCCGCGGGTGCGCAAGCTCCACGGCCGCATCGGCGCCGCCCACCACAAGGCCGAGGGCATGGACTTCTCCCGTGCCCTGCTGGCCGGTGAGGCCACCCCCGTGCAGCTCGCCGCCCTGCTGCGGGCCCTGGTGCCCGCCTACGAGCTGATCGAGGAGCGCGGCCCCGAACTGGCCGCCGCCCTCGGCGCCGAGGCCATGCCCTGGGGCGATCTGGCCCGCACCGCCGCCCTGCGCCACGACGCCGCCAAGCTCGCCGCCATCGAGGCCACGCCCCCCTCGCCGGCCGCCACCGCCTGGCTCGACCATCTGCGCGAACTGGCCCAGCAGGCGCCGCACCGCTTCATGGCCCACGTGTACGTGCGCTATGGCGGCGACCTCTCCGGCGGCCAGCAACTGGCCGAGCAGGCCAACGCCATCCTCGAGCGCCACGGCATGCCGCCGGTGGAGTTCTGGCACTTCCCCCGCCCCACCGCCGAGCTCAAGCACGCCTTCCACGACGCCTTCGAGCAGCTCGACCTGAGCGAACCCGAGGAGGAGGAACTGCTCGAGGAGGCCGTGCTCGCCTTCCACGCCACCCAGAAACTGCTGGCGGAACTGGGCACGCTGGGGTGAGGGGGCCCACCACCGACCCTTCGCCAAGGCTCCCATGCCGCGGCGGGGGTCGACCCCCTGATGAACAGGGCATAAGATGGTTATCTGACCACTTGGCGGAAGCCATGCGAAGGTTCAGTGTCGCCGAGGCCAAGGCCCAGCTTTCTGCGCTGCTGCAGGCTGTGGAGGCTGGCGAAGAGGTGGAAATCACGCGACGCGGAACCCCTGTGGCGAGGCTCATCCGCGCCGCCAATCCACCGGCTCCGGCGGAATTTGATCTGGATGCCTTCTTCGCGATGACGGAGAGCCAACCCATGCATTCTGGACCCGATGCCGCGGAGTTCTGCCGCAGCATGCGGGATGATGCGCGCTACTGAGGGTCTCTATCTCGACACGAGCCTGCTTGTGGCATCCTTCGTCAACGAGCCGGGAACTGCCGTGGCAAGAGACTTTCTCGGTTACCGGCAGAATCAGCCTTGGCAGATTTCCGTTTGGACTGATGTCGAATTCGCCTCGGCTCTGGCGATCAAGTGCCGCAGGTCCATCATCAGCATGGAGGAATTAGAGTACGCCTGGGTTCGTTATCAGGAACTTCGCAAGGACCGCCTTCAAGTCCTCCATCCGGAGACAAGAGATTTCCAGGCTGCTTGCCGGTTCTGCCGCTCCCCTCAGCCCGCGCTGCGTGGCAGTGATGCACTTCACCTGGCGATCTGTGAGCGCCATGGCAGCTGTCTTGCCAGTTTTGACCTGGCCTTCTGCAATGCCGCGATTCACTACAGGATTCCCGTAGAGCGCCTGGTGATCTCCTGAGCTTGCAGCTCACCACCCCGGCTGATCGCTCAGATCCTCGATTGGGGTGGCCATGCCTTCCAGGATCGACGCCCTCATGCCAGGGATGGAGACAAGGTGCCGCGTCTCCTGGATCACTCGAGCGTCCTCCTCCCCTTCGTCATACAACGAATCACGATCCCAGTCCCGCGGTTCGCCTGTGGCGGGCTGTGCCTGGAGGCGCTGGAGAAGAGCCTCCCGAGGCGATCTCGCGGATTGGTTCTCCTCGCCGGGAGTGCCCTTCACGGTCAGCCCCAGAACATCGACCGCCAACTCTGAAGCCACGCGGGACGCCCTGCAACGAAACCCCACGAATCCGCCGGCACAGCACCCCACCATCACGCTGATGGCATACGGTTGAGCGATCGTCGCCCCGCCATGACCGCCACCCTCGACGCCACGCCGCTGGAGCTGTTGCTCAAGTACGACCGGCCCGTTCCCCGTTACACCAGCTATCCCACCGCCGCCGCCTTCCACGACGGCGTGTGCGCCGCGGATCTCGCCGCCCAGCTGGCCATCCCCAGCACGGAACCCCTGTCCCTCTACGTGCACGTGCCCTTCTGCCGGCACGCCTGCTGGTACTGCGGCTGCAACCGGGTCACCACCCAGGCCGGCTCGAAGGCGGTGGTCCCCTACCTGGCGGCCCTCGAAAAAGAACTCGATCTGATCGCCGCCCATTCCGCCGGCCGGCGGCGCCTCGCCCAGCTGCACTGGGGGGGCGGCACCCCCAACTACCTCAACGCCGAGGAGCGACAGCAGCTATGGCAGCTGATCGAGAAGCATTTCGATCTGGCCGGCGATCTGGAGGCCTCGATCGAGGTGAACCCCGAGTTTCTCGACCGCGAGGGCGTCCACCAGATCCGCGCGCTCGGCTTCGACCGCATCAGCTTCGGCATCCAGGACGCCGATCCCGACGTGCAGCGGGCGGTGAACCGGGTGGTGGCGGCCGAGCAGCTGCGCCGCTCGATGCAGTGGATGCGCCAGGCCGGCTTCACCAGCGTGAACGTGGATCTGATCTGCGGCCTGCCGCTGCAGACCCCCGAGCGCTTCGGCCGCACCCTCGAGCTGGTGCGCGAGCTGCGGCCGGACCGCATCTCCCTCTTCTCCTTCGCCTACCTGCCGGCCCAGCTGCCGCTGCAGCGCAGGATCGCCGCCGACGACCTGCCCAGCCAGCGGGAGCGGCTGCGCATGCTCGACCAGGCCCACACGCTGCTGCTGCAGGCGGGCTACGACGCCATCGGCATGGACCACTACGCCCTCGCCGGCGACTCCCTGGCGGTGGCGGCCCGCGAGGGCCGGCTGCACCGCAACTTCCAGGGGTACACCACCGGCGGCGAGCTCGACCTGCTCGGCGTGGGGCCCACCGCCATCAGCCAGTTTCCCCACCTCTTCGCCCAGAACGAGCGAAACCTGCGCAGCTATTACCGTGCCCTCGAGGAGGGGCGCCTGCCGGTGGAGCGGGGCCTGGTGGTGAGCGATCCCGAGGTGCTGGAGCGCCGGGCCCTGATCCGCGAGGTGATGTGCCACTTCCGCGTCGAGCTGGATCCGGCCCGCTTCGCCACCGAATGGGCCGACCTGCAGGACCTCTCCGCCGACGGCCTGGTGAGGCTGGAGCGCGACGGCGAGCGCGGCCGGGTGGAGGTGACGCCGCGGGGCCGCTGGCTGATCCGCACCGTGGCGGCGGTGTTCGATCCGATCCAGCGCCGCCGCGCCAGCGGCGCCCGGCTGGCGTGAATGGGGTGGGTGTCACCTGCATGACAGGCAGGCGTCACTGATCGGATTCCGCAGTCGTCTGTGGGATACAAACCAGTTCCTCATCATCGGCTATTTCTGTGGCGGACCGATTACTTTCGTTCCCGCAGTCTTCGACAGCGGTCTAGATGCTTCTCATGGTCCGTTGTTCGCCCCAGGTGATCCTTCGATCGATCCGGAGCTCCGAAGCGGTGCTCCCGGCCTCCTGGGAGTAGGAAGGGTGAGATGAACTGTCTGATCCTGGAAGATCAGGTCCTTCTGGCCGATCTCCTGCGCCACGAGCTGGTGGGCATCCGCGGGGTGAGCGTGGTGGCCACCGCCCATGACGTGGCCACGGGCAAGAGCCTCTGTCGGCTGCACCGCCCCGATCTGCTGCTTCTCGATCTGTTCATGCCCGACGGGCAGGGGGTGGAGGTGGCCGAGGAGCTCCTGCACATCAAGCCGGAGGCCCGCATCCTGGTGCTTTCCGGCCAGGTGGAGCGGCTCGTGTGCTCCCGACACCTGCACGAGGCGATCCTCGCCGTGGTCGACAAGACCGAAGCCGTGGACACCCTCCACGGCCTGCTGCAGCGTGAACTGCGGCGGCGCCGGGAGGATGGGCCGCCCGGAGGCAGATTCGCGCAGCTCACCGAGCGGGAGCGCCAGGTGTTGGACCTGATCGGCCAGGGTCTCAGTTCCGAGGAGATCGCCGCCCGTCTCAACATCTCCACCCTCACGGCCCGCACCCACCGCCGCAACATCACCGCGAAGCTGGGGGTGAAGGGTGGCGAGCTGGTGCTGCTGGCCTCCGCGCACTCCGCACAGCAGGACTGACTCCATGGTCAGGCTCCTGCGGGTGGCGGCTCTGTACGCCCTGGTGGGAGCCGTGTCCTTCGTGGTGCTGCGGGGCACGGGCTGGGCGGCGCCGGTGTGGCCCGCCGCCGGCATCGCCTTCGCGTTCGCCTTCGACGCCGGAGCCCCGGTGCTGCCGGGCGTGGCGCTGGGCTGCTTTCTGCTCAGCCTTCCGGTGTATCGCCTGGCGGGGCTGTCCCTCCCTGCCGCCGCGCTGGTGGCGCTGATCATCGCGGCCGCGGTGACGGTGCAGACACATGTGGGCGCTCAGCTGGTGCGGCGACGGCTCGGTCCCCGTCCCCAGCTCGAGCGGCCCGGGGAGATCCTCACCTTCATGCTCCTGGCGGGGCCTGCCCCCTGCCTGATCGCCGCCAGCGTGGGGGTTCTCACCCTGTTCGGAGCGGGCCTGCTCACCCCCGCCGAGCTGGGCCGCGCCTGGCTGGGCTGGTGGGTGGGGGACGGCATCGGCGTGATCGTGTTCGCGCCCCTCACCCTGATGGCTCTGGCGGATCAGGCCGAGGTGTGGCGGGGCCGGCGACTCACCGTCGCGGTCCCCTCGCTGCTGGTGCTGGCCCTGGCCCTCACCGCGTTTCTGGTTTCAGCCTCCCTCGAACGTCGCGATCTCGATCAGCGCCTCAACCGCCGCGCCGACCTTGCCCTCGAGGTGCTCCGCCGCAATCTCGGCTCCCACGAGGAAGCGCTGCAGGGGATCCGCAGCGTGTTCGAGGCCACTGAGGGACTCTCCCCCGGCCAGTTCGCCCGCTTCACGGACAGCAGTCTCAGCCGGCTGCGGGGGCTCCATGCCGTCTCCTGGAATCCGATCGTGCCGGGCGGCGATCTCGCCGCGTTCGAGCGTGACATGCGCCGGCAGCCCGGCTTCGAGTCCTTCCGGGTGACCGAGCGGGACGGGTCCGGCAGGACGGTGCCGGTCAGGCCGCGCCCCTTCCACGTGCCGGTGGCCCTGATCGAGCCCGCCGCCGAGAACCGCGCTGCCCTCGGGTTCGACATCGAGGCCGATCCGGTGCGGGCCGAGGCGATCGCCGCCTCCATGGCCAGCGGGGAGCAGCGTGCCACCGCCCCGATCACCCTCATCCAGGAGCAGGGACGCCAGAAGGGGGTGCTGCTGCTCCTGCCGGTGAGGCAGCCGCCGGGGTTCGCGGTGGGGGTGTATCGCCTCGGCGATCTTCTGGCCGCCACCTTCGACGACGGCAGCTGGAGCGGGTTCCAGTTCGTGCTGATGGACCGCACTCCGGGTTCCCCACCCCAGGAGCTGGCCCGCTTTCCCCTCAAGGGCGAATCGGAGAAACCCTCCGTCTGGAACGACCCGCCCGTGGTCGTCCGGAGCCTCAAGGAGGGGGGACGGGCATGGCATCTGGAGCTTCATCCCACGGACCCCCTGCCGGGCGGCGGCGGCCCCGCGTCGCCGCTCCTGCCGCTGGGCGGCCTGTTGATCAGCGGCCTGCTCGAGGGGTTCCTGCTGCTCACCACCGGCACCGAGCGGCAGCACCAGCGCGAACTGGAACAGAAGCTCCGCACCAGCCTCACCGCTGCCGCGGTGGCCCATGAGATCAAGCAGCCCCTGGCCCGCATGCTCTTTCTGGCCCGAACGATCCAGACCGGCCTGGGGCGGAGCGGCGGCCAAGGGGCCGGCAACGAACTGGCCATGGCCGCCAGGGGAATCCGCAGCGACGCACGGCGGGTGAGCCGAACGATCGACAGCATCCGCGACATCCTCAGCAACGTGGTGAGTGCCCCCGCCCTGCTCGATCTCGTCGAGCCGGTGCGCGGGGCCCTGCTGGTGATGAAGGCAGACCTCGCAGGCCGCGAGATCGAGCTGCGGACCGAGGGTCTGGACCGCCCCCACCTGATCGAGGGGGACCGCGATCAGCTGCAGCTGGTGATCATCAACCTGATCCGCAACGCCGTCGAGGCCACCGGCCGGGGGGGCACCGTCGAGCTGACCGTCCGCCAGGACCGCTATGGCGTGGAACTGGAGGTGGACGACGACGGCCCGGGGTTTCCGGCCGACACCCGGGATCCCGAATCCCTCTTCCTCCGCAGCAGCAAGACCGAGGGAACGGGGATCGGCCTGTTCGTGGTGCGCTGCGCGATGGAGAACCACCGGGGCTCCATCCGGCTCGGCCGCTCCGCCCAGGGCGGAGCGGCGGTGGTGCTGCGTTTCCCCCCCGTTCCCCGCAGCCGTCGGGGGCAGCGGTGACCGCCGGAACGCCGACTACGGAGCGTCGAAGGGTCTCCTGCGAGCAGAGGCGGACTCCACGGCGGCCTCTCCCTTCAGACCCTCTCCAGAACGCAGTTGACGGCGATCTCGAACGGCACGCAACTGGCCGGCAGCCCAAGGAGGGTAGCCACCAGCTCCGCCAGATCCTCCGGCTGGGTCATCGCCTCGCTGGGCAGGGCGTTCACCGCCGCGGCCATGTCGGTGTTCACCCAGCCGGGGCAGATGGCCGTGACCCGGATGCCCTGTTCCCAGCCCTCGTTGCGCATCGCCTGGCAGAGACCCATCAGAGCGAACTTGCTGGTGCCGTAGGCCGCCAGGGTGCCCTTCACCCGTTTGCCGCTCATCGACACCAGGGTGATCACCCGGCCGTCGCCGCTCGTCGCGAGATGCGGCCAGGCGGCCCGGCTCAGCCACCAGGGGCCCATCAGGTTCACCCGCCAGAGCCGCTCGATCTCCGCCTCCTCGCCATCGCGGAACCCCAGACCCACCCGCGAGAACACCCCGGCGCAATGGATGAGCCCGTCGATGCCGCCGAACCGCCGGTGGGTGGCAGACACCCATGCCGCGGCGCTGGACGGCTGCAGGGCCTCGTAGGGATGCACCAGAACACGGTCGGCGTCCTCACCACGGGCACCCCGGCCCAGCGGCAACCCCTCGAGATCGCCGGGCCGCCGCACACCGAGGCTGATGCGGTGACCCTCGGCCAGACACCGCTCGGCGATGGCACGACCGATGCCGCGGCTGGCGCCGCTGATCATCAGGGTTCGGCTCGGCATCATCAGGCTCGGCGGAGGAGTGGACCGTTCGACCGGCTCGGGGCCTACCTCACCTGCGGTAGGGCGAACCCTTGAGCAGGGAAAGATACCGTTTGCGAGGGATGCAGCTCACTCCGCTAGCCAGGAAAGTAAATGGAGTGAATGGGTTTCACCCATGCCTTCCCTTCTCCCCACCAAAGCCCTGCCCCTCGCCCTCGGCATGGGCCTGGCGTCGCTGCTGTCCGCCACCGCCCTGGTGCCCGCCCAGGCCGAACCCACCGTGAATCCGGGCCGGTCCCGGGCTCCGGTGAGCATCGGCGAGGTCAGCTCCACCCCGGGCTCGACCCTGGGCACCACGAACAGTCGCTCGAAGGCTCCGGTCACCCTGCATGCCCATGAGGCCGAACTGGGGATCGAGACGGGGAACGAACGCTCCCGCGCACCGGTTGCGACCCCCTGAGACGGGCCGGGACCTCCATACAGAAAGGCCCGCTCCCCAGGGAGCGGGCCTTTGGCCATGGATCGAGTGGTCTATTCCCTCACTTGGCCGAGATTGTGAAATCGGGATAGGCCTCCATGCCGTGCTCGCCGATATCGAGACCCTCGGTTTCCTCCGCCTCGGTGACGCGGATGCCGCCGAAGATCGCACCGATCACCGACCAGACGATCCAGGAGGTGACGGCGGCGAAGATGCCATAGGCGAGTACACCGACGATCTGGTAGCCGAACTGGGCGAAGCCATGGCCGTAGAAGAGACCCTTCTCGGTGTTGAACAGACCCACCGCCAGGGTGCCCCAGATGCCGCAGGTGCCGTGCACCGAGAAGGCACCCACCGGATCGTCGATCAGGAGGCCATCGATGAAGGCCACCGAATACACCACGATCGCGCCGGCGATGAAGCCGATGACCCAGGATCCCGCCATGGAGATGCCGTCACAGCCCGCGGTCACGCTCACCAGGCCGGCCAGGATGCCGTTGATGGTCATGGTGAGGTCGGGCTTGCCGCCACGGAACTGGGAGAACAGGGTGCCGGCGATGCCGCCGCCCGCGGCTCCGAGGGTGGTGGTCACCGCGACGTAGGGCACGGTCTGGTCCATGGCCAGCACCGACCCGGGGTTGAAGCCGTACCAGCCGATCCAGAGGATGAGGCATCCCAGGGTGGCGATGGCGAGGTTGTGACCGGGCAGAGCCTGGGGACGGCCGTTCTCGAACTTGCCGATGCGGGGGCCGAGCAGCAGGGCACCGACCAGGCCGGCCCAGGCGCCGAAGGAGTGCACGATCGAGGAGCCGGCGAAGTCGATGAAGCCGGCGTCCTCGCCACCGAGGGTGGAGAGCCAGCCGCCGTTCCACTGCCAGGAACCGGAGATGGGATAGAGAATGCCCACCAGCACCAGCGAGAAGATCACGAACTCGCCGAACTTGATGCGTTCGGCCACCAGTCCGGAGACGATCGTGGCGGCGGTGGCGGCGAAGGCCACCTGGAAGAAGAAGTCCACCGACGGCACCAGGCTGGCCTCGGTCACCATCTCGGGGGTGACGGTGGGATCGAAGAACAGCCCCTTGAAGAAGAACCAGCCCCCCAGCACGGAATCGCCGTACATGATGGAGTAGCCGATGAACCAGTAGGCCGTGGCCGCCAGGGCGAACACGATCAGGTTCTTGGCGAGGATGTTGACGGCGTTCTTCTGGCGGCAGAGGCCGGTCTCCACCATGGCGAAGCCGGCGTTCATGAAGATCACCAGGATCGCCGCGACGAAGATGAAGAGGTTGTTGGCGAGGAAGGCGGGCGTGAGCTCGGGCAACTCGGCCGCATGGGCCGCCAGGTTGAAGATGCCCAGGCCGGCCAGCGCGACGGGGACACAGGCCAGCCAGGTGAGGCCACGGCTGGAGGAGAGACCCCGGATCCGGCGCAGGAGGACGGACGGGGCTTCGAGCAGACTCGCCTCCTTCAGGCGCCGTGGCGAGGCGCGCCTGGGGGAGACGTGCGGGGCAACTGTCATGGAACGGATCAAGAGAGCAGTGGCTGCACGGGGGTTGAAAGACGACGGAAGCGTCCTGGCTGGAAACGGTGCCGCCTGACGCACCAATTGCTTGTGGCCGTTGCTACAGAAACGGGGATTTTTGTGTTAGCCACGGGCGATTCGCGGGCAAAACACATCGCCACGGGTCAACCAATGTTTTCAAACTGATACGTCGCCCCCCCGCAGGCGGGCCTGTCTGGCGTAATGGAGGGCAGGTTCACTCCACCCCGCCTTGAAGCAGATTCAGGCCATCATCCGCCCCGAGAAGCTCGATTCCGTCAAGGACGCTCTCGTGGAGCTCGGCATCAACGGCATCACCACCTCCACCGTTCAGGGCTTCGGCCGCCAGCTCGGTCACACCGAGGTGTACCGGGGCGTGAAGGTGGAGGCCCGTTTCCTTCCCAAGGTCATGCTCTTCCTCGTCGTCAACGACGACAAGGTGGCCGCCACCGTCGAGGCGGTCCGCACGGCGGCCCAGACAGGTGAGGTGGGCGATGGCAAGATCGTCGTCCTGCCGGTGGACGACGCCATCCGCATCCGCACCGGCGAGAAGGGCTCCGACGTCGTCGCCTGATGCCGGCCACGGACGCGTGATCTCCTTCGCGTGAGCGATCTCCCCCTTTCCTGGGATGCCCTCAAGGGCCTGGCCGACTCCGGCGGGCCCTTTCCGCTTGATCCGGTGCAGGGGGCCACCAGTGCCCAGGCGACGCTGCGACTCTTCGGCCACGATCCGGCAGCGGTGCGCGTGACCCTCTACCGCGACCACCACGCCTGGTGCCCCTACTGCCAGAAGGTGTGGCTGTGGCTGGAGGAGAAGCGGATCCCCTACCGCACCCGCAAGGTCACGATGTTCTGCTATGGGCAGAAAGAGGCTTGGTACCAGCGGATCGTGCCCTCCGGGATGCTGCCGGCCCTGGAGTTCGACGGCCAGGTGATCACCGAGAGCGACCGGATCCTCGAGCGGCTCGAAGCAGCCTTCGGCCCCCTC
>Ga0316576_10002511_pt1 | contig 10457 bp, 9 predicted proteins | sample S0NA_FD_203075 | JGI IMG/M metagenome (GOLD analysis project Ga0316576, IMG submission 203075) | Rhizosphere microbial communities from salt marsh grasses in Alabama, United States - S0-2_050615r3r5 | ecosystem: Host-associated > Plants > Roots > Rhizosphere | place: USA: Alabama | collected... | reverse complement strand
ACAATGATACTTCAGCCAGGATTGAGGTAACAGGACATACGGACATAACGGGCACTGAATCATATAATATGGCCCTGGGACTCCGGAGAGCCGAGTTTGTAAAATCATTCCTTACAGATAAAGGGATAAGCGCGGAAAAGATAGTGACATCATCAAAAGGCCCGAAAGAGCCTGCTGCATCGAACAGCACCCGCGAGGGAAGAGCCGCGAACAGAAGAACGGAAATAAAAATAATAATCTAAAGATCATGGCAGAACGTTTCACAGCAGACCTGCTGTTTATAATCATTGTGCTGCTTATAGCTGCACTGCTGGGTTTCCTGATAGGCTATTTCCTTGCAAAGGGGAGATACGGGAAACAGATCGCTGCGCTGGAAGAAGAAAAGGCAGCCCTGGAAGATAAGGTGCGCAAGCTTGAGGCTGAAAAAACGACCCTGAACTCAGATGTCAGGCGTCTTGATGATGAAATCACAAGCCTGAAGCTGACAATAGACAAACTGGAGAAGGAGGCAAGGCTTCTTGTCGCTGAACCGGCCAGGAAGCCTGCAGGAGAGGCCAGAACGAGTGTCAGAACCGATGATCTGAAAGCGGTAATGGGCATCGGACCGAAAATATCAAAGCTGCTCATAAACCGGGGCATCGCTACCTGGCAATCGCTGTCAGAGGCAAAACCGGAACATCTGAAGGAAATTCTGATTGCTGACGGAGGAGAGCGATTCCGCATAAACAATCCCGAGAGCTGGCCACAACAGGCCCGGTTGCTCCACGAGGGCAGGTGGGACGAACTCAAGGAGCTGCAGGGAAGTCTTAAAACATAGCCAGGAGGGCGCAGAGAAGAACCTGAAAAAAGCTTAGTGGTATTGCTGTCCTCAGTGAGGGTTCGACAGCCTTATCTTTTTGTGCCTTTACCAATGTACCACGCCAGTCTCAGGGCAGGCGGCAGAAGTGCAAGCTATTTGCCGTGCTGATGGGATGAGGCTTCCGGGCACTGAAAAAAATTGCTATATTTGTTAATTGCCATGTGGAATGATGGTAATTTGTTAATTGAAAAGAGGAGGAAAGGATGCACAGCGATGAAGATTTTTTATACCGTCCACGGAAGTACAATACAATTGAATTATGGAAAGATGTCACTGACGAGCAGTGGCATGACCCGGTGTGGCAGAGGAAGAACTCGATCCGTTCCATAGACCAGCTTAAGAAAGTCATAAAGCTCAATCCGCACCAGGAGGAGGAGATAAGGAGGACGATAGGCACGCTGAGAAAAGAGGGCAAGGAGCCGCTGAGGATAACGCCCTACTATGCTTCACTGATACAGGAAGATCCATTCAATCCGGTCTTTTTTGGCGAAGTGTCAAGAAAACGCCTCGATCCTATTTTCTGGCAGAGTGTCCCCACGCCGGCAAACCTCCTGTTCCCCGATGCGGGTGTAGAAGGTGCCATGAGTGAAGGATCGCGCAGTTACGGCGCTGCATACCAGCGTTACCCCAACCGGTTGGCGCTGTTCGTCGCGGAGAATACGAGCTGCGCGTCTTACTGTGTTCACTGCCAGCGCGCAAAGACGCTTGACACAACGGCCGATGTGAACAGCCGGGAGGTTGATAAAGGTCTTTTCTACATAAGCTATAACAGGAATATCAACGAGGTGCTTGTCACCGGCGGCGATGCTCTGATGGTAAGCTTCAAGAGACTGAAGTACATTCTCGAGGAACTAAGTCGCATCCCTCATCTGAGGGTGATACGGATAGCCACAAGGGTACCGGTAGTGTTGCCCATGCTTATCACAGACGAGCTTCTTGAAATGATCAGAGCGTCATCAAACAGGTACAACAAGGGGATAGATAAGTATGTCTATTTCATGACGCATATCAACCACTATCAGGAGGTTACAGCTGATCTTGCAGCTGTGGTCAGGAAGATCACATCACACGGTTTCACAATACGTAACCAGACAGTGTTTCTGAACCATATAAATGACCACTACCGCACTCTTGCCGAGACCTTCAGGAGGATGTTCTGGATAGGTGTGCATCCGTATTACCTGCTTCAGTGCCACAGGGAGAAGGGAATAGTGCATTTCATTTCACCTATACAGGTAGGAAAGATATATATGAAGCACCTGCAGGGGTGGATAAGTGGGATCACAGTGCCACGGTATGCTGCCAACATAGAAGGCGGCGGCGGCAAGGTAGTTCTTATGCCCTCAGGGCATGACACGCTCAACCTTGATACGTACATTGATGATAAGATCTCAGAAAGCTACGCAAACATATCGACGTGGGATAACAAAAAAATAGTCAGGTATGAGGCGCTGGGAAGGGCTACCAGGAAAGAGTTTGATGAAGCTGTTAAGATCATGGATAATTTCATCGGCAGGAAAGGGGTCTTCCTCCCCAAGATCATCATCGTCGATGAGAAAGGCAATCATCTGGAGACCACCAACCGCACAAAGTTGCCTACTTTCGAGAGGAGCAAGAAAGCCAGGCTGCTCGATTATGAGCTCTTCAGCTCAGATATGCCTCTGACCAATCCCGTTGATGCATACGATCAGATAGAAGAGGCTTTCAACAGGTCGAAGTTCAATAAGTAGTATTAAAGGAGTATCAGACCTGCATCCTGCAAATCTCTTTATTGCAACGGGGTTACCACTTCGATGAGTTCGGGCAGGTCCATACCGATCCTTTTTAAATGTCCGATGGTAGGTATGCCGTTGTTATTCCATCCCCGGCGCTTATAGACGGCATCGCGAAGCAGGTCATACTGCTTCTCGCGATACTCACGCAGCACCTTCATCTTCTCTTCCACGCTTTTACCCTTGGGATCAAAACCTGCCTTCTCCATCAGCTGGGTGTCATACCTCTCCTCGCGTGACAGGTATTCCTCAACCGTGACGGGACCGTTTGCGCGGTAGGGTTGGTCGTCATCCTTCCGGCGGCCGTAACCGCGGCGGATATTGAAAATCCTCTGGAAGTTGTAAACCCTTTCTGAGTCTTCCACAAGCCTGTGCTTGTCGAACGGCCTGCCGGTTACAGCCTTATACAGGGTAACGTAGTTGTCTACATGTTCAGGCACCTTGGCCGGCTCGTCTGTCTCAGCGTTGTTCTCCGGTTCGACATCGTTCCATGGCAGCTTGCACAGGCCCACGAGTCCGAACCATGTACGGAACATGGGGAAGTAATGCAGCGCCTCAGCCTTGTCTTCAAAGGTCGGTATCTGGTTGTTGACCATATCCATGAATATCAGCCAGGCTTCATCATGCTGCGGTCCTTTGTTGGTCAGGGCATAGCCGCCCTGCTGTGCCAGCGACTCCTTTGACATGTACTGTGAGTATTCCAGTCCTTTGTTCTCCATTCCTATATCCTGCATGAAAGCCGGGTCACCCCATCCTTTCTCTGCAAACAGCTTCTTCATGCCACGTACTCCCAGTCCTGCCACGAGGCCAAAGCCCTCACCGCGCGCCAGCTGGTGCAGCAGCTCCAGCGCCGGAGGTATGTTCCCGAACGTAAGTTCAAGGCCCCCGGTACGTTCCTTGTTCAGTATGCCGTTCTCATAGCAGTCCTGTATAAATGCCAGGCTTGTACCCCAGGTTATGGTGCAGATGCCATAGGTGTCACAGTAAAAGTTCGTTTCAATAATATAACGCGGGTCAAAGAAGCCCCCGTTGGAACCCAGTCCTGCTGCCGTCTCGTATTCAGGTCCGTCAACAATGACCTTCTGTCCCTTGTAAGGGCCGGTGGATAACTCGTAGTCGTCTATCCCGTGAGAACATGACATATTACATCCTATCCAGCAGCCGTCCGGAACGTTCTGTGTGAAGAATGACTTCCAGACGCCTGAGTCTATCCGGGGGGCATCCTTATGTGACCCGAATTTATAGTTGTGCACCGGGAGCAGGTCATGGTCGTCCATTATCTCCATCAGATGTGCGGTACCGATCTGACGCATCTTGCACTGTTTGTCATCCAGCTCTCTCATCTCACGGTTGAAACGGCGGCCCCTCTCCATGATAGCCTCGAGGTCAACGACGTTGTTCAGGTTGCCTTTAACTCCAGGTATCTTGCATACAATGGCCTTTATCTTCTTGTTGCGGAAGACGGTGCCGATGCCTCCGCGGCCGGCCTGCTTCATCCTGATCTTCTTGCGTTTTGAGTCATAAAAGGTAAAGTTCAGCATGCCGATAAGCGAATGATCGGCAGCAGAACCTGCTGAGACAATGCCGATGTTCTTCCTGCCTGATTCGCCATCGGCGAACATATCAGTCAGCTGTTCTGCAAGCACATGACTGTCAAGCGCTTCTGCCGGTGCCTCAAAGATTTCCACATAGTGATCAACCCCGTTTATAAAGATTATGACATCATTTGGAGCCTTTCCCTGCAGCTCTATGGCATCGAAGCCCGAGAATTTGAGGAAGGGGCCGAAGAAACCTCCCACGTTGCTGTCCATCACCGAGTCGGTCTGGGGCGAGATACTGACCACCAGCGACTTGCCCGTGCCGGAGTACTGTGTTATGCCTCCTATCGGGCCTGAGGAGATGACTATTTCGTTCTCCGGGTCGTTCCATTTCGTGTCGGGTTTGGTGGCGTCCCACAGGTAACGAAGACCGTAACCTTTCCCCCCGATAAATTTCTCCTTCATCTCAAGGGGAACATCCTTCTCCTTAATCTCATGCGTACCTACATTAACATAGAGGGTCTTGTCAGTATAACCCCTGTCAAGCGGAGTCCATTTATAGTCCCACTTTTTCAACAATTTGTGTTTCGATCTGATCGCGGCGATATCCATAAAGTGCATTATTATTTGGTGTCACATACAAATTACGATGATAAATATCCGCATTCTCATGATAATTATCAATATGCACAGGAATGCAGAACGCAATCAGGTCAGGCAGTAGGCAGTAGGCAGTAGGCAGTAAACCCGACATGGTATGTCGGGGTAGTGAAGGTGCCAGATTGCAGGGGAGGCAAGTAGCATGGAGAATGGGGCATCCGCCAGTGGGCGGACAAGTGGAGCTGTGAGAATATTGAAATCTAGAAACGTGAAAACTGAAGAACCGGACATTAAACCTCAGACTATCATGTTCTGTACCGGATAATTTCCTAACTTTAAAGTATAATTCGTTGAGTTCCTGTATGCTTTTCCTCTTTGCTGATACCGTCAAATATCACTTTCATAGTAATTGCAGGGCTTATATTTTGCTGCAATGTCTTATCAATAAAATACCAGATTTATGAAAAACACGGTTTATTGTCTTTTTCTAGTCATAGCTTTTCTGATGATTACAACAATATCATCTGATATAGCAGCGCAGGGTTCGGAATGCTGTTCACGCCATGCCGTTCTTAAATCATGCACGATCGATGACCCGATGGGGATGATGGGGGAAGATGTGAATGTGGATAATCCTACGCCACCACCGTCCTCCCGCGATAGCTCAATAATATGGCTTGATGATCCATCCAGGATGACCTTGCTTGGTCCACAGGAAACATTCTGCAGTTCCGTTCAAACGACACTGGCCATGATTCTGTCAAGAGATTGCTTTCACATCCAGGATCGAACGATGATGGCCCGTGGCAGCGCTTTCTCACAGCAGGATGAGTGGACCTCAACGCAGAAAACTTCCAATCCGGATGAAACCGAATACAGTTTCGACGCCGAAATGGTGTCAGGACTGGACGAATATACGGATGAGGGAAGGCCTGTCCGTTCCAGGGTTACTGTAAAGCTGTATTTCGATGGAGAGCAGCGTGAACTGGTGCGAGAATGGGAGGTAATCGGAACATGGGACACAGTTTCGAATTCCGGTACCAGCTCCCTTGGTTTATCTCAGAAGCTGAACAGCAGCCTCAGAGAGGAGCCTGACATCATGGAAGTGCTTGAACGGTTTGAAAAACGGCCGGTTGAATGCCAGGTAAGACCTGAAAAAGAAGATGTGGAACCCGGGGAGGTTATAACTGTTGAATTATCGGATTTTACTGATAAGTTCGGAGAGAAATCGCGTGAGTTCAACCGTCTTGTAGTCTATGCAACCTCAGGTGATATAATGAACGGAGAACCATGCGATATCAGTCAGGACCACCGGATATTCAAGGTAGACGACGGCACTGTGAAAGTTAAATACAAAGCACCTGCGGATTGTGACAAAACTGAGGACAGGATAACTGTTTACAATGCATGTGAGATACTACCGGAGGATCGCTCACCAATTAATGAAACTCAGATAAAGGATAAGATTGCCGAAAAAGACCTGAGAATTAAGTGTTACGATGCCACCCTGGTTCTGGAAAAAACCTACGAAAAGACACTGGAAACCTCTGATGATGGTGTATCCTTCGACGGTGCATGCCGAACCAACATGCATGAGGAGCGTAACCTGAATGAATCCATAAGAGCCAGCGTTACTGTTTCATTGAAGCTGGAACAGTCAGCAGACATGCCCCTGTTCAACCAGAGATGGGAATACTACAAACCGATGAGTGTCAATCTGTCTGGATTTTCATACACCTCCATAGAACAATATAACAGTACATCCAGTACCACGGGGTCGGGATGCGCCACAGGTGGGCATGAGACCACCGTGAATTACAATCGTATGGCCGGTGATTACAATATTGCCAATCAGCAGCAAGCTTCCAAGGTAAACTGGATAGTAGTATTTGACAAGGAATCAGATAAAGCAGTAAAGATTATTCCGGCAGGTTATGGGGTTGATTATAAGATAAATGAGGAGGTAACCACTAAAGGTGTTATACATTCCAGTGACGGCCCTGATGAGCACCTTTCAACTGAGAGCAGGACTCTCGAGCGTAGCTTTGAAATTGGTCCGGTTGGTGAAGAAAAAGATGATCCTACAATTAAGAAGTCAGATACCTGGTTACAGGACTACCTGAAAGACCAGGGCGTCGACCTTCCCCCCGGCGTGAATATACCTGCCCCGTCAAATGCAGAGGCTGCATCAAAGATCCCTCCGGATATCCTGGTCAGTACCGGTAACGGTATGACAAGTTTTGGCGGAAGAGGCGAACGTACCATCCCGGTAGAGCTGGAAAATGGCTCCTCAGTGGAAAAACTTAATTTTTCCTGGAGCATGAAGAGGATACAAAACCGGTAAACCGTTGCGGAGCGACGGAGTTTGTCGCTATATTTGCCCTGTAGCTAACAGGCCGGGAGTCTTTGCTGATGAAGATAATACTGAACAATGAACCGCTGATCATTGAAGGTGATACCATAACAGTTGAGAAACTGCTTGAGATGAAGAAGTACACCTTCAGGATGAGGACAGTGAAGATTAACGGCAGGCTCATCGGCCGCGACAATTATGAGCGGGAGTGGATACATGATGGCGACACTGTACAGGTCATTTACCTTATGAGCGGCGGATAATATTGAGGTAACCGGCAAAAACGCAACACCTTGAAAGGAGATTTCTGGCAACGGTTTTCACTCGACGGCATACGTGACAGGATGCCCGCATGGATGAAGAACAGGTATGTGCTTACGATACTCATCTTCCTTGTGTGGCTGATACTGCTTGATCCGAACAATCTCATCTCACGTGTGCGTGAGATACAGACGCGCAACAGGCTTGAGAGGGAGAAGGAGTATTACATGAGCCGCATCGAGGAAGACCGCAGGAAGCTGAACGAGCTCAGAACCAGCAACGAGAACCTGGAGAAGTATGCCCGTGAGCAGTACCACATGAAAAAACCTGACGAGGATCTGTTTATAATTGTCACTCCCGAAGAGGAACGCAGGATAAGGCGCGACAGGAAGGTGTCAGAAACAGCGAAGCCCGCGAGGAAGCGGGCTTCGGGGAAATCAAAAGACTGAGATTATTTCTTCGCTTTATCCTTCTCAGCACTGTATTTTGCATTCAGTCCGGCAATGACATCAGCAGTGATGTCCATTGTGGTGTCACTGTAAAGTATGGGGCCGGGGAACTGTTTGGCAAGGATATACTGATAGCCGTGCTCTTCATTGTATTCAACCAGGAACTGGTTGATGTATTCAAGCACCTGTCTCTGGGCCACGACGCTCTCTTCATTGAGGTTCATAGCCATCTGATCGCGCAGCGCAAGCAGGTTCTGCTGTTGCTGGGCAAGCGTTTGCTCCATCTCGGCAGCGGTAGCCCTGGTTATGAGCCCCTTCTGTGCCTTATTCTGGTAGTCTCTGACATCGCGGTCAAAAGCCTGTGACTTGGCAGTGAGTTCAGCCTCTGAACTCTTTGTCTTCTCATCGAGCTCGGCTCCCTTGTCATTGGCCAAATCAAAGTAGGCAATCACCGTATCAAGTTCAACATAGGCAATACCCCTGTCCTGTACAGGCGTGCCCGTCTCTGCAGGCTCAGCCTGCTTCGGTCCGCATCCGGCAGCGGCAATCATAGCTGCAACAGCTATAACCGTTATTATCAGGTAGTTTTTCATTATAACAGATCTGTTCATCTGAGGAATTTAGTTATGGTTCAACAAATTGTTGCACAAACATACATAAATTTTTAAGAATTAAAAGAAGAATGAGATTACAGGAAAGACACCGTCAATATCAGAATTCCGGACAGGGTATTGCATGAATCTTCTGTCCGCGTTTGATCTGGGCAGAGGTAAAGGTATATATTAGTGAGAGCTCGTATGCTCCGCCTGATGTGGTTATCAGGTTTGAGATAGTGAAGTCATAGCTGAGACCGATGTTAAGCTGGTCAGTCTTGATGCCTATCATACCTATGAGTGCATCGCCGGCCTGTGCCGAGACATCACTCGTTGTGGCAAACGGTATTCCCCTGTACCATATTCCAAACACCATCGGGTGTTTGAAATAATAGAAGCCTATGTCAGACTGGAAGAAGTCACCCTGGAACATGACATTACCTGCCACAGAAAGCACCTCCGACAGTTTTTTCTTCAGCCTGCCTCGACTGATGATCTGGAAACCCCCGAAGAGGTCTACCTTGACAGGCACACTGGAGTTGTCGCCCCAGAATGAGGTACGCGGTCTGAGCAGGTGATCAACGTTAAAACCGAACCATATTTTTTCATTATATGCCAGTCCTGACGCCGCAAAATCGATGTCTGCCACGTTGTCAAAGGGTGGCGGGGTGATCGGTGGCAGTGTGCCGCCGGTTGTTATCTGGCTGTTCCACACAAGCTTGGTGAGGTCAAGTCCTATATAGGTGAACTTGAAGTTCACTCCCGGGCGTATATGCCATTGTTCATTGATCTGAATATCATAAGAATACAGTAACCCGATGTTAGTAGTGCTCAGGTCACCGGAACCGGCCACATCATATGTCGCAAGGATGCCGACACCGGAGTTGAAGTTCGGGATTGCCTTGTCGAATGAGACGCTGTATGTATGGAACACCCCTGGTATTGATGGCCACTGGTTACGCCAGTTCAAAGACAAGCGATAATCTTCGGTTGCACCCGCGAAAGATGGTGCCAGGTATAACTGATTGGCATAGAACTGTGAGAACTGTGGATCCTGGCCTTTACAGAAAAATGTGAAAAATAGAAGAAGACCGGTCAAATATTTAGTAAGCGCTGGCAATCCGAATCCTTTTTAATTAGTACCAAAGTAGCTAATTATACGGCCAAACTCAAGGAAGGTTGCATTAAATAATATGAACAATTGCCCGGAATGAAAGATGAGATATCAACAATCACAAAAAAACCGCCTATCATCAGTAGTTTAAAAGGGTAACATCGCCCGCCATTATCACAGGCTCACCATTGCGATATGTCCCTCTGACCTTCCATACATAAACGCCTGCAGAGCACAGTTCTCCCTTGTAGTATCCGTCCCATCCCATGGCTATATCGTTGCTTTCGAAGACCAGCATACCGGCCTTGCTGTATATCTTAAGATTGTAGGATGCCACCCCTGATGCTACAGGATGGAACACCTGATTATCCTCGTCAGTGCGCTGGTTGTAATATCCGCCCGTAGGTCCGCCCCTGTTGGGAACCACCACATTCGGGAACTTCAGATACATTCCCCTGTCGGTAAAGGCATCGGCAACGACTACAGTATCAGTACAACCGTACTCAGAATAAGCCACCATGGTGACATCATACCTGCCAGGTTGTTCATACCTGTATTCAGGGCTTGCCATGGTTGAGAAGGTGCCATCACCAAAGTCCCACAGGTAGCTGACAGCTCCTGATGAGAGGTTTTCAAACTGCACCCTTTCTTTCTCCAACGGGTGATCGGCCATTCTGATCTCGAAATCTGCCCTGGGACTGCCATATGCTTCTATCACCGCTTCAGCTGTGCTTTTACGACCTTTACTGTTGGTAAGAGTCAAGGTAACATGGTATATGCCGGGCAAGTCATAAATATAATCTGGTTCTGCCAGTGCTGACGACCCACCGTCGCCAAACTGCCATGCCCGGGTGTACATGTCACCTGTGTTACAACTGAAACGGACATGCAGTGGCACACACCCCGATGTCACTGACG
>Ga0316576_10002510_pt1 | contig 10458 bp, 9 predicted proteins | sample S0NA_FD_203075 | JGI IMG/M metagenome (GOLD analysis project Ga0316576, IMG submission 203075) | Rhizosphere microbial communities from salt marsh grasses in Alabama, United States - S0-2_050615r3r5 | ecosystem: Host-associated > Plants > Roots > Rhizosphere | place: USA: Alabama | collected... | reverse complement strand
GCGCCTCAGGCGACGGGCTCGACCCCGCCCGCCGCCAGCCGGCCGTCGACCCACACCGCGGCGATGTCCGGCGGCCCGGCCAGGCGGACCACCTTCTCGAAGGTCCGCTCGGGCGAGTCGATGTCCGGACGGACGCGGAGCGAGCCACGGCGCGACGTCGTGTCGACGAGGACCGCGTCGAAGCGCCGGCCCGGCTCCAGCAGACCGATCGGGAGGTCCAGGACCATTGCCCCGCCGACGGTCGCCAGCCAGAACGCCAGCGTGGTATCGATCGCGGAGCCGGCCACGCCCCGGTCCGCGACGGGTCGGTCGCGGTCCACACCGTCGTCGAGCAACCGCGAGGCGGTGACCGCCTCGTGGACCTGGCGGAGGAGGCTGGGCGAGGCCCCGCCGGCCACGTCCGTGCCCAGTCCGATGCGCGTCCCGTCGCGCACCAGACGCCGGACCGGGAGCACGGCGTTGGCGAAGTAGGCATTGGACAACGGGCAGTGGGCGATGCTCGCCCCCCGGTCCCTGATCAACTCGGCGTCCGCCTCGGTGATGTGGTTCGCATGGTCGAGCACGGTGCCATGCCGCAGCAGCCCGAAGCCGTCCAGCGCGGTGGTGTCCGTGACGCCGAACCGCGCCATCGGCTGCGCGTGCGCCCAGTCCGACTCCGACGCGTGCGTCTGGACCCGGGTGCCGGTACGGGCCGCCAGGTCGCCGAGCCCGGCGAGCAGCGCATCGGTGCAGGCGGGCGTGAACCGCGGCGTGACGATCGGGTGGACGAGCCCGCGTCCGGCATCGACCGCCGTCACCTCCTCGATCGACCGGGCGCTCGCCTCGATGCCGGCCGCCGCCGAAGGGTCGCGATACCAGGGCGGGGTGCCCTCGGGATGGTCCATGGCGACCCGGCCCACGAACGCCCGCTGGCCACAGTCGGTCGCGGTCCGGGCCAGGGAGGTCGTCGCGGCCACGTCCACGGTCCCGAAATAGACAGCGGTCGTCGTGCCGTGAGCCAGCAGCGACGGCACGAGATCCGACCAGACCGACTCGGCGAAGACCGGATCCGCGAAGCGGGCCTCGAGCGGGAAGGTGTGCTCGAACAGCCAGCGTTCGAGGGGGAGGTCGAGCCCCGTTCCGAGCTGCGGCCACTGGGGCGCGTGGACGTGGAGGTCGACCAGGCCGGGCAGCAGCACGGTGCCGGCGGGCGCCCGGGTGACCGGCGTGCCGCTCGCGAGCAGCGCAGCGCCGACCGGGCTGCCCTCGGGCTCGACGGCGGTGATCCCGCCCCGGTCGTCCATGGCGATCACGGTCCGCTCGAGCACCTGGAGCCGGTCCGGCGACGGAGTCTGCATGATGGTGGCGACGAGCAGGCTGGGCATGGCGGCAGCGTACCGGGGTCGAGACCGGCGGGACGGGCCCGGCCCGCCTCAGGCACAATCCACCGGTGCCCCGCCATCGACAGCGATACCCCCACGCCCGTCGCCGGCATGACCCGCGGTTCCGACTGGTTCTCGCGGGTGCCGTGGTCGCGGCGGCCGGTCTCCTCGTGCCCCCGTCGTTGGGCCCCACCGGGAGCGTCCTCGAGCTCCAGGGAATCAACCCGGGTCGCGCCGCCATCGCCCAGGCGCCCACGGCGGCGGCATCGCCGGCCACCGCACCGGCCGTGACGCCCGATCCGGTCGCCGTGAGCTCACTCCTGGCCTCGGCGGCCGACGCCGCCACCGGCACGCTCGACGCCTCGGGCGTGGCGATGGGTCCGCCGCCGGTCAGCACCGGGCCGATGCCCGTGGCCCTCCTGGCCGGCTACCAGTGGCCGCTCGCGCATCCCCGGCTGACGCTCCCGTTCGGACCGACGCCGTGGGGATCGAGGGTCGTGGGCGGCAAGCTGTTCCACGACGGCGTCGACCTGGCGACGTTCTGCGGGGATCGCGTGCTGGCCACGCACGACGGGGTGGTCCTCGCGGCCGGGCGCCGCTATGACGGCCAGCTCGGCTGGGTGGGCGACCTCTCCCGCTACTACGCGCGCCTGGACCGGAAGCGGATCTGGTACGAGCTGCCGATCGTGGTTGTGATCGACGACGGCAACGGCTACCGCAGCATCTACGCCCACTTCTCGCGGATCAAGGTTCGCAGGGGCGACACGGTCAGGGCCGGCCAGCTGCTCGGCTACGAGGGGATGACCGGCCACGCCTCCGGCTGCCACGTGCACTACGGGCTGTTCTCGCCGCTTGAGACGGCCACGTTCCGGATCAAGGGAGACGTGGCCAGGCGGATGCGCCTGCCGGCCCGCGAGATCGCACGCGTGGACCCGCTGCTCGTCCTGCCACCGCGGGCAGGGATCAACGCGCCGAGGCACCGCGGCAAGGACGGCAGCGTGAAGGAGGCGTCGACCTCCCCCTGACCCGGCGCGACCCCGGCGGAGCCTACCCCGTCCGCTGGTAGCGGCGTCCCACGAGCGACCACGCGGGAACGCGAGCGAGGGCCTCGTCGAGCGACGGCCCACGACCGCCGTCGCGGCGCTCGATCGAGAGCGTGTCGGGCTTGCCGGCTCCCGGGCGCGCATCGACGCCCACCAGGTCCAGGACCACGCGGCCCGGCTCGGGCTCGCCCAGCTCGGCCAGCAGCTCGGGCGGCCAGTCGCGCGTGGCCCGCTCCGCGTGGACCTCGCGCTCGGCATGCCACCGCGGGTGCCGGAGGAGGATCGCCCGCCAGCCGTCCGCCACCTCCCGCGTGACGCATCCGTCGCCCGGGACCGGGTGCGGCGAGAGGTGATCGCCGCGCGCCCAGCCGGCCGCCTGGTGGAGCAGCGCGTACTCGTCGAGGTCGGCGAACGCCGCCAGCCGTTCCGCCGGGGAGCCGTCCCCGAACACCGCCCGGATCGAGGGGGCGAACACCTCCGCCAGGTCGATGTCGATCGCGCGGACGGTCCGGTGCAGGTACACGTGCCGGTACATGAACAGCCTTGCCGACAGGAACATCTCGAGGGCGCCAAGGCCGGACTCGTAGAGCGTGAGCCCGCGCTCCGAGACGAAGCTGTAGCGCCGGAGCCGCTCGGCATCCACCGGGCCCATCGACACGCCGGTCAGGTACGCGTCACGCCGGACGTAGTCGAGGTTGTCCACGGTGAACACGCCCGACAGGAGCGGCTGGAGCACGCGGACCCAGCCGGGCATCGTCTCGTCCGCGAGGGCCGGCTTGGAGATCAGGAACGACACCCAGCGCGGGTCGATGGATTCGCCCGGCGCGAACGCCGCCCGCTCCGGCCCGCCCCCCGGCGAGCGACGGAGACCGCCGATGAGGGGCGCCAGCTCGCGCTCGATCACGAGCTGGCTGAGGTCCTCGTGGCTCAGCGACTTGGCGTCCGGCCGGCGCAGGTCCGCCGGGGCCGGGAAGCCGGCCAGGAACCGGTCGTCGAAGAAGTGCGCGAACGGCCCGTGCCCCACGTCGTGGAGCAGCCCCGCGATCCGGAGGGTCTCGACCACCAGCCCTTCCGACGGGACGGCCTCGCCGGGGGCGATCGCCGGCAGCGCGGTCCGGAGCGACGGATACAGCGAACGAGCCCACAGGCCGGCCTCGTGCATCACGCCCAGGCCGTGGGTGAACCGCGAGTGCTCCGCCGTGGGGAACACCCAGCGAGCGCTCTGGAGCTGGGAGATCCTGCGCAGGCGCTGGAGCCAGGTGGAGTCGAGGAGGTCGTCCTCGGCGACCTGCTCGTCGGCATACCCGCCAGCCCGCGCGTCGGCCGGAGCGAGCCGCTTGGTCAGCTCGACGTAGCCGTGGATCGGATCGCTGATGAGGTTGACGGCCGCGAACGGAGCGCGCCGCCCGGGCCCGTCCTGCCGGGGGAGCGGCGCCGGGACGCCGCCTACGGCACCCAGATCCGGACTTCCGTGGTCCACGACGAGAGGGTACCCCGCCGGTCGGCCGCCTGGACCCGGAAGTAGTAGGAATGGCCCCGGGTCCGGTGCCGCAATGTCAGCCGGGTCGCGGTCGTGTCGTCCCGGATGGTCCGCCACTCGCGATCGTCACGCCGGAGCTGCACGTTGAACGAGCGGAGCCCCGCGGTGTGGGTCTGGAGGCGGCGGTCGGCGCCCGTCCACCGGTAGACGAGGGTCCGGCCGCTGCGGATGAGGCTGCGGGTCCGGGCGGTCGGCGCCGTGTGGTCGCGTGACTCGGTCATCAGCGCCGACACCCAGGTAGAGCCGTCGTCGGCGCGGGCCACGCCGATCCCGATGTAGTTGAAGTCGCTGCTGAACAGGATGGCCCGGTGGGGAGCGCTCGCCTTCCACATCGCATAGATGTCGTGGGCGGCGTCCTCGCCCCACGGCCAGCCGCTCATGCCGATGGTCTCGCCGTAGCCGAACCAGTCCACGCCGCGCGTGTCCAGGAGCGGCCCGAGGTCACCCCCGGCCGCGGTGTGGGACAGGGTGCGCACAGCGGCCATCGCCTCCGCGCGCTCCTGCGCGAGGGCGGCGAGCGCGTCCCAGGTGCGGTAGACCACGAGTCCTCGGGCCTTGCGGCCCGCATTGATGTCCGACCGCAGCATCGCCGCCACGTCGCCGGCGGTGAGGTCGGCCGCCCTGGCGGGCGCCGGGCCGGCGGCGGCCGGAAGGCCGAGGATGACGGTGAGGACAACCAGGACGGGTAGCAGTCGGAATCGGATCATGGACGTGGCGGGACAGGCTCCAAGGATCGGCTGGCGACCTCGAGGCTACCGGAGATCGGTGCTCCGGGTCACCGGGGCGGGAGTCACCCGGCACCGGGCCGGGTGTCACCGGATGTCAGGCGCCCGCCCCGGTCTCGTAGATCGCAACGCCGGCCTGGAGGGTCGCGGCGACGTCGTCGCGCAGCGTCGCCGGTTCGAGGACCTCCACGTCGGCGCCCCACGACAGGATCCACAGCCGGACCTCGATCGTGCCCGAGACCGTCGCCCGCCACTCGAGCGAGCCGTCGGCCAGCCGCGACACCTGCTGGCTGGGGTGCCACTGGGCCTCGAGGACGCGCCCGGCCACCTCGGGCCGGAACCGCAGGACCACCTGGGTCGCCGGCTGGTCCGCGATGATGTCCCATGCCCTCCGCAGCTGGGCGACGACGTCCGCTTCCGGATCGGGGAAGGTCCGCGGCAGGATCGCCAGGTCACGGATCCGCTCGACCTTGAACGTCCGCATCGCCCCCCGCTCCTCGTCAAACCCGATCAGGTACAGCGCGTGCGTCTGGAGGGATGGCTCGAGGAGGTACGGCCGGACCGTCGCCCGGCGCGGACCCCGCGCCCCCGCGTACGGCCCGGGCGCGTACTCGAACTCCACCACCCGGCGGTCCGCCCATGCCCTGGTCAGGTCGGCCACGTGGCGGTTGAACACGGGATCGACGTCCCGGCTGGCCAGGTCCTGCACCGTGCGCTCGACGTGCGCCCGCAGCGCGGGCGGCAGGCCCTCCTCAAGCTTGCTGAACGCCGAGGCCAGCACTGGATCGTGCTTGTCCATGTAGCGCGCAAGCAGGCGGGCCGAGAGGAAGATCGCCATCGCCTCCGACAGCGTGAGCCGCAGCGGCGGCAGGAACGCGTCGGCGTCCACGCCCCAGCGTCCGCCCTCGCTCCAGACCGGGATCCCCAGCTCGTCCTCGATCGCCCGCAGGTCGCGGTACACGGTGCGCTTCGCCATGCCTGTCCGCCGCGCGATCTCGGTCGGCGTGATGCCGGTGGTGCCGTTCGCCCGGAGCGCCTGCACCACGGTCAGGAGGCGGGCCGTCCGGTCGCGCTTGGCCCGATCGTCGGCCGGCAGGTCGTCCACGATTCCCTCCCTCGTCATGGCGCCGGCGGCGAGACGGTGATCGGCTCGTCGCGGTCGAAGGCCAGCATGCGGAACCGTACGCCAGCCTGCAGCGTGTCGGCGCTCAGGCCCGGCGCCGGACCGCTCACCGAACCGTCGGCCTGGCCCAGCTCACCGTCGGCGAACACCCAGGTGTCCAGCTCGCCCTTCCAGCGCGCGATATCCATCCCCCCGACGACCAGCGCCACCGCCGGCAGCATCCGCCGGAGCGTCTCCCCGTCGAGCGGGATCCGGCAGTGGCGGGCTCGCGCCCCATCGATGTAGTCGATGCCGCGGTCCTCCGGGGCGTTGGCCGTGCCGGGCTCGAGCGCGATGGCGACGACCTGGCGGTCCGTGTCCCAGCCATCGACGCGGCTCGCGTCGGTGGGGATCCAGGCACCCGTCACGGACCGGACCCAGCCGTCCTGGCCGACGCGCGCGATCCCCTGCGGCCCCAGCGTGAACCGGGTGGCGCCATAGCCTGCCCACACCAGGTCGTCGCCATCCCGGCGGCCATCGAGCGTGACCAGGCCGGTGTACCGGCTGTCGATCGAGCCGTCCAGGCGGAGCTGCAGCCGGGCCGTCGCGCCGGCGGCGACGGGATCGCCGCAGGCCGGCAGGTCGAGCGCCGGATCCGTGGGGCCGAACCGGGACCCGAGGGCCGGTCGGTTGGCCAGGGCGAGCTCGTTGGCGACGGCGGCCGCGGCGAACGTGGTGCCGGTGACGGCGACCAGCACCAGCGCGATCGCGGTCCCCATGCCCAGGCGGCGCCGGCGCAGCGAGGCGCTGCCGAGGCGTCGGCGGGCAAGCCCGAGCCCGGTGAACAGGCCGGTGGCGAGCAGCGCGAGCAGCCACGGATAGGCGGCCTCGGCAGATGGCAGCAGGGTCTGGGGGCCTCGCGACGTGAGCTGGGTCACCAGCCCCGCGAGCGACGGGACGAGCAGGAGCGCCGCGGCGATACCGAGCCAGGCGATCGCGGCGAACGCGCGCCCGCCGCGCGCCACGGGCGGCCAGACGATGCCGGCCACCGCGACCAGGGCCGGACCGACGGCCGCGATGCCCACGATGTGGTCGGCGGGCCCGCCCGGCTGGTAGCCCACCAGGACCAGGCCGAAGGCCGCCAGCCACAGTCCGGCCAGGGTCACCCCCAGCAGCCGCAGCTGGATGGTTCGCACTCGCACGGCGCGAGTCTACCCACCGCGGTCGAGCGGCAGGTCGCCGGACCCGCCTCCAAGGTACCCGCTGCGATGGGACCAGTGGGTGATCCCGGGCCGGGACCATCGATCTGATCATGGCCTCACCGCACCACGGTGCAGTGCCCACAACCGGACAACCCACCCGGCCCGACGGACTCCCTCCTCCCGTCCCGGCCGGACCTCCACCGAAGCGACGCCGACCTCCTCCCGGCGTCGCTTCGGCCGTTCCAGTGACCTCGCTTGCCGCTGCCAGCCGGTCGACCGGCTCTGGTAGAGTCGCGAAGGTAACCGTCCCGGGTTGGCACGCACGCGACGACCCCGTGCCGCTGAGTGAGGAGTCTCCATGAGCGAGCAGCCGCCCGGCACTCCGGGCGAGCCAACGGCCACTCCAGACACCCCACCGCCGCCGCCCGAGGAGGTCCCGACCGCCCCGGTACCGACGCCCGCTCCGACCCCGGTCGAGCCACCCCCGACCGATGGCGGCGCCAACCGCACGGCGCTGATCGGCGGCGCGGTGATCCTCGTCCTCATCCTGGTTGGCGCGTTCCTGCTGCTGAACCAGGGAGGTGGGGCGTCCCCGGCCGCGACCGCGTCCGCCGAAGCCTCCATTGAGGCGTCCGCCGAAGCCTCCACCGAGGCGTCCGAGGAGCCCACCGAGGCCCCGACCGAGGAGCCCACCGAGGCCCCGACCGAGGCCCCGACGCCCGACGCCTGCGCCCCGGAGAACCTGGCGCTCAAGACGCCGGGGACCCTCACGTTCGGTGCCGACAACCCGGCCTATCCGCCGTACTTCGAGCCCGGCGCAGTCAACACCGACCCCTGGGAGCTGGGCGACCCGACCAACGGGCAGGGCTTCGAGGGCGCCGTGGCCGCGGCCGTGGCTGGGGAGATGGGCTTCTCCCCGGAGACAACCACCTGGGTCGTCGCGCCGTTCAACACCGCGATCGGCCCGGGCGCCAAGGACTTCGACATCTACATCAGCCAGGTCAGCTACACGGAGAGGCGGGCCCAGGCGGTCGACCTGACCGACGGCTACTACGACGTGTCGCAGTCCGTGGTCGCGGCCAAGGGCAGCCCCCTCGCCGAGGTCACCACGATCGCCGGCCTCAAGGACTTCGTGTTCGGCGCCCAGGTGGGCACGACGAGCTACGACCTGATCAACGACGTCATCGCCCCGTCGAAGGACCCGAAGGTGTACGACACCAACGACCTCGCCGTGAAGGCGCTCAAGAACGGCCAGATCGACGGCCTCGTCGTCGACCTGCCGACGGCGTTCTACGTGACCGCCGTCCAGTTCAGCAAGGGCGTGATCGTGGGCCAGTTCGCGCCCGGGGTGGATGCCGAGCACTTCTCGATGGTGCTCGACAAGGGAAGCTCCCTGACCTCCTGCGTCAACGCGGCGATCGGGCGGCTCAAGGACTCCGGCCAGCTCGAGGCGATCACGAACGAGTGGCTGGCCGACAAGGCGGACGCTCCGTTCTTCCAGCCCTAGTCCCGCTCCATCGTGGCTGACGGGGCCCAGCAGAACGCCGGGGCGGGGCCTCCGCCCCGCCCGCGACGCGGGCCCCGCTTCGGTCTGGGCGCGGAGGGTGCACGGTCCCTGGGCGTCGCGCTGGCGTCGACGGTCGTGGTGTTCGGGCTGATCGCGTTCACCGTGGTGAACTCCGCCGGGTGGCCCGAGGTCCAGCGCTACTTCTTCGACGGCGAGATCTTCCGCGAGTCGCTGCCCAAGATCCTGGCCAAGTTCTGGACCAACATCCAGCTGTTCCTGCTGGCCGAGGTCCTGATCCTCGTGTTCGGGCTGCTGCTCGCGGTGCTCCGCAGCCTGCCCGGGCCGGCGTTCTTCCCGCTGCGCCTGATGGCGACCGTCTACGTGGACGTGTTTCGGGCGCTGCCCGGCATCCTCGTGATCATCGCTCTGGGCATCGGGGCTCCGGCCCTCGAGATCGAGGGCGTGCCCAAGGACGAGTTCTTCTGGGCCATCGTCGTGCTCACGCTGCTGTACTCCGCCTACGTGTCCGAGGTGTACCGGGCGGGGATCGAGTCGGTACATCCGAGCCAGGCCGCGGCCGCCCGGTCGCTGGGCCTGACCCAGGTCCAGACGATGCGCCACGTCGTCGTGCCCCAGGCCGTGCGGCGGGTGGTCCCACCCCTGCTCAACGACTTCATCGGCCTCCAGAAGGACACGGTGCTCGTGTCCTACATCGGGGTTGTCGAGGTGTTCCGGCAGACCCAGATCCTGTCGGCCTCCACGTTCAACTTCACGCCCTACGTCGCGACGGCGCTCGTGTTCCTGGTGGTCACCATCCCCCTGGCACGGTTCACCGACTGGCTGGTGGCCCGGGAGCGGCGTCGCGCCCGCGGTGGCGGCGTTGCGCCGCCCCGGGGAGCCGACCGGGCGACCGGCCACTTGACCGGTCACGCTGGATCCGAGCCGTGAGCCGGCCCGCGCTGTCGATCCAGGGGCTGTGGAAGTCGTTCGGCCAGCTGGAGGTGCTGTGCGGCATCGACCTCGACGTCGCCGAGCACGAGGTGATCGCGCTGATCGGAGCGTCGGGCAGCGGCAAGTCCACGCTCCTGCGGTGTATCAACCTGCTCGAGCCGATCGACGCCGGGCGGATCCTGATCGAGGGCGAGGAGATCACCGCGCGCGGCGTGAACGTGGACCGGATCCGGCGCCGGGTGGGGATCGTGTTCCAGGCGTTCAACCTGTTCCCCCACATGTCCGTGCTGGACAACGTGACCCTCGGTCCGCGCAAGGTGCTCAAGCACGGGCGCGGCGACGCCGAGCGGGACGCCCTGGCGCTGCTGGAGCGGTTCGGGCTGGCCGAGAAGGCGCGCGACATCCCGGATCGCCTGTCCGGCGGCCAGCAGCAGCGGGTCGCCATCGTCCGGGCGCTGGCGATGGAGCCCGACGTGCTGCTCCTCGACGAGGTCACCTCGGCGCTCGACCCGGAGCTGGTGGCGGAGGTGCTGGGCGTGATCCGCGAGCTGGCGGCGGGCGGGATGACGATGTTGATCGCGACCCACGAGATGGGCTTCGCCCGCGACATCGCGAACCGCGTGTGCTTCCTCGACGAGGGCAGGATCCTCGAGCAGGGGCCGCCGGCGCAGATCTTCTCCGAGCCGCACGAGCCCCGGACCCGCCAGTTCCTCAACCGGATCATCGAGGCGGGGCGCCTCTAGGCGCCTGACCAGCCGGGTATCGCCGGCGCGGGCGGCCGGACGTCTCCGCCGCCGGTCAGCGGGCGGCGAGCGGACCCCGGCAGGCGTCCACGAAGAACGCGAACAGGCGCTCGAACGAGCGGGGCGTGGACTCCGTGCGCTCGGGATGGCACTGCACGCCCACCCGGAAGATGCCGTCCGCCGACTCGATGGCCTCCACCAGCTCGCCGGCCGGGCTCGGGGCATGGGCGGCGGCAACGAACCCCGGCGCCAGGTCGGGCGGCCGGATCGCCTGGTGGTGGAAG
>Ga0316576_10002509_pt1 | contig 10459 bp, 6 predicted proteins | sample S0NA_FD_203075 | JGI IMG/M metagenome (GOLD analysis project Ga0316576, IMG submission 203075) | Rhizosphere microbial communities from salt marsh grasses in Alabama, United States - S0-2_050615r3r5 | ecosystem: Host-associated > Plants > Roots > Rhizosphere | place: USA: Alabama | collected... | reverse complement strand
TCGTCCCTGGCCTCGTCGAAGGCCTTCTGGTATTCGCCGCTCACTGCGCCCCCTCCTCTGACGGTCTTACCGCCGATCGTACTGGCTCTCAGCCGGTTCGGGCAGCATCCTCCGTTACCCGCCGGGCCGCAATTCTGCGAAAGTCGCAGAATTGGCAGCGATCGCTGCGATGCAACCCGGCGAAGAGCCATGCCGGCCATGGTGCCCGTCGCGCCAATAGCCGCCCGGTCCCGCGCCCGGCGCGGTTAGAATAACGTCTGCCGGATAGCCCGGTGGTACAGGGTGCCGGCCCGTCATACGGGCGGGCGGTCCTCGTAGCAGGATGGGCAGAAGCCAACGTCCAGCGTAAGGCTTCCGCGCAGCGAATCTTCGTGAATTATCGATCCGCAATGAAACCGTGACATCGGCCTGCCCGATCTGAGGGAGTTGCCGTTCACCCATAGCGACCGGACAGGGCCTGAATGAACCAGACACTCTTCAAATGGATCGCGCCGGTGGCGGTACTCGGGATCGCTGTCCTCGCCGGCCGCTTTATTATCAAGAATAAGCCTGAGCCGGAGACGTTTGTGCCGCCGGAAACGCCGGCAGCGGTCGAAGCCACACGCGTGGTTCCCATCGAGTACCAGGTCGTTGTGCGTTCCGAGGGCACCGTGCAGCCGAGAACTTCAAGCACCCTGATTCCCCAGGTTTCAGGGATCGTCCGCAGCATTTCGCCCTCATTCCGGGAGGGTGGCTTCTTTGAAAAGGGCCAGGTGCTCGTCACTCTCGACTCCAGGGACTATGAACTCGCAATGGCCAGCTCAGAAGCGCAGGTGGCACAGGCCGAATCCGCTCTGCAGCAGGAACTGGCCCAGGCCGAGGTCGTCAAGAACGACTGGAAACTGCTCGGCAAGGAAGCACCGAAACTCGGGCTGCGGCAACCGCAGATCAACGCAGCGCGCGCAGCGCTGGCCTCAGCCAGGGCACAGCTCGAGCGTGCCCGTACCGATCTGGACAGGACACGCATTCGGGCCCCGTACCCCGGCCAGATGCTGGAGAAGAACGTCGATGTCGGCCAATTCGTTTCGCCGGGGACCGTGCTTGCACAAATCTATGCCACGGACTACGTGGAAATCCGTTTACCGCTATCGACCAGCCAGCTGGAATTCGTCGATCTGCCCGATCGTTTTCGCGGCGACCAGGCGACCGTCGAAAGTGGCGGGCCCTGGCCGTCGGTAACAATCCTGGGCGACATCGGGCGAAAAACCTGGCGCTGGGAAGGCAAGATCGTCCGTGCGGAGGGGGCCATCGATACCCGCAGCCGGCAACTGTTTGTCGTCGCTCAGGTCAACGACCCCTATGGGCGCAAGTCCGACGGCCGCCCTCCATTGCGAATCGGTCAGTTCGTGCGTGCCGAAATCCAGGGAAGCCGAATACCCGACGCGATTGTGTTGCCGCGCTCCGCGCTGCGCGAGGGCTCCGAGGTGCTGGTAGTAGACGGAGACAGTCGCCTGCAGAGACGGCAGGTCGATGTCGCATGGGCCGACGATGACCAGACGGTGATCATTGACGGGCTGCAGGCCGGAGAAATTGTCAGCGTCACGCCGCTCGCGGCGGCCGCAAGTGGTGCACGGGTCCAGGCAATCGTTGACGGCGTTCCACCGGAACGCTCACCGGACGAGTCGCGCGCCGGGGCGGCCACTGGCGCGCACAACAAGAGTGCCGGCTCACAATGAAAGGCATGATCGCCTGGTTCGCTAAGAACGACGTCGCGGCAAACCTGCTGATGCTGACGATCCTCGGCCTCGGCTTCTGGGCGCTGTCATCGCGAATTCCGCTGGAAGTCTTTCCGGCGTTTGAGCTCGAGATGGTCAACGTGCGCGTGCCCTTCCCGGGCGCGACCCCGGTAGAGGTTGAGGAAGGTATCACGGTCAAGATCGAAGAGGCGATACAGGACCTTCCCGGCATCAAGACGCTGCGCTCCACCGCGGCCGAGAACATCGGCTCCGTGACCATCGAAGTGGAAGCCGGCTATGACCCCCGCGAGCTCATGAACGACGTAAAAGCGCGCGTCGACTCGATCAGCACCTTCCCCGTAGACGCCGAAAAGCCGGTGGTCTACGTGCCGGAAATCATTCGCGACGTAATCACGGTCGCGATTGCCGGCAATCTGACCGAAGCTGAGCTGCGCGCAGTCGCGGAACGCGTGCGTGACGAAATTGCTGACCTTCCGGAAATAACCCAGGTCGAACTCGATGGCGTGCGCCCCTACGAGGTGTCGATCGAGGTCTCCGAACAAACGCTGCGCCAGTACGGCCTTACCCTGGCCGATGTGGCCTCCGCGGTCCGGCGCACCTCCCTGGACCTTGCGGCGGGCACGGTGAGAACCTCCGGTGGCGAAGTACTGATCCGCACCGAAGGCCTGGCCAGAGCCGGTCGCGAATTCGAGGATATCGTCGTCCGCAGCGATGACGGCGCGCGCCTGACGATCGCTGACATTGGCGTTGTACGTGATGAGTTCAAACAGGAACCGGTGATTTTCCGCTTCAACGGAAGGCCCGCTGCGTTTGTCGATGTCTATCGTGTCGGTGACCAGAACGCGCTGGAAATAGCCGGCGTCGTCAAGGAATACGTCGCCGACCCGCCGGCCTGGCTGCCGCCCGGCGTAACGCTGAACTATTGGCGAGATACCTCGAGAGTCGTCGAAGCAAGGCTCAACACGCTGATCAGAAGCGCCTTCCAGGGCGGCCTGCTGATAATGCTGTTGCTGACGTTGTTCCTGCGCCCATCGGTTGCAATTTGGGTACTGGTGGGCCTGCCGGTAGCCGTCATGGGCGGCATCTCGCTGATGCCGGAACTCGGCGTGACCATCAACCTGATCAGCCTGTTCGCATTTATTCTCGTGCTCGGCATCGTCGTCGACGACGCAATCGTAACCGGCGAAAACATATACCAGCACCTGGAGACAGGCCAGGATCCTTTGCAGGCCGTAATCGAAGGGACCCAGGAGATTTCGGTGCCTGTCACCTTTGGCGTCTTGACGACGGTCGTCGCGTTCACGCCCTTGCTGATGATCGAAGGTGTGCGGGGACAAATCTTCGCGCAGATTTCAATGATCGTAATACCGGTACTGCTTTTTTCGCTGGTCGAATCGAAGCTGATTCTTCCGGCACATCTCAAGCATGTGCGCTTGCGCGCCAGCGCAACCGATAGCGCGTTCACGAAGTTTCAACGCCGGATATCCAGGGGGCTCGACAGCGGTACGCAGGCGATCTACCAGCCATTGTTGCGCGCGGCCCTGCGCGCACCCTATTTGACCGTTGCGCTATTTGTTGCGATCGCGATCCTTCTTTTCAGCATCGCGATCGGCGGCCACCTGCGGTTCATTTTCTTCCCGCGTATCCAGTCGGAAATGGCGAGGGCAGCAATCACGATGCCGCCCGGATCACCGTTCGACGCCACGGCCGCAGTCGTGGACCGAATCGCAAAAGAAGCCGAAGCCCTACGACTTGAATACACGGACCCGCAGACCGGCGAAAGCGTCATTCGTCACATACTCGCGAGCGCGGGTTCCCCCGGCGGCGGAGAAGCCAACCGGTCCGATGCGGGACGGGTTGTATTCGAAATTGTCGCTCCGGAAGAACGGACCCTTGACGTAACGAGTTCCCAGCTGGTCAGCGAATGGCGCAAGCGAATTGGCGTCATTCCCGGCGTGAAGGACATCAGCTACCGCGCGGAAATAGGCCGCGGTGGCGACCCGATCGACGTGCAATTGAGTGGCTCTGATTTCGACGATCTTCGTGTACTCGCAGAACAAGTTCGGGAGCGGTTGGCGACTTACCCCGGTGTTTTCGACATCACGGACAGCTTCGAGGCGGGCAAGGAAGAAATCAAGCTGCGGATCCAGCCGCAGGCGGAACTGCTGGGCATCACGCTAGACGATTTGGCACGACAGGTGCGCCATGCGTTCTACGGCTTCGAAGTTCAGCGCATTCAACGCGGACGAGAGGAAGTACGCGTTTTCGTCCGTTACCCTGAAAGCGAGCGCAACTCACTGGACAACCTGAACAGGATGCGCATACGCACACCGAACGGTGACCAGGTCCCGTTCTCAGAAGTCGCGGTTGCAGAGTATGGCCGGGGTTTTGCCGAGATCCGGCGCGTCGATCGTAACCGCACGATCAACATCACTGCTGATGTCAACAAGGAGTCTTCAGACGTCGAAGCGATAAAGCGCGACATTTCTGATTTCCTGGCAACACAGGTCCGCGCGCACCCCGGCGTCCGGTTCACACTCGAAGGCGAGGCACGAGAGCAAAGAGAGTCTTTCGGTAGCCTGAAAATTGGCATCCTCTTCGTTCTTTTCGCGATATACGTGCTGCTTGCAGTCCCATTCCGGTCCTATTTGCAGCCGCTGATCGTGATGAGCGTCATTCCGTTCGGCATCGCCGGGGCGATGCTCGGTCATCTCATCATGGGCATGTCGCTCAGCATCATGAGCATCATGGGCATGCTGGCACTATCGGGTGTCGTCGTGAATGACAGCCTGGTGCTGGTCGATTTCGTCAACAAGCATCGCAGGGAGGCTCCGACGCTCGAGGAGGCGGTCAGGCGGGCCGGTATCGCCCGCTTGCGACCGGTGCTGCTGACGTCCCTGACGACCTTTGCCGGCCTGACACCACTGCTGCTGGAGAAGTCCACCCAGGCCCAGTTCCTGATTCCAATGGCTGTGTCACTGGGCTTCGGCGTGCTGTTCGCGACGCTTATCACGCTGCTACTGGTGCCGATCAACTACCTGATCCTCGAGGACTTTCGGCGACTGACCCGGCGCCTCTTCCGGCGCAACGCCACGGATCCGACGGTCGCGATTCGGCATTCAGGACGCTGAAGGCCCCAGAGCAGGCAGCGGCCATGCGGCTGAAACTGGAGAGATCGGCTATTCGATCTCAGAGGCTACCGCGAACTTGCCGAGGACTTCCTCAGCGATTTCGCGCTGGCGCTTGTCGCCGAGCCGCACGGTCGCCACGGTGCCGAAGCGCTTGTCCGCTCGGGCTGTCACTGTCGCGGCAACGGACTTCTCCCGCAGCGCTTCGGTCAGCACGTGTTCGATGGCCCGCATGCGCAGCTCAGGCTTGTACGTCTTGCCGACGGCCGTCAGCGGCAACGCGTCGAGAACGACGATGCGCACCGGCACGGCGGCACGCTCCGCGATGTGCTCCCGGCAAAACGCGACCAGTTCCTGCGGATCCGGGTTCGAACCGGGCCGGCGTTCGACATAAGCCATTGGCAGTTCGCCCGCATAGGCGTCCGGCTGTCCGACGGCCGCGGCCAACGCCACCTCCGGGTGCCCTGCGAGCGCATCCTCGATCATCTGTGGGTCGATGTTGTGACCGCCGCGGATGATCAGGTCCTTGGCGCGTCCAGTTAGCCAGACGTAGCCGTCCGCGTCGATGCGGCACAAATCGCCGGTATTGAACCATCCCTCCTCCGGCCAGGCCTTGCGATTGTCTTCGACCCTCAGGTAACCGGGAAACACGGCCGGGCCGGCAATCAAGAGGTTGCCGATCTCGTTTTCCTCGCACTGGCGAACGAGTCGACCTTCCTCGTCGACGATTGCAGCCTTGACTTTCTGATAGGGCAGACGCAAGCCGATCGAGCCGGCCCGGCGTTCGCCGGCCGGTGGATTGAGGCAGGTTGCGCATGTCACCTCCGTGAGTCCGTAACCTTCGAGAAGGCTCAAACCCGTCAGGGACTCAAAGCGCCGGATCACGTCAGGCGGCATCGGCGCGGCGCCACAAGCCGCAAAGCGAAGCGAACTGACGTCGGTCTCCCCGACCGGCACGTCAAGCAACGCAGCGTAAATCGTCGGCACGCCACTGAAGAAATTGACCCGGTATTTTTCGATCAGCTTCCAGAAACCTGCAATCAGCCCGGGTGTCCGGTAGCCCTGAATCCCGGCCAGCAGGACCGTGCCGCCGGCGGCAAAGGTACCGAGCCCGGTGACGAAGGCCGCATTGACATGGAACAGCGGCAACCCGCAAAGGAATACGCTTCCCGGCCCAAGGTCCAGGAATTTTCCAAGTTGCCAGGTGATGAAGACTTCATTGGCGTGAGTGTGCCGAGCGATTTTGGGCGTACCGGTGGTTCCCCCCGTATGGAAGTAACTCGCAATGTCCGTTGGCTGGATGCTTCGCCCGCTCAGCAACCGATCACCCGGCTCGCGATCAGTTTCGCTGTCGAGATCCAGCACGGTGCGGCCTGCGACTGACTTCGGCCCGGAATCCGTCGCCTCGAAATCGGGGTCGAGATACTGGGCGAGGCGCACCAGCAACACGGTCTCGAGCGACGGAACGCTCTCGACGACCGCAGACGTCTTCTGCCAGAGTTCATCGCCGCCCGGCCCCGGTGCGACCGTGACGAGAACCTTGGCGTTCGCGGCACGCAAAACCTCGATGATGTGCCCGGCTTCGAGCAGCGGGTTCACCGGACAGACGATTCCTGCGGCTTCTCCGCCCCAGAGGACGAAATGCGTTTGTGGCAGGTTCGGCAGCAAGTAGGCAACAACATCGTCCGCGCCGACTCCGAGCCGATGAAGGAGGTTCGCGGTCTGGGTTACACGCCGTAACAACTCGCCGTGCGTGTAAATGAACGGCTTTTCTTCCGCAGACCCGGAAGGCAGAAATATCAGCGCGTTTTTATCGCCGAATCGCAAGGCGGCGCTCTGCAACATCTCGTAGGTGCTGCCAAAGTCGTATTGCTGCTCCAGCGGTATGGACTCGATACGCTCGACATCCGCCAGTCCTGTTATCAGTTTCGGGCTTTCACTCATTACACCGTTCCTCTAGAAACCCAAGCCGTCGCCCGAATGACGATCTCCCGCCGTCCGGCGCTCACGGATTCGCAGTCTGCTCGTCGATTGAATGTAACTCCTGATCAGGCGCCGGTCGATGTTTTTTCGGCCAGTTCGATCGACGCGCACAATGGATCGGCGGCGACGGCCGACCAGAGCGGTTCGAACCGTACGATCGCCTGCAGCACTCCAGGTTGACCCGATGGAACGGGTCGCAAACAATGCTGTTGCACCCGGACTTCATTTAGTTGAAAGAGAATTTTTCAACTGTCGACCGGTGTGGAATGCAGCGACAGGGAGAACCATTGGGCGATGGCGACATGAGCGCAAAGTGGGTTACCACGATACTCGGCACGGTCGCGGGAATCCTGTTGGGTTTCTGGCTCGCCGCCGCCGGTTTCGATGAAAAGGTCTGCTGGACGGCCGGCATCACGCTGAATACCGCGATCTGGTGGGTATTCGAGAGCATTCCAATTCCCGCAGCCTCGCTGCTGCCCTTTGCCGCATTTCCGCTCGCCGGCGTGCTGACCCACCGGGAAGCCTCCGCCGCCCTCGGCAACACGGTGATCCTTTTGTTGATGGGCGCGTTCATGCTCTCCAAAGCGATCGAGAAGTCCGGCATCCACGAACGGTTCGCGCTGGGAATGATTCGGCTGGTAGGCGGAAACGGCGGGTCCCGCCTGGTGTTCGCGTTCATGCTGACCTCCGCGCTGATATCCATGTGGATATCGAATTCAGCCACCGTACTGATGCTGACCCCAATGGCGACGGCGCTGCTGGCGCGCAGCCGCGACCCGCGCCTGGCCGTTCCGCTGCTGCTGGGCATCGCGTATGCGGCCTCGGTGGGCGGCGCCGGCACACTGATCGGCACGCCGCCAAACGTGATTTTCGCGGGCATTTACGAGCAGACGACCGGCAACGAATTCGGCTTCCTGCGCTGGATGAAGACAGGCATCCCGTTGGTTGCCGTGTCCATACCGGTCATGGCCTGGTGGCTGACGAGAAACCTGAAACATGCCCAGGCACTTGAGCCCGGCAGGGCCGGGCCCTGGAGCAAGCCCGAGTTACGCGTGCTGGTCGTCTTTGGCTTGACGATCCTGGCCTGGATCACGCGCACGGACCCGCTGGGGGGATGGTCCGGCTGGCTCGGTATTGACACCGCGGCCGACTCGACCGTCGCGCTGGCAGCCGTCGTGGTCATGTTTCTCGTACCGGATGGCAGGGGTGGGCGGTTGTTGGACTGGGACACAGCCGTCTCGATTCCCTGGGGGATGCTTCTGCTGTTTGCCGGCGGAATCTGTATCGCTGCTGCATTTACCGCCAGCGGCCTTTCCGGCCTGATCGGCAGTCGGCTCGCCGGCCTGTCATCGCTGCCGCTGATCGGGCTGCTGCTGGCCTTGTGTCTGTCGGTGTCGTTCCTGACGGAGATCACGTCCAACACCGCGACAGCCACGCTGCTGATGCCCGTTCTGGCAGCTGCAGCGGCAGGCGCTGGCGTTGCACCGGAATTGCTGATGGTGCCGGCGGCCATTTCGGCGTCCTGCGCATTCATGCTGCCCGTCGCGACAGCTCCGAACGCGATTGTCTATGCAACCGGCCAGATGACAATTGCCCGAATGGCGCGCGAGGGCTTTGTACTGAACCTGCTGGTCGCCGTGATCGCGACGCTGGTGGCGTGGCTGACCCTGAGTGGCTGAGCAGGGACACCCGGCCCGCTCGACACGGTCCCGCCGGTTGGTCCGGTCATCTGCGCAGCCGGGTCGCTGCCGCGGGGCGTTCGGGTCCCGAGAACCTCACTGGCCCCGCCGATCGATGTAAGTGTCTGCCGCAACCGCTGGAAATTTCAGTAGCCAAGCGTTTCGACGGTTCCTAGAATAGATCCAAGGAGACCGCCACATGTCCATCAAAGCAACCTCGTTCTGCGCCGTGCCTGTCGCGATGGCCGCAATCGTGTGCTTCACAGTACCTGTGGCAGCCAGTGCGGCCGACTTCGGGCCCGGTTCCGACCGTTTCTTCATCGCCGCGGGATGGTTCCCGTCGACGTTCAGCACCAAGGTTCGTGTCGACAACAAGAACCTGGACCTGGGCGACAAGATCGACCTGGAAAACGACCTCGGGCTGAAAGACAGTTCGAATGCCTTTTACGGCGCGTTCACCTGGCGATTCTTTAAAAGGCATCGCCTGGCAGTTTCCTACTACGACTTCCACCGGGGAAATTCAGGGCAGGCGGAAGGCGACCTCGAAATAGGCGACAAGATCATCCCGGTCGGTGCGAAGGTCAATACAACCTTCGACGTCAATATTTTTCCGATTGCGTACAGCTATTCGTTCGTGCAGGGCGAGAAGGTAGAGTTTTCGGGGTCGATCGGCGTTCACTGGTCGGACATACGCTTTGGAGTGAACGGCAAGGGATTCCTTGGTGAAGGCGGCGAGGTCAATGAGTTCGATGACTCGGCCAAGGCAAGCGCATCGGCACCGCTGCCGCTGCTCGGCCTCGGTGTCGATTACTGGATTACGCCCCGCTGGCTGGCCATTGCGGACGGTCAGTATTTTCAGCTAAGCCTCAGCGACGATACCTTCGACTACAAGGGGTCGTTGACAAATATTCGAATCGCAACGGAATACGTACCTTACAAGGGGCTCGGCATCGGCATTGCATACAACTGGTTTGCGATGGACGTCGATGTTGAAGACAATAAGTGGTACGGGCGACTGGAGTACGAGTATTACGGCCCCCAGATTTACGCGACCTATCGCTTCAAGTGATCCGGACCGTCGGACTTGTCGACCTTGGCCGGGGCGCAGGCAGGCCGGTGGCTCGAAGCAAGCAGGAGCTGCCGAGCCGCGATGAGGTGACCTCAGGGTACGTAGGCAAGCGTACCGCGATACTTTTCCAGGTCCTGCTCGTAGCGAATCTTGTCTTTTTCCAGCTGGGCAATCTCCGCTGAAATCCGTCCGCGGCGCTCCGCCAGCTGCTTGGTGTCGAGCAGGGCCTGAGTCCGCTGCTCCGCGGTTGTTTCGCTGCCGATTACAAGCAGGGCCTTCTGCGCCATTGCGTCCTCGAGGTCCTCGAGTTGGCGGCGCTTCGCGGCGATCTGGCTCCTTGCATTACTGACCCGCAGTTCCCGTGTGTACAGTTCCCGGCCCGATTCATAGGCGGCGACGAATGCCGGCGCGAGTTCGGCCGGGCAGACGCCCCCGTAACTGCCTCCGTAGGATCCAACCCGATAGGCATTCTGCGGCTGACAATACTCCCGCAGCCCGAGCGCCCTGCCGGCCTGGTATGCGTCGAGATCGAGGCGAACACCGTGATCGGCGCAGGCCTTGCGGTACTGTGCAATTCGCTCGCCACCGTATCCGGCCGATCCGTCCTCGTAGCCAACCGTTCGCCAGTCGGCCGTCACGCATTCGTTCTTGCTCATCGCTGCGCAGCTGCCCAGGATGACTGGAGCGCCCAAAGCCAGTACCATCCGCATCGCTCGCATGATTGCCACCTCGCAGAGTAATTCGTACCCACCGTCCGCGGCCGCCGCTGCGCCACGTGACCGACCGTAAAGGCCACGGAACGTACGCCGTGTGAGGGCGGTCACGTTTCGGGCCGGCCCGGATGCGAAGTGCTCCATAACGAGA
>Ga0316576_10002508_pt1 | contig 10459 bp, 8 predicted proteins | sample S0NA_FD_203075 | JGI IMG/M metagenome (GOLD analysis project Ga0316576, IMG submission 203075) | Rhizosphere microbial communities from salt marsh grasses in Alabama, United States - S0-2_050615r3r5 | ecosystem: Host-associated > Plants > Roots > Rhizosphere | place: USA: Alabama | collected... | reverse complement strand
GGTTGTACGACACCAACGGCGCCATGGTCCGCGGCCCGTACACCCGGGCGGATCTCAACGCTGAGGGTGAGCTCTGGACCCCGGTCATCCTCGGCGACGAGATCGTGGTCGAGCTCGATCTTCCGGCCGGTGTCGAGCGTCAGGTCAATCTGCGAATCGCTCGCGTCAACCACGGCTATCGCGAGTTTGGGGGGACCTCGACTGCCACCGGCGCCACCAAGCAGGGCTCGTGCAACATCGACGTCATCTGCCCAGAGGGCGACCCGTGGCGCGACCAGATCCGGTCGACGGCGCGGATCACGATCCTCGGCGCCTTCCTGTGCACGGCCGAGCTGCTCAACAACACGGCTGAGGACGAAACGCCCTACATGCTCACCGCGCAACACTGCGTCGAGAACGCCTCACAGGCGACCTCCGTCGTGGTGTTCTGGAACTACGAGTCTCCCGAGTGCGGCATGCTCGCCGGCGGCAACCTCTCCGAGACGCAGAGCGGCGCCACGCTGGTCTCGCTGTGGGCCTGGCAGACGGGTTCCGACTTCGCCCTGATCGTCCTCGACGACGAGCCCGACCCCGCATTCAACGTGTACTACGCAGGCTGGGATGCCACCGGCGCCATCCCACCAACCGCCGTCGGCATCCACCATCCGTCGGGCGACGAGAAGGCAATCTCCTTCGACAACGACCCGCTCACCAAGAACAACTACTACGGCTACGGCGACCATCAGTGGCGGGTCGGGTCCTGGGATCTGGGCACCACGGAGCAGGGCTCGTCCGGCTCGTGCATCTTCCATGGCGCCAGCCAGCGCTGCATCGGCACCCTGACCACCGGGAGCGCGTCATGCGCGAACCCGACCGGCTACGACATCTACGGCCGACTGGAAGCTCATTGGACCGGCAACGGCAGCTCGTCGAGCAGGCTGTCGGACTGGCTCGACCCACTCGGCGTCGGCACCCGGGTGCTCGACGGTCGCAATCCCGGCGGAGCCAGCTCCGGCGAAACCTGGCTTGTCCCGGCTGCTGCCTCCGCCCCCGGAGTCGGCACCTCGAACTGGAAGACCCAGCTGGTCGTCGCCAACCCGACCTCCGAGGCGCGCCAGGCGCGGATCTTCTTCGTGCCCAAGAACACCAGCTGGCCGGGCTCACTGCTGTCCGGACCGCACACCGTGCCGGCTGGCGGCTCGCTTTACCTCGACGACATCCTTCTCGATCGAAACCCGACCACAGGTCTGGTCTACGTGATGGTGGACGGCACCGGCACGCCGGTCACCACCCGTACCTACAACCTCGCCGACGACGGCGGAACCTTCGGCCAGGGCATCCCGGGCATTCTCCTCGACGAGGCGGTGGCATCCGACGAGCTCGTTCTTCCGATGGTCCACTCCGTACCCGGCGGGTTCCGCACCAACCTCGGTCTCGTCCAGACCTCGTCCGGCAGCATGGCAGTTCGAGTCCAGGTGCACAGTCCCGACGGCACGATCCTCGCCACCAAGGGCTATGCCTTGTCGAGCGCCTTCATGCAGGTCAACGACGTCTTCGACAACATGGGCCTCGGGAGCGTGTCCGTCGAGGGCGCCTGGCTGTCGCTCCAGCTCATCGGCGGTAGTCCTGCCTACTGGACGGCCTATGCCTCGGTCGTCGACCACGTCAACGACGATCCGACCTACATCCTGCCCGTGGCGAGGTGACCCAGCTCCTGTTCTAGGAGCTTGAAGCGCAAAGATAAGCGGCGTCATTCGGGTTCCGTGAAGGCCCTTTTTCGTTGCATTTTCAGCCCGTACTCTGAGTTCTGCTCCGAAATCGCGCCTCAAAATGGCACTTCACGGCTCTCCGAAATCCATCCGCCACCTTCACGCCACAAGCTCCTAGAACGACTCGTCTGCGCTTGAGGGGAGTGCGGGAAAGGTCGGCGCCCCGGGGTCCTCGACTCGGGGTTTGAAGCGAAGAAACGGCCCCCCACGCGGGGGGCCGTCCTGTCGATTCCGGGTTGAGGTTGTTGTTACTCGATGCTGAAGCTCTGCAGCTCCACCGGCACGACCGAACCGTTGATGACGAAGGGCAGGCCTTGTGGCGTCAGTGTCCCGCTGTCAGTCCACGCGCCCCATGCTGTCGTGTACTGCAAAGCGTTGCCGGTCGTCGTCTGGCCGAGGATGGTAATCGGCGGCGCCCAGGGACCCGAGTAACTGGCGCTGCCGTCCGTCGACACCTGGAGCCAGTAGGTCCCCTGGGCGAGGGTGGTGCCGATGGTCGCGACGTTCTCCATGATCGGCCGGTTGGACGTGGTGGTGTAGTTCGTGTCGGTCGCCCGGTAGATGTTGGACCAGCCGGTGGTGAGCAGCCGGTTCGTCGTGAGGTCGCCCCAGATCACGCTGCCTCCGGAGGACGGGTCACCGTTCCAGATCTGCACGTAGACTCCGGTGATGGTCGAGGTCGTCGGAGAGTTGCTCTGGTAGGCGAAGAAGGTGATGTCGTCGATCTGCCAGCCGGCAGCATCGGTCACCGTGAAGTCGTCCGCCATGCTGTAGCCCAGCGAGTACTGTTGCCCGGCGCCCAGGGTGTTCATGCCGAGTGACACCTGTAGAGCCGACACGTCGGCGCCGCCGACGCCGGCGCCCACGTGAGTGATCAGCGGACCGTTGTCGTAGAGCACAGCGTCCGGGGCCGGCCATTCGAACGAAGTCAGGGGCGCCGCGTTCGGCACGCTGGTCTCGCTCGGGTCGAACACATCCTGCTGCGATCCGGCGTAGGCCAGTCCGGCGAGTGCGAGAACGAGCGCGACCGTCCAGATTCCACGTTGCATTTCTATCCTCCCTCTAGATCGAAAACGATTCCTGTTAAAAGCCAGTTTTCCCAACACTTACCCTGGAACGAGGAGGCTACACTCTTGATCCCGTGAAGGCAAGAGGGTGTCCAGGAGTTCCTACGGAACGTCGCCGGCAACCCCATCGACAATCGTGTCACCGCCGGGCGTGCGGGGCTTGCCGGGAGGAGGCGGCCAGCCATCCGCGACCATGGTCCGGTAGCGACCGAGATGAGCCGCGACCGCCGATTCCCCCCGCGCGGTCGCGGTGGCGACCGCCTCCTCGAGCACCGAGTCCGCCTGGGTGCGATCACCACCTGCCGCCAGAGCGACCCCGAGGGTACCGAGGAGCAGAGGGTGCCGTCCTCCCGAGCTCGCCACGAGCTCACGAGCGATCTGGAGAGCCTGGTCTGCGTCTCGCACCGATGGATCGTCGGCAGTCGCCAGAAGAAGAGCGAGGCTGTTGGCAGCGTCGGCCCAGACCGGTCGGAGAGCAAGCGCGTCTCGATAAGCCTTCAACGCCTCGCGATCGGCTTGAGCCGCAGCGAACAGGCGGCCGAGGCCGAGATGGAGCACCGGATCCGACGGCCGCGCGGCGATGGCGGCCCGCAGCAGCTCGATTGCGGTCGCGTGGTCGAGACCGACGAAGCAGCGCTGGGCGAGATCGACGAGCCGAGCACCATCAGCTTCGCCCTGGACTACCTTGGCGAGCTCCTGCCGTGCCTCGAGCCAGCGACCCTGGTTCGCGAGCTCGACCGCGGTTTCGATTGCCGACTCCGGTGTGCCCTGTCCGGCCGGCCCCCCACCCGCTGACGCAGCATCAACCTCGCCGACCGTCCGACGGACCTCGGGGTCATCGGGGTCGAGAGTCATGGCGATGCGGGCGTGACGTTGGGCCTCGTCAATATCGCGACTCGCAGCCAGCACCGCCGCCAGTCGAGCGTGGGCGAGGGCGTGATCGGGAGCAAGCCGAACGGCCTCGCGCAGCTCGCTGAGAGCGGTCGTGCTGTCTCCGGCGAGGATCAGGGCTTTGGCCAGGTTGAGGCGGGTCACTGCATCGTCCGGTTGCAGCTCGGCGACCTTCTCGAGCATCCCGACGGCCTCGTCCGTTCGTCCCTCCTCCAGGGCGACGAGACCGAGGTTTTCGAGCGCATTGTGAGCCACCGGGTCGGCGGCCACCGCCTGCCGCAGGAGAGCGACCCCCTCGTCGCGGCGGCCCTGATCGAGGAGGACGCCACCGAGTCCCTCAAGGGCATCCACGGAGCCCGGTGCGAGCTCGAGCGCCGCCCGAAACAGCTCCGACGCACGCTCGCGATCGCCGCGTTGGACGAGAGCCACCGCCAGGTTCTGCATCGCGCGCAAGTTACCCGGCCGCGTCTGGAGGGTGTCTTCCCAGATCGCGACCTCGTCAGCGTAGACCCTGTTCCGAACCATGGTCGTGGCGCCCAGGGCCGCGCAGACCAGAACCGCAACGCCGACGAGCGCGGCGCGACGGCGCACCTCCCTCAGCCTGATTGCCAGCAGCCACACCCCGGCGCATCCCGCAACCACCACCGCCATCAGGGGCAGGTACATGCGCCGTTCCGCGGCAACCTCGCTGACGATAGGGACCAGGCTCGAGGTCGGCGCGAGGATGGCGAAGAACCAGATTACGACGAAGCCGAGCCAGTGCCGCCGACTCGCCAGCCACAGCGACGCCAGGACGAGGCCTACGAGCACCACACCGCCGAGCCACAACAGCGGCGACCACTGGCGGGCGATGGGCCAGTCGAAGTAGTCCAGCGCCAGAGGGTGAGGCCAGAGCGCGAGCCGGAGGTAGTGCCAGATGACGCCGATCTGGGTCCGTGCGTAGTCGAGGGGTCTCAGGTCCTCGAAACCGAAACCCACCGTGTCGCTTCGTGCGCCGCCAGCCATCAACCAGGCCAGGATCAACCAGGTGGCGGCCACGGCGGCCCACAGGCGGGTCTTGCGGCGCACGCTGTCGACGAAACCGTCACTCGCGAAAACCGCGTCCCAGGCCACGAGCACCACCGGCAGCGCCACCGCCACCTCTTTGGTCGCCATGGCCAGAGCCGAGGCCGTGACGCACGCGAGCCACCATATGGTTGGCCGTGTCGAGTCGACACTGCGGACAAGGCTGTACAGGGCTGCCAGCATGAAAAGCCCGACCAGGGACTCGGTCCGGGTCGAGATATAGGTCACGGCCTCGGTGTTGAGCGGGTGGACGAGCCAGATCGCCGCCACCGCCACCGCGAACCACGCTCCGGGACGATGGGCGTAACCCGCGGCGCCCAGACGATCGAGGGTTCGACGGACGACGCCGAACAGGAGCAGGCCCGCCGCAAGGTGGATCGCGATGTTGACCAGGTGATAGGACCACGGCTCGAGGCTGCTGATGGCGTAGTTGACCGCCAGAGACAGCGCCGCCACCGGGCGGCCGGCCACCGTCGACTGGTCGGGCGCCGTCAGGGAACGGCTCAACGGCAGCAGGGAGCGAATGTGCCCATTGTCGACAATGGCATTGCCGTCGTCGAACATGAAGGGAACGTCGAGGGTCCCCCAGTACGCCACCACTCCAACCACGACCAGCACGATGGGTGCGATGAACGCAAACAGTCGTCGGATCTCACGCGTCGCCATCGTCACCTGCCCGACCCGCGAGGGCCTCCCGCGCCAGGGTTTTGGCACGCCGCATTTCGTCCGGCATGTCGTCTCGCGAAACGACATGCCAGCACACGTCGTGGCGTCTCATCACCGTTGCCAGTCGCTGCCAGAGATCGCGGTTGGCCACCGGCGCGCCGTCGCGGGTGGTCCAGCCTCGGGACTGCCAGCCGGCAAGCCAGCTGGTGGCGCCGTCCTTGAGGTAGTCCGAGGTCGTGTAGACGTGGACCCGCACCGAACGGCTGAGCTCGGCCAGACCCGCGCCGGCGCCGATGATGTGAACGCGGTTAGCCGACACGCCTGGTTGGCGACCGCTGAGCTCCTTCTCCGTGCCCCGGTAGCGCAGCACCACCCCCCAGGCGCCCGCATCCCGTTTGGCCGAGTGGGCGACGGCGGCGAACAGGTGGACCGCTCCGGGATCATCGACCGGCAACGGCGATCTCGGAATCGCGTTGGAGGCGAGCTCGTCAGCGCGCTCGTTCCATCGGTCACCCGTGTGGCCCCTGACCCACCGCCACTGGATGTCATGACGGCCGAGCTCCTTCGACAGAGCCTCCCAGAGGTCGCGATTAGCGACCGGCTGCTTACCGGCGGTCAGCCAACCGTTGCGGCGCCAGCCCTCGAGCCACTCCGTGACCCCTTTGCGGAGGTACTCGGAGTCGGTGACGAGCTCGACCCGGTGGCGCCGTTCCAACGTTCTGAGCGCCTTGGTGGCGGCCAGAAGCTCCATCCGGTTGTTGGTCGCCTCCGGCTCTCCTCCGCTCAGCTCCTCAGGCTCGGCGCCCGGCCGCAGGATGACCACGCCCCACCCTCCCGGACCCGGATTGGGCCGGCAGCCGCCGTCGGTGTAAACGGTGACCTCGGGGAGACGTTCGGTCATCGGATGTGACGGTAGCCCAGTCCGGGCGGCGGGGCAAACCACTCACTCCGCTCGATCGTCGGATCGGAGTCCGGGCAAGTTCCCGCCCGGAGTATATGGATGGGAACGGGTCAGACGCGATTACGCAGCATGAGCTCCTTGGGGTGGGGCTCCAGATACAGCTGATCGTTCAGGTAATCAACGTGGTTGCGGTGAACATGGTGGCGGAGCATCGTGATTGGGATGACAAGTGGTACAAGCCCGGCGCGATAGTCCTCGATGAGGTCGAGCAGCTCGCGCCGGTCTCCCGGCTCGAGAACCTTCTTGAGGTAACCCACGGCGTGCTGGAGCACGTTGGTGTGGCGCTTGACGTTCGCCTTGGTCGCCAGGACAGCGAAGAACTCGTCCTCGTAGGCGGCGAAGATCCCGATGCCGCTCTTCTCCGGCATGCCGCTCGAGCTCCAGACCTTGACCCGCTCCATGCCGCAGGACGGCGACGCACGCTTGAGCACGTAGCCGTCGAGGTCAAGGTCGCGAAGCTCGCCAACCCGACGTTCCGCGTAGGCCCGCATCCGTTCTGTAAGGTCCTCACCGCCGACGGGCTCGACCAGACGAGGATCGGCCGCGGCGCCTTCGAGACGGATGGCAGGCCGTGGCGTCCCGAGGCCGATCTCCACCTCGGGGCACACCGACGCCCAGTCCAGCCACGTTCCGAGCACGTCCGTGAGGTAGCGGTCATGCTTGTGGTCGCCGTCGTAGCAAACCTTGCGGCCGAGCAGGCATGACGAGATTCCGACCCTTATCGGCGCCGAGCCGTCGTGCCATACCCGCCATGCCGGTTGATTCGGGGTCATCACGTCTTCCTCGTTGAAGGCTGCACCTTTTTCCCTATGGCCAGGTTCCCCGAAACCTGGCCGTAGGAAAAAGCCGCGATATGATGCGGCGTTGGAGGATGAGGACATGTCGAAGCTCTGGCTCCTGCAAGGCGACCACGATGCGCCCGGCTGGAACGTCCTACGCCAGGACCTCAAGGACGAGAAGGTCGACATCATCCACCTCGACCCCAAGGTGTGGGCAGTGGTGGACGCCGATGAACCGCCGTCCGGCTATGAGGGACTGGAGGCGGTCGAGCCTCAGACCGGGGTCTACCTCGACCCCAACGGCAGCCCGCTCTACCTGGTCAACGGTACCATCGTCCGCACGCCGGAAGAGGTCGTGAACGCCCTCGGCCACCGAGCCCAACAGCTCCTGGAGCAGATCGGCGACCCGCACACCGTGCTCGAACGCATCGGCCGGGCCTTTTGAGCCATGTCGCGCTCCAACCTGGGCCCGTGCACCATCGCGTTGATCCTGGCAGTCTCGATACCCATTGTCGCCACGGCCGAGCAGGGCGACTCGGAGGTCGGCATCCGGCTGCTCTGGACCACCGGTAGCGCCACCAGTACCGGCACCATCGCCGAAACCGGCAGTGCCGTCACGCTGTCGTCCGGACCGGGCGTCGAGACGGGCTGGGTGCTCTGGCCGCTCGACGAGCTCAGCGTCGAGCTTTCTCTCGGCCTGACCGGCCACCCCATCAAGACCCGCGGCGGTAGCCTCGGTGGCCTCGATGGCGGCACCCTCTGGCGATTCCCGATCAGCGCTGTCGCTCAGTACCGCCCCAAGCTGACCGACCGTCTCGACCCCTATGTCGGTCTCGGCCTCGTTTTCAACGTACTCGTCCCTCGGATGTCGTCCGAGTACGAGCAGCTGTTGTCCGACCTCGACTTCACCAACGAACTCGATGTTGTCGCCCAGGCCGGCCTCAGCTACGCCATCGACGTTCGCTGGTCCGCCAACCTCGACCTCCGCTACATGGGCTTGCGGACCACCGGGACCTTCGTCGCATTGGATGGCAGCACCCTCGACGAGACTGTTTTCAAGATGAACCCGTGGGTGGTCGCGTTGGGCTTCCGGTTCCGCTACTGATCCTCACGAACGATGCGGGCTGGTCCCGTGCAGAAACGGCGTTTTTCGGCAATCTTGACGTCAACCTGCGGGTTCCCTTGTCGGCGTACCTGCTGACATCGATCGAGATCACCGGGCCGCTGACGTAGGCCACCGAGGAAGAGCTCCATCAGGGTCGGAACCACCGCGTCGGCGCGGTAGAAGACACCATTGGCCGCCATGCTCTCGATCATCCCGACGATCGAGCCGACGAAGGCCTCGGCGATCACAACCGGCGGCAACCGCTTGAACGCCCCGGACGCGACGCCGTCGCGGATGACGGCTTCGATCACCCGTAGGAGCCGGTTCTTCTTCTCGATCTTGTGCTCGTATCGCCCCGACTCCGGCCGTAGCGGCGACAGCGCGAGGACGAGGGCGCCGTCCTCGTAGATGGCGGTGATGATCCAGCCGGCAATCTTCGTCAGCTTGATCTCGGGCCCGCCGTCGCCAGTGGCGATCCGCTCGATTGATGCGATCACCGGAGCGAAGGCTCGCTCCTCGACGAAGTCGATCACCGCGTTCTTGTCGACGAAGTAGTTGTAGAGAGTCCCGCGCGACACGCCGATCTCGTGCGCGAGACGCTCCATGGTCAATCCGCGCATCCCTTCGTTCGCGAGGATCTCCATCGCGTGGTCGTAGACGTCGTCCCTCATGAGGGTGTCGAGGGCGGCCTTCTGTTTGTCGTTGTACCGGGCCATGATTCGCCTCTGTTCGATATGCCAGAATAATATACGACTAGAATCTATTCTGACGCAATGTCATCATTGCACACAGGGAGCCTACAATCAACCGGCACGAGTGCGAGGCCCTTGCGTCGAACTCCGGACAACCGAGCGAGGCCTTCGACCGAAACATGACGAGGTCAGTCGGTGGCGACACCATCGCGTGTTGAGGATGACAGAGATGGCAACGCCCGGCCGGATCTCCGGCCGGGCGAACACGATCCGCGGTCGGTGTCAGTCGACGGTAAGGCTCTGCAGCTCCACCGGGATCGGACCGTCGATCCACGCGAGCCCGAGGATGTTGCCGGAACCCATCGACCCGATGACGCTGGCATTGCCTGTGGCCATGTCGATGGAGTAGAAGTTGTCGGTGCTGTTGTCGGCCATGTACAGGGTCCCGGTGTCCGGATCGTAGGTGACGCCGTTGGGATTGGTGGAGGTGTTGAGAGCTCCGACCAGTGTCGTTGCACCGGTCGCGAGGTTGATCGTGTAGAGGCTGTCGGCGCCCGAGTTGGTCAGGTACATGATGCCGGTCGTCGAGTTCCAGCCGAGGTTCGAAAACGACGACAACGTCGAGGTGCCGATGAGTGTGGCCACGCCGGTGCTCTGGTTGATCTCGTATAGCCCATTGTTGTGGGACGAAACACCGTACAACGTGTTGGTTGCCGGGACGTACTCGAGGCCGTGCATGACGATGGCCGAGTCGCCGTACGCTCCGACCAAGGTCGCGGTTCCAGTGCCCAGATCGACCGTGTACAACGAGTCGTTGCCCGTGGACGACACATACACCGTGTTGCTGGGCCCGATGGCCAGCTCGGCGCAGGTCCCCGCGTTCGAGCTCACGGTCCCGAACTGCGTCTTGACCCCGGTCGCGGGATCGATCTCATAGAGGTTTCTGGAACTATCGACAGCGATGATATGCGTCTGAGCCTCAACAACCGGTGCGAGCAGCACCGTCACGCTGGCGATGATGATGATGACACGAGCCATGAATCCCTCCTTGTCAGGACGACCCTTCCCCACGAGCGGCCGTCCGATTCGCCCGTTCCCACGACCCGTTGGCTGGATCGCGTTGCGTGGGATGGGCGCGCGACCCCCGACGCCGACCCACCGCCGAAACGACAAGCCCGCACCTTCAGAGCTCGGAGTCCACGCTGGTTGCTTGATCACCGGACCCAGTCTACCACCGGGCGGAAAGCCGGCATCTTCTGGAACAAGCCCGGATCATCCAAGATCGATGCAGACCGAGATGTTCTGGGTTGTTGTCGGTTTCGTGGTACTGTTGAATGGAGGTCCGTGAGCCGACGGCTAGACTTGCAGATCCCTGACGATCAACGGCTTCCGGGTCCACAACGACGATGACTCGAGTGTCCACTTCCGGCACGGATCAACGCGCCCTCGAGGGAAGAATCAGGCGACTTGACTGCCTGTACCGCC
>Ga0316576_10002506_pt1 | contig 10464 bp, 11 predicted proteins | sample S0NA_FD_203075 | JGI IMG/M metagenome (GOLD analysis project Ga0316576, IMG submission 203075) | Rhizosphere microbial communities from salt marsh grasses in Alabama, United States - S0-2_050615r3r5 | ecosystem: Host-associated > Plants > Roots > Rhizosphere | place: USA: Alabama | collected... | reverse complement strand
CCGCGCCCGTCGGCCGGCCCGGTCGCGTGCCTCGACCACCCGCTGCCTGATGCCGTGGGATGTCTCGCCGGCTCGGCCCGGGGCCCACAGCGCCGCCCCCGGCGAACCCACGGCCAGGCGGATGTCGACCCGGTCCATCAGCGGTCCGGACAGACGGGCGAGGTAGCGTCGACGATCGGCTGACCGGCACGTGCAGGACTCGCCGGCGCCGTCGCCGGCGCCGCACGGGCAGGGGTTCGCGGCGAGGACGAGCTGGAACCGCGCGGGGAGTCGGGCGGTGAAGCCGGACCGCGCGATCTCGACGACCCCCGACTCCAGGGGCTCGCGGAGCGCCTCGAGGCTCGCGGTGCTGAACTCAGCGGCCTCGTCGAGGAACAGCACCCCGGCGTGGGCCAGGGTGACCGCGCCGGGCCGGGGATGCCCACCGCGCCCGCCACCCACGAGGGCCGCCACCGTGGCGGTGTGGTGGGGCGCCTGGTAGGGCGGACGACGTACCAGCCCCTCGACGTCGGCAACTGTGGACCGGATGGCCGTCACGCTCAGCGCATCGTCGTCGTCGAGGTCCGGCAGCAGCGTCGGCAGCCTCTCCGCGAGCAGGGTCTTGCCGACACCCGGGCGGCCGATCATCGAGACGTGGTGGCCCCCCACCGCGGCCACCTCGAGCGCGGCGACGGCCTCGTCCTGCCCCCGCACGTCGGCCATGTCGGGGTCGGGGTGGCCCGGTCCGGCGTCCTCGCAGGCCGGCTCCCCGCTGCCGCTGGCATCCGGAGGCTCCGGGTGCCCCGGGTCGGCGCCGGTGAGGACGGCTGCCCAGTGGGCCAGGGAGTCCACACCTGTGGCTGAGATCCCGGGCACGATGCCCGCCTGTGCCGCGCTGCGGCTGGCGACGACCATCCGCCCACGTCCGGCACGCACCGCGGCCACCGCAGCCACCACCGCGCCGCGGACCGGACGGACGCGGCCGTCGAGGCCGAGCTCGCCGTACAGGACGGCGTCGGCGAGCCCCCCTGCGGGCAGCTGCCCATCCGCGACGAGGATGGCCGACGCAATGGCCAGGTCAAGGCCCGATCCCGACTTGTGCAGCGACGCCGGGGACAGCCCCACTGTGATCCGCGCCTGCGGCCAGCGGGCGCCGCTGTTCAGCACGGCGGCCCGGACCCGGTCACGCGCCTCCCCGACGGCCGTGTCGGCAAGTCCGACGATGGACATGCCCGGCAGGCCCTGGCACAGGTGCGCCTCCACCTCGACGAGGTGCGCGTCTATCCCGGACAGCACGGCACCGTGTGCGCGGGCCAGGGACATCAGGCGACGCCCCGGAGGTGCTCCACGCGCAGCAGCCCGTCGGACTCCCACAGGATCCCGATCGCGTCGATCCGGACGGGACCGGCGTGCCCGCCCGCCTCGGCCAGGTAGGCACCGACGAGACGCCGGAGCCGACCGGCCTTGCGATAGGTGATGGCATCCAGCGGCGTGCCGAACCAGACGCCGCGCCGGGTCTTCACCTCGCAGATCACGAGGGTCTCGCCCTCCCGCGCGACGATGTCGATCTCCCCGTGCCGACACCGCCAGTTGCGCTGCACCACCTCGACGCCCCGGCGCTGGAGGTACGCGGCTGCCGCATCTTCGCCCCGGCGGCCCAGGTCCTGCCGATCCCCCATCTCCCCACCCCCGGGCTAAACCATCCCCCAGGGATGCCGGCGGCGGAAGGGGATCAGCCGACAGTTGTGGACAGCCTGTTGGCCGCAGGGTCACGTGGGTGCAGCGCCTCATCGAGCTGCCCAGCGTCGGCGAGCCCGGGCAGGTTCCACGACCGCCGATGCAGGGGAGTCGGGCCGTACCTGCGCAGCGCGTCGACGTGGTCCGGCGCGCTGTACCCCTTGTTGACCGCCCACCCGTAGCGGGGGTGCTGAGCCCCCAGCTCGACCATGAGGGCGTCCCGCTCGCACTTGGCGAGGACGCTGGCGGCCGCGACCCCGGCACAGCTCTGGTCGGCGCGCACCCGGGTGACCACCGTGCTCGGCAGCACGCCCAGGTCTGCGAGGCCGTCGGCCACCGCGCTGCGCGGATCCGGGAACAGGGCGTCCGGCTCAGCCGGCACGGCAAGCCAGTCGTGGCTGCCGTCCAGCAGTGCGACGTCCGCGACGGTACCCAGCTGGGCGAAGGCCCTGGCCGCCGCCACCCTCAGCGCGGCGATGATGCCGACCGCGTCCACCTCGAACGGGTCGGCGTGGCCCACCGCCCAGTCCGTGGCCCACCGCCGCACCCGCGGAAGGATCGCCCGGCGCGCCTGCGGGGTCAGCAGCTTGGAGTCGCGCAGTCCCTTCGGTGCGGTGCGCGCCGCCGCGGTGACGATCGTGACGCCGACCGACACCGGGCCGGCCAGGGCGCCGCGGCCGACCTCGTCCACGCAGGCCACGGCCGATGCCCCCGAGCGCAGCAGCGCGCGCTCGACCCGGAGCGTGGGAACCGGCGAGCTCACCGTCCGGGTCCCGTCGCTGTCTGCTCGTCGGCGTAGTCGGGCAGCGTCGCCCACCGCGGGATCGGCCACATGATGACCTTCGCGACGCCGACCACGTCCTCGACCGGGACGGTGCCGTCGTCCTCGTCGAGGTGGAACCGCGAGTCAGCCGAGTCCGACCGGTGGTCCCCCATCACGAACAGCCGCCCGTCCGGGACGGTCACCGAGAACGTGACCTGGTCGGTGGGATCGCCCGGGTACACGTAGGGCTCGTCGATCGGCTCGCCGTTGCGCACGATCCTCCCGTCGGGCGAGCAGCAGGCGACGGTGTCGCCCCCGACGCCGATGACTCGCTTGACGAGGTCGTCGCCACTGGAGCTGGGCAGGATCCCCACGAAGGTCCCGACCTTGTTCAGCACGCCGGACAGGCCCTCGGGGGGCACCGGGTCAGCCAGCCAGTCCGACGGGTCGCGGAACACGACCACGTCGCCGTGCCCCGGATCGCCGCCCGGCTTCCACACGAGGATGCGGTCACCGCGGATCAGGGTCTGCTCCATCGACCCGCTGGGCACCCAGAAGGCCTGGAGCAGGAAGGTGCGGACCAGCGCGGAGATGACCAGCGCGGCCAGCACCACGATGGCGATCTCGCGGACGCCGCGCCAGAACCCCGATCGCCGCCGCCGCGCGGCGGCTGATCGCGTGCCCGCGTCCGCCGGATCACGCGGCTCCGCCATCAGACCCCTCCACTCGACCAGACGATCCAAGGGGCCACACGACCGCCTCCACCGTGCCAATGATGCGGGATGCAGGCACGCTTCCCCCGCCCGGGTCGCCGAGATGCGCCCGCGAGTCGGCCGAGCCGACCCGATTGTCCCCCATCATCCAGTAGTGCCCGGGCTGCACGACGATGTCGAACGCCTCCTGGTCCGAGCGCGGGTCGGCAAGGTAGGGCTCGGCCACGTGCCGGCCGTTGCGCAGAAGCCGCCCCGCATCGTCGCAGCACGTGATCCGGTCCCCACCGACCCCGACGATCCGCTTGACGAACGCCGTGCCGCCGGGATCGGACGCCGGCACCCACAGGTCGGCGGCGTCGAAGACCACGACCGTGCCCCGCGGGAGGGACCACCGGTCCACCCCCGCCCGCTGGACCAGGACCCGCTCGCCGGGTTCGAGCGTCGGTGCCATGGAGTCGGAGTCCACCTCGCGGACCTCCGCGACGAACCCACGGACCACAAGGACGGCCACGAGCACGGCGCAGACAGCGAGGAGGGCCCCGAGCCGGAGCCTCCGGCGGGAGCCCCCCACCACGTGCGGGTGCAGCGGTCAGCCGTTCTCGCGCTTCTCGCGGATCTTGGCCTTCTTGCCGCGCAGGCCGCGCAGGTAGTACAGCTTGGCGCGACGGACGTCGCCACGGGTCACGACCTCGATCCGGTCGATGATCGGGGTGTGCAGCGGGAAGGTCCGCTCCACGCCGGTGCCGAAGCTGATCTTGCGGACGGTGAAGGTCTCCTGGAGTCCCCCGCCGTGCCTGCGGATGACCACGCCCTGGAAGACCTGGATGCGGGAGCGGTTGCCCTCGACGACCTTCACGTGGACCTTCACGGTGTCGCCGGGACGGAAGTCGGGGATGTCTGTGCGCAGCGAGGCCGCGTCGACGAGGTCGAGCTTGTTCATGATCGCTTCCTCACGGGAGCCACAGGTCGCCCGCGGATGTCGGTCGAGTGGGGTGCTGGCGCGCTCGGCGCGTCTCCCCTGTGGCAGGGACGCGTGGCGACAGCCACCCAAGTCTGCCACAGGCCGGGTCCGGTCCGGAAATGCGCAGGTCGCACCGGGCGTCACCGAGTGGGGTCGTCGCGGTCCTCCCACAGGTCGGGGCGCACCTGGCGAGTCCGGGCCACGGCCTGCTCGTGCCGCCATCGGGCCACCGCCGCGTGGTCGCCGGAGGTCAGCACCTCCGGGACCGCCATCCCCTCCCAGACCGGTGGCCGGGTGTAGACAGGTCCCTCCAGGAGCCGCTCCATCCCGCCCGGCGCGAACGAGTCATCGGCGTGGCTGGCTTCATTGCCGAGCACGCCCGGCACCAGCCGGGCGACGGCCTCGACCATCACGAGGACGGCGGCCTCGGCACCGTTGAGCACGTAGTCGCCCAGCGACACCTCCTCGACGCCGACGGGCCGGCCGCCGGCCCGGAGGGTCCGCGCCCATGGCACGACCCGCCCGTCGATCCCCTCGTACCGTCCGCACGCGAAGACCAGCCTGGGATCCGTGGACCACTCGCTCGCCATCGCCTGCGTGAACCGCTGCCCGCTCGGGGTGGGGAACACCACCCGCACCGGGTCCTCCGGGTCCCCGGCGAGCAGGACCGCCCGCAACGCCTCGCCCCATGGAACCGGCTTCATCACCATGCCCGGGCCCCCGCCGTAGGGGGCGTCATCGACCGTGCGATGCCGGTCGTGGGTGAAGTCCCGCAAGTCGTGGACCTGGAGATCGATCAGCCCGTCGGCGATAGCCCGGCCGACCAGCGACAGGCGCAGCGGGGCCAGGTACTCGCCGAAGATGGTGATGACGTCGATGCGCATCACGGCGCCCCCAGCTCGAACAGGCCCTCCGGCAGCTCGACGACCACGAAGCCGCCAACGATGTCGACCTCGGGCACGATCTGGCGCACGAACGGGACCAGCAGCTCGTCGGCACCCTCGCGGACCACCGCGAGCAGGTCCTGGCCGGGCAGGTGCAGCACCTCCACGATCCGACCGATGACCGTGCCGGAGCGGTCCCGCACCGCCAGCCCGACGAGGGCGGCGTCGTGGTACTCGTCGTCGCTCACCTCGGTGATGTCGACGTCCGCCTCGAGCAGGGCACCGCGCAGGCCCTCCGCAGCAGTGCGATCGGTCACCCCGGCAAGGTGCAGGACCAACCGTCCGCCCTGCCACCTGTGCCCGGCGACGGTCACCTGCCGGGCCTGGCCGGGATGTGCCTCCAGGTACAGCAGAGCCCCCGGGGAGAACCTCTCCTCAGGGGCGTCTGTGCGGACCTCCACGGTGACCTCGCCGCGAAGGCCCTGGGCACGGCCGATGCGGCCGACCACGACGCGCATCAGCGCTCGTCGGCGTCCAGGAAGTCCACGCGGACGGGCCGACCGCCGGCCAGGGCGCCGACGACGGTGCGGATCGCCGTCGCGGTCCGACCGCCCCGGCCGATCACGCGGCCGATGTCGTCGGGGTGCACGCGCACCTGATAGGTGGTCGCCGAACCCCGGTCGTGACCGCCACGGCGCGTGCGGGCACGCACCGCGACGTCGTCGGGGTGCTCGACGATGCCCTTCACGAGGTGCTCCAGCGAGTCCTCGATCACCGAGCTCATGCCGACGGAGTCTCCTCGGCAGCCTCCACGGCGGGTGCCTCGTCAGCGACCTCGGCGGCGGGCGCCTCCTCGGCAGCCTCCACGGCGGGTGCCGGCTCAGCGACCTCGGCCGGTGCGGCCTCGGCGGCCGGCGCGGCCTGCGGCTTCGGGGCCTTGGGCTTGGCGGTCCTGCCAGCCTCCCCGGCGGACCTGACCGCGGCCTCGAAGACCACCTGCTTGTCCGCCTTGGCCTCGGCGACCCTGAGGGTGCCCTCGGCGCCCGGCAGGCCCTTGAACTTCTGCCAGTCCCCGGTGATCTTCAGGATGGCCAGCACGGGCTCGGTCGGCTGCGCGCCCACGCCCAGCCAGTACTGCGCGCGCTCGGAGTCCACCTTGATGAGGCTGGGCTCCTGGCGCGGCTGGTAGATGCCGATCTCCTCGATCGCGCGACCACCGCGGGCGGTGCGCGAGTCGGCGATGACGATGCGGTACTGCGGGTTGCGCGTCTTGCCGATGCGCTTGAGCTTGATCTTGACGGCCACTGTGTGTCGGTGTCACTTTCGGTGTGCGGTTCGGGCCCCAGCGCCGTGAGCAGGGGGAACCCGCGTCACTAGGACCACATGGAACGCACCGACGAGTGGTTGAGAGGGACCACGGCCGGCGCGGGACCGGCCCATTGTGCCATCACCGGCGGCCAATCCTCAAAGGCGTGCACGGCCAATCCCCCGAGGCATGCACGGCGACGCAGTCCCGCTCAGCCCCGGACCTCCGCGCCCAGCCTGCGCGAGAGGTCACCGACCGGGCGCACGTGGACCTCGGACAGGCCCAACCACCCGGCCATCTCGGACAGCGACTGCGCGAGGCCCTCCACCGATCCCGGCGGGGGCGTCCCCTCGGCGTGGGCCGCCTGAACCACCAGCAGGCCAGCCCCCCGCTCGGCCTTGAGGTCCACGCGTGCCACGAGGTCGTCACCGAACAGGAACGGCAGCACGTAGTAGCCATGGACCCGCTGCGGGGCCGGGGTGTAGATCTCGATCCGGTAGCGCATGCCGAACAGGCGCTCCGTCCGCGGCCGGTACCAGATGAGCGGATCGAAAGGGGCCAGCAGGGCCCCACCCTCGACCCGGCGGGGCACCCGCAGGTCGACCGGGGCCCAGGCCGCCGGCCAGCCCGGCACGTCCACCTCGGCCAGCACGCCGTCCTCGACGAGGTCAGCGATCGCGGCGCGGGTCGGGGCGGCGGGCATCCTGAAGTGGTCGGCCAGGTCGGCGGCCGTCGCCACCCCGAGCGCGCGCGCCGCTATGGCGACCAACGAGCGCTGAGCCTCTTCCGGACTCGGCGTCGGGGTCTGCAGCACGGCGCGCGGCAGGACCCGCTCCGGGGCGGCGTACCGACGCCGGAAGGCGCTGTCGCGCCCCGCCGAGGTGATCTCCCCGGCCCAGAACAGGTACTCGACCGCACGCTTCACCGCCGACCAGTTCCAGCCCCAGTGCTCGCGGGGGCCGCGCTCGATGTGCGCGAACTCGGCCTCGAGGGCGGTCGCAGTGATCGGACCGCGCTCGCGCACGACCTCGGCCACCTCCCGCACCAGGCCGGGCTGCTCGCGCTGGACACGCACCATGCCACCCCATGCGTCGTCGTGCACCCGGTCCATCCGCCAGCGCATGAGGGGCTGGCTGCCCACGGGCAGCAGGGCGGCCTCGTGGCCCCAGTACTCGAACAGCGACCGAGGTCCCCGACCGAAAGCATCGTCCAGCACCCGTCGGTCATAGGCCCCGAGGCGGGCCAGCAGGGGCAGGTAGTGCGCCCGGACGAGCACGTTCACCGAGTCGATCTGGACCGCGCCGAGCCGACGCACCGTGTCGCCGACGGCGCGGGCCCCCACCCCTACGGCAGGCCGGGGTCGGGCGAATCCCTGCGCGGCCAGCGCCGCCCGACGAGCCTCGGCCGGGGTCAGTCGGGTGCGCGCCATGGGCGCCCATGCTGCCACCATGCCGTCATGGACACCGCAGGCCCGCAGGCCGGCGCAGAGCGCCGCCTGGCGCGGCCGTGGGCGCAGGTCCCCCGCTCCGTCGCCGACTCGCTGCGCCCCGCGCTCCCGGCCACCATCGCCCATGTCATCGAGACCGTGACCGCCGAGGTCGCGGCCTACTCGGGCGGCGAGCCCCGGGTTGCCGGCAACCTCAGGCTCGGGGTCGACCAGGCGCTGTCCCGCCTGATCGACCTCATGGGCACCGATGAGGCCGCCCTGGACGCCTCCGCCGAGCTCTACGAGCAGATCGGGGCCGGGGAGTACCGGGCCGGCCGCGGGCTGGCCGACCTGCTCAGCGCCTACCGGATCGGCGCCCGGGCCTCGTGGCAGTCGATGAGCCGGGCCGGGGTCGCAGCGGGCGTCTCCCCCGCCGATGTGGCACGCCTGGCGGAGGCCGTCTTCGCGTACATCGACGAGCTGTCCGCCGCCTCGCTGGCCGGGTACGCACGCGCGCAGCTGGCCGATGCCGGCCGTCGCGAACAGGCGCGCTCCGAGCTCGTCAACCGCATCCTCGCCGGCGATGCTGCGAGCGAGCGCGTCCAACAGCTCTCCGACGAGGTGGGGTGGCCCCTGCCGGCCACGGTCGTCGTGGTGGTGCCGCGCGGGGAGGCGCTCCCGGAGCCGATCCCCGGCGGTGTGGTGGGACGCCTGCCGAGCGGTCCGGTCGCCCTCGTCGGCGGTCCGGTGAACCGACCCCTGCGAGCGTGGCTGCGGGCGGCCGATCCGCCGGTCGCCGTCGGCCTCGAGCTCCCGCTCGGGGCGGCGGCGCAATCGCTCGACCAGGCGCGCACCCTTGCCGCCGTTCCCGGTCCAGGCTCGCTGGTGGGCGACGAGCACACGGCCGACCTGGTCCTCGCAGCCGACCCGGTGGCCGGCGCGGCGCTGCGCGCTCGGACCCTGGCGCCGTTCGACGCGCTGCCGGAGGGCCGTCGCGACCCGCTGCTCGAGACCCTGCGCAGCTGGCTGCTGCACGCCGGGAACCGCCCCGACGTCGGGGCCGACCTCCACGTCCACCCGCAGACCGTCAGCTACCGGATGGACCGGATCCGCGAACTCGTCCCCGGCGCGCTGGACGATCCGGAGCAGCGATGGCTGCTGCTCCTTGCCCTCATGGTGCCGCGCACCGGACGGCCGGGAACCGGCCCGCGGGGGACCTCGGTCGGCTGACCAGCCGATCCCCCACCGCTAGTTGAGCAGGTCCTTGAAGGCCGGCGGCAGGTCGCCCATCTTCTTCAGCGCCTCCGGGTCGAGCATGCTCGGGTCGAAGGCCGCGGGATCGAAGCCCTCGAACCCGGACGCGGGCGAGGCGCCCGACGCGGCAGCCGCCTGCTCCTGGGCGCGCTTGGCCGGGTTGCCGCTCCGGCTCTTCTTGGTGCGTGACTGCTGGGCGGAGGCGCGACCCTTCGCCTTCTTGGATCCTCCGGCGCCCGGCAGGCCGGGCATCCCCGGCATCCCCATCCCCGAGCGCATCTGGCGCATCATCTTCTGGGCCTCGAGGAATCGCTCGACGAGCTGGTTGACCTCGCTGACCTGCACGCCGGACCCTCGGGCGATCCGAGCCCGGCGCGATCCGTTGAGGAGTTTCACGTCCGCACGCTCCGCGGGCGTCATCGACTGGATGATCGCCTGGACCCGATCGATCTCGCGCTCGTCGAGGTTGTCGATCTGCTCGCGGATCTCCCCCATCCCGGGCAGCATCCCGAGCAGCTTGCCGAGGCTGCCCATCTTGCGCAGCGACTGCATCTGGGACAGGAAGTCGTCGAGGGTGAAGTCCTCGCCGGCCAGCACCTTGCCGGCCATCTTCTCGGCTTCCTTGGCATCGAAGGCCTTCTCCGCCTGCTCGATGAGGGTGAGCACGTCGCCCATGTCGAGGATCCGAGAGGCCATCCGGTCGGGGTGGAACAGCTCGAAGTCGGTGAGCTTCTCACCCGTCGAGGCGAACATGATCGGCACGCCCGTGACCGTCACGATCGACAGCGCCGCGCCACCGCGGGCGTCCCCGTCGAGCTTGGTCAGCACGACCCCGTCGAAGCCCACGCCCTCGTGGAAGGCCAGCGCCGTGTTCACCGCGTCCTGGCCGATCATGGCGTCCACCACGAGCAGCGTCTCGTCGGGCTGGACCACGTCGCGGACCTGGCGCAGCTGCTCCATCAGGGCCGCATCGATCGCCAGCCGCCCCGCGGTGTCCACGATGACCACGTCGTGCTGGGCGATCCGTGCGATCTCGACGCCCTCTCGTGCGACCTCGACCGGGTCGCCCCAGGCCGACTCGGGATTGGCTCCCGTGTTGCCCGGGGCCGGGGCGAACACCGGCGCGTCGGCGCGCTCAGCGACGACCGACAGCTGGTCGACCGCATTCGGCCGCTGCAGGTCGGCAGCGACCAACATGGGCGTGTGGCCCTGGGCCTTCAGGTGCACGGCGAGCTTGCCGGCCAGGGTGGTCTTGCCCGACCCCTGGAGGCCGGCGAGCAGGATCACCGTGGGCGGGGTCTTGGACAGGCGCATGCGGCGGGTCTCGCCACCGAGCAGGTCGATGAGCTCCTCGTGGACGATCTTCACGACCTGCTGGGCAGGGTTCAGCGCGCCGGACACCTCGGCGCCCACGGCCCGCACGCGCACGCGGTCGGTGAAC
>Ga0316576_10002505_pt1 | contig 10465 bp, 7 predicted proteins | sample S0NA_FD_203075 | JGI IMG/M metagenome (GOLD analysis project Ga0316576, IMG submission 203075) | Rhizosphere microbial communities from salt marsh grasses in Alabama, United States - S0-2_050615r3r5 | ecosystem: Host-associated > Plants > Roots > Rhizosphere | place: USA: Alabama | collected... | reverse complement strand
CTCCGCAACCACCGAGCGGGATTCGCGTACTTCGCCGAGGACACACCACGGCACGAGCGTCCGACCGCCGGGTTCACGGGCCCGTCGGCGGCGCTGGGTGGAGCCCGAGTGTCCGGAAGCGAGGTCCGAGCAATGAAGAAGTGGATCGTGATCGGGATCGTGGCGGTGGCGGTAGCCGCCGCGATCGGCTGGAGGGTCTCCTCTCGTGCCGGGACCTCCGAGGCGACCCCTGTGGAGACCGAGGCGGTGACGCGTCGGCGCATCGTCCAGACCGTCACGGCGACGGGAAAGGTGCAGCCGATGACGCAGGTGAACGTGTCAGCGGACGTGAGCGCCAAGATCACGCGCATGACGGTCGAGGAGGGGCAGTGGATCGAAAAGGGGACGTTGCTCCTCGAGCTCGACCGTGAGCGGTACGTCGCGGCGGTCGAGTCGGCGGAGGCGAACCTGTCTGCCGCACAGGCCCAGGCGAACCTCGCGCGGGAGAACATGGTCAAGGCGGAGAAGGACTACGAGCGGTCCCGGCAGCTGTTCGACCGCGACCTCGAGTCGCAGGCCACCCTCGACACCCGGTACGCGGCCGCGGAGGTCGAGAAGGCGCGGTACCAGTCGATGCGCGACCAGATCGAGCAGGCGCGTGCCCAGCTACGGCAGGCGCGTGACGATCTGGCCAAGACGACCATCTACGCGCCGATGTCCGGCACCATCTCGAAGCTGAACAAGGAGGTCGGCGAGATCTGCATCGGGTCGCAGTTCCAGGAGGACGTGATCATGGAGATCTCGAACCTCGAGGGGATGGAGGTGCTCGTCGAGGTGGACGAGAATGACATCGTGCTGGTGTCGGTCGGCGACACGGCCGAGATCGAGGTCGATGCCCTGCCGGACGTGACCTTCACCGGAGAGGTCACCGAGATCGCGTCGAGCGCGACCATCACCGCGGCCGGCACCACCGACCAGAAGACCGAGTTCGAGGTCAAGGTCGCGATCGCGGACGCCGGCACCCAGCTGCGTCCGGGGATGACCGCATCGACAGAGATCGTCACCGATGTCCGGGAGGACAGTCTGAGCGTGCCGATCCAGTCGGCCACCGTTCGCACCCTGGATCAGCTCGGAACGTCCGGAAGCCAGCCCCCGGAGGACGCGGGCAAGTTCACCCCGGACGAGGACGGTTTCGTCGAGATCGTGTGGGTGGTGACCGACGGCCGTGCGGCCGCCCGGCAGGTGACGACCGGCATTCAGAGCGACTCGCACATCGAGGTGCTCGAGGGGCTCGAAGAGGGAGAGCAGGTGGTGTCCGGCAGCTACCGCGCGATCAGCCGTGACCTGTCCGACGGAGTGGCGGTGCGAGTGGCCGGCGACGCGCCGCCCTCCCGTGAGGGATGATCCATGGCCCTCCAGCTGACGGACGTCACCAAGACCTACGACATGAACAGCGTCGGCGTGCAGGCGCTGCGCGGCGTGTCACTGGCGGTGGAGCAGAACGAGTACGTCGCGATCATGGGGCCGTCGGGCTCGGGCAAGTCGACGCTGATGAACATCATCGGCTGTCTCGACGTGCCAACCACCGGCAGCTATCTGCTTGACGGCGAGGACGTCGGCAAGCTGTCGGATGACCGGCTCGCGCGGATCCGCAACCGGAAGATCGGCTTCGTGTTCCAGACGTTCAACCTGATTCCGCGGGCCAACGTGTTTCACAACGTGGAGCTGCCTCTCGTCTACGCGGGCATGCGCCCCACGGCGCGCCGGGACCGGACGATGGCGGCGATCGAGTCCGTGGGGCTCGCGGATCGCACGAAGCACCGGCCCGCGGAGCTGTCGGGCGGGCAGCGTCAGCGGGTGGCGATCGCCCGTGCGTTGGTCAACGATCCCTCCATCATCTTGGCGGACGAGCCCACGGGCAACCTCGACACCGTCACCGGCACGGAGATCATGGCGGTGTTCGACGAGCTCCACGCTGGGGGCAACACCATCATCCTGGTGACCCACGAGGAGGACGTGGCGCATCACGCGCACCGCATCGTGCGACTGCGGGACGGTCTCCTCGAGAGCGACATGCCCAGCAGGCGGGCGGCGTGAAAGCGCTCAGGGCCCTCGTGGAGGCGTTCCGGATCGCGGTTGGCGCGATCCGGGCGAACACCGCACGTGGTGTCCTGACGACCCTCGGGATCATCATCGGCATCGTCGCCGTCGCGACCACCATGACGGCCGCCAACGGACTGGCGAACGCGTTTCGTGAGAGCGCCTCCGTGATCGGAACCGACGTCCTGTTCGTGTCGCGCACGCCATGGATCTTCACCGGCCGTTTCTTCCAGTTCCGGAACCGCCCGAACCTGACGCTCAAGGAGGGGGACCGGCTGCAGCGGGAGCTGCGCAGCGCGATCGCAGTCAACCCCACCGCCGGCACACAGCGCGCCATCAAGGTCGGGTCGGAGACCCGCGACAACATCCGTATCATCGGCACCACCCACAAGCACATGCTGGTGTCGAGTGCGGTCCCCGAGTCGGGGCGGTTCTTCAACGCGTACGACGTCCAGTCCAAGCGCCGCGTGTGCGTCATCGGTACGACGATCCGCGAGCAGCTGTACGGCGATCGCGATCCGGTCAACACCGTGATGCGCGTCGGTCGTGCGGAGTTCCGGGTGATCGGCGTGATGGAGCCCCAGGGGAGCGCGGGCTTTTTCGGGGGGCCGGACTTCGACAGTCAGGTGTTCATCCCGGTCACGACGTTCACCAAGCTGTTCGGCGGCAACAACCGCAACTTCGATTTCGCCGTGCGCGCCCCCGCGGGGGTCGACCTCGACGACTACGAGTACGAGGTCGTCGGAGAGATGCGCAAGATCCGCAAGCTCGCGCCGAGCGACGAGGACAACTTCTCCATCAACAAGATGGAGTCGTTGCTCGACGCCTTCGACAACGTCATGCGCGTGGTGCTGATGGTCGGGCTCGCCATCACCGGAATCTCGCTGTTCGTCGGCGGAGTGGGTGTCATGAACATCATGTTCGTGTCGGTCACCGAACGGACGCGGGAGATCGGGATCCGCAAGGCGATCGGCGCCACACGCAGGTCGATCCTGAGTCAGTTCCTGCTCGAATCGTCGATCATCTGCCTGCTCGGAGGCGCGATCGGCGTGATCCTCTCGTTTGCGGTGGCCGCGGCCATCGACCGGTTCGTGATGCCGGCGAGCGTGTCGTTACCGATCGTGACCGTGGCCCTGGTCGTCTCGTTCCTCACCGGTGTATTCGCCGGTCTCGTGCCGGCATGGCGGGCCTCACGGCTCGATCCCATCGAGGCGCTGCGGTATGAGTAGCATGCCCCCCCGCTCCCGTTCTCTTTCCCGTTCCCGTACCCGACCGCCGGACTCTGCCGCGCGGCGCGCGTCGGGCGCGGCCACGGGCCTGTCGGTGGAGGAGGGGAGTCGTCCGTTCGTCGGGCACGGGCACGGACACGGGCACGGAAACGGGAACGGGCATGGGAGGGGGAGGGGGCGATGACCATCCTGACCGAGTCGCTGAAGATGGCGATCGCGTCGATCGGCGCCCACAAGCTGCGGTCGGCCCTGACCCTGGTCGGCATCATCGCTGGCGTGGCCGCCATCGTGTCGGTGATGACCGGCGTGTCGGTCATCCAGAGCCAGATGGAGGCCGAGCTGAGCGTTCTCGGCGGGCGGGTGTTCCAGCTCCAGAAGTGGCCCCCGGGCGGGTTCGGCAATCAGCACGATCGCAACTGGCGTGAGATCCAGAGGTGGCCGCCGCTGACGGTCGAGCACGCGGACCTGATCCGGGAGAAGGTTCCCGCGGCGGATCTCGTGGGCGCGGAGCTGTGGCAGTACAACGTGGTCGCGTCGTATCGCGGCGAGAAGACCGAACCGGTCAACATGGTCTGTGGCGGCACTCCGGAGTACCCCGAGAACAACACCCACTACGTCCAGTTCGGTCGGAACATCGATCTCGAGGACGTGCGCGTGGCGCGGCGCGTCGTCGTCATCGGGCCGAACATCGCACGAACCCTGTTCCCGTTCTCGGATCCGATCGGCAAGGAGATCCGTGTGGACGGTCTGCCTTTCACGGTCCAGGGGGTGTTCGCCGAACGGAAGTCGGCCATGGGCGGCAACTTCGACAACTACATCCTGATGCCGATCACGGTGTTCGGGAAGGTGTACGGCATGCGCGACCCGGGTGGCGATCCCCGCACGGTGAACATCACGGTCCGCGCGGCGTCGCCCGAGGTTCTCGAGGACGCGATCGAGGAGTCCCGCGCCGTACTGCGGGCGGCGCGGGGCGTGTCGCCGCGCGACGAGGACAACTTCTTCTATTTCACGAGCGACAGTCAGATCCGGGCGTTCAACACGGCCTCGGCCGGGCTCAAGCGGGGCGCTTTCGTGCTCGGCATCGTCGCCCTCGTCGTCGCCGGGATCGGGATCATGAACATCATGCTCGTGTCCGTCACCGAGCGCACGCGCGAGATCGGGATCCGCAAGGCGCTCGGGGCCACACGGCGGGAGATCCTGCTGCAGTTCCTGCTCGAGGCGGTGGTGCTGTGCAACATCGGCGGCGTGCTCGGCGTCGCGGCGGGGTTCGCGCTGGGCAACCTGGTGACGGTGTTCACCGATTTCGCGGTCAATGTTCCAGCGGACTGGGCGGTACGCGGTCTGGTGTTCTGCACCTGCGTCGGCCTGGTGTTCGGGATGTGGCCTGCCCTGCGGGCGTCGCGGCTCGCACCGATCGAGGCTCTGCGCTACGAATGAGCGTCTGAACCGATCGGGCCGGGGTGCCGGTGAGCGGTGCGCGCGAGACGTGGTCTCGCTTGAGAAATTTTTCTCAAGGTCATCGTCAAACTCCTGACTTCATGGTACAGTCGCAAAATCGAGAGCCGCACTGCGGCACGCGTGTGCGGTGGTGACGGGTCACGGCGGGGAGTGGTCACCCCGGGAGTCCACGGGAGGCAGGCGCGATGCCGATCATCTCGATCTCGCGGGGCTCGCACAGTGGTGGCGCCCAGCTGGCGCAGCTTCTGCACGAGCGCCTGGGATGGAGAGTGGTCAGCCAGGAGATCGTCGGCGAGGCGGCCCACCTGTATGGCGTGTCGGTCGAGGAGGTCACCCGCGGCCTGGACATGCCGGCCAACTTCTTCGAGCGCATCTCCCACCGCAAGCAGCGGTACATCCTCGCGTGTCAGGCGACCCTCGGCGAGCTTTTCCCGGACGGCAACGGCATCTACCACGGGCTGGCGGGACAGTTCCTGTTCCAGGGCCTGTGCAACGTGCTGAAGGTTCGTCTCCGGGCGCCGATGGACTTCCGCATCGCACAGACGGTCGCGGCCCACGGGATGACGCGCGAGGAAGCGGTGCGCCACATCGACGAGGTCGACCTCCGCCGCGCGAAGTGGGGCCGACAGATGTTCGGGATCGACTGGAACGATCCGGACCTTTACGACCTGGTAGTCAACCTCGAGCAGATGACCGTGGACGGTGCGGCGGACCTGATCGCGGAGGCACTCGAGCGCGGTGACTACAAGCCCACGCCGCGCTGCGTCGAGGAGTTTCGCAACTTCACGCTCGAGCGGCGGATCCGGGCCGAGCTGTTCTTCAACTCGCCGTTCAACCCGGACGTCGTCAACATCCGGGTGGACGGCGGCAGGGTCATGCTGGGCGGCGGGACAGCCTTCGAGCAGTCACGCAACGGCATCGTCAGCTTCGTTCAGGGCCTGCCGGGTGTCGACGAAGTGCGTGTGGAGACGGGCGCGGACGTGCTGGTGGGCCGGGACCTCGGCACCGGACTGTCGTCGCGGGACACCACGGCGTGCGACGTGATGATGCCGGCGGACCGGTATCCGCGGGTGCCCGAGTGGGCGTCGATCCGCGAGACCATCGTCGCCCTGGGCGCCTCATCGGTCCTGCTCGACGACGGCTACCTGCTCCCGCCCAGATACGTGCTCGTGGAGGACGCGGAGGGACGGCTCGCCGGCGTCGTCAGTCGACGCGAGCTTCTCAAAGGCCTGGTGCCGCAGCTGCAGAAGGCGGAGAAATCCCGGCGGGCGATCCGAGAGATCGCCGGGTTCGGTGGCGACATGCCGACCGAGATCTCGATCCAGTGGAACTCCCTGTTCAGCCACGGCGCCGTTGCCGCGGCGGGCGATCCGGTGCGGACCGTGATGGCGCCGGTGAAGGGCACGGTCAAGGTCACCGATTCGCTGTCGACGGTCATCACCACCATGATCCACCACGGCGTGGACCTGATTCCCGTCTTGGAGGGCGACAAGGTCGTCGGCGTCGTGCTGATGACCAACATCTTCGACATCGTGGCCCAGTTCATCATCGAGCACGGCGGTCCGGCAGGGACATAGCCGGACCGTGGGACCGTCTCGAAGGGAGGCGGCCATGACCGCAGGATCCGCCATACAGTCGCGCCTGGCCAGATGGCGACCCGGACGGACCATGGTCCTCGGTCCGCGGCGGGGGAGCGAGGTCGACTGGCGTCGCATCACCCTGTTGCTGCTCGGTGTCATCCTGTTCATCGGCGTCTACATGTCACCTCCGTGGCCGGCAGCGGTGGATCCGATGGGTGCGTCGTTCGATCTGACGGCTCAGGGCAAGGCCGCGCTCGCGTTGTTCCTCATCGCCGCCGTGTGGTGGGTCTTCGAGGTCGTACCGATCGGGGTCACCGCGATCCTGATCGGCGTCATCCAGGCCCTCTTCCTGATCCGCCCGGATCGGCAGCTGGTCGGCGACGTGGATCCCATCGGCGGTGCAGAGCTCGCGTTCAAGGAGTTCTTCCACCCCTCGGTGTGGTTCATCTTCGGCTCGATCGTGATCGGCATGGTGTTCACGAAGACCGGGCTCACCCGGCGCCTGGCGTACAAGATGCTGCAGGTGGTAGGCGAGCGGACGAGCATGATCTACCTCGGCTGTTTCGTGATGACGGCCCTGTTGACCCACGTCATGGCCCACACCGCCGTCGCCGCCACGATCTATCCGCTGCTGGTGGCGATCTACGGCCTGTACGAGGAGAGCGATCGCCCGACGCGATTCGGCAAGGGGCTGTTCATCGGCATGGCGTACGTCGCGGGCGCGGGCAGCATCGTGACCCTGCTGGGCGCGGCGCGCGGCGCCGTGGCGATCGGGTTCTTCAAGGAGATCACCGGCACGGAGGTCACCTTCTTCGGGCTCTCGTACTACATGGCGCCCATCGGGTGGACGATGGTGTTCGTCCTGTGGGGTTTCTTCCTCGTGCTGTTCCGGCCGGAGCGGTCCGAGATTCCGGGCCTGCGGAGTCGGGCCGCCGACCTGTACCGCCAGCTGGGACCGATCTCGCGGAACGAGATCCTGGCGGCCGTGATCGTCGTCGCCGCGGTGTCGGTGATGAGCCTGCGGTCGTTCGTGCCGGCGCTGAAGCAGCTCGACAAGAGCGGAGTGATCCTGCTCGCCACCGTGCTGTTCTTCGTGCTCAAGATCCTGGACATCAAGGATCTCGAGCAGATCCCGTGGAACATCATCCTGCTGTTCGGCGGCGCGATGAGCCTCGGCTACTGTCTGGTCCAGACCGGTGCGGCGGACTGGCTCGCCATCAACGCGGTGTCGATGCTGCAGACCGCGCCGGCGTTCGTGTTCATCCTCGGTGTGACGGGATTCGTGCTGATCATGACCAACCTGATCATGAACGTCGCGGCGATCGCGATCTGTCTGCCCGTCGCACTCAAGATCGCGCCCTACCTGGGCGTCGGCGCCGAGGTGATCCTGTTCGGGTCGCTGGTCGCCGCCGGGATGCCGTTCCTGCTCCTCGTGGGCGCCGCGCCGAACGCCATCGCCTACGAGTCGAAGCAGTTCACATCGGGGGAGTTCTTCCGGGCGGGCATCCCGGTGAGCCTGCTCCTGATGGTGGTGATCGCCGTGTTCGTCGCCTTCATCTGGCCGATGATGGGTATGAACGTCTCCATTCCGGCGGTGGAGGCCGTGCAGTGATGCGAAAGACCCTCGCCGCCGTCGGAACTTCCGGATGCCGCGCTGCGGCACCGCGTGTTTCCGTCATGTATCATCACGCCCGCAGAACGGGCACGACGTTCCCGACGTCCGGACGGCGGGGACGATCTTCACTCGGGAGGAGAGCATCGTGGAACCGGTCCATCTGATCTACCTGTGTCCCTTGGTCGCGATCCTGGCACTCATCTACGCCTACATCAAAGCCTCGTGGGTGGCGAAGCAGGATCAAGGCACCGACCGCATGAAGATGATCGGCAGCTGGATCGCCGCCGGAGCGATGGCGTTCCTCGCCCGCGAGTACAAGGTTCTGGCGGTGTTCGTGGTTGCCGTCGCCGTGCTGCTCGGTGTGTCCAACGAGTTGGTGTCCTCCGACACCAACTGGCTGATCTCGGTGTCGTTCGTGCTCGGCGCGTTCTGCTCCGCCCTCGCCGGCTACTTCGGCATGAAGACCGCGACACGGGCCAACACCCGCACCGCGGCCGCCGCACGTACGGGGCTCAACCCGGCCCTGCAGGTGGCGTTCGCGGGCGGCTCGGTCATGGGCCTGTCAGTGGTGGGTCTGGCGCTGACCGGCATGGGCGTCCTCTTCATCGTCTACACGCGCATGTACCCGACGTCGCTCGAAGGCGACACGGCCGCGATGGCGCTCGTGCTCAACATCCTGTCCGGCTTCTCTCTGGGTGCGTCGTCGATCGCCCTGTTCGCCCGCGTCGGCGGCGGCATCTACACCAAGGCCGCTGACGTGGGCGCCGACCTGGTCGGAAAGGTCGAAGCGGGCATCCCGGAGGATCATCCCCTGAACCCCGCGACCATCGCCGACAACGTGGGCGACAACGTCGGTGACGTGGCAGGCATGGGCGCCGACCTTTTCGAGTCGTACATCGGCGCCGTGATCTCGTCGATGATCCTCGGGGCGGCGTGGTACTCGGGGCTCGCGGCGATCGACGCGAGCGCCGGAATGAACGCGGTGTTCCTGCCGCTGGTGATCGCCATCGTCGGTATCATCGCGTCCATCATCGGCTTCTTCTTCGTTCGCACTAAGGAGGGCGGCAACCCCCAGGCCGGCCTCAACCGGGGCACCTTCGGCGCCGGCATCCTCGCGGTCATCGGAACGATCTTCGCGATCCGTTGGCTGATGCCCGCCGGGGACCTCGTGGTTCGCGACGTCCTGACCGGCGCTCAGGTCACGTACACCTGGTGGGGGATCGCCATCGCGGTCATCGCCGGTCTGGCGGCGGGCATCGCGGTCGGAGTCCTGACCGAGTTCTACACCGCTACGAACAAGCAGCCGGTGGGATCCATTGTCGAGGCGTCGCGCACCGGTGCCGCAACGACGATCATCCAGGGGATCGCGGTGGGGATGAACTCGACCACCTTCCCGATCCTGGTGATCGGCGCAGCGATCCTGATCGCCTACAGCTTTGCCGGTCTGTACGGCATCGCGCTGGCGGCGCTCGGAATGCTGTCGACCACGGCCATCCAGCTCGCCACCGACGCCTACGGCCCGATCGCCGACAACGCCGGCGGCGTCGCGGAGATGGCGCGCCTCGGGCGCGATATCCGCGCACGTACCGACAAGCTCGACGCCGTCGGCAACACCACCGCGGCGATCGGCAAGGGCTTCGCGATCGGGTCCGCTGCGCTCACGGCCCTCGCGCTGACGGCGGCGTTCCTGACCAAGATGCAGGGCAAGGTGGACCTCGACGCGGCCAACCCGTACGTGCTCGTCGGTCTGTTGCTCGGCTGCATGCTGCCGTTCCGGTTCTCGGCGATGGCGATGGTGGCCGTGGGCCAGGCGGCGCAGGACATGATCCAGGAGGTGCGGCGTCAGTTCCGTGACATCCCCGAGCTGCGTCCGGCGCTGATCGCCGCCCAGACGGCGGAGCACGAGGAGCGCGAGCCGACGGCCGAGGAGCAGGCGATCATCAACGCCGCCGACGGGAAGGCCGAGTACACCACTTGCGTGGACATCTCCACCGCCGCGGCGATCAAGAAGATGATCGCCCCGGGTCTGATGGCGGTGATCGTGCCGGTGCTCGTCGGGCTGTACGACGTCAACATGCTCGGGGGCCTGCTGGTGGGCGTGACGATCTCGGGCGTGTGCCTGGCGATCTTCCAGGCCAATGCGGGTGGCGCGTGGGACAACTCGAAGAAGCAGGTCAAAGAGGGGGGACACCACGAGTTCGGCGACGCGTTCGACGAGATGCACAAGGCGACGGTCACCGGTGACACGGTGGGCGACCCGTTCAAGGACACCTCGGGTCCGTCGCTGAACATCCTCATCAAGCTGATCAGCGTGGTGGCGATGATCATCGCGCCGCTGCTGTACGCGATCCACTTCGGCGGCTGACGCCTCCGTCCACCCGTCTCGATCCGCGATCGGGGCGCCGGGACTTCCGGCGCCCCGTCTTCATTCTCGACGTCGCCGCGAGAATCAGGTCGCGTCCGGCGTCCACATCCCGCGGTGGAGGAGCCAGCGGTCGCCGACG
>Ga0316576_10002504_pt1 | contig 10465 bp, 10 predicted proteins | sample S0NA_FD_203075 | JGI IMG/M metagenome (GOLD analysis project Ga0316576, IMG submission 203075) | Rhizosphere microbial communities from salt marsh grasses in Alabama, United States - S0-2_050615r3r5 | ecosystem: Host-associated > Plants > Roots > Rhizosphere | place: USA: Alabama | collected... | reverse complement strand
TCTGGACGGTGAGCCGGTTGTAGCGCTCTGGGTCGAGCAGGTCGTAGCGCGGGATCGGGGCGTCGGCGAGGTCGAACGGCGCGTCGGCGCGGTAGACCCGCTCGAGCACACCGCGTTCCGCGTCGGCTACGAGGCGGCGCCACACCGGCTCCCCCTCGCCGACGACGACGGCATCGGCATGCTCGAGGACCTCGTCCGGCAGCACGGTGGCGTGAAGGCCGCCCATGACCGTCCGTATCCCTTCACGGTGGAACCGGTCGATGAGGTCGTAACACTCCTTGACCTGAGCGGTGTAGGTGGAGAACGCGGCGAGATCACACTGCGGCAGCGGATCCATCTCCGAGATGTCGTCCACTTCGTAGTAGTCGACGTCGTGGCGATCATCCGTGAGCGCGGCGAGGGTCAACAGCCCGAGGCTCGGCAGCGAGGCGATCGTCTTCCCCCGCTCGACGAAACCGGGGAGGCTGAGGCCGAGCGCCGTCAGCTCGGGGTTGTACGCCCGGACTCCCGACATGGCGATGAGCGCGATCCGCATGATGACCTCCTCACCTCAACCGTATGCGCGTCGCAGGCTCCCGCAATAGGGAGTTGCCCCGACCGAATCCCGGCCGCGTTGTGACAAGGCAGGGCACGAGCAGCCAGAATGGGCCCATGCCGACGAACGTGACGCCTGAGTACAAGAAGGCGGAGGCGGCGTACAAGCGTGCACGGGACCCGCGGGAGCGGCTCGAGCTCCTCAACGAGATGCACCGGACGATCCCCAAGCACAAGGGAACCGAGCATCTGCGCGCTGAGATCAAGACCAAGATCAAGGAGCTGAAGGACGAGCTCTCCGGCCCGACGAGAGGGGGAGCGCGCACCGGGCCGCCGACCTTCGTCCGGCCCGAAGGTGCCGCCCAGATCGCGATCCTCGGGCCGCCGAACACCGGGAAGTCGACACTCCACGCCGCGCTCACCGGCTCGCATACCCAGATCGGGTTGTACCCCTTCACCACGCAGCACCCCGAGCCGGGGATGCTCAGTGTCAACGACGCCACCATCCAGCTCGTCGACCTGCCACCCATCTCGAACGACCATCCCATCGCGTGGATCGGCAACACGCTCCAGTCGGCCGATGGTGCGCTGCTCGTCATCGACCTGAGCCAGCCGGGTTGCGTCGAGCAGATCGTCCAGCTCGTCGACAGCCTCGCGACTCGGCGCATCACCCTCGTCGGGTCGTGGGATGTGAGCCGCGTGCCGTCCGACGACCCGTTCGCGATCCGCCTCCCCACCCTGCTCATCGCCAACAAGGCCGACATCCTGCCCGACATCGAAGGAGATCTCGCCGTCTGCCGCGACCTCGGTGAGCTCCACTTCCCTGCGATGACGGTCGCGGCGAAGACCGGTGAGGGAACCGGTCAGATCGGCCCGTGGCTGTTCCGCAACCTCAACGTCGTGCGCGTCTACACGAAGCTGCCCGGCAAGGAGCCCGACATGGACCGGCCATACACGGTCCGATCCGGCGCCACCGTCGGTGACGTGGCCTTGCTCATCCACCGGGACCTCGCAGCGTCGTTCCGGCATGCGCGGATCTGGGGCCGAGGCTCGTACGCCGGCCAGCAAGTCGGCCGTGATCACATCGTCGAGGACGGCGACGTCCTCGAGATCCACACCTAGGGCGCTTCGCGCCCGGATCGGTCGCCGCGCTCCCTCTCAGACACACGACACAAGACCGCTCGCCGACGCTTGCTCCAAGACGGCTTCACCGAACCTTCACAGAAGGGATCGGCGTCCCTTCACCGGGGTTCGGTTACCTGCGCGACATCGAAGGAAAGGACTCCCCATGATTCGCAGGATCGCACTCGGAGCAGCAGCAGCGCTCCTCGTCGTCGGGCTCCCCGTGGCCGCGCTCGCGGTCTCCCGGGGCCACAGCGAAGCCACCGTCACCGCGCAGAGCCAGGTCGAACAGACGAGCACGAGCCAGGACGGCGAAGCCGCCGCCACGCCGCTCGCCCAGGACCAGGCCCAGGTGCAGCAGCGCCAGCAGATCCACGCAGAGACCGGGATGCCGTCCGAGGGCTACGAGCCGACCCAGACCCGCCAGCGCCTCCACGAGCAGACGCAGGTCAACGCAGAAGACGGATCCGGCGAGCAGTTCCACGGCCAGCAGCGCCGCGGCGGCCAGAGCGGCGAAGCCGGCCAGGGCCAGCACGGCGCCCAGGCCGGTGACGGCACCGGCGAGTGCACGAACCCGGAGGGACCGGTCGGCAACGGCCCGAGCGGTAGCTCGAACTAGCCCGAGCGAATCCTCCCGGCCAACCCACAGCACGAGGGCGAGGGACAGATCGATCCGAAGATCCGCCCCTCGCCCTTCTACGATTCCACCGTGGCACGCATCCTCGTCGTCGACGACGAACCGAAGATCCGCAATATCGTCACCTCCTACCTCCGAAAGGAGGGCTACGAGGTGGCTGAGGCGGGCGACGGCCCATCGGCCGTCGCCGAGACCCGACGGCTCGACCCCGACGTGGTGATCCTCGACGTGATGCTGCCCGGCTTCGACGGCATCGAAGCACTCCGCCAGATCCGCACCACGTCCGACGTCTACGTGATCATGTTGACGGCCCGAAGCGAGGAGACCGACAAGCTCATCGGGTTGTCGGTCGGCGCCGACGACTACGTCACGAAGCCGTTCAGCGCACGGGAGCTCGTCGCCCGCGTCAAAGCAGTGCTCCGTAGGACACGGGGAGCCTCCTCCGACTCGGCCGAGCAGGTCACGGTCGGCGGCCTGACCCTCGACCATGCGAAGCGGACGGTGACCGTCGACGGCGCGCCGGTCGACCTGACCGCCCTCGAGTTCGACCTGCTCGCCGCGTTGCTCGACGGCCCCGGGCGCGTCTACAGCCGCGGCCAGCTCCTCGAGAAGGTGTGGGGATGGGACTTCTTCGGCGACGAGCGGGTCGTCGACGTCCACATCCGCAAGATCCGCCAGAAGCTCGCCGACGACCCGGCCGCGCCGCGGTTCATCGCAACGATCCGGGGCGTCGGGTATCGCCTCGAGGCCGAGTCGTGAAGGCATTCCGCAGCCTCGGGGCACGGCTCTTCATCTCGCACCTCGTCGCCATCGCGACGGCGACGAGTGCCTTCATCATCACCTTCCGCCTGCTCGCCCCCGGAGTCTTCGGGCATCGCCTCGGCGGCGTCGGCGGAGGGCCTGGGAATCAGGGCGCAGGAGGTGGGTCACAAGGCTGGGCGCACGCCGTCGTCGAGACATTCGAGAGCTCCGTCGACACGGCCATCTTCGCTTCCGTCCTCGTCGGCGCCATCGCCGCCGCCATCGTCGCGGCGATCGTGACGCGTCTACTCTCGCGGCCCGTCGCAGCGATCCGAACCACCACCCACTCTCTCGCCAACGGCAACTACGCCGAGCGCGTGCCGGAGTCCTCGGTCGAGGAGCTCGCCGAGCTCGCACGCGACGTCAACGCCCTCGCCGAGGCGTTGGAGTCGACCGAGCTGAACCGGGCCCAGCTCATCTCGGACGTCGCCCACGAGCTGCGAACGCCACTCACCTCGATCGACGGGTACGTCGAGGGCGCCGCCGACGGCGTGTTCTCGAGCGACGAGATGCTGGCATCGGTCACCGAGGAGACGCGGCGCATGCGCCGGCTCGTCGACGACCTTTCCCTGCTGTCTCGCGCACAGGAGGGCTCCCTCACGCTCGATCTCGCGGAGGCCGATATCGCGAGTGTCGCCTCCGACGTCGCCGACCGTCTCCGCCCGCAGTTCGAGAGCGAGGGGGTTCGGCTCGTCATCGAGGGCGGCCCCGCAGTCACGGCAGTCGACCAGGCCCGCATCGGGCGCGTGTTGACGAACCTGATCGGCAACGCGCTCGGCCACACTCCGAGCGGTGGCTCGGTCATCGTCGAGACGGCCGCCATACCCGTGGGTGTGAGGGTGACCGTCACCGACGACGGCGACGGGATCCCGCCCGCCGACCTCCCGCACGTGTTCGACCGCTTCTACCGGGGCACGACGACGGCGCGTGCCGGGACCGGCATCGGCCTCGCCATTGCCCGCAGCATCGTCGACGCCCACGGGGGCTCGCTTGTCGCGTCTTCGGACGGCCCGGGGACCGGCGCCACATTCACCATCGTGCTCCCCTGACGGCCCGCAGATCCCCCCGGATGGCGGAGTGAGATAATCGGGACATGAGCGACGCATTCCAGAACGCCCGTACCGCATTCAACGCCTGGCGAGCCGACTTCCCCACCGACCCCTACGCCGCCGACCTGCACCTCGACCTCGTCAACGCCCGCTACCTCTCCGAAGAGCGCCTCGCGGGGGTGCGCGAGATGGGCTCGGCGTTCGGCCGGACCGTCGCCGAGGACCTCGGGCCGCTCGTCGAGTCGTACCAGCGCCACGACCCCGAGCTCGTGAAGTACGACGGGCTCGGCAACCGGACCGAGGAGATCCGGTTCGACCCGGCGTATCACGAAGCCGGGGCGCTCGTCTGGGCTTCGGGGCTGATGCGGGACGCCGGCACGCCGGGCCTCTCCTTCGAGCAGGCGACGACGTTCTACCTCGCGTCCCTCGAAGGCGAGATGGGCCACATGTGCGCGGCGACATGCACCACCGGGACGACCCGGGTGCTGCGGCGGTCGGCCTCTCAGAGCATCCAGGAGGAGTACCTCCCGGCCCTCACCGAGGTGGATGCAGCGGCCGCGCTTCGCGGATCCCAATTCCTCACCGAGGTGCAGGGCGGCTCAGACGTCGGCTCCGTCGCTTCTCCCGCCGTCGATCACGGAGATGGGACGTGGCGCGTGTCCGGCGAGAAGTGGTTCTGCTCGATCGCCGACGGCGACGTCTTCCTCGTGCTCGCCCGGCCTGAAGGCGCCCTGCCGGGCACGAAAGGCCTGGGCTGCTTCCTCATCCCGCGCCTCGTCGACGGTCAACCGAATGGCTTCTCGATCCGCAGGCTCAAGGACAAGCTGGGGACGATGTCGATGGCATCCGCCGAGATCGACTTCGACGACGCGATCGCCCACCAGGTCGGCGACATCGATGAAGGCTTCAAGATCATGGTGACGGCGATGCTCAACACGAGCCGCTGGATGAACGCCCTCGGCGACGTCGGGATCATGCGGCGTGCGTACCTCGAAGCTTCAGCCTTCGCCCGGCACCGTGAGGCCTTCGGCCGGCGGATCGCCGATTTCCCGCTCGTGCGGCGCCAGATTGCGCAGATCAAGGCCGAGTGGCTTGCGGCGCTTCACTCGACCTGGCACCTCACATCGCTCGACGAGGCCGTCGATCTCGGCACCGCATCGGCCGCCGACGGCTCCTTCCACCGCTACCTCGTCAACGCGAACAAGCTCGCGTGCTCGCTGGCCGCGACGCAGACGGTGCGGGAGGCCATCGAGATCCTCGGCGGGAACGGTGCCATCGAGACGTTCTCCGTGCTGCCCCGCCTGCTGAGGGACGCAGTCGTCTACGAGCAGTGGGAGGGAACCCACAACACACTCACTGCCCAGGTCCTGCGGGATCTGGGGCGCCTCGACCTCACCGGCACGGTCATCGACCGTACGGCCACGCTCCTCAAGGGGATCGCGGACCCGGAGCTCGGAGCCACGGCGGCGCGAGCGCTCGAGTCGTTCGAGGATCTCGCATTTGCAGCGCGGCGCTCGATCGACGACGCCGAGCACGGTGCGATGCACTTCCGATCGATCCTCGAGCGCCTCACGCGAGCGCACCAGGTGGCGCTCCTCCTCGATGCTGCGGAGGGCGGCGGGCCGCTGCGTCGTGAGCTTGCGGCGGCAGCGGCCTCCATCACCGGCCGGTTCCTCGACCGTGAGTACCGGTCCGAGGACGATCCGAACTTCACGCAGATGGTCGAGGACCTCCTGGGGCCGGACCTCGACTGACGAGCACCGCCGGCGGGGAAACGGCGGCGAGCGGACGGCTCCCCGGACGGCCGGCCCGGGGGCTCGGTGCTACGACTCCTCGGCTTCTTCGACCGCTTCCTCGGCGATCTCCGCGGCTTCCTCGACGGCGTCCTCGACCTCTTCGACGAGCTCCTCAGCCTCCTCGGCGACGGTCTCGACGGCCGCCGAGCCGCGCTTGACCGCCGACACGACGGCGTCCTGGATCTGCGCGAGCTGCTCGTCGTTCATCTTGCCCGCCAGCTTCAACTCGAGGTAGGAGCGAATCTCCTCTTCGGACATGCCGGCGAACTTCTTCTTCTGATTGACGACGAGGGCGACCAACGCTCCGATGCCTGCGGCGAGGGCGACGAGGACGAGGGTCTTGACCGAGAACAGCTTGCGCATGGAACCTCCGAGTTGCTCTCCGAGAAGCCTACTCCGACGCGTTGCCGGGCGATCCGGCGATCAGCGCTTGCCCTTGCGACGCGACATCCACCGCAGCACCCATCCGAGGACGAACCCGAGGGCGACGAAGACGACCGCAAAGAGCCACACCGGGAGCGAGACGTGGATGAAGAGGAACGAGAACGGGACGTCTTCGCGATTCTGGAGGATGAAGACGACGATGGTCACGAGGACGACGGCGCTGATGATGAGGCCGATTCCGACCTTGTCGTTCGTTGCGTGGACGTTCCTCGGATCCTTGTCGGCCATGGCTCCTCCCGCTCGGACCGCGATCGAGTGTATCAGCCGGGCCCCGGAGAAATACCCGGAAATCCCACGCGTGTGATTTAACGTCCGCCCACCGTGGAGACATTGGGAATCATCGTTGCCTGGCTCTTGATCGCCATGATGGTGACGGGCTCTGCCGCCCTCTTCTGGGTGTCGCAGCGCTAGGGACATCCGGACGCGAGAACAGCCGGAGTCATCGACCCCGGCTGTTCGACGAGTGCTTACTCGCTGGTCTAGCGGTGCCTCCACACGATGCGACCTTTCGTCGGATCGTATGCCGAGACCTCGACTTCGACCTTGTCACCGGCGATGATCCGGATCCCGCGACCGCGACGCATCTTCCCCGACGCGCGAGCAACGATCTCGAGGCCCGAATCGAGCCTCACCTTGAATTCGGCATTGCGAAGCGTCTCGACGACCACGCCCTGAGTTCGGAAGGTGTCGTCTCCGCGCGCCATGCCTACCGCCTGGGGCGGGCCTCGTTCACGGTGAGCGCCCGGCCCTGATACTCGAAGCCGTTGAGCTCCTCGATGGCCTTCGCAGCCTCGCCGGCGTTCGGCATCTCGACGAAGCCGAACCCGCGAGACCGGCCGGTGTCGCGATCGTTGATGATTGCTGCGGAGTCGACTGCGCCGTACTCGGCGAAGAGCGCCTCGAGCTCGGTGTTCGTTGCGCGGAACGAGAGGTTCCCAACGAAGATGTTCATGTTCCTGGTGCCTCCAAGGGGCGTCGGTTGGCGGACCGTGCGGTCCGCACACGGGCGGGCTGTGTCGACCTGCCTCGAACCAACAAGAGCCCCGGCGGCAGCGGACATCCCAACTGTGCACCGGAACGATAGTCGCCCGGCGCGTTTCTCGAAGCCGGAATCGGTTCCTCGCCCGGTAGGGTCTCGCCCGTGACCGGCGAAGCCACCGTCCGCAACGACCCCCGCACCGTCTTCGGCTGGGCGATGTACGACTGGGCGAACTCGGCGTACATCACGGCAGGGAGCATCATCTTCGCCGTCTACTTCGGCGACACGGTCTACCCGGCAGAGGGGCTCACGATCCTCGGGCGCACGGTCGACGCCGAGGCGTTCTTCGGGGCACTCGTCGGCATCGGCGCCCTGTTCCTCTTCCTCGCGATGCCGATCCTCGGCGCGGTCGCCGACTACTCGAACTCGAAGAAGCGCTTGCTCCGATCCTTCGCGTACACGGGCTCCGTGTTCGCCGTCTTGACGGCGGCCCCCGGGCCGGGCGACCTCACCCTGGCCATCGTCGTCGCGCTCATCGCACAGATCGCCTTCGTCTCCGCAGACGTGATGTACGAAGGGTTCCTCCCCGAGCTGACGACGCCCGAGACGATCGACCGTGTCTCGGCGAGAGGTTTCGCTCTCGGCTACGCCGGCGGCGGCATCCACCTCATCGCATCGCTCGCCCTCCTCAACTTCGCCGAGCCGCTCGGCCTCGCCGAGACGACGGCCCAACGGCTCGTGATGGTCTCCGCAGGGATGTGGTGGGCCGCCTTCGCCACGTTCTCGCTCACACGCCTGCGGGACGTCGGCGAGCGCGGATCGCTCCCCACCCGCTACCGGAGCCGGTTCCCGCTCGCCGGGTACGTTCGACTCGGCCTCGACCGGACGCTCGGCACGAGTCGCCAGCTCACCAGATTCCCTCACCTCCTCCTGTTCGTCGTCGCGTTCCTCTTCTACAACGACGGCGTGCAGACCGTGATCAAGATCACACCCGTCTTCGCGTCCGAGACGCTCGACCTGTCTGCGACATCCATTGCGGCGGTGTTCGTCGTGATCCAACTCGTCGCCTTCTTCGGCGCGTTGCTCTTCGGCCGACTGTCCGACTCGATCGGGACGAAGCGCGCCATCCTCGTCTCGATCGGCGGATGGACGCTCGTCACACTGGGCGGCTACTTCCTGCCCGAGGGGGCGATCGGGCCGTTCCTCGGCGTCGGGGCGCTCGCCGGCCTCGTCCTCGGCGGTACGCAGGCGCTCTCCCGCTCCCTCTACGCGTCGATGATCCCCGAGGAGGCGTCGGCTGAGTTCTTCGGGTTCTACTCCGTTTTCGCGAGGTTCAGCGCGATCCTCGGCCCGCTCATCTTCGCCGGCGTCGACATCGCTACCGGCTCGGCCCGGTTGTCGATCCTCTTCCTCACCGCGTTCTTCGTCATCGGCGCTGCGCTCCTCTCGCGGGTCGACGTGGCGGCGGGACGGGCGTCGCGCCACGACTGGGTCCTCGGGTAGACGCATCGCGACATCACCTCCACGCTCTCAGGGATCCGTAGCGGCTCAGCGCGTGATCTGCCCGGTCTCCGGCCACTGCCTGTTGCAGCCTCGCCGGGCGCGACTAACTTCCGCGGCGCTGTGAACTCCGCCGACCCCACGCCGCCGAAGCCGACCGGGACCCTCGCCCGGTCGCTGGGCCTCTACGCGGTCCTCACGATCTCGATCGGCGCCATGATCGGGTCGGGGATCTTCGTCCTTCCCGGCCTCGCCTTCACGATCGCAGGACCGTCGGTGGTCCTCGCCTTCTCACTCGCCGGCCTCGTGGTGCTGCCGGCCGCGCTCTCGAAGTCCGAGATGGCGACGGCCATGCCCGAGGCGGGCGGGACCTACCTCTTCATCGACCGGGCAATGGGCCCGCTCCTCGGCACCATCGCCGGTTTCGGCGTCTGGTTCTCTCTCGTGTTCAAGGCGTCGTTCGCCCTCGTCGGCCTCTCGGCATACCTCGAGCACTTCGTCGCCCACCCGGAACGCCCGGTGGCGGCCGGGCTCGCACTGCTCCTCATCGGGGTGAACTTGGTCGGGGTCCGCCAGACCGCGAAATTCCAGATGACGCTCGTGACGATCGTCGTCCTCGTCCTCGTGGGGTTCGTCGCGACCGGGATGCCGGAGGTCGACTCCACGAGCTTCGACACGTTCCTCGGGCACGGCATGCGGGGCCTGCTGTCGGCGACGGCGGTCGTCTTCGTCTCATACGCCGGCGTGACGAAGGTCGCCTCGATCGCCGAGGAAGTGCGTCAGCCCGGGCGCACGATCCCGGCCGGGATGCTCGCCTCGACGGGGATCATGATGCTGCTCTACCCGGCCATCGTCGGCGTCATCGTCGGCACGGCCCCGCACGACCAGCTGGCCGGCACCGAGACACCCGTCACGCTCGCCGCAGAGCAGTTCCTCGGTCACGCCGGGGTGGCGGTCATCTCCGGGATCGCAGTCCTGGCACTCGTGTCCATGGCCAACGCCGGCATCATCGCTTCCGCCCGATACCCGTTCGCCATGGCGCGCAACTCGCTGGCCCCGGCGTTCCTCGAACGAATCGGCCAGCGCTCGGGCGCCCCGGTCGCCGGGATCGCCGTGACCGGCGTCGTGCTGGTCGCGCTCGTGCTCTTCGTGCCGCTCATCGAGCTGGCGAAGCTGGCGTCGGCGTTCCAGCTCCTCGTCTTCGCACTCGTCAACCTGGCAGTCATCGCGTTCCGCGAGGCGAAGCTCGACTGGTACCGGCCGTCGTTTCGCTCGCCGATGTACCCGGTCCCCCAGGTCTTCGGGATCCTCGCCTCCCTCCTGCTCCTCACTCAGATGGGGATCATCCCGCTCACCGGGGCCGCGCTGTTCATCGCAGCCGGGATGACGTGGTACCGGGCGTTCGGGCGGTCGCGCGCCGTCAAGGAGTCGGCGGCCCGTGACGCCCTCCGCCTTCGTGAAGATGAGCGCCTCGTCCAAATGTCGGCGGCGGCGATCGCGAAGGGCGGGCGCCGCCACATCCTCGTCCTCATCCGCAGGCCGACACGCCCGAACCGGCAGCACACCCTCTTCCGCCTCGCTCTTCGCCTCGCCGCATCGCCGG
>Ga0316576_10002503_pt1 | contig 10469 bp, 10 predicted proteins | sample S0NA_FD_203075 | JGI IMG/M metagenome (GOLD analysis project Ga0316576, IMG submission 203075) | Rhizosphere microbial communities from salt marsh grasses in Alabama, United States - S0-2_050615r3r5 | ecosystem: Host-associated > Plants > Roots > Rhizosphere | place: USA: Alabama | collected... | reverse complement strand
GCGGTCAGTGGGCTGTGCAGATCATGGGGCAGTCACCCGACAAGGTAGAACCGACATCGGCGTAGAGCGCCTGGCCCGCGAAGCGTTGGCGGTTCGGTGGGTACCGCCCGAACTGGTATGATTTCACGGTTTGGAGCCGGACCAGGTGCCGGTTCGGCGCTGCGGGAGTAATCGACCAGGTGTTCGAGTTGTTGCAGGCGGGTGGCTGGCTCATGGGGCCGATTCTGCTCTGTTCCGTCGCCGCGATGGCCATCGTCATCGAGCGTTTCTGGGCCTTGCGACGTGCCGTCATCATGCCGGATGACCTGGTGACCCGCATCTGGGAGATGCACCGCCAGCGCTTGCTCAACGACGAGCGCATCGCCGAGATTCGCGACGGCTCGGCCCTCGGGCGCATGCTGGCCGCAGGCCTGTTGAACCGCTTCCACTCGCGCGAGGTCATGAAGGAGGCCATCCAGGACACCGGCCGGCAGGTCGTGGCGGCCCTGGAGCGCTACCTGAACACGCTGGGCACCATCGCCGCCGTGACGCCGCTGTTGGGTCTGCTCGGCACCGTGCTGGGCATGATCAAGGTGTTCGGCGTCATCATGGAGGCCGGTGTCGGCAACCCGGGCGTGCTCGCCGGCGGCATCTCGCAGGCCCTGATCACCACCGCGGCGGGCCTGTCCGTGGCCATTCCGGCGCTGATGTTCCATCGCTACTTCAACAACCGGGTGGACAAGATCGTCATCGCCATGGAGGAGCAGGCACTGCGCCTCATCGAGGTGATGCAGGGCGAGCGCGAGGCAGGCGAGGCCGGCAGCCCATGAATCTGCGTCCGAGCCGGCGCGACGAGCCGGACATCAACCTGACGCCGCTCATCGACGTCGTCTTCCTGCTGCTGATCTTCTTCATGGTGTCCACCACCTTCATCGACGATACCCGGCTGCGGCTGGAGCTGCCGCGTGCGGACGCCGAGCCGGTCCAGGCCAAGGACATACAGCTCATCGAGCTGGTGGTGGACGTGTCCGGGCGCTACTCCGTGGGCGGCCGGCAGGTGCTCGGTACCGATGTCAGCACGTTGCGCCGGGCGCTCGCGGCGGTGGTGGATGATGATCGCGAGCTGCCGGTGCTCATCAAGGCGGACGCCAACACCCCCCACCAGGCGGTCATGACGGCGCTGGACGCCCTCGGCCAACTGGGCTTGAGCCATGTCGCCTTCGCCGCCAGCCGCATGGGCGGCGCTGAATGACCGCGACGGGCAAGCTGACGGCAGGCAGCGGAGCCGGCCGTGCCGTCTATTTGCGGCTGCTCGGCTATGTGCGACCGTACTGGCGTATGTTCGTGCTGTCCATCGGCGGCATGCTGGTATTCGCGGCCACCGAGCCTGTATTCGCCGCAATGATCAAGCCGCTCCTGGACGGCAGCTTCGTCGAGCGCGACCCGAACATCGTGCGGCTGATGCCGATTGCGCTGGTCGCGGTGTTCCTGGTGCGCGGCATTGCCGGCTTCGTCAACAACTACTGCCTCAACTGGGTGGGCCGGCGGGTGGTGGCGGACCTGCGCCAGCAGATGTTCGACCACCTGCTGCGTGCACCGACCCGGTACTTCGACGCCAATGGGACGGGCCAGTTGCTGGCCAAGCTCACCTACAACGTCGAGAACGTCGCCACCGCGGCCACCTCGGCTATCACCACCCTGGTGCGCGACGGCTTTACGGCGATCGCGCTGCTCGCCTATATGCTCTACCTGGACGCGGCGCTGTCGGCCATCTTCCTGCTCATTGGACCGGTGATGGCGTACTCGATGAAATACGCCACCCGGCGCTTCCGTCGGTACGGCTCGCGCATCCAGGACCGCGTCGGCTCCCTGACCCACGTGGCGCAGGAGGTCATCGACGGCCACCGGGTGGTGAAGGCCTTCGGCGGGGAGCGGCGCGAGTCGGAGGTCTTCTCGGCCATCAACGAGAAAACCCGCTCGCTGCAGATGAAGATCATCGCGGTGGAATCCATCAGCGTGCCCGTGGTGCAGCTGCTCTCGGCGGTGGCCATCGGTGTCATCGTGTATCTGTCCACGTTGCAGGGGCTGCGCGAGGACATCACCGTCGGCACCTTCATGTCGTTCGTGGTGGCCATGGGCCTGATGCTGCCGCCGGTGAAGCGGCTCACGGCCGTCAACTCGCAGCTCCAGCGCGGCATCGTCGCTGCCGAGAGCCTGTTCGATCTGCTGGACAGCGAGACCGAGCGAGACACGGGCAAGCGGGTGCTGACACGCGTGCGGGGCGACATCGCCTTCCGCGATGTCACCCACGTCTACGACGTGGCCAAGGGGCCGGTGCTGCATCGGCTGAGCCTCGACATCGTCGCCGGCGAGAGCATCGCCCTGGTGGGGCGCTCCGGCAGCGGCAAGTCCACGCTGGTGAGTCTGCTGCCGCGCTTCTACGACCCCACCGAGGGACAGATCCTGGTGGACGGCATCGACCACTGCGCCGTGACCCTGTCGAGCCTGCGGGCGCAGATCTCGCTGGTGACCCAGGACATCGTGCTGTTCAATGCCAGCGTGGCCGACAACATCGCCTATGGGGCCGCGGCCGGCGCCTCGCGCGCCGACATCGAGCGGGTCGCCGAGGCCGCGCACGCGCTGGAGTTTATCCGCGCGCTGCCGCAGGGCTTCGACACCCTGGTCGGAGACCGGGGCATTCTGCTCTCGGGCGGGCAGCGACAGCGACTCGCCATCGCCCGGGCCATGCTCAAGGACGCGCCCATCCTGATCCTCGACGAGGCGACCTCGGCGCTCGATACCGAGGCCGAGCGCTACATCCAGCAGGCGCTGGCCGCGCTGATGGCGCACCGGACCACGCTGGTGATCGCGCACCGGCTGTCCACGATCGAGCACGTGGACCGGGTGGTCGTGCTGGAGCAGGGGCGCATCGTCGAGCAGGGGAGCCACCGCGAGCTGCTGGCCGTCGGCGGCTACTATGCCCGCCTGCATCGGGCGCAGTTCCATGGGCCGGCCGACCTGCCTGCCGGCGGCGGCCCGGTTCCGACACACTGAGCCCGGCAGAACCGATGCGGCCGGAGCAGCGCGGGTGACATCCGCCGAACTCTGGTACGGGACCTCGTCCGCCGCGCGGGTGCTCTCGGCAGTCCTGGCGCCTTTGGGCTGGCTCTATTGTGGCATCGCCGCGGTGCGCGCGGCGGGCTTCAGGCGTGGCTGGCTCAGCAGCTTCGACTGCGGCGCACCCGTGCTGGTGGTCGGCAATCTGAGCGTCGGCGGCACCGGCAAGACGCCCCTGGTGCGCTGGCTGATGGGGCACCTCGCCGACGTTGGCCTGCGCCCCGGCATTGCCAGCCGCGGCTATGCGGCGGCCGGCAGTGCAAGCGCGCCGGTGCGCCGGGTGCCCGCGGACGGCGACCCCACGATCTACGGCGATGAGCCCGTGTTGCTCGCCGCGGAGGGGCTGGCGCCGGTCGTCGTCGGCCGCGACAGGGTGGCCGTTGCAAGGGCGCTGGTGCATGAGCACGGCTGCAATGTCGTCATCAGCGACGACGGCCTGCAGCACTATCGGCTGCGCCGCCAGTGCGAGATCCTGGTGGTGGACGGCGCGCGCGGTTATGGTAACGGCCGTTGCCTGCCCGCGGGACCGCTGCGCGAGCCCCGCGGTCGCGCCGCCCGCTCGGACCTCGCCATCGCCACCGGCGGCGGTCAGCCCGGTCTGCCGACGATGCTGCTCGAGCCCGGGGTGGCGGTGTCCCTGGGCGAGCCCGCCGATTGCCGCCCGCTCGGCGCTTTCGCGGGACGGCGGGTCACGGCGGTGGCCGGCATCGGCAATCCGGGGCGGTTTTTCCTGATGCTGACGGCGCATGGACTCGAGGTCGATGCCAGGCCCTATCCGGACCACCACCGTTTCAGCCTCGCCGACCTCGGTACTTGGGGCAATGGTCCGGTGTTGATGACCGAGAAGGACGCCGTCAAGGTGAGGCGGTTGCAGCCAGCCGCCGGGCGGCCATGGTCCGCGCTTTGGGCGGTACCGGTGGCGGCCGTCCCAGGACCGGAATTCGTCGCTGCGCTCGACCGGCTGCTGGCCCGGCGGGGCATTCTGCCGGGGCATACCGCCGCGACAGGCGGCTCAGATTGCGGTCGTTGATGCCGATGCCAACGACCGTTGGCCTCATGTCCTTTTGGCACGGCCTCGTCAGGAGTAGAAGAGCCCATGCAGAATCGTTTCCGCATCGTCATTCCCGCCCGCTACGGTGCCAGCCGGCTGCCGGGCAAGCCTCTGCTTGACATTGCGGGCAAGACACTGCTCGCCCGTGTCTGGGAGCAGGCGAGCGCTAGTGCGGCCGGCGAGGTCGTGGTGGCCACCGACGACGAGCGGGTGCTGGCGCATTGCCGGGACATCGGCGCCGATGCCGTGCTCACGCGGGCGCATCACCAGAGCGGCACGGATCGTGTCGCCGAGGTGGCGGCGACCCGGGGCTGGGCGCCTGACAGCGTTATCGTGAACCTGCAAGGCGACGAGCCCTGCATGCCCTCGTCGCTGATCGACCAGCTAGCGCGGGCGCTGTTGCGAGACGCTGCCGTGCCAATGGCCACGCTCGCCACACCCATCACCGACGCCAAGGCGCTGTTCGACCCCCACACGGTCAAGGTGGTCACCGCCGCTAGCGGTGCTGCGCTCTACTTCTCGCGCGCGCCCGTACCCTGGCACCGAGACGAGTTCTTGGGCGATCGTGCAAAGCTGCCGACGGGAACGACGTTCCTGCGGCACATCGGGCTCTACGCCTACCGCGTGGGGTTTCTGGCACGTTTCGTCGGTTGGCCGCCGGCGCCGCTGGAGACCGCGGAGTCGCTGGAGCAACTGCGAGTGCTCTGGCACGGGGAGCGCATTCATGTGGAGATAGCGCAGACGCCGCCTGGGCCCGGAGTGGATACCGAGGACGACGTGCGCGCCGTGCTGGCGTGGCTGGGCGAGAACGCGAGGGGCGGGCAGCCAGGCGCTTCGTAGGTGGCCAATGGGGATCGATATCGCTCCCGACCGAAATCGACTGCGATCTCGATGCCGGTGTGGATCGATCAAGTCCCAACGCCGGCAGCGGGACTTCGGCGGCAGTGTCCCCCGTGCCCGGGGCAGCCGGGGTTGGCTCGGTCCGTCGAATCGGCTCAGACTGCAGCTTATCCGCCCCCGGTGCCCGCGTCCGCGGTGTGCTCTTCGAGCGTTTCCAGTAGCCGCATGAGGTTAGGACTCAGCTCGCCCTTCGCCGTGAGTAGCGCCAATTCCAGATGTTCGGGTGAGCGATACACGGCGTTGCCGTACTGGTCGGGCTGGATGGGCGGCTCGGGCTCCTGGCTCTCGAGTACCAGCCTGCCATCCGCGGCGAGCACCTCGACCAGGCGCCAGGGCCGTCCTGCCAGTTGCAGGCGCCGCCCAAGATGTGCGCGCAGTCGTGACAGCAGTTCGTCGGTGGGTTGCATGGCGGCTCCAGGATTGGCTCGAAGCTGACAAATCGGTACTGACGAAAATGTTTGGGGCGCTCTCGGCATCGTCGCTAAGGCCCCACAATTGTGCCCTGTCTTCGCTGTCCATTGCGAGCTTCGATGTTCACCATGACGGGTGTCGCGTGTCAGAGTCCAGGTCCGAAGCCGTGCCCCGCGGCGGCGCCAAAAAAAAGCCCCGCGAGATACGCGGGGCGAGTTCACCACTGAGGAGGTCAGAGGACGGAAACGGCAGAGAGGGAATTTCCGCCTCGCTTTAATCATAAGCATGTTCGGTGCCAACTTCTCCAGAGCCAGTCCGTGCCGCCCCTGGCGAGCTGATGGCCTGGTGCGCCTATCGCCTTTTCGGCGGTGGTTGGGTGGTCAATGGTCGAAGGCTGTCCGTCTGTCTCTCATCTCGCACCAAGACGGTGCGAAGTGGGCGCGGGGGCCTGCGCTGGCGCTGCTCTTGGGCCTGTGGACTTGGACGCCGCTGTACGCGGATCCGCACGAGTCTGCGGCAGGCTGGCTCCAGCTGGAGCGCGATCAGCAGACCTATCGCGAGCGTGTGGCACCCTTGGAGCCGCGCGAGCAGCGCAATCTCTCGATCATCGAGCGGGAGCAGGCGACGCGGTTGGATGCGCTCGAGCAACGACAGCGTTGGGATGCGCAAAGCCAGCAGCGACGGCCCGCGCGGGTAACGCCACCGCGGGAGGTGCCGCGACGAGCACCACGGCGCGACTGGCGTTCAGGCAACCGCCGGGCGCTGGAAGCCGAGCGTCTCGATCTGCGCATGGAGCAGTACCGGCTGCCGTACGGGCAGCGGTCGCGCTGAAGCTTGCGCGCCCACGGCGGCTCGCCGCGCGCACGGGGATCGGCAGATGCGCAGTGCTAGAATCGCCGGACTCATCAATGAGCGATTCCAAGAGAGAGGCATGACGGAGCGCACGAAGGTCAGGGTCCTTTTCGTTTGCATGGGCAATATCTGCCGCTCGCCCACGGCGCAGGGTGTGTTCCGCAAGCTGGTGCATGAAGCCGGGCTGGCGGACGTGATCGAGATCGACTCGGCGGGCACCCATGCCTACCACGTGGGCGAGGCGCCGGACAGGCGTGCGCAGGAGACGGCTCGGCGCCGTGGCATTGAGCTCTCGGACCTGCGGGCGCGGCGCGTGACGGCGGCGGACTTGGAGGAGTACCACTATGTGCTCGCTATGGACCAGGACAACTACCAGGTCCTGTCCGAGCTTTGCCCGCCGGGACGCGGCCTGGAGCAGCGGGTGTCGCTACTGATGGACTACGCGTCCGAGGCGGTCGTGCGCGAGGTGCCCGATCCTTACTACGGGGCCGCCGGTGGCTTCGAGGCCGTGTTCGACATGGTGGAGGAGGCGGCAGCGGGCCTGTTGGAGGAGATTCGCCGACGGCACCTGTAATCGCGGCAAGCGGGGCTCAATCGGAACGCCCGGCGATGGCCGCATAATCGGCGTAGTGGCGATAGCGCTTGAGATCCGCCACCAGTGCCCCTGCGAGAGCTAGGTCCAGGTCCCCGGGATGAATGCCAATGCGCACCCATCCGAGGTCATCCCCCCGACGGCGACTCCAGGCGTTCCAGAGGCGTAGCACGGGCGCTCGGATGGCCGCGTCCGCCTCGTAACCGAGCACCGGCGTCGGCGACAGCCGCCCGCTCGCGACATCCAGCACACCGGAGAAGATCTCCACCTGTCGGTACAGGCCGGCCTGGCGTAGCTCGGTGGCGTCCACCGCCCCGAGCGCCCAGGCCGGCGGCACGTAGAGCGTTGGCGGGTTAAGGCCATGGGCGTCGAACCACTCCCAGCCGCGGCGCATCAGTGCCAGGATGCCGTCGCGATCCAGCGCCATGTGCTCGGCGACATTCCGGGACAGAAACAGGCTGTGCAGGCGATGGCGTAGGCCACGGATGCGCTCGGCGCGGTGCCGCCAGCCGTGCCCGGCGAGGCGGTAGCCGGCCCGTTCCAGCGCCTTCAGCTCGCCGACGCCGCGCGCGTCCCAACCCGTGCCGGGGACTACCAGCAGCGTGATCGGGTGCACGCCATGGCGCTCCAGCAGCGCCAAGGTGCGGCGCACCGCCGGCATGGTGCTAGGCATTAGATCGTGTACCGAGACCAACGCTCGCGGCTCGGCCGCCAGCGCCGGCTCAGATGGAGACATCGTCCGCGCCGTCGCCATCCACGCCGCGTAGCACGCGCAGCCAGTGGCGCAGATTGCGCTCGCTGAGCTCACGTGCGCCGTCCCGGGCGATATCGGCCTTGCGTTGGAGGATTGCATGGTCCAGCGCCCGCACCCGCGCCAGGGTTTCGCCCAGCGTCTCGTTGGCGTGGATCTGGAACAACCCTCGCTGGAGTGCCTCCCAGCTCAGGATCCCGCAGTCGGAGGACACCACCACCAGCCGCGATCGGGCCATCGCCTCCAGCGCGATGGTGCCGAAGGATTCCACCGTGGAGGGCAGGACCAGCACGTCGGTGCTGTCGATGAGGGGCATGATCTGCTGGCGCTTCACCCAGCCGACATAGTGCAGGTTGGGCAGGCGTTCCGCCTCATCCAGCAACCACTGCCGCAGCGGACCGTCGCCGGCCACCTGGAACTGCATGTCCGGCAGGGCTGCCGCCGCCTCTACCACGGCGCCGAGGTTCTTCTCAGGCGCGAGCCGGCCGGCGAACAGCACCCGGCGCACGCTGGGGCCGAGCGGCTTGGGCGGCGTGTCCAGGAAGCCTTTGGGGATGGGCGTGCCCATGAGCCCGACGCGCTTGGCGCCGATGTCGCGGGCGATGTCCAGCATCTCCTCGGAATTGGCCAGCACCAGCGCGCCCTCGCGGAACAGGGCGCGGTTGCAAGCGTTGAGGTAGGCCTGCGAGATGCCGCTACGTGCGAGCCAGTCCCTGTTGAGCTCGGCAAGGCGCTCGAAATGGGTGTGGAATCCGACCACGAGCCGCGCATGGCGGCGCTTGGCGAGCAGCATGCCGACCATGCCGAATGGACCGGGTGTGGGCACGATGACCACGTCCGGGCGAAGCCGGCCCATGCGCCGCATCACCAGCGGTAGCGACGGCAGCACGAAACGTTGGGTGTGGTCGCCCGGCAGGGGCAGCGCCAGGCCGCCATACCATTGACCGGCGCGGAAGCGCGGAGAGATGAGGTCGACGCGGGCGCCGATGGCCTTCAGGTGCTCGGCGAGGTCGCGGTAGTAGGCGCCGACGCCGTTGCGTTCGGGCGCGGCGTCCGAAACGATGGCGATGCGAAGACCGGTGCCGTTGAGGGCATCGGGTGCCAGCGCGTGGGCGCCGTCGAGGGCGCTGCCGCTTTGCGATGGACTCAACATCGGGGCGGACCTTCGGTGCTCACGGACAGCCCTGGGCCACCGCGGTCCGCCGTCCTGTTGGCACGGCCGGGCCAGTGTCGTCCCGCAAGCCGTCACGGGCCAGATGATCGGTCCCCAAGGCCAGTGCGGGCCGTGTGTAAGCGCCGGCGAAGCGTCGCTCGATGGCGGCCGGCTCCAAACCGAACTGCGCCAGATCGTACTTGTGACCGCTGCGGTAGGCGCGTGCCGGAGCCGTCGCTCGGTTCAGGGCCGCCGCGAAGTCAGGGGCGAGCGGCAGGCGGAGGCGCCGATAGGCGTCGCGCACGCTGCCGGCCAGATCCGCCTTCAGTTCCGGCAGGGTCTTGGTGACGGTGCGATGGGGCGCGTGGTGCTCGGCGAGCTGGTGGAGGTTGTCATAGTAGAAGGCAAGCTGCTCGACGAAATGCTCGCGGATCGGCGCGCTGTCGGGAGGGACGCCGAAGAAGGCGAGGCCGGAGCGGATCGAGCTGAGCTGGGACGGCACCGTCTCCATGGGATCGCGCAGACAGACCAGGAAGCGCGCATCGGGGAAGGCGTCGGCGAGACCGTTGGCGAGCGAGGCGAAGGCCGCGTTCTTGGACAATAGGCGCTTGTCCGGCCCGTGCACATACAGGTGGCGTCGCAGGGCGTCGGCATAGAAGCCGAGCAGGCGCTCGCGCTCGGGCGCTGGCATGTCGCGGTCGAAGCTGCCCATGCGCCAAAGATGCGGTGAGCGCGGGAACGCGAGCACCAGGATGAAGCAGCTCATGACTGGCATCAGCGCAAAATAGTCCTCCTCCGGCGTGTCCAGACTCATGGCGTGCACGTCGTCCAGGGCGCCGAAGACGCGCCGCTCCGCGAGCCGGAGCAGACGGCGCAGGGGAGACCCGACGCGGGCGTCGATCCTACCCAGTGCACGCCAGAACAGGCGCTGTGACACGGACGGCGCGAACAGACACTCCCAGGTAGAGAATGTGGTGAACTGCGGGTCCTGCGCCAGTATCCCGTGCAGGTTGGTGGTGCCGCTGCGCGGCACGCCGAGCACGAACAGCGGCTCGCGAATCGGCACCCGGCGGTAGCCGCGGAAAAAGATCTCGTCCAGCAGGAAGCCGAGCCAGTGGAGTCCTTGGGCTAGCGCGAACACGGGCAGGAAGCCGAGCATCACCAGCACGCGGCGCGCGCTGACGGCATTGACGCCATCCGGCGAGCGGAACAGGGCGCCGAGCGCGATGCCGAGGAAGCGCGTTGTGCTGGTGAAGAACAGATGGAGCATCCGCTTGCGCGTCGGCCCGAGCCGGAGGTGGGTGGCCGCCACCCCAGGGGTGTGAGTACGGCCTCGATGTCCACTCGCCATACTACCGCAGCCGTTGCCGAAATCGAAATGGGCGCCGGCTGGCGCTCGGTCCCGCACCGGCGCGCCTCCCGGCGAGTCCTGGCGTCAAGCCGAGCCCGGGCGCTCGCTCGCCGTGGCGGACTCCGGACCGGCCGCCGGCGGGTCACTGGCGGAGACGCCGCCCGCCGGTGTCGGGTGCTCGGTGCTCAACGTGGCTGGGGCTGGTGTGGCGGTAACCTTGGGCTTGGCCTGCCCATTGCCGGCGGCACTCCTGTCAGGGATGGTTCCCGGGGCGGGCGCTGGCGGCGGCTCGATCGATGCTGGCGGCGCCTG
>Ga0316576_10002502_pt1 | contig 10475 bp, 10 predicted proteins | sample S0NA_FD_203075 | JGI IMG/M metagenome (GOLD analysis project Ga0316576, IMG submission 203075) | Rhizosphere microbial communities from salt marsh grasses in Alabama, United States - S0-2_050615r3r5 | ecosystem: Host-associated > Plants > Roots > Rhizosphere | place: USA: Alabama | collected... | reverse complement strand
CGATGCAGCATCCGAGCGTGTCAACCACCTGCTTTACCAGGGGCTCGTGCGCTTCGACGAGCTGCGTCAGCCACGACCTGCACTGGCGACATGGAAGAGGACTGATCCCAGGAGGTACAGCTTCACACTCACGGGTAATGATCGTTTCGATGATGGATCCCCGGTCACCATCCGCGATGTCGTCGCCACCTATCAAAGTATTCTCGACCCTGCCGGGAACTCTCCACACAGATCGACGCTCTCCCTGATCAGGGAGATGCGTGCAGTCAACGAGAAGACCATTGAATTCCTTCTTGAGCGTGCCGACCCCTATTTTCCCTCTTATCTATCCGCGGGCATCCTGCCGGCCAGGCTCATCGAGGCCTCCCACGATTTCAGCAGCAAACCCGTCGGCAGCGGTCCATTCCGTTTGCTGGCCCGCGAGGCCGGACGGGTTCAGCTCGAGCGAAAATCCGACGGATTGCTCCTGAGTCTCATGCTCGTCAAGGAGCCCAGCGTACGCGTTCTGAAACTGCTGCGCAGTGAAATTGACCTGTTGCAAAACGATCTTCCACCATCACTGGTCGACTACCTTGCGAGGCAACCTGGCGTACGCGTGCGGACGGTTGATGGGAGCAATTACACCTATATCGGCTTTAATCTTGATGATCCTGTCACGGGTGATCCGCGGATCAGGGCAGCTGTCGCGCATGCCATCGATCGCGATGCCATCATCAGGCATGTTTTCATGGGGCGCGCACGAAAAGCCGCAGGATTGTTTCCTCCGGAGCATCTGCTTGGGATTGACGCCAGGGATATGCTTCCCTTCGATCCCGCAAAGTCGCGTGCCCTGCTGCGTGAAGCCGGATATGGCCCTGAGCACCCACTCGATCTGACATGGAAGACTTCGAGCGATCCGTTTCGACTTCGGCTGGCGACTGTCATGCAGCAGCAGCTTGCCAATGTCGGCATTCGGGTACGTATCAAGAGCTACGATTTCGGAACCTTTTTCGGTGATATCAAGTCAGGCAACTTCCAGCTCTACAGTCTTACCTGGGTTGGCCTCAAGACACCTGATACTTTCCGATATATCTTTCACAGCGAATCGATTCCGCCGGGAGGTGCCAATCGCGGCCGTTATCGCTCACGCAAGGCAGACCGGTTGATAGAATCGGCCGAGAACGAGGCTGATATCGATGCGCAGACTATCCTTTATCACCAGTTGCAAGAGCAATTGCTGCATGATCTTCCCTATGTCCCGCTCTGGTACGAGGATCAGCTGGCTGCCTACCGACCGGATACTCTCCATGATTATGTACCCACCCGTGATGGAAGCTATGATGCTCTCATCGGGCTGAAGCAACACAAAGAATGACGAACGAAATGCATATCAGGGTCAGCCTCGCCAGCCAGGAGATGGTGCTGCAGGATGCGGACGGGTTACACATTGTCTATCCAGTCTCGACGGCTCTGAATGGTGCAGGAGAGCGCATCAACAGTGAATGCACTCCCAGGGGTTGGCATCGTGTGCGTTGCATCATCGGACAAGGCTGCCCTCCAAATGCCGTCTTCACCGGTCGCCGCTTCACGGGCGAGATCTATTCCGAGGAACTTGCACGAATTCATCCGGGCAGGGACTGGATTCTCAGCAGGATACTCTGGCTCTCCGGGAGTGAGTCCGGTTTCAACAGGGGAGGGGACTGCGACACCTTGCGCCGGTACATCTACATCCACGGTACACCTGACACTGAACCAGTCGGGATCCCCTGTTCACACGGCTGCATTCGCATGCGAAATCATGATGTGATCGATCTTGCCAGCCGTATCACGGCCGGCACAGCAGTCCTGATCGAGGAGTGAGATGCTCACCCGGCTCATGACAACTGTCATCACCCTGATCGGGATTGTCTCACTCGTATTCTTCCTGATTCATCTGATACCGGGTGATCCTGTCGAATACATCCTTGGTGATTCTGCACGTCCTGCAGACCGGGAGGCACTGCGATCCGAACTCGGGCTCGACAGACCACTCATGGCGCAGTACACCGGTTATCTCTCCGGACTGGTCCGGTTCGATCTTGGCTATTCGCTGCATAGCAAGCAGCCCGTGAGCGAATTGTTGCTTGAAAGAGTGCCAGCCACGCTCAAGCTGTCACTGGCTGCTTTTCTTCTGGCTATTTTGATCGCCTTTCCGCTCGGAGTGCTAGCCGCGACCCGCAGCGGCACTTCGTGGGATTCAGGTGCGATGATGCTCTCGCTGCTTGGCGTCTCCATACCGAATTTCTGGCTTGGCCCGATGCTTATCCTGCTGTTTTCACTCTGGCTGGGTCTGACGCCCGTCAGTGGAATGGAAGAGCCGGGTTCACTGATTTTGCCTGCTGTGACGCTTGGCGTTTCGCTTGCGGCGATTCTCGCACGCATGGTCCGCAGCTCCCTTCTGGAGGTACTGAACGAGGACTACATACGGACAGCACGAGCCAAGGGGGTCAGCGAGCAGGTTATTGTCTGGAAACATGCTCTTTCCAATGCACTCTTGCCGGTGATTACACTGCTTGGTCTGCAATTCGGCGCATTGCTCGCAGGGTCTGTCATCACCGAGAAAGTCTTCTCCTGGCCCGGTGTCGGACTCTTGCTGATCGACGCCATCCAGCAGCGTGATTACCCGGTCGTACAGGGGGCTGTCCTGCTTATCGCTGTCAGTTATCTGGTCGTCAATCGTCTGACTGATCTGCTCTACAGGGTGGTCGATCCCAGGATAAGAGTGGCATGAGCCGCTGGTTTGCAACGATAATTCTCCTGTGCTGGGTCTCTGTTGTACTCCTGCAACCGCTGCTGCAGACAACGCCGAACGAGATCCGGCTTGATGCCATCCTGGCCCCGCCTTCAGCTGACTACTGGCTCGGTAACGATGCGCTCGGGCGGTCTGTCGGAGAGCGCCTGCTTGCCGGTGCCGAGATCGCCTTGCTGGTCTCGGTGGCAACCGTGGTGATCTCCGCGCTGGCAGGAACGCTTATCGGCGCGCTAAGCGGCTACGCAGGAGGCATGACGGATGTCATCATTTCACGGATCATCGATATTATGCTGGCATTTCCCGGCATTCTCCTCGCGATTGCACTTGCGGCGGTTCTCGGCCCGGGAATCGACAATCTCGTTATCGCCATTTCCGTCGTTGGTTGGGTTGGCTATGCAAGGCTTGCACGCGCGCAGGCCTTGTCGCTGAAACAGCGTGAGCACGTCTCGGCCGCCATCGCGCTTGGCTGCCGGCAGGGACGCATCCTCAGGCGACACATCATTCCATTGATGCTTGCACCGCTGCTGGTCGAGGCGAGTTTCGGGGTTGCTGCCGTGATCGTTGCCGAGGCGGGCCTCTCGTTTCTCGGGCTCGGCGTACAGCCGCCCCAGGCCTCCTGGGGCAGCATGATCCGTGAAGGCGCGGACTTCCTGCTGGTCGCACCACACCTTGCCATCTTTCCCGGGATTGCCATCTTTCTCGTCGTGTTGTCCTCCAATCTTTTCGGTGACTGGTTGCGAAGCTGGCTCGATGTGCGAGAGGAGACTACCCGAGCATGAAAAGCCGATTGATTGACCGCGTCTCCCCCTACCTGCTGCTTGTCATGACAACACTTTTCTGGGGCGGCAATTTTAACGTGGGACGTGCAGTCAGTGGCGAAGTACCTCCACTCGGTCTCTCATTCTGGCGCTGGATGGTCGCATGGATGATCATCTTTCCTATCGCCTGCCGACCGATGTGGAGACGGCGTCACCTGCTGGTCAGACACTGGTTCCTGCTCCTCCTGCTCGCAGTGGCCGGTGTGACGCTCTTTAACAGTCTCGTCTATCTCGGCTTGCAGACGACGACAGCGATCAATGCCTCACTCATGCAGTCCATCAATCCGGTTTTGATTATCGTGCTGTCGATGCTCCTGCTGGGGCATCGACCAGAGGGCAGGCAATGGCTGGGTGTTCTGGTCTCACTGGCTGGCGCGATTGTCATTCTCACACGCGGCGATCCCGCTATTCTGAAGAACCTGGAGTTTGCACAGGGTGATCTGCTTGTTTTGCTGGCGGTCTTTCTGTGGGGTCTCTACACCGTTCTGCTCAGGAAGCTGCCACTGGAACTTCATGGAATGCCCCTGCTCGGGTATACAGTCACATTCGGGACAATCCTGATACTGCCGTTCTATCTCCATGAAACCATGAATGGCAGGCCGGTACCCCTGACGCCAGCGAGCATAGCGAGTATCCTCTATGTGGCGATTTTTCCGTCTGTTCTTGCCTATCTGTTCTGGAACAATGCCACGGCTCGCCTCGGACCGGAGAGAACGGGACAGTTCAGTCACCTGATTCCGGTTTTCGGCATCCTGATTGCCACCCTGGTGCTTGGTGAATCCCTGAAGACATATCATCTTGCAGGCATTCTGCTTGTCGGGGCCGGCCTGTTTCTTGCCAATTTTCGCAGAGCCGATGCTGGCTGAGCCTTTCACAGGAAAAAAGGTTGTATTAAATTCCTGAATACACATTATATTCTCCTGCCGGGGCTTGCCGATGCCCCTCTTTTTGCAGCTAAAATCCAAGTTATTGAAATACTGATGATTGCTGGTATTTCGCTACCCGGGCCGGCACCTGGACAAACGGTCTGGTTCCAGATTCCGGTCAAATAAAGTGGCATTTATTAGAGAAACAGAGTATTCTAATCGGATCATTACGGGGTGATTTGCCCTGTGGTCCACTTTCAGGTTCACGGTCATGCAATGCATGGCCTTAATTTATGTGGTGAATTAACTCGGAGACCGGATTATGAACCAGACTTATTACGACGCTGTTACCAAAATGGAAGAGATGGGTGTGAACGAAGAGTACATCCAGGGCTGGCAGGCCGGCTTCCTCCAGAATCCCAAGCGTGAAGAACAGCGTGTAACTGAAGCTTACGAAGCTGGTTATGAAGATGGTGAAGAAAAAAACACAGACAATTTCGGTAACTGGGTCAGCTGATTGCTGAATATTCGGAATCCACGTGTTTTCAAGAAGCCTCGGTCTATCCGGGGCTTTGTTTTTTGACGGAGAACAGCCATGGCAGTAATTGAACTGACCAAAGAAAACTTCGAGCAGACAATCAACGGCAACGATTTCGTGATTGTCGATTTCTGGGCGCCCTGGTGTGGGCCCTGCAAATCCTTTGCGCCGACCTACGAAAAAGTCTCGGAGCAATTCCCTGATATCATCTTCGCCAAGGTCAATACAGAAGATGAGCAGGAAATCGCAGCGCATTTCCAGATCCGCTCCATCCCCACGTTGATGATGTTCCGTGAGCAAATCATCATCTTCAGCCAGCCCGGCGCACTTCCCGAGTCAGCTTTTACAGATGTTGTGCAGCGTGCATCCGAACTCAACATGGCGGATATTCGCAAACAGATCGAGGAAGAGCAAAAGAACGCCTGATTGCTGTTTCGGCCTGGTCGGCCGTGACTGAATTCTCTTCAGTTGGCGGCAGCGATCCTGGTTTTCCAGTAGCTGGCCTGGTGCCTTACGGCTGCGATATCAAGGCTGGTATGCATCCCGTCCCTGAGGAGTTGCCTGCCGTTGACCCAGACATCCGATACCTGGTCCCGACAGGCAGAGTAGACGAGCAGGGAGACCGGGTCGTAAACAGGTGTTGTTGCGGGGTGATCAAGATCAACGGCGACCAGGTCAGCAGCCTTGCCTTTCTCGATCGAGCCGGTTCTTTGCTCGATACCCAGTGCGATGGCGCCATTCAGGGTTGCTGCCCTGAGAGCGTCCATCGCCGGCATTGCCTGCGCACTCTTTCCAACGGCCTTTGCGACGAGTGATGCTGTACGCATCTCTCCGAACATGTCGAGATCATTGTTACTTGCTGCACCATCGGTGCCGAGGGCAATGTTGATACCGGCTGCGCGCAACTTCTCGACGGGTGTAAAGCCGCTGGCCAGTTTCAGATTCGATTCCACGCAGTGGATCACGTGCAGCCCCGATTCCGCGCAGAGAAGAATCTCCTCGTCCGTGAGCTGTGTCATGTGGACCGCCATGAGCTGCGGACCCACCATGCCGAGCTTGTTCAGGCGTTCCAGGGGACGCATGCCATACTGATCGAGGCTTCCGACAATCTCGTCACGGGATTCGTGAACGTGCATGTGGACCTGGATGTCGAGTTCGTCGGCAAGCATGCGAATTCGCTCAAGGGGTGCGTCTGACGTCGTGTAGGGTGCATGCGGTGCAAAAGCTGTGCTGATGAGTTCGTCGCTGCGATACTTGTCGTGCAACGCCAGCCCCTTGTTGATGTAATCATCCGGCCCTTCTCCCCATGCTGACGGGAAATCAAAAACAATAAGTCCAACTGTCGCCCTGATGCCTTCCTGTCTTGCAACGGCTGCGGTGATGTCGGGAAAGAAGTACATGTCATTGAAGCAGGTGGTGCCGCCGCGGATCATCTCGGCGATGGCGAGTCGTGTACCGTCTGTGACGAACTGCTCGCCGATCCAGCGTTGTTCGGCAGGCCAGATATGCTCATTGAGCCAGGTCATGAGGGGCAAATCATCCGCCAGCCCGCGAAACAGCGACATGGCTGCATGGGTGTGCGTATTGATCAGTCCCGGAATCAGTACATGGCTGTCCATCGAGCTGTGTTTGACAGCTTCATAGACTTCTCGCGCTTTCGCAGTCGGGAGGATATCGATGATGTCTCCATCCTTGATCGCAACGCTGTGATGGTCAAGAAAGCGTTCTTCCCCGCTGACGGGAATGATCCAGCGGGCATGTATGAGGGAGTCGGCGGATCTTTTTTCCATTGGTTCCTGCAGATTTGGCAGAATACGCGCAAACCCTGACAGGATATCAAATATGCGTACGCTGATGCTCGATGAAGCTGCCGACCCTGAACGTGCAATCGTCTGGAATGACGGCCGGTTGCTGCTGCTGGATCAACGCGTGTTGCCTGCTGAAGAGACGTTCGTGGAAACGCGCAATGCCCGCGAGACAGCCGAGGCAATCCGTACGATGGTCGTTCGCGGTGCGCCGGCGATTGGTATCACGGCGGCATACGGGATCGTGCTGTCAGCGATGCAGCATGGCAAGAACTGGAAAGAGGAGCTTGCGGCAGATATCGAAACACTCGCAGCGTCCCGTCCGACTGCGGTCAATCTTTTCTGGGCACTGCGCCGTATGCAGGCTGTTGCTGAGACTATCACAGAGGAAGAGCCTGTCAGGAGACTGCTCGAGGAAGCGCGCGCCATTCATACAGAGGATCTCCTCGCCAACCGCATGATGGGCGATCTGGGTGCGCAACTCATCGAAGAACCGACATCCGTCATCACCCACTGCAATGCGGGAGCTCTGGCGACCGGAGGATACGGTACTGCACTCGGCGTCATCCGCTCTGCATACAGGGACGGCAAGATCAGACATGTCTATGCCGACGAGACCCGACCCTGGCTCCAGGGAACGCGGCTGACCGCCTGGGAATTGCACAAGCAGGGGATACCCGTTTCTGTGATCGCCGATGTTGCTGCTGCTGCACGCATGGCAGCAGGTGGGGTCGGCTGGGTCATCGTCGGCTCGGACCGTATTGCAGCAAATGGCGATGTCGCCAACAAGATCGGAACCTTGCAGCTCGTGATCGCTGCCAGGCATTTCGGTGTCAAAGTCATGGTGGCAGCCCCGATATCCACGATTGATTTCAGCGTCCCTTCGGGGGAAACGATTCCGCTCGAGCAACGTGATGCAGAAGAGGTCATGCACTGCGCGGGAAAACGCATCGGTGCTCCGGGCGTGGGCGCATGGAACCCTGTGTTTGACGTCACTCCGGCCGCACTGATCGATGTCATCGTGACGGAAAGGGGTGTCGTACATCACCCGGACGAGGAGAAGATGCGGCTGCTCCTCTCCTGAGTCTCAGTCCAGCAGATCACGCATTTGCTGCACTTCTACGGGCTGTTGTAACACTGCATGGACGGGAAAGAGTTCACGGAGCTTGTTGACGTATTGCATCTCGTTCCTGGCAGCGAACAGGATGACATTGGCCTCAGGTGCATATTTTGGCAGTGATGCAAGCAACACATCGAGGTTGCTGAGATTCACCCCTGCATAGTTGTTGCCGTATCCGTAGAAGAACTCGGCAACAATGTAGTCGGGCGCACTCTTGCGCAGCTGAGTGATCGCCTTGCGCATGCTGTCTGCGCGCAGGTGTTCGAACCCCAGCTCCGTATAGAGCTGTCCAAAGTTCGGATGTGTCGGCGATTCGATGACAGAGAGCAGTGTTCTCTCACGCATGGCCTGTCAGGGGCATTCTTCCGTCCGGAAATAGTAATCGTACTGGTGGAGTCGCTTCGTGAGGCTCCAGGCCTTGCTGTGCGAGAGGGTTTCTCCTTCAGGGAAAATGATCCTCACGTAGAGGTCATCGCAATGCGTGCGTGATATCTCCGCAAGCAGTGCTTCAGCCTCGTCGACGGACAGCAGCCTGAAATTGCTCTCTTCCGGACGCTTCGTCAGGAAAGCATCGGACCCGTTGCGGCTCGTATAACGCAATTCGACAATATACTTGTTGTTGCTGGTGCGTGCCGGCTTGAACAGCTTGTCATACTTGAGCTTGAGATCGTCGTATTCACCTTCGAGTTCCGTGTAGTTCTGCTGCGAGGTCGTGAAACGCTGTCGGACCTGTTCGATCTCCTGCTGTTGCCTTGCATAGTCATCTTCCAGGGTGGAAAGCCTTGTCGTGGCCGAGGAGAGCTCCGAGACCTTGCCGGAGAGACTCTCCTGGAGCGCCCTGACGGAGGCGGAGAGTGTCTCTATCTGGCTGTTCAGGCGTTGTGTCTCTCGCTCGAGTTGTGAGCGCTCGTCACTGATCGTATCGATAGTTTGCTGCTGTTCCTGGAGCACGGCATCCTTCTCCGTCGCAAGTGCGCGGGCTTCTGCGAGCAGGTCATTCGAGGTGGATAACCTGGCGCGCAACTGCTCTTCGAGTAGCTGGGCTTTCTGCAGCTGTTCCTCGAGACCTGCGACCCGGATGGCCCGCTTCTGCAGTTCATCCTCGAGCTGGCGCTTCTCGCTTTCTATCTGCTCTTTTTCCTGTTGTGTGGCAACAAGTTGCTTGCGGAATTGATCTGCTGCGATTGTTTCCTGTTCCAGCTGTGCCCGGGAGGTTTTCAGCTCACCGGTGGTTTTGTCGAGTTCGTCGCGGGTACTTTCCAGTTTTGTCTGAAGACTCTCCCTCGTGCGAACAAGAGCACTGTTCTCGCTCTCGAGCCTCGTGATCTGCTGCTGCCTGGAATCCGATAGCACCGTGAGTTCGCTGACCTGTTGTTGCAGGGTGGAGAGGATGGTTTCGGTCTCGGTAAGTTTCTTTTCGAGCGCTTCCTTGGCCTTGCCAATCTCGAGTGCCTGAGCCGTCGCCTGGCGTTCTGCCTCGAGAGTAAGTTGAAGTTTGTTGACAAGCTCCGTGTTCTTCAGCAGCAGGATGACCATCGCAAGGAGGAAAATCATGACGATCACTGTCATGATGTCCGTGAAGGAAGGCCAGAAACTTTCGTTGTGGTCGTCGCCTTCCCGGTTGAGTCTCAGGTCGACAAAACCGTTGTCAGGCATCTTTACGTGACTCGAGTCTGAAACCGTCGCGCAGGATCGCCTTGACCTCCTGGAGATCGTCCGGCATCGCTTCTGTCTGTTTCTTGAAGTTGACAGCCGCCTGTGCCATTGCCTGCTCCATGGTCATGAACTGCTTGTGTGAGGCTTCCATTTTCTTGATCAGCTGCTGCAGCATGCGTAACAGCCCAGTAAACTCGTAGATGATGTTGTCGTTGGTAACCTGGAATTTCGGAGAGAGGTAGGCAGTGGTGGTCTGCTCGATACCGCTCATGAGATTGGTCTGAACATTCGTCAGCTTCAGGTAGAAATAACCGAAATAGAGATAGCATGCTATCGCTGTCATGGTCGTTGACAGAGCTGTCGACATGCCGTGGATCACGAGGCCCATGCCTTCCGATTCTATAGAACTCTCGAGCAGATCCGACGCACCGAGCAGGGCGATCGAGAGAGAAATTATGGTTCCGAAAACGCCAAGCAGGATCAGTATATTGTTGATGTAGCGCGGCAGGTTGACACGCGTGCTCTCCCGCGCAAGCAGCGCAGAGGCCAGGGCGCCATGATTGATGGGGGTTCTGCTTTCGTAGAGACGCTGCATGGTCATGTAGCGGCGACTGATCATGCTGCTCGCAGGGACTTCCAGCAAGGGGTTCTCCGGGTCTTCCTGCATGTTGCGAATGAAGCGATTGAGTGAGCGCTCCTCGCGAGTGTATCCCAGTAGCGAGACCATGATCCTGAAGACGCCCATGAGGAAGAGAACCACAATGGCCCCGTTGATGATGATGCCGATCGCCGAGATCTGGTGGTTGAGATAGATTTCCTCAATGTTGCCGAATTGCCATAAAATCAAAGCGATAGCGATGGCGCCGGTAAGCAGCATCTGGGTGATGACGGACCGGCTGTAG
>Ga0316576_10002500_pt1 | contig 10476 bp, 8 predicted proteins | sample S0NA_FD_203075 | JGI IMG/M metagenome (GOLD analysis project Ga0316576, IMG submission 203075) | Rhizosphere microbial communities from salt marsh grasses in Alabama, United States - S0-2_050615r3r5 | ecosystem: Host-associated > Plants > Roots > Rhizosphere | place: USA: Alabama | collected... | reverse complement strand
GTCGAGGTTGCGGTCGAGGTCGGCTCGGATGCCGGCTCGTCGGTGGAGAGACGATCGTACCGGCTCGTCGGGCGGTCATGGTTCCAGACCGAGCCGGCGGGCGAGTCGCCGACTCAGTAGTCACGCTCAGCGCTGCGGAGATGGCTCGGGCCGAGGCCGCGCCCGGCGGCAGTAACACTCCCGCGCCGCGCAGAGCTCACCCTCGCTGACGGCGCGGGCCCGCGCCGCACCAGGCGCTGCGACTGCCTACTCGCCGTCCCAGCCGAAGCGGTCGAGATCGACGCGGTCGTCGAGGCCGAACTCCACGCCCTCGTCCATCAGGCGCGCCTGTTGCTCCGAGGCCGAGTGCTCCTGGCAGCTGGTGCTGACGCGGCCCTTCGAGTTGATGACGCGCCACCACGGCACTTCGTCCACGCGGTCCGGCGGCAGCCCGTGGAGCGCCCAGCCGACGGAGCGCGCCGAGCGAGCCGTCCCGGTCAGGACGCGCGACACGTCACCATAGGTCGTCACGCGGCCCGGCGGCACGCGGCAGACGACCTCGTAGACGCGATCGAAGAAGCTGCTCACGGTCACCTCCCGTTCGCCGGGTGCCGCCGCTAGCCGCGGCCCCGCAGATGCTCGTAGCGCCGAAGTACCGACCACGGCGGCTCGAGCGGCTCGAGCACCCGGCTGATCTCGGCCCACGGCGCAGTGCGGCGACCTTGCACCCGCCGACGCTGCGTCAGGACTTGTGGCAGACCGCGCAGGGCGTCGACGCGCCCGAGCATTGCCGCCGTCTGGCCCTGGACCAGCAGTCGGTACGGGGCGCTCGCCAGATCGTACAGCACCACGACGGGCAGCATGGCCAGCAGCTCGCGCGTGGGGTAGTCCTTCACGACTGTCCAGACCTTGTTCCGCGCCAGCAGCCGGTTCTTGAAGGGCGAGCCCTCGCCGGACGTCGCGCTCCCGTGATGCAGCACGCGGGCGTCGGGCTCGTAGACGCTTCTCCAGCCCCTTAGCTGGAGTCGCCAAGCCAGGTCGACGTCCTCGAGGTACATGAAGAACCGCTCGTCAAACACCGGCGGCTCTGCCTGCGGCGCTGTGGGGCCGGACACTGAATCGGGCCTCACGGCCGGATCGGGGCCGGCCGGCTCACTTGCGCCCGGGGCGATGTCGGGCCCCAGCCCCACATCGCCGGCCGGAACCTCCGCCACGTCGAGGAGCGCGGCGCGCCTGTATAGCGCGGCACCGGCCGATGCGCCGAACACCGGCGCCGCGTCACAGGCACTATCAGCCGACGCTCCACCCAGCCGGTCCCACGCGATGCCTGCCGGGTCTACGGCAATGCCGGCTGAGTTGACGACACCGGGATCGTCCGCGAACAGCATGAGGCTGGCCACGCTGCCGACCCGCTCTCCGCTTCTCGTCGCCGCGTCGACCAGCGCAGCCAGCCAGCCCGGCTCCGGCATCGTGTCGTTGTTGAGCAATGCCACCCACTCGGAGTCGGACGCGCCGATCGCGACGTTGTTGGCACGGGCGAACCCGATGTTGGCCCGGGCGTCGATCACGCGCACGCTCGGCCACTCCCGCGCCAGCCACTCCCGCGAGCCGTCCGTTGACCCGTTGTCGACGATCACCACCTCGTGGTCGGGATAGGTCTGACGCGAGAGCGCGGGCAAGCACTCCGCCAGGTGGTGGCGCCCGTTCCAGTTGACGATCGCCACCGCGACGCGACCTCTGGAGGCGACCTCGCTGCCCACGTCCATGTCCGCGTCAGGCCCCACCCGAGCGCCGCCACTCCAGGTAGCGGCGCGCCTCGTCGACGAGATTGGCCGGGCCGCCGTCGCGCAACGCCCCTAGGGCCTTGGCGCCCAGGTGCCCGACCGAGCCGATGCCGGCGCCGGCGCGCGGGGCGCCGAAGTGCCGCTCGAGCTCGAAGCAGTCGATGGCGCGCCGCATTGCCTCGGCGGCGGCGTGTGTCGCCGGCACGGGCGCGTAGGGCTCAGCAAGAAGCGGGATCACCTCGTTGTCGGGCCGGCCCCGCGATGCCTGCACGACCTCCCGGGCGCCAGCCAAGGCGCCGAAGTCGAGGCCGAGGTGCGACAGCGCGACCCAGCCCGACCAGTCGCTGGCCGGCAGCGGTGGCCATCGGTCCTGGGCCGGCACCGCCTCGTCGATGACGCTTGCGTCGGCCCCGGCCCGGTGCGCGGCCAAGGCGAGGGCCGCCGGCAGCGTGCTCCGCAGCACATCGTCGTCGTAGCACTTGAAGACCGTCGCGATCGCGTTGCGCTCATGCAGCCGGGTGCGCCGCTCGGACGGCAGGTCGTCGCCGGTCGCGCCGCCGACGTGGCGAATGACGGCTGAAGGCACGTGCCACGCCGCCTGGCCCGCCAGCCACAGTCGCCAGCCGAGGTCGACGTCCTCGTAGTAGGCGAAGTACGATGGGTCGAAGCCCCCCATGCCGAGGTACACGTCGCGGCGGATCAACATCGCCGCGCCCGAGCAGAACAGCGTCGGGCCGAGGTCGCCCGCGAGCGTGTCAACGCCGTCGGTGCCGTCATCCGTTCCGCCGCCCGTGCTGCTGTCAGCACCTTCGTCGGTGCCGGGGTCCTCCGCTCCATCAAGGTCCGCGCCCGGCCCGGGCTCAGCGCCGCCGTAGGTGCCACCTGCCACCGGGCGGCCGTGCCTTAACGGGTGCCCGTGCCCGGTGAGCGCTGCGCCGCCGCCGTCGAAGTCGTGCCGCTTGCCGTCCCAGCTGACCAGGCGCGCGCCGACGCAGACCCGGTCGTCGCCCAACGTGGCCGACCACAGCCGCGACAGTGCCGGCGGCGTCACTGCCGTGTCGTCGTTCAGGAGCAGCACCCAATCCGCGGCCACGGCGGCGATTGCGGTGTTGTAGCCCTGGGCGAAGCCCTGGTTGACGTCGAGCCGCATCACCTCGGCGTCCGGCGTGGCGGCGCTGACGGCAGCCTCGATTGCGACCTGGTCCGGCGAGCCGTTGTCGACCACGACGACGCTCAGGTCCACCGGCGGCTGGTCGGCGGCGGCGATCGAGCGCAGGCACGGCCCGAGCCGTCGCTCGCCGCCGTAGGTCAGCACCAGCACCGCGATCGTCGGCCGTCCGGCGAGACGCGTCATCCCACCGCCTCGCACGTGGTCCGCCTACTCGGCCGACGCATCATCCCGCCACCTCCACCGACGTCGACGAGCTGGGCCAACGCCTCATCGCGGTCGCCTCCGCCATCTGACGTAGCGGGCAGCCTCCTCGAGCAAGAGGAGCGGCCCGCCTTCGCGGAGCACCTCCCACGCGCGTGCGGGAAGGGCCGCCACCGGCGTCGGCGCCATCGCGCCGGGCTCCGCGCCCGGCGCCGGGCGATCGGGCGCCCGGAGGGGTGCCTCGAGGTAGGCGACGAGCGGCCCCACCGCGCGCGACCAGGTCATCTCGCCGCGCATTGCCGCGAAGCTCGGCTCGAGCCCCTTCCTGCCGCCAGGCGAGTCCAACAAGTCGGCGATGGCCGCCGCCACGGCGTCGTCGTCGCCCGGCGGCACGACCCGACCGAGGCCCCGCTCGGACACACGTCGCGACAAGACGTCGCCCTCGGTCAGCACCATCGGGAGGCCGGTCCAGATGTAGTCGAGCAGCCGCGTGCGGAACGCGAACCGGGTCTCGACGTGCGGCAGGTGCAGGCTGGCCCCGACGTCGGCCTCCAGCAAATAGTCCGCGCGCTCGTGGTAGGGCACCCAGTCGTCGAGCACGAAGACGCTCGTCCCGAGCAGCCCGAGCTCGCCCGAGAGGCGTCGCGTGTCCTCGACCGCCCGCGGCGGCGGCACGCCGGGGTTCGGTGAGCGCGAGCCCATGAACACCAGACGCACGTCCTCGCGTTGGCGCCTGACGCGATCCACGGCGCGCACCAGCGTGCCCGGATCCAGCCAGTCCCACATCCCGCCGGCCCACAACACGATCGGATCGGTGTCGCCGATGCCCGGCACGACGCCGCGCAGCGCGGGGCGCCGCTTGGCCGGCGGCTCGGCCGGCAAGCCGAACGGCACCAGGTCTATAAGCCGGCGAAGCTCGGGATCGGCGGCGTAGGTCGCGGGGTTGACGCGCCCCACCGACGTCAGGCAGCCGAGCCAGAAGTCGCGCTGGCCCTCGCTTGCGCACACGAAGAAGTCGCCCCTACCCAGCTGCCAATTGAGCGCCGCGACGTCGCCCGCGTGCCGCCGCCGCCGGCCCGCGGCGCCGCTCCCGCCCAGATCTCCGGCCGGGAGGTTCTCCAAGACGAACGGCGCGTAGAGGTCGACGACCAACGGCGTGTCCAGCGCGGCGAGGAATGGCTGCTGCGCCAGGACCAGGCCGCTGACGACGACCGCGTCCGCGTCGACCGCCGCCTCGCGCAGGCGCTCGCCGCGCGCATCGTAGGTGATGGTGCGGAGGCTGTCGGTCGCGAGCGCCGGCGCGATGCCGGCGGTCCCCGCAACGTCACCGGACGTGGGAGGAGCCGCCACCGTGACGTCGAGCCCGGCGCGTGCCAGCGCTTGCGCCATCTCCATTACCCGGATGCCCGGGCCGGCCACCTTCGCCCCCAGCGGGTCGCCGGATACGACCAACACGCGCGTCACGGTTGGCTCCTCGGGCTGGACGTCGCACCGCCCACGTGCACCCGCTCGTACACCTGAACCCCGTCGCTGTCGTACATCAGGCGCCAATACGGGCTGTCGGCAATCGCGGTGCGGTCGAGATCGGACACCACGGCGCCGAGGTACGCGTGCGTGACACCGAGCTCGTCCAGCGCGGCCCGCGTCTCCGGGGCGTTCAGATCGGCGTGCCACAGGTCGGCCAGCCTGTTGACGCTGGCTGCATATCCGGGCTCCGCAGTAGTCTCGACGCCGTAGGTGACCGGCGGCACCGTCGTCTCCCGCCCGGCGAGAAGCGGGATCCACCACCCGGCGTCGTCGCCGGCGCAGATCGTCCCGCCGAACGCCTTCAGGCAGCTCGCGAGGATCAAGGCGTCCGTCGGTGTCTCGTCGCGCAGCCACTCCATGGCCCGCTCGTCGGCCGGCGTGACCAACACGTGCTCGTCGGTGATCGGGTCGCGGTCCTTCCAGGCGAGCGTCGCGGCCACGACCAGTGCGGCGCCGGCGACTGCCCGTACGACCGCGCGGCGGCTCGCGCGCGGAAACGACATCAGGTCGCCCAACGCACCACCCACGACGAGGCTGGCCGGGAGGTACAGCCCAATGGCCACCGTGAAGTCCTTCAGCGGCGACGTCACCGGCACTCCCAGCGCGCCGACGTAGGCGCTTGCCAGTAGCAGGGCCGCCCACACCAGTCCGAGCCAGACGGTTCGCTCGCGGCGAGCGACCCCCCACGCGGCGGCCAGCGCCGCGACCACGATCATGGCGGTGCCCAGCAGGACGGAGTACGAGCCCCAGACGGACGCCGCCGACACCACTCCATAGACGTCGGCGTCCTGCAATCCCCCCGAGACCATCTCGGCCGCGGCGCGCCCGATGATGCTGTCGCTCAGGCGCAGCAGCCACGGCAGAGTCAGGACCGTCGCGCCAGCGGCAACGGCCGCCAGCCGCAGGAGCGCCCGGCCGCGGGCGATCGCCCCACGCCGGACGACGTCTTCCCGCGGCACCGGTTCGCCTCGCGGGCCGGCGCCGTTGCGGTCCGCGAGGCTCGGCATCACCAGCAGCCACGCCACCGCGAACAGCGCGAACATAAGGGCGACCAGGTAGTGCGTCAGAACGAGGCTTGCGACGCCGATGGTTGCCAGCGCCCCGGCCCGAGCGCGTGCCGGGCGCTGCAGCGGGGTCGGCAGCCAGGCTAGCTCGTCCGCCGCCCACACGCTGAGAAGCGCGACCGCGGGAAGCAGCACCTGCCCCGCCAGCTGCGTGTAGCGCCCCCAGTTGACGTAGTAGGCCGGCATCGGCGACAGTCCGCCGACCGCGATGGCCGCGCCGACCCCGGCCCAGGGGCGCCGTGTCATGCCGGCGACTAGCGCGTAAGCGGTGAGCACCTGGATTGCAGACAGCACCTGGCCGGCCACGAGCAGCGCTTGGTGCTCCGGCAGGCTGGTGAGCCAGACCAGACTAGCCACGGTGGAGTGAAGCCCGAAGTGGTACGTGAACGAGGCAAGGGGAACGAGCGGCTCCCAGCTGTCCACGAGCCCGCCCGACGTGACCAGCAGCCGGACGATCATCGTGTGGTGCAGGCTGTCGCCCCACAGGGGCACGCTCACGTCGTGCACCGCGTACCAGCGTGAGACGAGCACCGCCGCGAAGACGCAGCTTGCCGTCAACCAGGCGATCGCGTCCGACTGGCCACCCTCTTCGGGCTCGCCGAGCTCGTCGTCCGGCGCGGCTCGGACCGCCGCGCCGAATCCAGGCACCCGAGCCCCTGCCACGCGCCACCACCGCGCCGAACGGTGCCGGTAGAGCGCGACTGCCGCGCTGATCGCGAGAAAAACGCTCAGCAGCAGCGGGCCGAGCCGAACACCCGCAACATGAGCCCAGAGAAACAGCAGCGGGTAGGCCGCGAACCCCAGGCCCAGGATCAGACCGGCAGCCGTCACTGGGTCGCGGGGCGCCCGGGGCAGTAGCGACAGCAGCGCCGCCCCCGGCAGCGCGAGCAGCAGCAGGTACACGGCCCACGCGGCGAGCCCGGCCATGGCCGTCGGCGCGGCGGCCTCGACCCCGGCGGTCACGGCCGTGACTCGCTGACAGCGCCCTGCCAACGAGACGCGTCGAAGCTCAAGCTGTCTCCTTGCGCTCGCTGATCGGCACTACCGGCGCGACGCCTTCACGGGCCGCCGTGCCGCCCGGCGACTTCGAGCGCTGCCTGCCGGTGCTCCCAGTCGGCCGCGATCCAAACAGTGCCGTGAGACTCGGTCACCGAGCCAGCGCGGACGCGGAAGGGGAACCGCCGGTGGTGGTGGTCGTACGGGTGGGTGCACGAGTGATCGTAGCAGCTGGCCGATATCTCGTACGTTCCAGTAAGGAGGGGCAGCGCCGGAACGCGGTAGAGGATCTCACCCGGACCCGACACGCTCTCGATGCGCAGGCCGGCGTCACGCGTGTTGGGCCCGTTGATGTGCAGGCCGTCGTTGCGATGGATGGCCAGGCCGAACACCGGCTCGCCCACTACCTCGTGCGCCACGTAGCGGACGCGTATCGTGACCTCCGAGCCCGACGCCACGACGTGCGCGGTGTTCCCGCCGGCGTCGAGCACGTCGACGCCGACGATCTCGACCTCACCGGAGCCCCACCGGTCCTCCTCCGTCGGGGCCGCGACCGGCTCCTGCTCGTGCTCGGCCGCGAAGCGGGCCTCCTCGCGCGCGACCACGCTGGCGTGGTACTTCTCGAGCACCGCGTCGGCCGGCCCGCCGGCCTGGACGCGGCCCTCCTCGATCCACAGCGCGTCGCGGCACAGCTCGCGCACCTGGTCGGCCACGTGCGACACGAACACAATGCTCACGCCGGCCTTCCGCAGCTCGGCGATCCGGTCGTGGCACTTGTTCTGGAAGGCCTGGTCACCCACGGCCAACACCTCGTCGACTAGCAGCGTGTCGGCGTCCATGTGGATGGCCGTTGCGAACCCGAGCCGCATGTACATGCCCGACGAGTAGTGCTTGACCGGCATGTCGATGAAGCGCTCCAGCTCCGAGAACGCCACGATGCGGTCCAAGCGATCGCGCATCTCTGGCCGGCCGAAGCCCATCATCGAGCCGTTCAGCATGATGTTCTCGCGCCCGCTGAGCTCGGGGTGGAAGCCAGCCCCGAGCTCGAGCAGTGCCGAAACGCGGCCGCGGACGGAGACCCGGCCGGACGTCGGCTCGAGGATGCGCGCGATGAGCTTCAGCACCGTGCTCTTGCCGGTGCCGTTCGGACCGACGAGGCCCAGAGTGCCGCCCTGCTCCAGCTCGAACGACACGCCGTCCAAGGCCTTGAGCGTCTCGCGCTGGCGCCCCGAGCGGCTCATCGCCCCGACGAACGCCTCCTTGAACGACCGAGGTCGGCCGCGATCGAGCGTGAAGTGCTTGGTCACGTCGTCGAACCGTATGACGCTGCTCAAGGGGTCTCCATGCGGGCCTGGGGCGGTCCTGTGTAAGCGGCCGTCACCGCTCGGCGAGGACCAATCGATAAGTGTAAATAAACGCCATGGGCAGGGCAAAGAGCCCCACCAGGAGCGAGCCGGCGACCGGCACCGGCAATCCGGTCGATTGTAGTCGCGCCCGCGCTGCCTCCATCCGCGATCGCCGGTAGCCTGCGCGGAACGCCATGTCGCTTCCTCCCGCCGTCACGGTGCCGTCGGCCTCGCGGACCGTCAGCTCGCCCGGCGGATACGGGTCGCCCGTGCCCGTCCACACCGTCACCGGCCGGCCGCCCGGCTCGTCGCGGTACAGCTCCATCTCGAGCACCGAGCCGGCAGGCACGTCGCGCGGCCAAGGCAGGTGGAACCGACGCCACTCGTTGTCCTCGATGCGGCCACCCGGCAGCACCCATTCGGCGAGCGTCACGGCAGTGCCGTCCGGCGCGCCGAGAAGGCGCAGCGTCACGTTTAGCTGGCCGTCCGGCGTGGTCATGTAAGTGCCCAGGAGCAGCTCTATGAACGCCAGGTCGTCCGCGGCCGCGACGATTGTCTGCGACAGCCGCCGACCCTCAGCCAGCGGCGGCGCCGGCGCGTCGGCGAACTCCTGGCGCACAACGAGCTCCGGCGCCCGCCCGAGGGCCAGCGCCGCCAACGCGAGCGACAGGAGCAGCAGTGCGAGTAGCGCGAGAAGGTGGCGCGACACGTCGCGGCGCCGTCCTAGACGTCCTCGCCGAAGCGGTGGCTGTAGCGCTGGAACGCCCAATATCCGATCGCGAGCACCAGGACCGCGGTCAGGCCCGTCCTGAACAGGAAGTCGTAGGCCGGCGGCCCCGGGGGTCCGGTGGCCGAGCCGTACAACGTGGTGCGGTACGTCGAGACCAGGCTCGCCATCGGGTTGGCGTAGTACATGAACTTCTCCGCCGACACCCCGATCACCGGCAGGTATGTCTCGCGGAAGCGCTCGATGTCGTAGATGATCGGGGTGAGGAAGAACCACGCCAGCAGCACTACGTCCATGATCATGCCGGTGTCGCGGTAGTAGACGTTGGCCGTGGCCAGGATGAGCACGATGCCGAGCGTGAACGCGAACTGGATCGCGATGACCACGGGCAGCCACAGCGCATACAGCGTCACGGGTATCCCCGAGAGGAGGATGATGCCGAGCAGGACCGGGACCGCGAGCAGGAAGTTGATCATCTCGCTGGTCACGATGCTGATCGGCAGGACCTCGCGCGGGAAGTAGACCTTGTTGATCAGCGCCGAGTTGTTGACGATGCTGTAGATGCCCCCCGAGACGGCCGCGCTGAACCAGTTCCAAGGCAGGATCGCCACGAGGACGAAGACGTGGTAGTTGGGCGGCGTGCCGGGTCCGGCCATGAAGTAGCTGAACACGAGCCAGAACACCACCATCATCAGCAGCGGGCTGACCAGCGACCACAGGAAGCCCAGCGCCGAGTTCTTGTAGCGCACCTTCAGGTCGCGGATGACCAGATTGGTCACCAGGTGCCGGTAGTCCCACAGCTCTTGGAGCCTCTCGCTCCCGCCGCGGCGTCCAGTGGTCACGAACGCGTCGGCGTCGTCAGCCGTCAACGCCAGCTTCCCTCGCGCTCGGCGCGCGACGAACGGCCGTCCGGCGCCGGCCGGGGCTGCTGCTCCGCCGTGCTGGTCGCCCGGTCACCGGCGCGGCGTCGGGCCACGAGGTCGTAGACGTCGATCAGGACGTCTCCGGCGCGGTCCCAGTCGAACTCGGCCACCGCCCGCTCCCGCAGCCGCGCGCCTGCTGTCGCGGCGGCGGGCAGGTCGTCCAGGAGTTGCAGAAGCCGGTCGGCCAGCGACGTCGCGTCTCCCGTGACCGCATAGACTCCGTCGTCGCCGAGGTACTCGCGGCTGACAGGCGTGTCGAAGGTCACCGTCGGCAGGCCCATGGACATGTAGTTGAGGAGCTTGCCGCTGCCCTCGGTCGCGCTCAGCTTGGGCGCAACCGCGACGTCGCCGAGGGCAAGGCGGCGCGGGGCGTCAGCGTAAGGCACGCGGCCCGTGAACACGACGTTGCCTGTCAGACCCAGATCCTGGGCCTGGGCGGCGTACACGTCGGGCCCGGGGAAGCCCATCACGAGGAAGTAGGTGTCGGTCCGGGCGTCGACCACGCGGCGCGCCGCCTGAAGCAGCAGGTCGGTGCCCTGATGGCGCGCCAGCAGCCCAAGGTACACGACGACCCGCGCCGACCGTGGTATGCCGAGCGCCTCGCGGTCACGGGACCGCTCAGCCTCATCCAGGAGCTCCGGGTGGAAGACGCTGGTGTTGACGCAGTCGGGCAGAGCGTGGAGGCGCGCCGGCTTCACGCCCCACCTGTCCACGAGATGCGCGGCGGCGTTTCGGGAGCTGGTCAGGATGGCATCGGG
>Ga0316576_10002499_pt1 | contig 10476 bp, 4 predicted proteins | sample S0NA_FD_203075 | JGI IMG/M metagenome (GOLD analysis project Ga0316576, IMG submission 203075) | Rhizosphere microbial communities from salt marsh grasses in Alabama, United States - S0-2_050615r3r5 | ecosystem: Host-associated > Plants > Roots > Rhizosphere | place: USA: Alabama | collected... | reverse complement strand
TTCATTTTTTATGTTCTGCGAAGCTGAAAGCTCTTTGTCGAGGAGCGATCTTACGGATGTTATTTCCTCTTGAATACGTATATTCTGATCCTCACCACCTTGTATCTCAGCCAATAAATCTTTGTTTTTTTCTTCAAGATTTTCGCGGGCGGATTCGAGCTCAACGAATTCGTATGTAAGCCTTTCGACATCTTTGAAAAGATGAGCCTTGTCATTTTCCATCCGGTCAATATTACGCTGTGTTTCAAATATATAGGATTTTTGATCCGAAATTTCCTGATTTTTTGCAGCGCGATCGAACTTGATTTTTTCAAGGGCGGCATCCAGTTTCTTCAGTTGGGTTGAATGCTCAATGTCTGTATTGTTAAGATCCTTTAATAATGTATCGGATTCATCTATTTGACGTGTGTATTCATCATAATGATGAAGTGCGAGACATATATCGAGTTCTCGGACGCGTTTTTGATATTTTTTATAACGTTCAGCTTTTCTTGCCTGGCGTTTAAGACCAGACATCTGTCTTTTTATTTCCGTGATAATGTCACTGACCCGCAGGATATTATCGTTCGTGGCCCTGACTTTGCTCAAGGCTTCTTTCTTACGTGTCTTATATCTCGTAACCCCAGCAGCCTCCTCAATGATAACCCTTCTTTCTTCCGGCCCGGCATCGGTCATTGCGCCAATGCTTCCTTGCTGAATGACGGAATAGGATTTTGAGCCCAAACCGCTACCTAAAAAAACATTTTGCACATCCTTTAGCCGACAGGGCTGCTTGTTAATGAAATAGCCGCTTTCTCCTGAACGGTAAAGACGGCGGGTCAGCATGATTTCGCTGAAATCTTTTAGCTCTTCGGGTGCCGTGCCGTTGTCGTTGGCAAGGGTAAGTGAAACCTCAGCCATGTTCAATGCCGGTTTCCCGTTCGAGCCCGAAAAAATGACATCTTCCATGGATTTACCGCGGAGCTGTTTGACACTTTGCTCGCCCATAACCCATTTTATTGCATCAACAATATTGCTTTTGCCACAGCCATTGGGACCTACAACCGCAGAAATACCCGGAGGAAATTGAATACTGGCTTTGTCAACAAAGGATTTAAATCCGTTTATTTCCAGCTTTTTTAGTTTCATACAATTAGCTCTCCTGTTATTTCTTGCTGCTCATTTCCTAAACTTGTATTACACATAATCCTGAAATAAATATCAGGGATCCTTTTGTTTGTAAAGGGAAAAACACAATGGAGGGTATAATTTTAATTAACTGAATACAATATGTGGTGGAATTGAGGCTTCTTTATGTTTTTTTTTGATTTATCGGTTATTTTTATCTCATTAAAAAGTATTCCTAAGTGAGCGCGAAAAAATAGAAAATCTATAACAACCTATATTTATTAAGAATTTAATGTTTAATCAGCGACTTGGTGCTGTTATGGTTTTGCAAAAAACAATAGTTATGAATCGACACTAACTAAGATAATTTCCAGATTTCTAATGGAATTAATAAGCACAAACTGTTATGTTTGCAAGAAAAATTTAAATTCGCTCATTAAATTCTGAATCCGAATCGCAAATGCGCAATATTACCGAGGCGTGTTATCTTATCTGATTTAATTAAAAAATACTGGTTTCTAATAGGGATTCTTCTTGTTTTTGTTATTACGGTGGCAGATGCCAGTGGAACGGTTTCGAGTATTGGGAGATGGTTTAAAATGCATCGGGGGCCGGATGCCGTGATTGTCCTGATATTCTTTTTTTCCGGTTTGATATTGAATGTTCGGCAGATAAGAACGGGAGTGATGGACATAAAGGTCATCATAGCCGCCCTGATCATTATATTTTTGGTTGCACCGGCTGTTGGTCTGCTGTTCGGCGCAATTCCAATAGATACAGGAATTGTCATAGGAATTTTTCTTGTTGCCGTTATGCCCACAACATTGAGCAGCGGCGTTGTAATGACTGGCGCTGCCGGCGGCAATATGGCACAGGCGTTGGCCATCACCATAATAGCAAACGGACTTGCCGTTTTCACCATACCCTTGATGCTTGCTTTGCTGTTAAATTTGGTGGATGGATCAACAATTATTGTAATTGACAGGCTTGCCATCATGATCAAGCTCGGATTTTATGTTCTTTTACCGCTCTGTTTGGGATTGGCTATAAAAATTTTTGCTGAATCCTTTACGAACCGATTTGTCCATAGGTTGCAAATACTGAATCAGTTTTTGGTGTTGGCCATTGTCTGGATGGCCATGTCCCAGGCAAGGGATGCTATCGTTGGCGGTGGCGCATCAGTGGGGATCATCTTAGTGTTGGTTTTTAGCTTCCACGCTATTCTGCTGGTATCAGCCGCCATTTTTATCGGATGTTTAAAGCTTGGCAAAGGCAGGCGGGAAAGCGTTATTTTCATGGGTGGGCAAAAAACCCTGCCCCTTTCAATCATCTTGCAGGTTTCTCTTTTTCCGCAATACGGACTCGCTCTTGTAGTGTGTGTACTGCATCATGTTGTACATTTATTGATGGACGGGTATCTAGTGGGTAGGATAAAAGATTGATTCCTCCTGTCTTAATTAAAGCTGAACAATGTGGCCCTATTCGAGTGTGATACTCATAACATATCAAAATTATTTAGGGATTTTATGACTCAGCGATGCAGTTATCGCCAGTTCGTGAATAGTCTCGGGACTTAAACCTTACATTTCTTCCCATCCAACACATTTCGAATTTTGTTTGCAAAATCCCATTTGTCGATTGGCTTTTCAATATATTCAGAAAAACCAATTTCCTTTGCTTTTTCTTCATCTATTTTTTCACTGAAGCCTGTACATAAAATGGTCGGTTTATCAGGGCGAATCTTCAGAATTTCTTCCACAAGGTGGTCTCCAGTCATTTGAGGCATGGTCATATCCGTGATTATCAGATCAAATCGATCAGGGCTATCACGGAATAATTCAAGGGCTTCCACAGGATTTGTTTTAGTCTCAACCTGATAACCCAATCGTTCCAGTCTATACCGACAAACATAAATTAAAGACTTATCATCATCAACAAAAAGTATTCTTTCATTTCCTTTAGGAAGTTCTTCAATAGTTCCAGTTTCTATCACTGCTTCTTCTTCAACGACAGGAAGATAAATATAAAAAGTGGTCCCTTTCCCAACTTTGCTCTCAACTGAAATTATACCCCCATAGTTTTTGACAATTCCGTGTACTACGGATAAACCCATGCCTGTACCTTTTCCAACTTCTTTTGTCGTAAAATAGGGATCAAATATTCTATCCTTGAGTTCAGTGTGTATTCCCTGACCAGTATCGCTTACTGTTAATTTAACAAAAGAACCGGTGAGCAGATCAGGATGAGGCGCATCTGATTGTTTTTCAAAAAGGACATTCTCTATTTCGATCCCTAAAATTCCCCCGTTCTCTTTCATGGCATGAGAAGCATTGGTGCATAAGTTTATTATAATTTGATGGATTTGGGTTGGATCGGCGAAAATTGTATCATATGATGCCGTCATTTTCTGACAAATATCAATGTTTACTGGAATAGTTGCTCTTAAAAGTTTGATGGAGTCTTTGACGACCGGGATAAGTTTTATAGCTTTTTGTTCCAATTTTGTTTTCCGAGCAAAGCTGAGGAGTTGTATTACAACATCTTTTGCTCGTAAAGCGGCTGTTTGAATTTCATCAAGATTAAACCGAGCTCTTTCCCGTTCAGGGATATCTTCCAATGCAAGTTCGGTATTCCCAATAATGATCCCAAGAATATTATTAAAATCATGGGCGATGCCTCCAGTCAATGTGCCAATTGATTCCATTTTCTGTGCTTGTTGGAGTTGGGCTTCAAGTTTCTTTTGTTCAGTGATATCTCTTATATTGATAACACTGCCAATGGGTTTACCATTTTGATCCTTATAAATGGCTCCGCTGATGCTAACAGGAATAACTTCACCATTTTTATTAAATCGCTGAGTTTCGATGCCAGAAAACCTTTCTCCTGCCAACACTTTCTCAATCATCATTTTTGTTTCTCGCCATGCTCCTTCAGGCACAAAAAGGTCCATTTTCTTACCCAGGCGTTCCTCCAGGTTCCATCCAAAAACACGTGTAAAAGCAGGATTGAAATAGATTACTTTACCTTCTATGTCATATACGACTACAGGGTCTGGATTTGCTTCCAGAACTGTACGATATTTTTCCTCACTTTCCTGTAGTGCTTTCTCTGTTTGCTTGCGTTCAGTAATATCTCGGATAAAGGCTAATACGGCTGGTTTTCCATGGTATGTTATGAATCCTGCATTCGTCTCAATAACTATTTTTCTTCCATCTCTATGAAGGGCTTGCATTTCATAAATGTTTGGAACATCTTCCCCTTGCAAGCGTCCTTCATGCAACTCTTTTATTTTATTGCGATCATCCGGGAAAACATAATTTAAAAATGGGGTATTATATAACTCATCAACATTATAACCAAACAAATCAACTATGCGGTTATTGACAAATTTCACAATTCCATCCTGAACAATAATGACTCCATCATTTGCTCGTTCAATTAGATTTCGATATTTTTCCTCATTCTCTCTTAAAGTTTCCTCTGCTATTTTTCGCTCAGTGATATTGCGCGTAACGCCAATGATTCCGATGGGTTCGCCCTTCTTATCTCTCAAGAAAGACATTTTAGCCTCGGTCCAAATGGTCGAACCGTCCTTGCATTTGGCCTCAACCTCGATGGTTCGAGACTTATTCATGTCTTTCTTCTTATCCTTTTCTTTCTCTAGTTCTTCTACAAAAACCTCTCTAATATATTTAAGCGAATCAGCCGTCCAACTTTCTTCTATGGTCCTGGCCTTTACTTCTTCAGCGGTATACCCCTGCTGATCCTTGACTGATGGGCTAATATAAATAAGGTTTAAATTCATATCCCTTATCCAAATGACATCTGTAACGTTGTTAGCAAGCAGCCTATAACGTTCTTCACTCTCCCGCAGTTTTTTGAGGGCTACCGCCATATCTGCACGAGTCGCCTCGTCAGATAACAGTAGGTTTTCTATTTCTATTTCTATCGAGCGGTTAGAGGGCTTTACTTCAAACTCATCATAATCATCCCCCTTTGCAATAAATGCGGTTTGTTTGGCCCAACAGTTAGTTTTAAATAACTTCGAACAGTAGCCAGCCATTTTCCCGGCTAACATGCCGCTATTCCAAGAGACACCTAAAGACTTCTGATAACGACCCTCCCAGCTGTTCTTCACTCGGAATTGACATTTCTTTTTGTTTTCGTCGAGCAATATGAGTTCCCAGTCTCCCCAACCTGATACAGCTGCAATGTTAGCAATAGCTTGAAAGCCATCTCGAAAATCTGAATATTGTGAAATTATCTTCCAATCTTCTTCAACGCTTTTACGACCTTCACTCTGCAGAGCCAGGCCAAAACGCTCAGTTCCAACCATTGACTGTACGCCTGACATTAGGCCTGCAAGAGTCGTGTCAACCCACATCATGGCAACGGGAAGATTTTCAAAGTTGCATATTCCTTGCTTTACATTCCATTCGATATTTATATCAGAAACTTGGATTTGCTCGGATTCGGAAATGATTTCTTTTTCTAATTTTTTATAGGCTGATTTTTTTGCCATCAGTAAATCCCCTGTTGCATTTAAAAGATAAGAAATTCAATAATCGACTTATAATTAATGATTTTTATAGCTTTTGGGGTATTTAAATTTACAGAAACACTTTACCGCTAATTTTCTAAGCAGAATCTATGCCAAAATTGGATAGACCAAGAAAAATCATTTATTCAAGATAGTTAAATACGTCATCTTGGAGTATTGAGAGGAAAAAATTACAAAGTTTTGGCACCAAATTACTAATATGACAGAATTTTGACTCCTTTTTGAGAAAATCGGAAAAGAATTTACCCTTTTGAAATAGCGATATCACAGTACTTTTAAAGCCAAAAAACCTGTTTGATATTGTAGGAATCGCAACAACTATGGTTTGATGATATGATATTATAGTATCTCAGAAATTTCGGGCACTTGATAGCTTGACGAGATTGCAGATACCAAAATTCGTCCGACATTTGAATTTAGAGGTATCAATAATTTCTAATCAAACTCAAACACCTCAACACATTTAGTTTTGTTGTGTCACTTAATGAGGCTGAGTTTTATGTCTATCCATTTCCTCTAATCTACCTTAACTATCCTGACGCTGCTCTAATAATGCACTTTTTAAAAAATAATAATTATACAGCCTATAGATAAGGCACTATAATAAAATCCTCGACTTCAAAAATAATTAGCTAATGGAAAATACTATTATTTCCGATATTAAGAATTGATACCAAAGCGTTATAGTCCGAGGTTTTGGATGCGTGGTATTTAAACGGGAAAAGATTCGATAACCATTCAATAAACAACGAAAAACAACCAGAAAACCATGGCTGAGGAAGAGGCAAAAAACAGCGTTGATATTATTGAAATAAGCCAAACAGGACAAAAACTTGAAATGGTTAAGGGCGTGATCGGTTTGCTATTTATGGCCGCTAAAAACAATACCATGTATCCTGAAGATCATGCCATCTATCAAGATTCCATTAAAGCCGTTGTGTCTCGACTGGATCCCTTTTTAAAAAAATACGGTGATCTCAGGTTCTATGTTGAGAACGATAGACTCATTTTTGAAGATGAAACCGTTTATCAGGATGATCCCAAAAGAGATAAATTGGCTTTCCCCCTTTTTCGAGACGGCGTCCAATGGATTGAATTTCAAGAAGGTATCGAAGTTCAGGAAATCTCTGATTTTGTAAAAATATTCAATCAGTACAGATTGTTACAGGAAGAACCGCAAGGAGATCTTGTTACCGCCTTGTGGGAAAAAGATTTGCCGCATATGCGCTATGCCGCCGCGGATGTCCTTTGGGAAGCTGAAATCGTAAAAGATTTTTCCACTTTCAACCTAAATGGAGATAAGAAGCAAAAAGAATTTGAAGATGGTATTGAGGACTCGTCATCGCACGAAACGGTGGATGATGAGCAACAGGATAAGACTGATATTTTAGGAAGAAGGGATATTGGAGATGGCACCACCCTCTCGATTATGGACAGGACCATCTGGGAAATGACCTCAAAAGAATTGAAGCGTCTTGAAGAGATGGTTGTAAAGGAAGAAACTCAATCCGGTACTGAAGACGTATTTGACATCTTATGGCTAATCCTTAGTACTCAAGATGAACCAGAGGATTACGGGATTATTCTTGAATTCATGAAAGAAGAATTCAAAGACACTCTCGCTCAAGGTGAATTTCGAATCGCACTCGATTTTTTGGTAAGCTTAAAAAAGACTTACCAGTCCAGTAAAACCGGAAAAGCATGGGCTCAGCCTTTGTTGCGTAAGCTCTTTTTCGATATCGCAACCCCTCAGGTATTAGAAGTTGTGAAAGAAGTTTTACCAAGCCTCGATAAACAGCGTATCGATCAGGTCGAATATTTTAAGAAGTTGTTCCTATGTCTTCCACCGGTGGCTATCACAGCCCTGGCTCCTATGTTGATAGAAAACTTATCCGGTTCCTTGAAGCGGCACCTCACGGAAATTATAGCAGCGCTGGCGCGCAAAGATTCCAACCCTTTGGAACAGCTGCTCGATCGACCGGAGGAAGATATGGTTAAGAAGCTAGTTTGTATTCTAGGACACATTGACGGTGAAAAGCCCATTCAAATCCTAATCAAAATGACGCATCATTCATCAGGATGGGTGCGGCTTGAAGCACTGAAGGCCTTGGAACGTCGGAATAAAAATATGATTGAAGAACTTTTTCATCTCATTAACGACCCTGTTCTCATCATTCGACGGATGATGTGGAACCACTTGGAACAGTACAAAAATGAAAAAACCGGAAACTTGATCTTAGATTATCTTCAACAAAAAAAGATTGTCTATAGGGACGATCAACAAATTTTGAACAGCTTCAAAACTCTTGGTTGTTGTAACACGCTAAGTTCAGCTCCCTTTTTAGGCCAAAACCTTCTTGGACAAGGGTGGGATTTCGGCCGAGAGAGGTCACTTCGGCGACAGGCTGCTGCCATAGCATTGTTCGAACTGAACACACAAGAAGCCCAGGACATTCTCAAGAAAGCTTCGAAAAGTCTGATCCCAAGTGTTCGGTCTGCATATCAAAAAGCTTTAAAGGATTATCAATGAACCAGGAAGTCGAAAAATTACATGAGGATTTTCTTAGGACGCTTTACAAAGTGGTTTATCTCGCCAAGATCCATCAAGCTAACAATCCCCTGCTGATTGAATGCATCAATGATTTTAAAAAGGTTGCCGGTCGGTTACTGGTGGACGACGATCATATTACCTTGCAGGTGTCTCGCGGCAATATTTTTATTCAGGCTGAAAAATTATTAGGCCGTCGTGAAATCGCTAAACTCGTCAATAACACTATAGCGTATTTTGAGAAAAGAAACTTTCAGGGACTTTGCTTCTATGCTGGTGTCCAAGAAGTGTCAGACAACAAGATTATCGAATTTTGTCGCATACTGAACGAGAGCGAGCAGCACAAGGATCCCCTGAACTGGTTCGTTGAACAGATGGAAACTCGGGAATTCATATGGGTGGAAAATATACATGAAAAAGATACGAAGTTGGCAGAACAAGGCTCTGAAACTGAAATTCAAAATAAGGAACAGTTCAGGAAAGTAAAAGCAAAAGAATCTTACTTTCATGCGTTGAATTCCGTTAAAGAGGTAGCTGAAAAGATTGCCTTACAAAAGAAAGCAGGGGTTCGCAAGACCCTTCGTGTGATGCAGAACATGGTGGATCTTGTAATGGAGGATGAATCGGTCATGATGGGGATCAGTACCATCCGCGACTATGATGACTACACCTTTACCCATTCGATAAACGTTGCAATTCTTTCCATGTGTCTGGGGCGACGAATCGGGATATCAAAAACGTCTCTTCATCGGCTGGGGATATGCGGACTTTTTCACGACTTGGGAAAACTGGATATACCTGTTGAAATCATCCGACTGCCCAGAAAACTAAACAGAAACGAATTTGAGGTTATAAAGAAGCATACCATTTATAGTGTCGCTCAAATTATAAAATTACAGGCTCCCCGGGAACTCAAGTCAAAAATTCTGCTTCCTCCATTTGAGCACCACATGAATTATGATTTGTCGGGATATCCCCAGCCTCCTAAAAAGAAACCCGTGAGTTTGTTTGGCCGGATCCTTACCATCACAGATGTTTTTGATGCTGTCACCTCACAACGGAATTATCGCTCAACGGCGTTAACCCAGGATCAGGCTCTTGGCTATATGCTGGAACACTCAGGGACGCATTTTGATCCAATCCTCCTAAAGGCATTCATCAATATGCTTGGAGTTTATCCAATTGGTTCACTTCTTGAACTTGATACCGGTGAATTGGCCTTGGTAATAGAGGCCGGAAAAGAAGGTGACGGCATACGACCCAAAGTCGTACTATTGGCCTCAGAGGGGCAGGGACGTTATACAAAGGGTGGCAGGGTAGATCTGAATGAGCGTGATGCACAATCCGGCTTATTCCGACGAAACATTGTTAAAAGCCTTCATCCATGCACCCATGGTGTTCAACCGGCCGAATTCCTCATATAAAAACTAAATTTCTACTAACTATCCTGTATAGCTTCCAAAAGGAGTTTTCCTAAAGAATTAAGCCTTCTCGCTATGGTTGGACTTTTCAGTGTTTTTTTAATACTTTATCATCAAAAAAAATTAAAGATTTTGCTTCATCATGCCGATTTAAAATCTTATAATGCATCTTATTTCAGCAAAGAAGATTCTTTATACGTATAGATGGGAGTTTAATGACTCCAAATAACTTAAACTTACAGAAATTAAATGACTGTTGGTGCTAAAAATGGGTATGGTTCATGTTGATAACTTAAAAGTTGATATGGTTTTGTCTGAAGACGTTAAAGACATAAAATCAAGACTTCTTCTTGCTAAAGGACAGAAAATACAATCAAAACACATCCGTATCTTCAAAATATGGGGAATAACAGAAGTTAGTGTCAACGGCGATCAAGATGAAGAAAAAAAGTCAGAATCTAAAATAGATCCGAATAAACTGAAAAAAATTATAGAACAAACAAAACGTGTGTTTAAGCATGTTGATCTTTCTCATCCAGCCCTAAAGGAATTATTTAGGATATCTATTTTGCATAGAAGTCAACAAAAATTGATGCCTGATGAAAATATAACTTTAACCAATGATGATAATTTAAGAGATCATTCAATCTATGATGTAAAAAAAATGATTACCAATAAAGAAATAAAGCTGCCTGAAATGCCGTCTACAGCTTTTGAGTTAAATGAGATTGTTGAAGATCCTACAGCTTCAGTTCATAGCATCGCTGAAGTCGTGAATAAAAGTCCAAGTCTGGCGACACTTCTGCTCAGAATTGTCAACTCATCATTTTACGGATTCC
>Ga0316576_10002498_pt1 | contig 10477 bp, 7 predicted proteins | sample S0NA_FD_203075 | JGI IMG/M metagenome (GOLD analysis project Ga0316576, IMG submission 203075) | Rhizosphere microbial communities from salt marsh grasses in Alabama, United States - S0-2_050615r3r5 | ecosystem: Host-associated > Plants > Roots > Rhizosphere | place: USA: Alabama | collected... | reverse complement strand
GCCGTGTCGAGCAAGGCGCCGGCGCCCAGGTCGTCGATGACGAGGGCACCGTGCCGATGGGCGATCGCGGCCACGGCGGCGAGATCGGCCGTCTCGGTGAACCCGGTCATCGAGAAGTTCGACGGGTGCACCCGGAGGACAGCCTGCGCCCGGCTGTCGGCCAGCGCCGCCTCGAAGTCGGCGGGCCGCGTCCGGTTCGTCGTGCCCACCTCCACCAGGCGGGCACCGGCACGAGCCACGACCTCCGGGATCCGGACGCCCCCGCCGATCTCCACCAGCTCCCCTCGCGACACCACCACGGACCCGCGCCGGCCGGCCAGCCCGACGGCGAGCAGCAGCGCCGCGGCGTTGTTGGTCACGACCAGGGCGCCCTCCGCTCCCGTCAGGGCGACGAGGTGCTCCTCGGCGACACGGAACCGGGGACCCCGGCGGCCGGTGGCCTCGTCCAGCTCGAGGTAGCCGTAGCCGGTGGCGCCCGCGGTCGCCGCCAGCCGGGCCGCGCGCGGCCACGGAGCCCGTCCGAGGTTCGTGTGGAGGATCACGCCGGTGGCATTGATGACCGGCGGCGGCACCGTCAGCGCCGGGTCGGCGAACGCCAGCAGCCGGTCCACCACCGCGGCGGCGAGCTCGTCCTCGCGCAGGGCCGCCATCCCTGCCTGGAGCCGTTCCCGCTCGGCGTCCACCACCGCCCGTGCAGCGGCCGCGAGCGCCTCGGGATCCGCGTCGTCGAGCTCGGGCCGGACGCGCGTCAGCACCGCCTCCACGCTGGGCGGACGGGCACGGCCGGCGCCGCCGCTCACCCGGGCCGCCTCGCCACGATGTCGTACAGGTGCCAGTGGATGGGACCTCGGAACGAGCCGCCCTCCTCCTCGATCTCGTCGAACACGATCGTCTCGAGGCCCTCGAGCAGCGCCTGGACATCCGCCCGGGGCAGGAACGTCGTGTCCGGCTCGGCGGCCGACTCGTGCCGGTCGCCGAAGATGTTGACCACGAGGAAGCCGCCGGGCCGGAGGCGGTCGCGGGCCATCGCCCACAGGCGGTTGAAGGCCTCCGGCGGCAGGTAGGACAGCACGTAGGCCGAGTACAGGAGATCGAACGGCGGCAGGTCGAGCGCGTCGGCCGCCACGGTGTGGATCTCGAGGCGGTCGCGGAGCGTTTCCGGGACCCTCGGGACGAGGACCTCGGCCGAGGCAGGGGCGCTGTCCACCGACCACACCCGCCAGCCTGCCTCCAGCAGCCGCAGCGTCTCGGTGCCGTCGCCGGCACCGACGTCGATCGCGAGGCCGGGCTCCAGGCCGGCCGCGGCGACGGCCTCCAGGCCCCTGCTGAACAAGGGCCGCGGCTCCCGTCCCAGGGTGTAGCGGTAGTAGGCCGCCCAGTCGTGCTCCTCCTCGTCGTCCGGGGCGGCCGCCTCCGTCGGGGCGGGCGCATCCGGGGGCTCGAGGGACGCCTCGGCGATCTCCGGCTCAGTGCTCACGGAGGCGAGCGTAGCGCGCGGCGGGCACGGCGGCGAGTCCGTCCACCAGGGGGCGGACCCCGCGCGGCAAGACCGGCGTGGCGGCGGGCGGCCGGTACTCCGGGGCGCACTTGACGGGACGGCCTCTTGTCCGCCTCTCGTCACGTGACCAGATTCGCCCAACGGTCACCCGCCACGGCGGTGCATGATCAGCGATGGCGCGGGTCCCGAGACGAACGCGCCGCGAGCAGGAAGAGGTCGTGGCGGAGCCAGCAGCAACGGCACTCACGCCAGCCACCCGGGACGCCACCGCGGCGGATGTCCGCCTCGTCGGCCTGCGCAAGGCCTTTGGCGACGTCGTGGCGGTCGATGGCGTCAACCTTCATATCCAGGCCGGCGAGTTCTTCTCGCTGCTGGGGCCCTCGGGCTGCGGCAAGACGACCACGCTGCGGATGATCGGCGGCTTCGAGCTGCCCAGCGGCGGCACGATCGAGCTGGACGGCCAGGACATCACGCACGCACCGCCTGAGAAGCGGCCGGTGAACATGGTGTTCCAGAGCTACGCGCTGTTCCCGCACCTGACCGTGTTCGAGAACGTGGCGTTCGGTCTCCGGCGCCGCCGGACCCCGGCCGACGAGGTCAACCGGCGGGTCGGGGCAGCCCTGGAGCTGGTGCGGATGTCGGGCTTCGATGCCCGCAAGCCCGAGCAGCTCTCGGGTGGGCAGCAGCAGCGGATCGCGCTCGCCCGTGCCCTGGTCAACGAGCCCCGGGTGCTGCTGCTCGACGAGCCGCTGGGCGCGCTCGACCTCAAGCTTCGCCGCCAGCTCCAGGTCGAGCTCAAGCGGGTCCAGCTCGAGGTCGGCATCACCTTCGTCTACGTCACCCACGACCAGGAGGAGGCACTGGCGCTGTCCGACCGGATCGCCGTGATGCGGGCCGGCCACGTGGAGCAGCTGGGCACGCCGGAGGCGCTGTACGACCGGCCGACGACCCGGTTCGTCGCGGACTTCATCGGGACCACGAACCTGCTGACCGGGACCGTCGAGCCCGCGGCCGGCGGCGGCACCGTGGTCCGGCTCACGGGCGGCGAGCGGTGCCTGGCGCCGGTCGCGCGGCCGACCGGCACGACGGTGGAGCTGGCCGTCCGGCCCGAGGTGATGCAGCTCGCCCCAGACGGCGCCGACGACCCGGTGGGTGACGGCGCGATTGCCGCGGAGGGCACCGCCTCCGGGCCGGGGCGGGGGCTCGGCGCCCGCGTGCTGCAGAGCGCCTACCTGGGAACCTCGGTCAGCCATCAGGTCCAGACCGACGGAGGCCTCGTGCTGACGATCGTCGTGCCTCGCTCGGCACCTCGCCCGTCGCCCGGGGATCATGTGCGGATCGGCTGGAGCACGGAGGACGTGCTCGTGCTGGATCGGGCCGCGCCGCACGACGCGCAGGAGGAAGCGCAGGAGGAGAAGGCACCATGAGCGATATGGATCGGACCCCCGGGTCCTCGCGCCCCATCAGCCGTCGTAGCGTGCTCCGGGCCATGGGCCTGCTCGGCGTCGCGGGGGCAGGCACCGTCGTTGCCGCCTGCTCGAGCCCCGCTGCGACGTCGGCACCGGCCACGGCCGCCACCCCCACGGGCACGCCCGCCCCGACCCCCACGCTCGAGCCCGGGCAGACGCCGCCGCCGACCCCCGAGCCGACGCCCCAGCCCACCCCCGAGGGCGAGCTCAACGTCTACAACTGGGACGAGTACATCGGCGAGGACACGGTCAAGGGGTTCGAAGAGCAGACCGGCATCAAGGTCAACTACGACATCTTCGATTCGTACGAGACCATGACCACCAAGATCTCGACCGGCAACAGCGGGTACGACGTCACGTTCGCCACGGGCGTGGACGTGCCCGGCCTGCTGGCCCGCGGACTGGTCCTCCCGCTCGACCTGTCGTTGATCCCCAACATCGTCAACCTCGGCCCGGAGTGGCAGGACCCGGGCTATGACCCCGGCAACCAGCACTCCATCCCCTACATGTGGTGGACCACCGGCTTCGGCTACAACAAGGCCAACATCAGCGAGGACCTGACCTCCTGGGAGGCCCTCTGGGATCCGAAGTACGCGAACCACATGGCGATGCTGGACGATTACCGCGAGGTGTTCGCCGCGGCCCTCATCCGCCTGGGCTACAGCGTCAACACGACCAGCGACGCGGAGCTCGACGAGGCGCTGGCGCTGCTCGAGGAGCAGAAGCCGCTGCTCCGGAAGTACACCGCGGACGACATCGGCGACCTCAAGAGCGGGAACGTCTGGCTGTCGCACGCCTGGAGCGGCGACGTGGCCCAGGTCAGCTGGTCGAAGCGTGGCAAGGACGTCGTCTACGTGATCCCGAGCGAGGGCGGCATCCGCGGCTCCGACGCGATGGTGCTGCTGGCCAACGCGCCGCACCCGATCGCCACGCACCTGTTCATCAACTACATGCTGGATGCGCAGGTGGCGGCCGACAACACCAACTACATCTATTACATGGGACCCAACGAGGCCGCCAAGCAGTTCATCGACCCGGCCATCCTCGACGACCCGACGCTCAACCCGGACAAGGCGATGGTCGCCAAGCTCCAGGAGCTGCTGGATCTCGGCCCGGACCTGCAGAAGTACCAGGAGCGCTGGACCAAGCTCCGCAGCTGACGGGGGAGCTGACCGCGATCACCAGGCTGGAGGCCGACCGATGAGACAGGAGCGGCTGCGCGAGGCCGTGTTCCTGGTGCCGGGCACGGCCTGGCTGCTCCTGTTCTTCGCCCTCCCGCTGGTGATCATCCTGGCGGTCAGCTTCGGCACCCGTGACCAGTACGGCGGGGTGCTGTTCAACCCGTTGACCCTCCGGGCGTACGAGCGCGCGCTGGAGCCGGACTTCCTGCCCACGGTGCTCAACTCGCTGCGCTACGCGGGCCTGACCACCATCTTCTCGATCGCCATCTCCTACCCGGTCGCCTACTGGATCAGCCGCTACGGCGGGCGGCGCAAGCTGCTGCTGCTGGTGCTGGTCATGCTGCCGTTCTGGACCAGCTGGGTCATCCGCACCTACGCGTGGATGATGATCCTGGGCGACACCGGGGTCCTCAACGGCGCGCTGCAAGGCGTCGGCCTGATCGACGAGCCGATCGTCATCCTGAACACGGACTTCGCGGTCGTGCTGGGCATGACCTACGGGTTCCTGCCGTTCGCGATCCTGCCCCTGTACGTCTCGATCGATCGCCTGGACCCGGAGCTGGTGGCCGCCGCGCGCGACCTGTATGCCGACGGTCGTGGGGCATTCATCCACGTCACCCTGCCGCTCACGATGCCCGGCATCATCGCGGCCGCTCTGCTCACCTTCATCCCGTCCATCGGCGACTTCGTCACCCCCGACCTGCTCGGCGGCGCCCAGACCATCACGGTTGCCAAGGTGATCCAGCTGCTGTTCATGTCCAGCCGGGACTGGCCGTTCGGGGCGGCCCTCAGCTTCCTCCTGATGGTGGCCACGATCGCGGGCACCCTGGCGACACTGCGGATCCTCCGTCGCGAGGTCATCGGCTGATGGCCCGCCAGCGCAACCCGTGGCTGACGGCCTTCTCGGTCGCGGTCTACGTGTTCCTGTTCGCCCCGATCGTGATCCTGATCATCTTCAGCTTCAACGACGCGGAAGACCTGTTCGTCTGGCAGGGCTTCACGCTGCGCTGGTACCCGGAGCTGCTCCAGGACGACAACCTGATGCACGGGTTCCAGGTGACGCTCCAGGTCGCGGCCATCGCGGTCACAGCGACCACCTTCCTCGGCACCCTGCTCGGTCTCGGGCTCGCCAGGCTCAAGTCGCGGACGGTCAGCGGCCTGGCCGACACCCTGATCCTGCTGCCGATGGTGACCCCCGAGGTGGTCATGGGCATCAGCCTGCTGCTGTTCTTCGCGATGCTGTTCAACGCCAACGGGTCGATCTGGCAGGTCGCGATCGCCCACATCGCGTTCTCGATCTCGTACGTGGCGATCATCGTGCGGGCCCGGGCCGTGTCGCTGGATCCGATGATGGAGGAGGCCGCCCGCGACCTCGGGGCCACCGCGACCGGCGCGTTCGTCCACGTCACCCTGCCACTGCTGGCCCCCGCGGTCGCAGCCGGCGCCCTGGTGTCGTTCGCGCTGTCGTTCGACGACCTGATCATCACGTCGTTCAACACCGGGGTCGGCTCGTCGACCCTGCCGCTGTACATCTACTCGCGGATCCGGTTCGGGATCACACCCGAGATCAACGCGATCTCGACGCTCGTCGTCGTCGGGACCGCGATCGCGATCCTGGTGGTCATGCAGGTCAACGCCCGGCGCGCGGCCCGGGCGCGGGCGCTGGCGGCCACCGCAGGCGACGCCGCCTGATTCGAGGGGCCACCCAGGAGGGACACCGATGACGAGCGCGACTCCGGCCACCGGTCCGGCGCAAGCCGATGCCGGGGCGATGTTCAGTCCCACCCCGCCGCTGGAGCCGCTGCGCACCAGCCGCCGCCTCCAGTTCCTCGAGGACCGCCAGCTGGACGAGCTCCAGGAGGCGACCCTCCGGGTCCTCGAGGACGTCGGCGTCCGGTTCCCGAACGCCCGCTCGCTCGAGATCCTGGGCGACCACGGCTGCACCGTCGACGCGACGACCCAGGTGGTGCGCTTCCCGCGCGACCTCGTCCGCGATGCCGTTGCCCGGGCGCCGCGCTCGTACACCATGGCCGCCCGCAACCCCGACTTCGACATCACCCTCGAGGAAGGCGTCTCCTACTACACGCTCGACGGCTGTGGCGTCGCGGCGATCGATCCGGAGACCCGCCAGGAGCGTCCTTCACGCAAGGAGGACCTGGCCCGCCAGGCGCGCGTCGCCGACTGGCTCCCGGGGATCGGCTTCATCTGGCCCACGGTCTCGGCGCAGGACTACGGGCGCACTTCGCAGCTGCACGAGATCGACGCCGCGTACAACAACTCGGTCAAGCACTTCCAGGGCATGGTGATGGGCGAGGAGGCCGCCCGGTTCGCCGTCGAGATGGCCACGGTGGTGGCGGGCTCGAGGGAGGCGCTCCGGGAGCGGCCCGTGCTGTCCAACCTGATCTGCTCGGTCGCCCCGCTGGCCCAGGACCACGCCGCCCTCGAGTCGGCCCTGGTGATGGCGGAGGCCGGGATCCCGATCGGCGTCCTGTCCATGCCGACCCTGGGCACGACGGCCCCATCCACGTCCGCCGGCGCCCTGGTCGTCGGCGACGCCGAGGTCATCTCCGGGGTCGTGCTCCTCCAGCTCGCCGCCCCGGGCCTGCCAGTGTTCCACTCGATCATGAAGGCCTGGGCCGACCCGCGGACCGGGACGTACGTGGGCTACTCGCTGGACGCCCGGGCACGGTACGCGCCGGTGGAGATGGCCCATCACTGGGGCCTGCCGTCGCTGGCGGCCTGCTTCGGGACGGACTCGCCGGCGGCGGGGACGTGGCAGGCGGCGTCCGACGTGGCGCTCGACCCGCTGCTGGGCGGGCTGTCCGGCGCCGAGCTCGTGACCGGCCTCGGCCTGGACCGGACCTACACGCTCCTCTACCCGGAGGGCATCTTCCTGGACTACGAGCTCTACGAGCGGGCCCGCTACGCGCTGATGGAGATGGAGATCAGCGACGAGACCCTGGCCCTCGACGTCATCGCGGACGTGGGTCCGGGGGGCCACTACCTCGCGGAGGAGCACACGCGCCGCCACATGAAGATGGCGCTCAAGCGCGGCCTAGAGCACGACCTCGTCAACAACCGCTACCGGGACCCGGTCGAGGTGGCCCGTGACAAGGCCGCCTGGGTGAGTGCCAATCACCGCCCGGAGCCGCTCGAGGCCGCCAAGGCCCGGGAGCTGACCCGGATCCTCGAGGCCGCGCAGGCCCAGCTGGGGTAGGCCCCGATGGCCGGCCCCACCCCGCCCCTGGCGCCGATCCGCTCGGCGAGCCGCGTCCGCGTGCTCGACGACGGCCAGCTGGCCGACCTCCGATCGGCCACGCTGGAGATCCTCGAAACGATCGGCGTCCACGTCCCGTCCGAGCACGTCCTGGACCTGTACCAGGCGCACGGCGCGCTCGTCGACCGGGCCACCCGGATCGTCCGCCTTCCGCCCGACCTCGTCCTGGGCGCGATGGCCCGCGCTCCGCGCTCCTACGTGCTGGGCGGACGTGACCCGGCGTTCGACCTGGTGCTCGACGGCTCCGCGCTGTACGTGGCAACGGACGGGTCGGGGATCCGGGTCCGGGATCCGGACACCGGGGAGATCCGTGGCTCGGTCCTGGCCGACGTGGAGGCGATGGCGCGGGTCGCGGACGCCCTGCCCGCGGTCGGCTTCTACTGGCCGATCGTGTCCGCGTCGGACCACCCGGCCACGGCACCGGTCCAGGAGCTGGTCGCCTCGTTCCGGGGCACCGTCAAGCACGTCCAGACCGAGACCGTGGTGGGAGCACCGATGGCCCGCGCAGCCGTGGAGATGGCGCGGGTGATCGCCGGGTCCGACGCCGCGCTCCGTGCCCGCCCGCCGCTGTCGTCGCTGATCTGCGCCATCTCGCCCCTGGCCCAGGACACAGAGGGCATGGAGGCGGCGCTGGTGTTCGCGGAGGCGGGCATCCCGGTCGGGATCATGTCCATGGTCAACGCGGGCAGCACCGGCCCCGCGACGATCGCCGGGACCCTCGCCCAGGCCGACGCCGAGGTGATCGCGGCGCTGGTCCTGCTGCAGCTGGTCCACCCGGGGGTCCCGGTCTACCACTCGCTGATGACCGGGGTGATGGACCCGCGGACCGGCGGCTTCCTGACGACCTCGATGTCGGGGGAAGCGTCGAACGGGCCGGCCGTGGAGCTGGCCCACGCCTGGGGCGTCCCGACGCTCGTCGGCGTGTTCGGCACGGACGCGACCAAGCCCGGCTGGCAGGTGGCGGCGGAGAGCGCCGTCAATCTCACGCTGTGCGGCCTGCTCGGCGCCGAGACCGGCAGCGGGATGGGGCTGCTCGATGCGTGCACCACGCTGTGGAACGAGCAGATCGTGCTCGACGCGGACCTGTACGAGCGGGTCCGGGTCAACCTTGCCCGGCTCGACACGAGCCCGCAGGCCATGGCCCTCGACGTGGTTCGCGAGGTGGGACCGCGCGGCCACTTCCTGTACCAGCCGCACACGCGCGACGGGCTCCGGGCGATGCGGTTCTCGCCCCTGACCGGTCGCCAGGCGCCGGACGGGTCCCCGGTCGAGCCGGTCGCGGCCGCGCGGGCCACGGTCGAGCGCCTCCTGCGCGAGCACCGCCCGGAGCCGCTGGATGACGCGGCAACGGTGGAGCTGCAGCGCATCGTGGCCGCCACCGAGCGGGAGCTGGCGGCGGGCGAGTAGTGGCCGTCCGCCTGTAACGGTCCCGCCGCGGCGGGCGTCATGACTTGCGGACGTGACCAGAGGGCGGGGAACCGCTGTTGCCGCCTTCGGAACGGAGGCCGACTTGGAATCCATCGCCCAACGCCTGTCCATCGTCCTGCTGATCATCGCCGCCGCGCTCGTGGCCAGTTGCGCCACGGACGATGAGACCGCCTCGCCGTCGACGGGATCGCCGTCGGCGGCTGTCGCGCCCGGCACCGCAATTCCTTCTGCGTCGCCGCCTGAGCAGGTCGTGCCATCAACGACTCCGGCCCCTGCCACGCCGGCACCAACCGGCGAGCCCGCGGAAACTCCGACCCCGGCGCCCACCGGCGCACCGGCTGACCAGCGGACGGTCACCTATCGTGCGGCCGAGGACATCCTGGACGCCCAGTACACGGCCGATGGCAAGATCGTGCTCGCCACGCGCGACTCGGACATCGATGTCGTCGGCGTGGTGACCCTCGATGCATCCGGCCGGGTGCTGCCGGGCTGGCCGTGGTCCAGCGGCGATGACAGCACCTTCGTGGAGGTTGCGCTCGGGCCCGACCACTCCGTGTACGCGGCGGTGCGCACCTGGGCAGGGACCGCCGGGGACTTCACGTGGCAGCTGCATCGCCTCGACGTGGGTGGTGCCGAGATGGCGGGCTTCCCGGTTGCGCTGCCGGACGGCTCGTTCTGTCAGCTCGTCTCGAGGTCGGACGGCGCGGTCGTGTCCACCTGCTCGATCCGAGAGGACGAGGCCGGCAGGGAGACGACAACCGTGGGGGTGGTCCGGCCCGATGGGTCGACACCTGCGGGCTGGCCGGTCATCCTCCACCCGTCGGCGGAGATCGTGGGACTTGGGCGGGATGACGCCGTCGCGCTCAAGCTCGTGGGCGTCAGCGGGCCGGCCCGGATCAGGGTGGTGGAGGCGAACGGCCAGCTCGCGGACGGTTGGCCGCGCCGCATTCACCGCGATGCGACCGTTCAGGTCGACGCGCGTGGCCGGGTGCATGTGTCCTGGACGACCTACCGGTCGGTCGCCTGTGGGCGCCCGAAGCAGACGACCTACGCCGTGTACCGGCCCGACGGCACCGTGATCTCGGGGTGGCCGGTGACCCTCGGTGGCTGGGCATCGACCCCGCTGTTGGCCGACGACGGTACGGCAACGGTGCTCACCGGCTCGGGACGCGCGATCCGGTACGACGTTCGTGGGCGGGTCGTTGCCGGGTGGCCGGTCGAGAACGTACCCGTGGCCGTTGGCTGCGCGGAGGGCAACGCGCCCGTGGATGCCGGGGGTGGGGCCGTGGTGGTGGCCAGCGGCCGGTCGGCCGTGCTCCTGGAGGGGGACGGCTCGATCGCTCGGGGGTGGCCGGTCGAGCTGCCCCTCACGGCGGCGTCCAGGTGCCCTTCCTGCACACCCGGACCGAGCGCTGCCCTCCCTCCGGCCGCCGGTGCGCAGGCCGTGTGGGTGGCGGCCTACCGGAACAGCCGTCCGCAGGCCCTGCGGATCGACCGACGCGGCAGCCGGCAGCCGATCAGCCGGATGGCGATCGGCAAGCGGGGCGACGACGTGTGGTGGGTGCGCGTCGCGCCCAACGGGCGGGTCTGGGCGCTCGTCTCCCGCTGGAGCGATGCCCGCGAC
>Ga0316576_10002497_pt1 | contig 10480 bp, 7 predicted proteins | sample S0NA_FD_203075 | JGI IMG/M metagenome (GOLD analysis project Ga0316576, IMG submission 203075) | Rhizosphere microbial communities from salt marsh grasses in Alabama, United States - S0-2_050615r3r5 | ecosystem: Host-associated > Plants > Roots > Rhizosphere | place: USA: Alabama | collected... | reverse complement strand
CTCCTGCCGCCAGCGGCCGGCGCCGCGTCGTTCCTGTACGCGGGAAACGACTTCTTCGGTCTCGCCGACGCGCTCGTCGGGCGCGGCTACCACACCGTGTCCGCGGTGGCGTACGAGGGCGGGTTCTGGAACCGGCGATTGCTCCACCCGGCCTTCGGCTACACGGAGTCGTTGTTCGTGGACGCGTTCGAGACCGGTCCGGTGGTGGGATGGGGGCTCAACGACGGCGACTTCCTGCGCCAGATGCGCGCCCGGATCGCGGCGTTCCCGCGACCGTTCGCGGCCTGGCTCATCACGCTGTCGCTGCACCATCCCTTCGACGGGTTCCCGGAGCGGTTCGCGGAGCTGGACGTCGGGCGCTGGACCGGCACGCCTCTCGGCAACTACCTGCAGACCATGCGGTTCCTCGATCGGTCATTGGAGGCGTTCGTCACGGGTCTCGACGACGACGGGACCGGGTCCGACACGGTGCTCGTCGTGTGGGGAGATCACGACGCCGGGTTCGAGTGGACGGCGCAGCTCGCGGATCTGGTGGGCCAACCCCACGACGCGGCCGGGTGGTACCGCAGCCAGCGGGTACCGCTGCTCGTCCGTGTCCCGGGCGACACCGCCCTGACCGGCGCGGTGGACCGTCCGGGCGGGCACGTCGACGTCGCGCCGACCCTGCTGTCGCTGCTCGGCGTCGATGCCGGTCCCCTGCCGTTCCTCGGACGCAACCTGCTCGGGGACGCGGGCGACGAACCGGTGATCGGCGAGTACGCGTGCTGGTCCACCGTCGACCTGATGTACCTGGTGGGGGGACCGACGCTCGCCGACGGTCGGTGCTTCGACCGGACGACCCTCCGTCCGTTGCCGATCGAGCGGTGTGCGGACGGCTGGGAGGAGGCCGCGCGTCGGGTCCGGATCTCGCGGGCGGTGCTCGAGTACGACCTGCAACAGCGGCTCGCCGACCTCGGTGTCGGACCGTCGGGAGAGGCCGACGACTGACCCGCTTGACGGTGGTGGGAGGCGCCCATACGATGTGCAGGTCCCACCACGCTGCGCATGCCGCAGGAGGATCCCATGAGCACCAAGGACGAGAAGCTGAAGGCGTTGGAGACCGCGCTCGGACAGATCGAGCGGCAGTTCGGCAAGGGCTCGGTGATGCGGCTCGGCGACCAGCCGCACGTGAAAGTCGCGACGATCCCCACGGGGTCGATCGCACTCGACGCGGCGCTTGGTGTCGGTGGCGTGCCGCGCGGGCGCGTGATCGAGATCTACGGACCGGAGTCGTCGGGCAAGACCACCCTCGCCCTGCACGTCATCGCGAACGCCCAACGCGCGGGCGGGCTGGCCGCGTTCATCGACGCGGAGCACGCACTCGACCCCGAGTACGCCGACAAGCTGGGCGTCGACCTCGACGAGCTGCTGGTGTCGCAGCCCGACTTCGGCGAGCAGGCACTCGAGATCGCCGAGACGCTGATCCGTTCCGGCTCCGTCGACGTGATCGTGATCGACTCGGTGGCGGCGCTCGTGCCGCGGACCGAGCTGGAGGGCGACATGGGCGAGGCCCAGGTCGGCCTGCAGGCCCGACTGATGTCGCAGGCGCTGCGCAAGCTCGCCGGCATCGTGTCCAAGTCCCGCACGTCGCTCGTGTTCATCAACCAGGTGCGGGAGAAGATCGGCGTGATGTTCGGCAACCCGGAGACCACCTCGGGCGGTCGGGCACTCAAGTTCTACGCGTCGGTGCGCATCGACATCCGACGCATCGCGTCCATCAAGCAGGGTGACGCGGTGATCGGCAACCGGACGAGGGCGAAGGTCGCGAAGAACAAGGTCGCGGCGCCGTTCCGTGTGGCGGAGTTCGACATCCTGTACGGCGAGGGCATCTCGTGGACCGGCGAGCTGCTCGACCTCGGGGTCGAGCACCGGCTCGTGCAGAAGTCGGGCTCCTGGTACTCGATCGGGGACACCCGTATCGGGCAGGGTCGCGAGGCGGCACGCCAGTTCCTCAGGGACAACCCCGAGATCGCGGGCGACCTCGAGCTGCAGGTCCGCGAGAAGGTGGGCCTGGTGTCGGTGCGGACCGCGGACGAGGACGAGGTGGAGGCCGAAGCGGCCGCGGACTGATCCGCGGCGGAAGTGGCGCGGCCGCCGCGAGGTTGTGTGTCCTGGGCCCCGGGCCGTCCCGGTCCGGGGCCGCGGTATTCACGGGGAGGTCGAGGATGGTGTCGGTTCGAGCGTTGGTGACGATGATGGCGATCGTCGCGGTCGCGGCGGGGGCCGTCGCCGAGGAGACCGAGACGGGGCCAGAGCAGGATCCGGTGCTGCTGCGGTTCGCCGAACGCGCGCTGCCGTACTACCCGGACTCGGAGTTCCGGATCACCGAGGACGTTCGCCAGGTCACGCCGTCCGGTTCGTACCGCCGCGTGACCGTGAACCGGGAGTGCATGAGCAAGTTCCTGTCGGGCTCGACGACGATGTTCGTCGACGAGATGGCCGACGTGGTGTGGGTCGGTCGGGCCGGGCAGCTCCCGCTGCAGGACGTGCGTCTGGGGGCTGGAGGCCTGAAGGGGTTTCTCGAGGGCTTCCTCCCCGAGGCGCTCGGGAACAACCTGGGTCTCAAGCTGCGCGTGGACTGGGACACCGGCGACACGCCGTCGGGCGCGATCATCCCGTTCACGCTCCGCATCGACAGCGGCTACGGGGAGTACCCCAAGCCGGCGGCGGTGACGTCGGACGGTGGCATCCTGATTCTCGGCATCGCCTACCCGCTGGGGTCCGATCCGGTCGAGTGGCGACGCGAGCTGCTCGCGTCGAGTGATCTCGTGATGTGGGACAACCCCCCGACGACCGGCGCCGTCGAGGTCGTCGAGTTCTCCGATCTCGAGTGCCCTGCGTGCCGCGGCAAGTGGCCCATGCTCAAGGACGAACTGAAGCAGTACCCCACGAAGCTGCGTCACGGCATGGTGAGCTTCCCGCTCACGACCATCCATCCGTGGTCGTTCCGCGGGGCGTCGGCGATGTGGTGCGTCTCCCGGCAGGATCCAGGCCTGCTGACCTCCTTCAAGGAGCAGTTCTACTCGATGCAGGGGATCATGGAGGTGTCGCAGGTGACGCCGACTGCGGTCGACTTCGTGGCCGGCGCCGGTCTCGACGAGGAGGCGTTCCGAAGCTGTTACCTGAAGCGCCCGTCTCTCGATGCCGTGCACGGCCAGATCGCCCTCGCCCACCGGCTCGGTGTGGACTCGACTCCCACCTACTTCCTCAATGGATGGATGGTGCAGGTGCCGGACGCGCTGTGGTTTCCGGACTTCGTGGCCAGTCTGGTCGAAAGCGGCGCTCCCTGAGTCGGGTCGCGTGCCGACACCGGGCACGACGAATGCATGGCACTCCCGCATGACGATCGGCGGGGACCTGACCTGCACGGCGTGCCGCCACTTCATCGACTCGGCGGAGGCTCTCGAAGCGCTGTGGCCTGGCCTGACGATCGTGTCGTCGGCGGCAGGTTCCTCGCGCGGCGAGTGCGGGGTGTGCAGTGTCCATGACGTCTTCATGGCGCCAGAGCCAGCGTGCGATCGGTTCGAGGCGCGTGGCGTCCCCGGCCCCGAGGGCCCATGAGCTGACGCCGCAGACGCGTGGCGAGGCGACCGGCGGCAGGGCGCTTCGGTGATATCGTCGTCGCGGTCCCGGAGCCGTCGTTGGCGCTGGGCTGTGGGGTGCGCAGGTGGACGACGACGACATCATGGCAGGTGACGGGACGGTGCCTCCGGTTCGCGACCGATCCGTCGTGAGCCGGACGCCGTTCGGCTACCTGTTCGCCCCCGAGCTGCGGCAGCGTCTGCGCTGGTTCGTGGGTCTGCGGTGGTTCGCGGTCGGAGGCCTCGGCCTGGCGTCGCTCGTCGGTCCGCGCATGGGCGTGCCCGATGTGTGGCCGAGTCTCGCCATCGTGGCGGCGTTGGTGGCGGCGTACAACATCTGGTTCTCGGTCCGTCTGCGCGCCGACCTCGCGGCACAAGGTCGCTATCGCGAGCTGCGTAACTTCGCCATCCGCCAGATGGTGCTCGATCTCGCCGCGGTGCTGGTCACCATGCACTTCACGGGCGGATGTTCGTCGCCGATCCTGGCGTTCGTGGTCTTCCACATGGCCATCGGCACGATCATGATCTCGACCCGGATCATGTACGTGCTCGGGGCCGGGACCTGTGCGGCGGCGATCACGATGTTCACGGCGGAGCGGGTGGGGATTCTCGGGTCGCACCCGCTGGCGGTGGACGGGGTTCCCGCGCGCCTGCCGTGCTTCCTGGCGGCGCCTCTGCTGTTCGCGCTCGTCTTCGGCGTCATCTACCTGGTGGACACGGTCACGAGTCGGTTCAAGGTGCGCAGCCTCGAGCTGCACGAGACCACGCGCGAGCTCATCGCCAGCACCGAGGAGCTGCAGCGGTCGCTCGAGGCGCGCGACGAGCTCCAGCGGCAGAAAGCCCATTACATGCGGATCTCGGCGCACCAGCTGCGATCCCCCCTCGGCACGATCAAGACGAGCCTGCAGGTCATGCTCGACGGGTTCGTCGACCCGGGTTCTGAGCAGGGTCGGCGGCTGCTGGCGGGGACCGCCGAACGGGTGGACGGGTTGATCGAGATCGTCAACGACCTCCTCGAACTCGCCAAGATGCGCGAAGGCCGCAACAAGGCCCCGTGGGCACGCAACGTCAGCCTGTCGCAGATCCTGGCCGACATTTTCGACGCGAAGGACACCTACGCGCGTGAACGTCTGGTGGAGCTCGTGCCGGACTTCATCTCCGAGCGTGCCGTCATCCTCGACTGGGCGGTGCCGCCGGACCTGGTGTACGCATTCGAGAACCTCGTCGACAACGCCATCAAGTACTCGCGACCGGAAGGGGGGCGGGTGGTTGTCGACCACCACGCCTCGGACGGTTGGGTCGCGGTGACGGTGGAGGACAACGGTCTCGGGATTCCCGAGGATCTGCAGGACGATGTGTTCCTCGAGTTCACCCGCGCGCCCAACGCGAAGCGGCACACCTCGGAGGGGACGGGGTTGGGGCTGTCGGTGGTCCGTGAGGCGGTACAGATGCACGGCGGACACGTCGAGCTGCAGAGCAGGGAGGGCGTCGGCACCCGGTTCACGGTGTGGCTGCCGCTGCACCACGAGCCGCCCGAGATCGAGGCGCACACCCTCGGTGTGCGGACCTGACGGTCTCGCCTCCGGATCGCGCGACCGTAACCGCACCACCGGATCCGCCAATCACACCACGGAGGGGCAACGGGCGCGCCCGGCGCGTCCCCACCGGACGGGAGACGACGATGGGTGAGAACGGCACTGGACGTGCAAAGGACGGAGGTTCGACGCCGTCTGCCCGTCCGTGGCTCCGCCCGGTACTGGTTGCCGGAGTGATCGCGCTCGCGGTCGTGGCCATGGCGCGGTCGGGCGTGCTCGACGGGGACCTGCGTGACCAGGTCCTGCGCCTCGACGCGTGGTTCTCGGGCCTCGGCGCGTGGGCGCCGGTGGTGTTCATCGGATTGTGGGTCGCCGTGTGTCTCCTGATGGTGCCGGGTCTGCCGGTGTCGATCGTCGGGGGCCTCATCTTCGGTGCGGTGTGGGGCTCGGTGTGGACGACGGTCGGCGCGAACCTTGGTGCGGCGGCCGCCTTCCTGGTCGGACGGTACGCGGCCCGCGACACCGTCGCCGGGTGGGTCGCGAGACACCCCGCGCTCGCGAGGATCGATGCCGGCGTCCGCCGTCACGGGTGGCGGATGCTGATCATCACCCGCCTCGTGCCCGTGTTCCCCTTCAACCTGCAGAACTACGCCTACGGGCTGACCGCGATCCCCTTCTCGACGTACGTGCTCGTCACGCTGCCCTCGATGATCCCGGCGACGGTGGCGTACAACTTCGCGGCCGGCTCGGCGCGCGAGGTCGTGCTGTCGGGCGGCGAGCCGGCGGCGGTCCGTACGACGTTCGTGTACCTGGCGATCGCGGCGGTGGCGTTCGTGCTGCTGTCCCTCGTCCCGCGGTGGGTGACTCGGTGGTACCGCGACGACGCGGAGGCGGGCGTCGAACGGGGCGGCGTCGAGCGGTGAGCCACAGCCCGCCATCGCCGTGAGGCGAGGCGGTAACGGGATCCGTTACGTTTCGGTGACGCCGGCCACGAGCCGCGGTCGCGTCCGGACGGACCTCACGGTCCTCGCGAGGGTCCGAAATCCATGCGCTGCATGGGCTTTTCCCCGCGTCCGCATGCTCGGACGGGACCGTCCCTCGCGGCACATCGATTGCTTCAGCGGGCAGGAGGAAGGTGTGTCGTCATGCCCTTGTTGCGATGCGCTCTCAAGACGGTATGTGAAATAAATTACAATCTCGGATCGAGGTGAACCATGACCGCTGTTGTGTACGTCGTGACCTGGATCGCGCTGGCGGTGTTCGTGGTCGCGTGCTTGGCGCGCGTGGTCAAGTGGTCGCGGATGCCGATGCACCTGCGATGGGAGCTGTACCCCGTCGCCCATGAGGGCGGGGGACGTGCCCGCTACGGCGGCTCCTACCTCGAGGAGAGCAAGTGGTGGACCAAGCCCCGCAAGGTGTCGCTGCTCGGCGAGCTCAAGGTCATGGTGCCGGAGATCCTGTTCCTGGTCGCGCTGCGCGAGCACAACCGGAAGCTGTGGACGCGGTCGTTCCCGTTCCACTTCGGTCTCTACCTGGTGGCCATCGCCACGATGTGGATGATGTTCTCGGGGATCGTCGGCGCGTTCGTGCCCGGGGCGGCGTCCATACTCGGTTCGATCACCACGACCGCCGTGCCGGTGGTCGGCGGTGTCGGCCTCGTCCTGGGTCTGGTGGGCGCGATCGGGCTGTTGCTGCGACGTTCGAGCCGCGAGCTGCGTGACTACACGGCGCCGGCCGACCGGTTCAACCTGGGGTTCTTCATCGTCGCGTTCACCGTGGCGCTCGCCACCTTCGTGATCGTCGACCGTGACTTCGCCGTGGTGTCGGCGTTCGTCGCGAACCTCGTGACGTTCCACATGGTGGCGATCCCCGGCAGCGGGCTCGCCGCCCTCCTGCCGATGCTGTCGGCGGTGCTGCTGGCGCTGCTGGCGGCCTACATCCCGCTGACGCACATGTCGCACTTCATCGGTAAGTACTTCGCCTATCACGCGATCCGATGGAAGGACGAGCCCAACCTCCAGGGAGGCGACGAGGAGAAGACGATCAACGAGCTGCTCGGACAGCCGATCAGCTGGGCGGCTCCGCACATCCAGGGAGGCGGCACCAAGACCTGGCTCGACGCCGCGACCGAGGAGCAGAAGTCATGAAGGAACCACGCAGCGTCACCGACATCGCCGCCAATCCGGGGCAGCCGCTCGCGCACATCGAGACCGTCGAGCAGGTCCCGTTGCCGCCGCCGTTCGACGACGTCGACAGCGAGCCGGGCATCACGCCTCTGTCGGAGGAGGCCCGCGCGAAGTACGAGGTGCTCGACGACACGATCGCCGTGTCGATCGCGAAGCCGGAGTCCAAGGAGGAGGAGGAGCGTCTCGTCGGGCTGTTTCTCTCCGGGCTCGAGAAGCTGATGCACCGAGAGGACAACTGGACGTTCCTGGCGCCGTTCGAGATGTCCATGGAGCACTGCGCACGGTGCCAGACGTGCTCCGAGGCGTGCCACATCTACGAGGAGAGCGGACACAACGAGCTCTACCGCCCGCTCTACCGGTCCGAGATCCTGCGGCGTATCTACTTCAAGTACGTCAAGAAGGAGTCGCCCAAGGTCCACGGCGACATCGAGTTGAACTGGGAGGTGGTCGCCCGCCTGATCGAGCTGAGCTACCGCTGCAACCTGTGTCGTCGGTGTGCGCAGACGTGCCCCATCGGCGTCGACAACGGTCTGCTGTCACGTGAGATCCGCAAGATCGCGAGCCAGGAGATGGGCATCGCGGCCCGCGAGCTGCACAAGGACGGCTCGGTCCTGCAGCTGAAGGCGGGCTCGTCCACCGGGATGACGCCGCTGGTCGTCAAGGACAACCTCGAGTTCATCGACGAGGACACGGCGGAGCGGGTGGGCTTCGAGGTGACGACGCCGTGGGACGTGGAGGGTGCGGACATCCTGCTGATCCACAACGCCGGGGAGATCATGTCGTGGCCGGAGAACCCGGGCGCGTTCGCGGTGCTGTTCAACGCGGCGGGGCTGAGCTGGACGCTGTCGTCAGAGATCGCGGCGTACGACGCGATCAACTACGGGGTGTGGTACGACGACATCCAGTTCGCCCGGGTCGCCGTCAAACACGCCGAGGCCGCCCGTAAGCTGGGCGTCAAGCGGATCGTCCTCGGGGAGTGCGGCCACGCCCACAAGGCGCTGACCGTCATCGCGGACAAGGTGCTGACCGGTGACCTCAACATCCCGCGAGAGAGCGCGATCACCGTGATGCTCGAGATCCTGCGCTCGGGCAAGGTCGAGGTCGACCCCAGTCGCAACGATTTTCCGGTCACCCTCCATGACCCCTGCAACATGGTGAGGCTGATGGGCATCGTGTCGCCCCAACGGGAGATTCTGCAGCAGGTGCTGCCCCCGGGACGGTTCCGCGAGATGACGCCGCACGGTGTGGACAACTACTGCTGCGGCGGGGGCTCGGGGTTCGCGATCATGTCGGGACACAACTTCGCCGACTGGCGGCACCACCTGCCCGGGCGCAAGAAGTTCCGCCAGATCCTCGAGGCGTTCGGGGACGAGCCGATGGATCACGACCACCCGAAGTACGTGTGCGCGCCGTGCTCGAACTGCAAGGGCCAGATCCGGGACATCCTCGCGTACTACGACGCGTGGGAGAAGGCGGGCATCTACTACGGTGGACTCGTGGAGCTGATCGTCAACGCGATGCCGCAGGTGCAGCCCGGGTTCATCGACTGGGAATGGCACTAGGCGACCTGCCGGACGCCGACGTCGGCGTCCAGGACCAACGCGGACATCCGCACCGGGCGCCGTGGTTCGCGCCGCCCCGTGAGGTGCGCCGGGTGGACGGCGTCAGGACAGACCGTGCCGGCGCATCTTGCGCCACAGCGTCGACCGCGAGATGCCGAGGTCGGCGGCCGCCCGGTGCCTGTGGCCCTGATGGCGATCGAGGGCGTCTCGAATGGCGGCGGCCTCGGCCGACTCGAGCGGTTTCGTGATCACCCGGGCGGCGGTCCTGGTCGCGATGTCGTTCTCGCCTCGGATGTGTGCCGGAAGATCGTCACGGCGGATGATGTCGCCGCCGCACACGACAAATGCGTGCTCGATGGCGTTCTCGAGTTCACGGACGTTCCCCGGAAAGTCATAGGCGAGCAGCGTCGCCATGGCGCGCTCCGACACGCGCTGGATCCGGCGTCCCTGGATGGCGTTGAACCGGCCGACGAAGTGGTCCACGAGCAACGGGATGTCCTCCCAACGGGACCGCAGCGGCGGCAGCGCGATGCGCACGACATTGAGGCGGAAGTACAGGTCCTGGCGGAAGTGGCCGATCGTGACCTCGTGCGTCAGGTCGCGGTTGGTCGAAGCCAGCACCCGGACGTTGGCCTTCACGGAGTGGGTCGCACCGAGGGGCTGGTACTCGTGTTCCTGCAGGACGCGAAGCAGCTTGACCTGCACCGCCGGTGAGATGTCGCCGATCTCGTCGAGTAGCAGGGTGCCGCCTTCGGCGACGGCGAAGCGGCCACGACGGTCGCTACGTGCGTCGGTGAACGCGCCCTGGACGTGACCGAACAGCTCCGACTCCACCAGCGTGTCCGGCAGTGCGCCGCAGTTGACCGCGACGAACGGTGCGCGGCCTCGCGGTCCGAGGTTGTGAATGGCGCGCGCGACCAACTCCTTGCCGGTTCCGGGCTCGCCCTCGATCAGCACGGTGCTGTCGGACCGGGCCACCAACGGGAGCAGCTCGCACACCCCCTTCATCGCGGCACTTTTGGACACGATGTCCTCGCACGTGTAGCGGTCGTCGAGCTTGCGGCGCAGTGCCTGCTCGAGGGTCAGATCACGGAGCATCTCGACCCCACCACGGATGACGCCGTTGTCGTCCCGCAGCGCTGCCGTGCTCACCGCCATCGGGCGTTCGGACCCGTCGCGGCACACGATTCGCACCTCACGATCGCGGTGCGTCTCGCCCTCCTCGATGCTGGCGAACAGGAAGCAGGCGGACTCGCAGTGGTTCGAGCGGAAGACCTCCCGGCAGCGTCGACCGATGACCTCGTCACGACGCCATCCCGTGGCCGATTCGGCAGCGCGGTTGAACGACGTGATGCGTCCCCCCGCGTCGACGGTGAAGATCGCGTGCGGGATCGTTTCGAAGATCAGCCGGCTGTAGCGGGGGTCGAGATCGGTCATGGTTTCAGTGTGGACCGCGTGTTTCAAAATTGCAAGGTTGTTGCGACACATGTTGCGTTTCTGCGACGTTTCAGGACGCCCGCATCCGCGCGCCCTGGGCGGAAGTGTTGCAAACGGGAGACTTCGCCGATCGGCCCCAG
>Ga0316576_10002496_pt1 | contig 10480 bp, 8 predicted proteins | sample S0NA_FD_203075 | JGI IMG/M metagenome (GOLD analysis project Ga0316576, IMG submission 203075) | Rhizosphere microbial communities from salt marsh grasses in Alabama, United States - S0-2_050615r3r5 | ecosystem: Host-associated > Plants > Roots > Rhizosphere | place: USA: Alabama | collected... | reverse complement strand
CTGAAGCACTGCAAACAAAATTAGGACGATAAATTTAGTGCTGGCCACCGGCGATGGGGAGGAGGAATGCTACTTCTTGGCCATTTGCCAGCGGTTCAGATTGGGTGACGTGTTTACCGGCGATGATGGGAACGGCCGTGTCCAGCAGAGAAGATAGTTGTGGGTACTCCTGGGTCAGGAGTGTTGATAGTTCAGCTACCGTCGCGCTGTCCGTCAGCGTTACAGTGATACGGGGATAGCCGGCCTGGGCGGCTAATTCTCCACTCAATCGAACAGTGACTTGCATCGTTGCTCCTTGTTTGTGTCGGGTCTGTTTACTGCGTTCATCATAACACAGTGGACTGCGAAATCAAGATCATTCGTGGGAAGATCTAACGGCCAGTCACTCGTTTGCACTCCGGGGCGGCAAGGGTGCCGCGACTACCAGCTTTAAACACCAGTCAAGCTAGCCGACAGTTTTAATTAAAGGATGCTGACTAGCGCGGACTAGAACTGAAAAAATAGTTATTTGTTCGCTTTAATCCGTTTTAGTCCGCGACCTCAATCCCTTACCTGGGCAAAGTGTCGGGTAGCTAGAAAATCGGTTGCTGATCGCATTGATCGCGCAGGTTAACAGTTATGCATTGTCGATCCAGCGGGTATAATTGAGGGGTTATGTGTAGTTCAGTGGAAAGGGAACAAGAGGCGCCGGAAGGGCGCCGTTTTTTGATTCAGCGCCGGGTGAGCGCTGTCGTTGATCACCTGCGACCCCAGCGTTGGAACTGGTATGCATTGGTACGGCCGTTGGATGTCAGTTTGCAGCGGCAGGCACAAATACCGGTTACCCGCGAGCGCCTACGCGACCTGCGCTATTTCTGGATTGACGGCCTGTTTGCGGCGATTAGCGAGAATTTCTATCTGGGCTTTGTGGCTTTATTTGCGCTGGCTTATGGGGCGACGAACAGCCAGGTGGGGTTGATGGCGGCATCGGCGAATTTGCTGGGCGCGGCGGCACTTTTCCCCGGCGCGCAGCTCGTAGAACGCAGCGGCAAGCGCAAGGCGGTTGCGGTCTGGAGTGGAGGCGTATTCGGCCGTCTGGCCTTGCTGGGCCTGGCGATCGTGCCATTCCTGTTCACCTCTCCAACGGCGGCGATCGTGGCCATTATCGTTTTAGATGGGCTGCGTTCCTTCATGTTCAATTTCGGCAATCCGGCCTGGACTTCCCTGGTTGCTGATTTGGTGCCGGAAGGGATGCGCGCGCGTTTCTTTTCCAGCCGCAATATCGCCATGGGTCTGGCGGCGATGGTGGTAGCCACGCTGGCTGGGTGGCTGATCAGCCGTACGAATGCGCGGCTTGATTCGGCCGTGGTCGGCTACCAGCTCGTTTTTCTCTTTGCTTTCGCGACGGGCATGGTTAGCACTTACGCCTTCTGGCAAATTCGCGAGCCGCAGATGGCTGAAGCGGATCGCGTAGCACATCAGCGCGGCGACCTGCGGCGGGTGCTGCATCAAAATCCGGCTTTCACGGGACTGATCATCAGCGCACTGGTCTGGAACTTTTCTTTACAGCTGGCCGCGCCTTTCTTCAGCGTCTACCTGGTGAACGGGTTGGGCGCTTCGGCGGCGGTTGTGGGGGTCTTAGCCAGTGTTTCCAGTCTAACCGCCCTGTTTGGCCAGCGTTATTTTGCCTCCGTAATCGACCGGCGCGGGCCGTATTGGGTGCAGGGCATGACCAGCCTTTTCATCCCTCTGGCGCCCTGGGCGTGGATGCTCGTGCGCGCGCCGTGGCAGGTGGGCATCATCAATGCCTTTGTGGGCTTTGCCTGGGCGGGCTATAACCTGGCCAATTTCAACTTACTGCTGGAGCTGACGCCGAAAGATCACCGCGCGCGTGCAGTGGCCCTTTACCAGGTGGCGGTTTTTAGCAGTGCCGTAGTCGGACCGCTGTTGGGCGGTTTCCTGGCCGATCAATTTGGGTATAAGTTCATATTCATGCTCAGTGGGATCGGCCGTTATGCAGGTGCTGTGCTGTTTTTTGGACTGACGTACCGCCTGGTGAGGAATAAGAGCCGCTAATCCTGGCGATCTGGAGCCGGATCAGAAAATCGTTCAGAAGCTATGATCAGACCTTCTGGGGGATACGACTCGAAAGGTTAGTTGAGCTGGTTCGTTCCCCTCGTGCAGGTCGCCGGCGCTGATGCGTTCGAGGGCACGGCCGAGGCGCCGGCAGGCTTCAAGCTCAGGTCTGGATGCATTGGCCAGCAGGATGCCGCACCCCCATGCGCCTGACCTTTGGGGATAGATAAAAGAGGCGGGCATAAGCATATCGCCACACCATAGATCGACATAGGGTGCGAGCTTGGCGATCTCCTCGAATGCCCAACCGCGCTGTTCGGCCGAATCGTAGCAGTACCAAAAGAAGACGCGGTAACCCTCGGCTGCGAGCCAGGCGGCAAGTTCCAGAGATGTTTTGCTATCCGGGAAATAGCGCTCTTGGGGATCGAAGGGGTCGATATGGACCAACACTGTGGCCGGATCAACGCTTGTGCTATTCGTGTAGTCACTAATCGCCGAAACGCCATCAGCTTCAATTATACAAGCCTGGTAACCAGCGACGGCCGTTTGTAAGCTGGATGCTGACTGTGGATCAATGTCACAAAAAATGTAGCCGGCTTCTCCGCCGAGCGCGTGCATGGCCAGGGTTGGAGATCCGGGATAGGTGCCAAGGAGCTCTTGCAGCGCCTGTAAATAAGCACAATGCGCAAGCTGCGGGTCACCTGGCGCGTATTCCAAAAAGCGCAGGACGCCGTGCAATCTTGCCGGGCTTGCAGTCAGGGGGTAGGAGGCTGAACCGGCGTGGGTTTCCCAATAATGGCGCGGCGGATTCAAGCGTAATATCTCCGCCAGCGGCAGATGCTTCCAGACGTCGCCTAGTTCGCCAAAGTGATGGTTCACAAGCTCCTGATTATGCCCGGACGAAGTGCATCGAGCCAGAGTTATGCCGGGATTGGATCGCGATCCGCAAGCGGTATCCAGCTTTTATCGTCGTTTCCAATGTACCTGCTTGCGGGACGGATGAGACGGCCGTAGCGCTGCTGTTCCAGGCAGTGGCCTATCCAACCGGCGACGCGCCCTACGGCGAAAGTTGACGTGAAGAGATCGATGTGCAGTCCCAGTCCGTGCAAGAGAAGGGCGGTGTAGAACTCCACATTGGTTTGCAGATTGCGCCCGGGTTTGTATTCCTCCAGCAGGGCGATGGCCGTGTTCTCTACGTGTTTGGCGCGATTGTAGAGCTCCATATCTCCCTGGATGGCGCTGCCGCTGGTATATAGTTTCTCGGCGGCGGCCGATAGTACCTCGGCGCGCGGATCGCGCACTTTGTAGACGCGGTGCCCGAAGCCCATGATTCGCTCTCCTCTTTGCAGCATCTCGCGCAGGTAGGGTTCGGTATTCTGCAAGTCCCCGATCTCAAAGACCATATCCAGCGCCGGGCCGGGCGCGCCGCCATGCAGCGGCCCTTTGAGCGCACCGACTGCGCCTACCAGAGCGGAGACGAGATCGGAGCCGGTAGAGATGATGGTGCGCGCGGTGAAGGTGGAGGCGTTCAGGCCGTGGTCACTGACTGTATTGAGGTAGGTTTCTAGCGCCCGGGTTTGAACGGCCGTGGGCTGTACGCCGGACAGAACGTAGAGGTAATTGGCTGCGTGACCCAGCCGGTGATCGGGGGCCAGCGGTTCTTGGCCATGCCGCATTCGCCAGTAGGCGGCAATCATCATGGGGAACCTGGCCGTGGCGGAGAGGGCCAGGTCCTCGCCCGCATCCAGATCGAGTGTGCCCGCACCCATGCGCAGGGCATCCATGGCGCGAACATCTCGCCGTGCTGCCTCCCGCAGCAGGTCCAGGGTTGGGGCAGGGAGCGTACGCTGCTCGGCGAGCCTGTCACGCAGCGAAGCCAGTTCTGTTGGCGAGGGCAGACGGCCGTTCCACAGTAGATAGATAACTTCCTCAAATGAAGCATTGGCCGCCAGGACCTCGACCGGATAGCCGGCGATGGAGAGTTCACCGCGCTGTCCATTCACGCGGCTCAACTTTGTTTCGGCGGCGACCACGCCTTCCAGGCCGGGGATATAACCGTTATTTTCGCTCATGAATAAGTCCTCATTAGGTGAGTATTTAGGAAAACAGAGCCTGTTTCCTCGTATAAAAACATTATCTGGATTCATCTTAAGGGACCGTTGCAATATTGTCAATATTGATTGTATAATCAATGTATTACAGTGAGGTGAAAGATGGTAGATCAGCATACCTTTTCGGCCGAGGAAGCGGCGGCGATTTTAGGCGTCAGCCGGGAGACCCTCTATGCCTATGTAAGCCGTGGCCTTATTCGCTCACAACCGGCGGGGGATGGCACGCGGCGGCATCGCTACGCTGCCGCTGATGTGGAGGCGGCACGACAACGCCGCGAGCAGCAGCGCAACCCGGCGGCAGCCATTGAGAAAGCGCTCAATTGGGGGGCGCCGGTGCTGGAGTCGTCGATTGCGCTGATCGAAAACGGCCGTCTTTATTACCGCGGAATCGATGCGGCCAGTCTTGCTCTTGAATCCAGTTTGGAAGAAGTGGCCGGTTTGCTGTGGACGGGGCAGTTAACGGCCGAACCCTTCGAGAACGCCCAGCTGCGGTGGTCGGAAGAGATAGATTGGCAGGGGAAATTAAGTCCCACCGGCCGTTTTCTAGCCGCCCTACCGCTCGCCGCGACTGATCCCGCCGCCTATGACTTACGGCCGGAAGGCGTTATGAGCAGCGGCGCGCGGATCATGCACCTTTTTGCCATGCTACTGAGCGGTGGACAACCATCCACCGGGGGCGTTGCCGCCGCACTTCAGGAAGGATGGGGACTTCCCCCGGCAGCGAGTGAACTTTTGAATGCTGCGCTTGTACTCTGCGCCGATCATGAATTAAACGTCTCAACTTTTACAGCGAGATGCATTGCTTCGGCGGAGGCAACGCCTTATGCAGTGGTTGAAGGTGGGCTGGCGGCGCTGCAAGGTATACGACACGGTGGGCACATGGAACGTGTTGAAGCGCTGCTGCGAGAGGCTGGAAAACCAGGAGAGGCCGCTGGGCTGATCGCCGCCCGGCTGCGGCGGGGTGATTCGCTGCCCGGTTTCGGCCATCCTTTGTACCCGAACGGCGATCCGCGGGCGCAGGTGCTCTTGCAGCTTGCTGTCAAAGATTATGGACAAAGCGAAGGCGCAAGGTTTGCGGTAGGATTATCTCTGGCCGTGGCTGAAGCGGCCGAAAATCTGTTGGGATTACGGCCGAATGTAGATTTTGCTCTGGTTACATTGGCCCGGGCGCTCAATTTGCCGCCAAACAGCGCGCTGGGTCTCTTTGCACTCGGCCGTACTGCGGGATGGATTGGTCACGCCCTGGAGCAGTACACAGCGGGGACGCTGATCAGACCCCGGGCGCGGTATGTGGGGCAGTGGCCTGAGTTGATAAGTTAACTCCCTTTAAGAGCCTTGATCGCCTCGCGCGCCGCGTTGTAGCCCGGTGCGCCAGTGACGCCGCCGCCGGGATGTGTTCCCGCACCGCAAAGGAAGAGATTTTCAACCGGTGTGCTGTAGCGGCTCCAGCCGGAAACGGGGCGCATGACGAGCAGTTGATCGAGGCTCATCTGGCCGTGGTGAATGCTGCCTTCGGTCAAGCTATACTCCCGCTGCCAATCGAGTGGGGTCAAGACCTGACGATGGAGGATCAACGATTCCAAATCAGGTATATAACGACTTAGCGTTTCTAGGATAACATCACCAAGTCGTTCTCGCTGGTCCTCCCAACCGTTTTCATTTTCCCCATTGCTGCTTTGCAACTTATACGGCGCATACTGCATGGTAATGGACAGGATATGCTGCCCCTGAGGAGCTAGCGCGGGATCGAGGAGGGTGGGGATGGCCATAACGAGGATGGGATTGGGGGAATAAGCCCCATATTTAGCTGCGTCATAGGCGCGTTCCAGGTGTTCCAGACTGGGACTGATGCGGATTCGGCCGTTCAGCTGGGCCGGATCGGTCTGGCCGTTGAACTGCGGCAAATCGCTGAGGGCCAGGTTCATTTTGGCTGTCACGCCGCGGTAGATGATATTGCGCACCTGGCGCATAAAGCGCGGTTGCAGATTCGTTGGGCCAACCAGGCTGAAAAAGGTGCGCCGCGGATCGGCGTTAGAAATCACAATCCGCGCTGGGATTTCCTGCCCATCTGACAGAAGGACACCGACGGCACGATCGCCATCCAATAGCACCTTTTCAACAGGAGCCCCCAGACGTATTTCGGCACCACGCGCTTCAGCAGCAACGGCCAGGGCGGCCGACAGACGGCCGATGCCGCCCTTGACGGCGCGGCGGCGCATGAAGCCGTTTATATGTGCGTAGAGAAGCATGAAGTTCGTACCCGCGCCGCGTACGCCAAGCTGGTTGCCCAATAGGGCGGGTACGGCCAGGGCTCCTTTCAAGGCTTCGCTCTCGAACCATTCGTTTAGGTAGTCATTGGCGGATAGGGGTAGAACGCGCAGAAGTTCCATCATTTCCTGGCCGCCCATACGCCGCATGCTGAGAGCGAAAGGGCCCCAGGCTGTGCCATCGCTTAGTTTGCGGTCCATCAGATCGGGGGGTGTGAGCAGGAGCATGCCGCGTAAAGCTGCTGTCATGCGCTTCATTTCGGCGGCAAAGGCGGGATAGCGTTCGGCATCGCGCTTACTGATACGGCCGATTTCTTCCGCGCTTCTAGATACATCATGCCAAAGTGTCAGCGCCGATCCGTCCGGCTGAGGCGCGAACATCGCGACATCGCTTTCCAAAAATTCCAGGCCATGATCTGCCAGTTGTAACTCGGCGACTATTGGGTCACTGAATAAACCGGCATCATCGGCGCCGGTGTTTACTTTAAAGCCGGGAAAAACTTCTTCCGTTGCCGCCGCGCCGCCTAATACTTCCCGCGCTTCCAGCACCAGCGTTTTAAATCCCGCCTTAGCCAGCAAAGCGGCCGTTACCAAGCCGTTGTGTCCCGCGCCGATAATAATTGCGTCGTGATTATCTGTCATAGTTCATCCTTGAAGATAGAGATAGAGACGAGAGTTAGAGACCCTCTATCTCTATCTCCATTCTCTATCTCAAATCCTTCAATATCTCCCGCGCTCCAAACTGCCCCGGGGTGCCCATGATGCCGCCGCCGGGATGGGTGCCCGAGCCACATTGATAGTAGCCCTTGACTGGCGTGCGATACCTGGCCCAGCCGGCTGCCGGGCGTAGGAAGAAGAGCTGCGATAAGCTCAATTCGCCGTGGAAGATATTGCCTCCCGTGATGCCGGCGATGCGCTCGATATCCGGAGGAGTCAGCACCTGGCGATGGAGGATGATGTCCTTGATGTTGGGCATGTATTGGGCCAGGGTATCCACCACGACGTCGCCGAACTGCTCCCGTTTTTCGTCTGTCCAGCCACCGTTAAGATGGTAAGGCGCATACTGGACGAAGCAGGACATGACGTGTTTGCCAGGAGGGGCCATATCGGGATCGATGAGCGAGGGGATGATGGCGTCGATAAAGGGCCTTTCGGGGATTTTGCCGTATTTGGCGGCATCATAAGCGCGCTCGATATAGTCCACGCTGGGACTGATGGAGATGGCCCCGGCCAGGGCGCGGGCCTTGATGCCGAACTGCGAGGAGCCGGGCATACAGGCCAAATCGGGTAGGGCATCGAGTGCGAGGTTGACTTTGCCTGAGGAACCGCGAACGTCAAATTTGCGAATTGATGACACCAGCTCGGAGGGCAGCTCATCTGCTTCGACCAGTTGTAAAAATGTTTTCTTGGGATCGAGGCTGGAAGCGACGGCATCGGCATAAATTTCGTCCCCGTTTTCCAGGGCCACACCCACGGCACGGCCGTTTTTGACAATAATTTGGGCCACCGGCGCATCGCAGCGAATCTCAGCGCCGAAGGATTCGGCCGCGCGGGCAATGGCATTGGCGATGCCGCCCGTGCCGCCCTTGGCGAAACCCCAGGCGCGGAAAGCCCCGTCAATCTCGCCCATGTAATGGTGCAGCAGCACGTAGGCCGTGCCCGGCGAACGCGGGCCGAGGAAGGTGCCGATGATGCCGCTGGCGGACATCGTGCCCAGAAGAGGGTCTGACTCGAACCACTGCTGCAAGAAATCGGCCGAACTCATGGTCATCAGCTTGGCCAACATGTAGAACTGCTCTTCGCCGAGGTTCAAAAAATGGCGGGCCATGTCCAATAAATCCAACCATTGCCCGGGATTCCAGGAAGTGGGATCGGGCGGGATTATGCTCAAGATATACTTGACCGCCTTGGCCATGAAGTACATGCTGCGGCTGTATTCGTCATAAGCCCCGGCGTCGCGTTCAGAGTGGCGGGCGATATCGCGCAAAGTGCGATAGTGATCGCCATCGCGGTAAAGATAGTCGCCGTCAGGCAGGGGGGTGAGGGTGCTTTCTAACGGCAGCACGGTCAGGCCATGCTCGGGCAGCCTTAAATCGCGGATGATGTCCGGACGCAGCAAGCTGACAACATAGGAGAAAACGGTGAACTTGAAACCGGGATAAAGCTCTTCGGTAACCGTGGCCCCACCGACCAGGTGCCGTCTCTCCAGCACCAGCACTTTCTTGCCGGCTTTGGCCAGATAGGCGGCGGCGACAAGGCCGTTGTGCCCGGCACCGATGATGATTGCGTCGTACTTGTTATTCATAGGAAATCCTTCCGGATAGATAGAGTACAGAGATAGAGATAGAGGGTTACGTACTTGCCAGTTTTGTCAAAATGGCAGCGATTTCGTTTGCTTCGTTATAAAGAGTTTTATATTCATTGGGTGTTAACAGCCCTCGTTTTCATGTCATTACGAGGAGACTAACAATCTCATATACAGAGCCTTTTGCAATACGGTAAAAATACTTCTTTTCCTTCAGCTGATCTCTGCCAGAGCCCTCGGCGATATTTGTGGGAATACTCAACGCAGCCCGTCTTATTTGGTCACCTTTGCTTCTCCCCTCTATCTCTATCTCTTCTCTCTATCTTTATACCCTCTTGTGCGCCGGATTGTAAAATGGCGTCTTGACAACAGTGGCTTTAGCCTGTTGACGGCCGTATTCGACAGTGATCTCGACGTCGACCGGTGTACCCACGGCCGCGTATTGGCTGAGTACCGTGCCCAGGCCGATGTATTTTTTCAGCAGCGGCGAGAATGCCCGGCTGGTGAGCTGGCCGATTTGACGGCCGTTTTTGTAGAGAGGAAGCGGATCGCGTGCGGCGCGGCCTGTCACTTGAGGAGGCAGATCGACCTTGTTGAACAACCTTTCCAGGTCAACCCAGTCGATATGCAGGCCTACAAATGCCCAGGGGGAACCACGCTCCTTTTCGGGGCGTAACGCTTTCTTGCCAATGAAGTCAGCGCCATCCAGGGCTACCGCCCAGCCTAAGCCTAGTTCGAAAGGGGATGATTTTTGCGATTCAATGCGCGCCTGGTGGGAGGAGATGTAGTCGATTTCGATCAGTAGCAGCCCCGCTTCGATACGCGCGATGTCCAGGGCGACCATGCCCGCGGGTAGAACGCCGTAGCGGCTTCCTGCTTCGACCAGGCGGTCCCAGAGCGGCTCCGCGTATTGCGGACGCAGCCATAATTCATAGCCCAGGTCGCTGGTATAGCCGGTGCGGCTGACGGTCAGCGAAAAGTCATCAATACGGCCGTGGGCGAGATGAAAGTAGGCGAGACTGTCAAAGTCGATGCCGGAAACAACCTCTTTAAGTATAGCCCGGCTTTTGGGGCCTTGCAGGGCGAGCGCGGCTATATCCGTGGAAACGTCGGCGACATGAGCGTCAAAGCCATAGGCAACGTCTTGAAACCAGCGTAGATTGGGATCGGCGGCGGTGATACGAAAAAGGTTTTCTTCCAGGCGGGCGATATTGCCGTCGTCGATCACCTTGCCATCTTCATCGCACCAGGGGGAATACATCACCTGGCCTACCTGGCATTTGCGGACGTCGCGAGTGATGATGCGGTTGACAACCTGTGCGGCGTCAGGGCCGCTGATCTCATATTTAAAGAGCGGGGAGACGTCGATCATGGCCGCGCTGTTGCGAATAGCGAAATACTCGCGTTCGTGCGAGGGTTCGTAGAGGGCGGCAGCCAGGTAGCCGGCCCAGCTGCGCCATTCGTAACTTTCGCAGAGAACGGCCGTACGGGTATGGAAGGGAGTTGGTATGGGCATAATTAGTTTTTCAGTTTTTCGGTTTTTCAGTTTGTCAGATAGTCAGGCGGTCAGGAATTGATGAACTGATCAACTGATATACTGACAAACTGTTTAGCTGATAGCTTTGATCATAACCCATGATTCGCCATATTGACCAGCAAGGCCATTGGGTAATTAGCGCGGGGATGATATTTGTGATAAATATTTTGACCGTGAACAGTTTCAGTTGCTTTAGACCGCCTGC
>Ga0316576_10002495_pt1 | contig 10481 bp, 7 predicted proteins | sample S0NA_FD_203075 | JGI IMG/M metagenome (GOLD analysis project Ga0316576, IMG submission 203075) | Rhizosphere microbial communities from salt marsh grasses in Alabama, United States - S0-2_050615r3r5 | ecosystem: Host-associated > Plants > Roots > Rhizosphere | place: USA: Alabama | collected... | reverse complement strand
GAAACACGTCGAGCGCCGCGCCGCCCAGGCGCCCCGCGTTCAATGCCGCGGCCAGCGCGTCCTCGTCGACCACGCTGCCGCGGCCGACGTTGACGAAATAGGCGCCCGGGCGCATCGCGGCAATCGCCGGCGCGTCCAGCAGGCCGCGCGTCGCCGCGGTGTCCGGCAGCACGCTGACGACGAAATCCGCTTGCGCCAGGAAAGTCGTCAGCCCGGCGGCCGGCCAGACCCGGTCGAAGCCCGCCCGCGGCCGCCCGGCGCGGCTCAGGCCGACCACCGCGAGATCGAACAGCTGCGCGCGGCGCGCGATCTCCGCGCCGATCGAACCCGTGCCCATCACGCCCAGGGTGCGGCCGGCGAGGGTCGACGAGGGCTCGGGCCACCAGTCGCGTTGCGCCTGCCGGCCGAGGCGTTCGAGCAGCCGCAGTTGGTGCGCCAGCAGGTAGCCCAGCACGTACTCGGCCATCTGGGGCCCGAACACGTCCTTGACGCCGGTCAGCCGGTAGTCGCGCCGCGGGTGTTCGATCAGTGGCGTGACGCCGGCCCAGGTCGACTGCACCCAGCGCAGGGCCGGCAACGCGTCCAGCACCTCGGCCACCAGGTCCGGTTCGCCGAGCAGCACGGACGGGGTTGCGGCGAGCCCACGGGCTTGCGCGGCCGATTCGGCCAGCACGATGGTCGCCCCCTCGGCGCGCACCGGCTCGAGCAGAGGGTCGTAGTCCGCGGCGTCGCGTGCCAGGACGAGGATCACGGCTTGGTTCACGGTTGCCCCCGTGCGTGGCTTGTCCGGGGACCATTGTACGGCGCGCCGCGCGGGCGGCACCACGCCGGTCCGTCGCGACCGGCCCGCAGCGCTCGACAAAAAACGTCAGCGGCTGACCCAACGCGGACGAAATCGCTTCGAGACGGTTCGTCGGAGTTGCTTCAAGCTGCTGTTTTACCGGCTTTTATGTTTTTCTGGCCCGCTTCATGCATGAACTTCAACGGATGAAGAACCGAAAAGCGCAAACACGTGGACGCCAGGGGGGAACGATGAACATGCGGCGACACAACCGGGGTATCTCCTTGATCGAGGTCATCATCGCGTTCGCGATCACCGCGATCCTGGTCGCGGTGACGATGCCCAATTATCACGATTACACGGTGCGGGCGCGCGTCGCCGAGGGCCTGCGCCTGACGGAGCCCGCGCGCCAGGCGCTGGTCGACGCCTGCCTGGCGAACGGCGCCGCCGTGGTCGCCGACAACGGCGACGCGGATTACCACTACCGCCGGCCGCCGCCCGACCGCGACTTCGTCGACCGGATCGTGCTGGCCGCGGACTGCGGCAAGAAGGATCTCAAGGTGATGGTGTGGATGGCCCAGACCGGGGCGGTTCCGGAGCCGGTAATCGAGTTGACGGCCTGGGTGCCCTCCGGCGTGCTGAGCGACGGCTTCGAAGCGCCGTACGGCTGGAACTGCCGGCTGATCCGCGGCGACTTCGCGGACGTGCCGCCGGATTGCCGCCGGCACTACCGCAAGAACTGATCGGCCACGCCGGGAATCAGAGCCAGTTGTGGCCGCCGACCGAGATGTAGCCGTGGTTGCCTATCGGCACGCCCACGCTCATGCCGACGCCGATGTTGCCGCTGCAGCCGGCCAGCCCGAGGCAGACCAGCGCCAGCAGGCCGATCAGGATATTGCGCAGAAGTCGGTTCATGGTTTCGTCTCCGTTCAGGGCGTCCACTGACGCAGGGCGAGGAGCGCGCCGGCCGGATCCTCGACCACCGCGAACAGGCCATCGCGAATACCGGGATCGGGTGCCAGCAGGACCGTGCCGCCCAGTTCCGCCACCCGATCGGTGGCGCGGGCGACATCGGTGACGGCGAATTGCGTCAACCAGAGCGGTTGCCCCTCGTCGCCCGGCCGCGGCATGACGCCGGCGCGATCGCGCCCCTGGGCGCGCAACAGCCGGTAAACGCCACCGCGACGCTGCTGTTCGACCGCCTGCACCCCCGTCAGCGCCCCGTAAAACGCCGCCGCCGCCGGCGCATCCGCCGCCAGCAGCTCGTTCCAGACGATGTCGCCCTGCCCCGCCGGAGCGCGATCGACCGGATCCCCGTGGCGGCTGCGTAACAGCCCGACCACCGCGCCCTGCGGATCCTCGATGGCCGCGGCCCGGCCGATCTCGCCGACGTCCCGCGGACCGGCGACCGCACGCCCGCCGCGGGCCTGCGTCAGCGCCACCGCGCGATCGACGTCGGCCACCGAGAGGTAGCCCAGCCAGCGCGAGTAATCCGCGTTCTCCGGATCCGCCAGTTCGACGATGCCGCCCAGGTAATGCTCGCCGTTGCGGATCAGCGTGTAATCGCCGCCGTTCGGCAGCGTCGTGCGTTCGAACGACCAGCCGAACAGGCCGCCGTAGAATCGGCGCGCCGCGGCGCCGTCGTCGGTGATCAGGTCGTGCCAGACGAATTTGCCGGTCAGCGGCTCCGGCGAGAGTTCGAAGGCGGCGATGCGCTCCGGCCCCGGCCCGGAACAGGCCGCGAGGAGCAGCGCGAGCACGGTCAGACCGAATGCGTTGCGAATCGTCTTGATGGGTTGCGGTTTCATGCGGGCTCCCGGCGCCGGTGGACGGTCCGGTCATTCTGCCACAAGCCACGAGGCGGATTCAGCGGGGACGTGAAAAAAAGACGCCGCACGGGGGTGTGCGGCGTCTGGCCGTCGTCGGCACTCGGTTCGGGAAATGCCGACTGCGAGGAGATTGTGCGTGGAGGTAGGCTCTCGTTCGTCCCTTTCACGGAAAATACCGTAGTACGTATACCACGGGTCACATTAGGCTCAGCTTAAAATGCCGCGTTGCGGGCGATTTCCCTGCAACGGGCGGGCCGCGGGACGCCCCGGCCCGCTGCAACCGCTGGCCGGAACCACCAGATTCTCGCCGTTTTGACCATTTGCCTGCGGCTGCCGGCGGCCGTTGGGCCGTCATGACGCGCCGACCCGCGTGGCATTTTTTTTGCATTTATTACCCTGACCGATCATCGAGAGGAGACACGGTATGGGAAAGGGTTCTTGCGGTAACGTCCTTGCGGCGCTGGCCAGCTTCTTCATTCCGGGGCTGGGGCAATTGCTGCAGGGCCGCTGGCTCTGGGCCGGCGTGCTGTTCGTGCTCACCGCCCTGCTGTGGCTGATCCTTCTCGGCTGGATCATCCACCTGTGGTCGATCATCGACGCGGCGTTGTACGAAGCGCCGCTGCGCGCCGACGAGCGTCCGCGCGCGCGGTACGGGCACGGCTACACCGGGCGCGACAGCTACCGGCCGCGCTACGACGGCCGCGGCGCCTGGTAGTCCGCCCGGCAGTCTCGCCCGTCGAGCCGCCGGCGCCGACTCGTTTGACTCGGCCCCGCGTTATGGGATGATCTCCCGGTAACCCAGACCGCCGGGAGATCGCCATGCACGCCTTCTTGTTCCGTGTCGCCGTTGTCGCGCTGACCGTTTCCGCCGCGACCGTCCAGGCGGCGGCGCTCGAACTCACCGGCCGGGTGAACGACGACGCCGGCCGACCGCTGGCCGGGGCCACGGTCGACGTCAACGGCGTTACCGCTCGCAGCGGTGCCGACGGCCGCTTCGCGCTGCGCGTCGAAAACGCCGACATTTACCTCTTGCGCTACGCCGCGGACGGCCACTACGCCGTGCTGCACAGCTACAGCCCGCTGGAGTTCGACTGGTGGTCCGGGCCACCAGCGGATGAAGCGGTCGCGCTGCCCGACGTCAGCCTCGTCGCCCGGGCGCCCGGGCGCGTCATGCTGGCGTTCGGCGGCGATACGATGATGGGCCGCCGCTACAGCGACCCTTACCCCGGCGAGCCCGTGCTGTTGCGCCCCGGCAGCCGCCTTGCCGATGCGCGCGCCCTGCTGCGCCACATGAAACCGTACCTGGAGGCCGCCGAATTCGCCTCGGTCAACCTCGAAACCCAGGTGATGGCGACCCGGCCGGAAGGCAAGGCGCCGAAAAGCTACACCTTCTTCACCCCGCCCGAGGCGGTCGTCGCCCTGCGCGACGCCGGCGTCGACTACGTTACGCTGGGCAACAATCACACCAACGATTACCTGGCGACGGGGCTCGCGGCGACGCTGGATGCCCTGAACAGCGCCGGCCTGCCGTTCTCCGGCGCGGGCATGACCGAGGCCGACGCGCTGGCCGCGCACCATGCACGCATCGGCGATGCGCCGTTCAGTTTCCTCGGCTATGTCGGCTGGGCCGGCAATTTCAGCCCCAACCAGGTGGCGATGGGCGCGGACAAGAGCGGCGCCGCCTTCGGCACGACCGAAAACGTCGTCGCCACGGTGCGCCGCGAAGCCGCCGCCGGCCGCCTGCCGGTCATCCAGTACCACGGCAGCCGCGAATACACCGACGAGCCCACCCTGGCCACGGAAACGCGCCTGAAACGGGCCATCGACGAGGGCGCCGTGCTGGCCATCGCGCACCATCCCCACGTGGTGCAGGGCTTCGAGATCTACCGCGACCGGCTGATCGCCTACTCGATGGGCAATTTCCTGTTCGACCAGTTCCATTACGCGACGCAGTACAGCTACATGCTCTGGGTGTGGCTGGACGACGGCCGCCTGCACCGGGCCGAGGTCGTGCCGATCCACCTCCAGGGCTATACACCGATGCCGGCCACGGACACCGTGCGGCGCAAGGTATTGCGGCGCACGGCCGCGCTTTCGGCGCGCCGCGGCGTGCGGCTGGAGGCCTCCGGGGGGCACGGCGTGATTCGCAACGACGCGGCGGCGCCCGCCGACACGGCCCGGGTCGCCGATCTGCCGGACCCGCACCCCGACGAGCCCGCAATCCGGGCACTGCAGGCGTTGCCGTGGCACCGTCCGCCGGTCCTGCTCGCAAACGGCGGCGAACCGACCGTCCGCTACCGCCTGGGCATGAACCTGCTGCCCACCGGCCACTTCGAATCCTACCCGCTGCACGGCTCGCCCGACCGCAGCTGGATCGAGGACGGCGCGCAGACGGTAACGGTGACCGGGGACGCGCCCAGCGGCCGGCGCGCCATGCGGCTCGACCTTCCGGCCGGGGGCGGCGCCGGCCGCATCGGCATGCGCACCTTCGAGTACACCTTCGAGCCGGGCACGCCGACGACCTTCTTCGTCCGCGGCCGTTTCAGCGGACCGGCCACCGTGACGGCCTACCAGCAGTGGCGCGGCCGCAACGACGACCGCCTCGACGCCCTGGCCAACAACCGCCTGCGCCCGATCGGCCGCCGCGAGGTGGCCGCGGACGGCTGGCAGGAACTGCGGTTCGATTTCGATTCGCCGCGGGTGAGCGCGATTTCCTACCGCGTGCTGCTGGAGATCGAGCCGGCCGACACCGCCCGCGACCAGACCGCCTGGTTCGACGACCTGGCGCTGATCGAGTGGCTGACGCCGCCACTGGACGCCGGCCTGTTGCCGCCGCACGTCGAGGCCGCGTGGGCCAGCCACGTGGAATTGATCCCGGCCGCCACCGCGGCAGGAGAATAGGCGGCGCGGATCAGCCGGCCTGCAGGAACTGCCCGAGGTAGCTGGACACGCCCTCCAGCAGCATCTGCACGGCCAGCGCGATCAGCAGCATGCCCATCAGCCGCTCCATGGCGATCAGGCCGCGGCGGCCGAGGAACCGTTTCAGGCCGGTGGCCGAAAGCAGGATCACCGAGGTCAGCAGCCAGGCCGCGAGCAACGCGAGCACCCATTCGGTCATCCGCTCCGGGTTACGGGTCGCCAGCAGCATGACCACCGCCATCGCGGACGGCCCGGCGATCATCGGCACGGCCAGCGGCACCAACAGCGGTTCGCCCTGCAACTCCTCGGACGCATGGGCCGAGCGCCGCACCGGAAACACCATCTTCAGGGCGATCAGGAACAGGATGAGGCCGCCGGCGATGCGGATCGCGTGCTCGCTGAGTTGCAGGAATCCGAGCAGGTACTGACCGAAAAACAGGAACGCCAGCAGGACCAGCAGCGCCAGCACCAGTTCGCGCAGCAGCACCCGCGTGCGCCGCTCGGGCGGCACGTCCTCGAGCACCGAGAGGAAGATCGGTATGTTGCCCAGGGGATCGAGCACCAGGAACAACAGGGTGGCTGCCGATACGATGTCCATCGCCATGCCGGAAACCCTCTTATCATCGAATGAGAACGCAGGCAGTATGATAGCCAAATGACCGTTTTCAAGCCCGCGGAACTGTTCCAGCGCCTGCGCGACGGACACCTGCTGGTCACCGGCAACAGCCGTCTCGCGCGGGTGCTGGCGGACCGCTACGACGGCTGGCGGGCCGCCGCCGGCGACCGCCAGTGGCCGCGCGCGCCGATCCTGCCCTGGAGCGCCTGGCTGGAGCGCCTGTGGCAGGACGCGGCGCTGGCCGGCGTTGCCGGCACGGAACGGGCGGTGCCGGGCGATCAGCAGGCGCTGAGCCTGTGGGCGGACGTGCTGGAGCGTTCCGCGCTGGCCGCCGGCCTGCTGCGGCCGCGAGCGCTGGCCCGGCAGGTCAGGGACAGTCGCCGCCTGGCGATCGAGTGGGGCCTGAACCCCGAACACCCCGCCTGGCGCGGCGCCGAAAACGAGAATCACGCCGCGTTCGCCCAGTGGAATCGCGCCTTCGAGGCATCGTGCCGGGAACTCGGCTGGTTGCCTGCCGAGGACCGCGCGGGCGTGCTGGCGCGCGCCGCCGCAACCGGACAGCTGGCGGCCAAAAGCCCGCTCGACCTGCTCGGTTTCGACGAACTGAGCCCCGCGCAGCAGGGCCTGCTCGACGCGCTCGAGCGGAACGGTACGCCGGTGACCCGCGTCGAGCTGACGCCCGCCGCCGGCGCCGCCGCGCTCTGGCAGGCCACCGACCGGCGCGCGGAGCTCGACCGCCTGGCCCGCTGGGTACGGCAACGGCTGGAGCAGCGCCCGGAGGCGACGATCGCGATCGTGGCGCCGGACCTGGCGGAATCGCGGGCCGCCATCGAGCGGCAGCTGCAGCGCATCCTGGCGCCCGCGGACACGCCGCCGCACCGCGCGGAGCGGGCCTGGAACATATCCATGGGGGAGTCCCTGAGCCGCGTTCCGGCCATCGCCGGCGCGTTCGACCTGCTCGCCTTGCTGAACGAGCGGATCGATATCCAGACCGTCGGCCGCGTGCTGCGCTCGCCGTGGATTGGCGGGGGTGTCAGCGAGCGAGGGCCGCGCGCTCACCTCGAGCGCTTTCTGCGCGACACCTACCCCCGCCAGCTGAAGCTGGACGAGGTGGCTTACCAGGCCCGGGCCGTTCGCCGCCATGCGCGCGACGGCAGCGAACTGCCGCCGGAGGAGCAGCGGCCGCGCCCGTGGCACGCGCCCCTGTTCGCCGGGCTGGCCGAGACCCTGCAGCGGTTCGAACGCGAGCACCGCAAGCCGCTGCCGCCGTCGGCCTGGGCGGAGGCCTTCGAGCGCCTGCTCAAGCGCGCCGGCTGGCCGCGCACGCCCGCCGCGGCGGCCGACGGTGAGCGGCCAACCGGCGAACACGACGCCGTCTGGCAGGCCTGGCAGGCCTGGCAGGACGCCCTGCGGGCGCTGGCGTCGCTGGACGCGACCGGCGGGCCGGTCAGCCGCGACGCGGCGCTGTCGCACTTGCGCCAGATCTGCCGCGAACGGATTTTCCAGGCCCGCAGCGCGCCGGCGCGCGTGCAGTTGCTGGGCCTGTACGAAGTCGCCGGCCTGCGTTTCGACCACCTCTGGGTGACCGGCCTGCACGGCGGCAACTGGCCGGGCCCGGCGCAACCGGACCCCTTCATTCCCGGCGCCTTGCAGGCCGCCGCCGGGCTGCCGCATTCCAGCCCCCGCCGTGAACTGGAGGTGGCGCGCACGGTGACGCGGCGCCTGCTGGAAACCGCCGCCGAGACCGTGTTCAGTTACCCGGGCCAGCTCGGCGGCGAACCCCTGCTGGCCAGCCCCCTGCTGCGCGAACTGCCGGCGGCGGACGACGCGGCGCTCGCGGGTTGGGACGCGCCCGACTGGCCGGACCTGATGAGCCGGGCGCGCGGCACGCGTCTCGATCCGCTGGTCATGCCCGGTCCGCTGCACGGTCCGACCGCGCGCGGCGGCAGCAGCATCCTGAAACACCAGGCGCTGTGCCCGTTCCGCGCCTTCGCCAGCAACCGGCTCGCCGCCGAGGGGCTGGAAACCCCGGCCGACGGCATCAGCCCGATGCTGCACGGCTCGCTGCTGCACCGCGTGCTGGAGGCGTTCTGGCGCGAGACGCGCAGCCAGGCGGCGCTGCGCGCGCTGGACCCGGACGAGCGACGGCGCCGGCTCGCCGCGCACATCGCGCGGGTGCTGGCGGCGGAACGCGGTTTGCGGTTCCGCCCGCAGTTTCGCGACGTGGAGGCGCGCCGCCTGCTGCGGCTGGCGCAGGACGCCCTCGACCGCGAACTCGAGCGCGCGCCGTTCGCAGCCGCGGAATTCGAGCGCGAGGTGCGGCACGAGATCGGGGGCCAGACGATTCGGCTGTTCATCGACCGGGTCGACCGCCTGGCCGACGGCGGCCTGGCCATCATCGATTACAAGACCGGGCAGGTGGATCCCGCCAAGTGGTTCGGCGACCGCCCGGAAGACCCGCAACTGCCGCTGTATGCCCTCAGCGCCGAAACGACGCCTGCCGCCGTGGTGTTCGCGGTGATTCGGGACGATGAATGCGCGTTCAGGGGCGTGGTCCGCGCCGACGGCCTGTTTCCCGGGCTGCCGCCCCGGCGCAGCCGCACCACCGAGGTGCTGGTCGCCGCCGGCGCCGACATGCCGGCCACCGTGGCCGGCTGGCGCGACGTGCTGCACGGCCTGATGGCCGCGTTCCTGGCGGGCCAGGCCGGCGTGGATCCGAAAGACGGACGCAAGACCTGCAGCGGCAGCTGGTGCGAGCTGGCGTCGTTGTGCCGCATCGACGAGCTCGAACGCCTGCAGGCCGACGGCGTCGCGGAGCCGCAACCGTGACGCGGCCGGCCGACTGGCAGGCGCGCGAACGGGCGCGGGACCCGCAGCGGTCGTTCATCGTCCAGGCGCCGGCCGGCTCGGGCAAGACCGAACTGCTCACGCAGCGCATGCTCGGACTGCTGGCGCGGGTCGAGCACCCCGAGGAGGTGGTCGCCATCACCTTCACCCGCAAGGCTGCGGCCGAGATGGCGCAGCGCCTGCTCGAGCGGCTCGAGGCGGCGCGCCACGCCGCGCCGGCGGACCTGGCGCCGCATCTGCAGCTGAGCCGCGAACTGGCGCAGGCGGCGCTGGCCAATGACGCCGAACGCGGCTGGAATTTGCTGGACCAGCCCAGCCGCCTGCGCATCCGCACCATCGACAGCCTGTGCGCCGAGTTGGCGCGGCAATTGCCCGTGCTGTCCGGGCTGGGCGGCGGCCAGCAGGTCACCGAGGACGCCGCGCCGCTGTACCTGCAGGCCGCCACGCGAGCGATGGCCGCGATCGAGCAAGACGGCGACCCCCTGCAGGCCGACGTCGCCCGGCTGCTCGACCGCTACGACAACCGGTATGACCACCTGGTCGGACTGTTGACCAGCATGCTGGCGAGCCGCGACCAGTGGCGCCACTACCTGCTCGAACTGAGCGACGGCGACGGTTTCGATCGCGCGACGCTCGAGGCGACGCTGCGTTACCTCGTGAACAGCGAACTGGACGCCGCGCGGGCCGCCCTGCCCGACGCGGCCCTGGCCGAACTGCCCCGTTTGCTGCGTTACGCCCTGGATAACGATCCGGAAGACGCCGGCGCGGTCAGCGCCCTGCTGGAGGCCTGTGCCGGCGGCGGTGAGCGTGCGCTGGACCTGCCGGCGGACGCCGACGCCCTGGCGCACTGGGTGACCCTGATCCGCCGCCTGTTGACGGCCGACGGCCGGAAGTGGCGCGCGGGCGCCGACGCCAAGGCCGGTTTCCCGCCGCCCTCGAAGGCGAAGGGCGAGGAAAAGGCGCGCCGGCAGTTCTGGAAAGACGCGTTCGGCGCCGTGCTGGACACGCTGCGCGGCGACGACGCGCTGCGCGAACGCCTGGCCGGCGTGCTGCGCCTGCCGCGCCCGGATTACGAGGACGAGGCCTGGGCGTCGCTGGAATCGATGATGCGCATCCTGCTGCGCAGCCTGCAGGAATGGGAACTCGTGATGGCGGAGAGCGGCCTGGCGGATTTCGGCGAGATCGCCGATCGCGCCATTCACGCGCTGGGCGATCCGGAACGGCCCAGCGACCTGGCCCTGCGGCTCGATTACCGGATTTCGCACCTGCTGGTCGACGAGTTCCAGGACACCTCGCACAGCCAGATCATGCTGCTGGAGCGGCTCACCGCGGGTTGGACGGAAGGCGACGGTCGCACACTGTTCCTGGTCGGCGACCCGATGCAATCCATCTACCGCTTCCGCAAGGCCGAGGTGAGCCTGTTCATCCGCGCCTTCGCCGGCAAGCTGTTCGGCCAGTTGCGCCTGGAACCGTTGCGGCTGGAGGTGAA
>Ga0316576_10002494_pt1 | contig 10483 bp, 12 predicted proteins | sample S0NA_FD_203075 | JGI IMG/M metagenome (GOLD analysis project Ga0316576, IMG submission 203075) | Rhizosphere microbial communities from salt marsh grasses in Alabama, United States - S0-2_050615r3r5 | ecosystem: Host-associated > Plants > Roots > Rhizosphere | place: USA: Alabama | collected... | reverse complement strand
CTGGTGATGATCGGGGTGCGCGTGGACAGCACGAAGGAGCTGGTCGCGCTGACCGACGGGTTCGGCGAGTCCAGTGAGTCGTAGGCCGACCTGCTGCGCGACTGCAAGCGCCGCGGGATGCGTGCCCCGGTCCTGGCGGTCGGCGACGGGGCGCTGGGGTTCTCCGAAGGCGCTGCGCGAGGTGTTCGGCGCAGACCACGGAGCAGCGGTGCTGGTTCCACGCCCAGGGCAACGTCTTGGCGGCGCTGCCCAAGTCCGCGCACCCTGGTGCCACGGCAGCCCTGGCCGAGATCTTCAACGCCGAGGACGCCGACCACGCTCGCAAGGCCGCCAAGGCGTTCGCGGACACCTACGCCGGCGAAGTGGCCCCAGGCAGTCGCGAAGATCAGCGCGCACCTCGACGTGCTGCTGGCGTTCGACGACTTCCCCGCCGAGCACTGGATCCACCTGCGCACGACGAACCGACCGGCGGTCCCGGCCGAGTTGCCCTAGTGTCCGGGGATGCGGGTACTTGTCACGGGGGCGTCGGGGTTCCTGGGTTGCCATACGGTGGGGCAGTTGCTTGATGCCGGGCAGGAGGTGCAGGTCCTGGCCCGTGATCCCGACCGGCTCGATGCCGCGCTCGGCCCGGTGGGGTACCGCAGTGGAGATGTGTCGGTGGTCTCCGGGGACATGACGGACCCAGCTTCGGTGGCCGCGGCTGTGTCCGGCTGTGACGCCGTGGTGCACGCGGCAGCCGTATACAGCCTCGATCCGCGCCAACACGAGGTGATGCGTACGACCAACGCGCTCGGGACGCGGCTCGTCCTGGAGACAGCCGCTGAGGCCGGTGCGCAGCGGATCGTCCACGTCTCCAGCTACTCCACGCTCGTCCAGCCGAACCAGACCATCCGGCCCGACGGACCGTTGACGTCGCTCACGACGCCCTACATCCTCAGCAAGGTTGAGTCCGAGAAGATCGCGCGCGGGCTGCGTGATCGCGGCGCACCGGTCTTCGTTGTGAATCCTCCTGGACTGATCGGTCCGAACGATCCGTACTGCGGCGACACCAACAGGATCGTGATGGATGTGCTGAAGTCCCGGTATCCGATGTGGCCGAGGGGGAGCGGCGTGTGGGGCGACGCCCGGGACACGGCGGCCACCATTGTCGCGATGCTCAGTGCTCAGTCCCCTTCCAGTGCCTACTTCGGACCGAGCACGAACCTCCCCGACCTTGCGCCTCTGGACGCGCTCAGGCGGATAACGGGTCGCAGTCTGAGAACCATTCTGGTCCCCGCGTCGGTCGCCCTGACAGCCGCGCGCGCCACCGTCCCCGTGGCCAGCAGGTTACCGGCGGGCTGGCGACTACCGGGGTCAGACGAGGCGGGGCAGCTCGCGTGCGCCAATCCGAGGGTCGATGACTCCACGACACGCGACGGCCTCGGTATCACTGGCCGCCCAATCGACGACGCACTGCTCGACACCGTGGTCTGGTTGCACCAGACCGGGCACATCTCAGCCCGGCAGGCGGGCACCGCACTCCGCTAGGCGCACAGTTCTCCGGAGCAGCCGCCTATTGGCAATGCCAAGCCGCTCAGTCCGGCAGGTCAGGGAAGTCGGTTCGTCGAAGACTGTAGCCTGCTATGGGCGACCGACCCCACGGATCGACGCGCGGACGGACCACTACACTCCCCTGCATGGCCGATCGGCTGCCCTGCGTCGGGCCGCTGCCGGGAGATGCGATCGCGCTGCACATCGGGATCCACAAGACCGGCACGACCGCGCTGCAGTCCGCCCTGGCCGACGCGCGGCCGGAGCTGAGATCCCACGGCGTGCTCTACCCGGGCAGACGGACCGCCCACCACGGAGCCGCGATGGCGGTGCTCGAGCGGCCATGGGGCTGGGCCAGCAGGGGCGGCACGGCTCCCAGCCCGCGGGTCTTCGAGCGGCTGGCAGGACAGGCTCGCCGCCACGGGGGCCGGGTCATCCTCAGCAGCGAGCAGTTTTGCGAGGCCGACGACCGCATGGCCGCCCGCGTGGTCGCCGGGCTCGGCGCGCCGCGCACCCACGTGATCATCGCGCTGCGCAACCTGGGCCGGCTCCTGCCCTCGTCCTGGCAGCAGTACCTCAAGTACGGGCACACGACGACGTACAAGCGTTGGCTTCGTACGATGTTCGACGCTGGCTACGACGGGGCGATGACCCCCACGTTCTGGCGGCGCAACGACCACGGGGCCCTCGTCGCCCGCTGGGTGGATCTCGTCGGGCCCGATCAGGTCACTGTCCTGGTGCTCGAGGACGTCACCGAGGACGCTCTGTTCGTCTCGATCGCCGACCTGCTGGGCGTCCCCGCCGAGGTGCTGACATCACGGATGCGCCAGAGCCCCAACCGCTCGTTGACCGCGGCCGAGTCCGAGGTGCTGCGGCGGCTGAACCGGGCCATCAAGGGGAAGGTGCAGTGGCGCGACTACGAGGACCTCGTCCGCGACGGTATCGCCGCAGCGATGGTCACCGGCCGACGACCCGCTTCGGACGAGCCGCGGCTGCACACGCCGGGCTGGGCGCTGGACGCAGCGGCCGATCGGGCTGCGGTCGACGTGGCGCGGATCCGGCAGTCCGGAGCCCGCGTGCTCGGGGATCTCGACGCGCTGGCGGTGCGGGTGGATGCCACCCCGCCGGTCCCTGCGCGGGTCCTCGACGCGCTCCCGACCGACGCGGTGGTGGCCGTGCTCGCCCAGGCGGTCCTGGCGCGGTCCGGCGCGTCCCGCTTGGCGGACCGATGGGAGCCCCTCCGTCGCGTGCGCGACCTCGGCGGACGCCTGCCCCGCCGCTGAGCGCGACGCCACCCAACCGGAGGGTGAGTCCGGTGGACGCCTGATGCCCCGATCGCGCGTCCCCCGGCGGCCGGCAGATGGCTGAGACCCCTCGGGGACCCCGGGCTACCACCCTGAGGCACGGACCGAGGATCCGGGCGCCGCGTAGGGGCCCGACCCCGCCTACCGCCCTGACCCGGGACCGGAGGACCCGGAGCCCCGTGAGCGGCGCACGCTGTCCACGATCGCGAGGATGATCCCCGCGGCGAAGAGGCCGTAACCGACAACGCGGTTCTCGCCGAACACGATCCCGGTGACCACGCACCCAAGCGCCAGGCCGGCCAGCGGCGACAGGCGCTGCTCCCCACCTCGGTGCCACGGGAGGATGGCCAGGAGCGCGAGGACCCCGAGCGCGACGACGGCGATCGCGACGAAAGCGGCTGTGTCGCTCATCTCGGGTCTCCGTCTCCCGCGGCGGGGCACGTCCTGTCTAGCACCTCTGGGACGCCTCCGTCCCGCCACGCCGGGCCCGCCACGCCAGGGCCGCCAAACTTGCGTTGCACCAGCGACGCCCGACACAGAATCGGACTGCCCGCAGGAGCATCAACCCTCGCCAGCGCAACGCAACCCACCTGGGGCACCTCCGCCGGGAACCACGGGGACCCGGGGGGCCGCCGGGGCCCTCCCTGGAGCGCCGTCAGGCGGCGCTGAACGCCTTCGCCGCCTGGACCGCGATAAGCACGCTCATCGCGAGCACCAGCAGGGCGAACCCGGTCCCGAGCGCCCGGGGGGACAGCCGCCCGGAGAAGCGGGCGGCGGTCAGCGAGGCGACCACCGTTGCGAGCACGGTGACGGCGGTCAGGGTCGGCTCGGACAGGGCATCGGCGTGCGTGAGGCGCACCACGAGCGCGGAGATCGAGGAGATCGCGATCACGACCAGCCCGGTCGCGGTGGCGTTCGCCACGGGCATGCGCAGCGTCAGCACGAGGGCTGGGACGACGAGGAACCCGCCGCCGACGCCGAGGAAGCCGGTGACCAGACCGGTGCCGGTCGCCAGCAGGATCAGCAGCAGGACCGAGCGGGACCCGACGACCGGTGCGGTCCGGGACCGGACGGGCAGGTCTGCCGCGGGAGCGTCGATGAGGACGGCCCCGGGATCGTCGTCATCGAGCCCTTCCGCCCCGCCGGGGCGGCCGAGACCTGCACCATCCCCAGAACCGGCCCGGCTCGCACCAGCGCCGGCGACACCCGCCCCCGAGCCCGCCGCCGCAGAACGCGACGCCCCCGACCGCCCGCCGCCCACCAGGCTGGGGCGCGGCGCCGCGGCCGTCGGCTGGGAGCGCGCGTTGCGCAGCATGGCCAGCCCGGCCACAACCATGAGCGCGGCGAACGCCGAGAGCTTGATCCAGTCGGCGACCCGGGTGGCCAGGGTCGCCCCGAGCGCGGAGCCGGCCATGCTGATCACGCCGAAGACCAGCCCCTGCCGCCACAGGACCCGTCCGGCCCGATGGTGCGAGATGAGCCCGCCGAGCGCCCCGAACAGGACGATGACCAGGCTGGCGGTCGCCGCGTGGTCGACGTCCATCCCCAGCAGGCCGACGAGCATCGGCACCGCGAGGATGCCGCCGCCGCCGCCGAACAACCCGAGGGCGGAGCCCAGCAGGAGGCCGACGGCGGCGGCGAGCAGCACGGGGGGCATCAATCCGAGTATGCCGTGCCGATCGTCTCCGGGTGCTGGTCGACGACGATGGGCAGCCCGGCCCGCTCGGCGCGCCGGAAGCTGTCGTCGACGTGCACGGTCGGGACCCCGGCGCGCTGGAGCATCGAGGTGGCGATGCTGGCGCGGAAGCCGCTGCCGCAGGAGACCCACACCCGCGGATCGGTCCCGGCGTGCGCGGCGGCCTTGGACCAGGTGGCGATCTCGTCGATGCGCTTGGGAAACTCGTGCAGCGGCACCAGCTTGGCGCCCTCGACGTGGCCGTCGACCCACTCGGAGCGGCGGCGGGCGTCGACGATGATCCGCCGGGGGTCCTCGGCGACGGCGGCGGCGAGCCCGACGAAGTCGGTCCGCTCCGTCGACCTGAGGTCCGAGAGGTCCAGCGCCCAGTCCGCGGGGGTGCCGGTCGAGTGCGCCTCGGGCCGGTCGATGCCGATGCGGACCAGTTCGCGCTGGAACTCCTGCACCTGCTCGGGCGTGTCGCCCAGCAGCGTCAGGGGCGTCCCCCACGGGATCAGCCAGCCCAGGTAGGTCACCGCGTTGCCTTCGGAGGGGAACGACAGGGTCCCGCGGACGTGGCCCTGGGCGAACAGCACCTTGGAGCGCAGGTCGACGACCCACTCCCCGGCGTCGATGCGCCGGCGCAGCTCGGCGGCGTCGGCGCGTGCCGGCAGCGACAGGTCGATCGGGCCGGCGCCGCGCTCGTTGGCCGGGCCCATGTGCGCGTAGTAGGCGGGGAACGCGTCAAGGCCGTCGATGAGCTCCTTGACGAAGACGTCCTCGCCGACCAGCAGCGCCGGGTTGCTCATCGCCTGCTGCCCGACCGTGGACGCGGTGCCGACGGTGTTGGTCGCCGAGCAGAAGGAGCCGAACCCGTGCGTGGGGTACACGTCGGCGTCCGCGGCGACCTCCTCGACGATCTTGTGCATCGAGCGCCACTGGGCGTGGGCCAGGCCCTCGGTGGCGTCCGGGCCGATCAGGTCGGGCCGCCCGACGCTGCCGTAGAGCATGGACCCGCCGGTGAAGATCCCGGCGTCGGCGCCGTCGATCGCCACGGCGTAGGAGACGTGGTGCGGGGTGTGGCCGGGCGTGTGCAGGACCCGCCAGGCCATCGGCCCGGACCGGAACGTGGTGCCGTCGCCGACCTGCGTTGCCTCGAAGGCGTAGTCGTGCCCGCGCGGCACGAGGTACTCCGCGCCGAGCTCGTCGGCGAGCACGAGCCCGCCGGAGACGTAGTCGTTGTGCACGTGCGTCTCGACAACGTGGGTGACGGTCCAGCCGTTCTGCTCGACGATGGCGACGAGCCGGTCGATGTCGCGCTGCGGGTCGACGACGACGGCCGAACCGTCCAGCGCCACGATGTAGGAGCGGTCGCCCAGGTTGGGGGTGTCGAGTGCGACGACGGTGGGGCGGCTCATGCCGGCACCCCCTTGACGACCGGCTTGCCGGACATCATCCAGGAGCCGGTGCCGCCGAGCACGTTGACCGACGGACGGCCCTGGTTGGCCAACCACATGCAGGCCTGCAGCGACCGGTTGCCGGACTGGCAGATGATGGTCAGCTCCTTGTCGGCGGGCAGCTCGTGCAGCCGCACGGGGATGAGCGCGAGCGGGATGTTGATCGCGCCGGCGACGTGCCCGGCGCGGTACTCGTACACCTCGCGGACGTCAACCAGGGTCACGTCCGAGTCGGTCATCCGGGACTGAAGCTGGTCGGGGGTGATCTGCTCGATCATCGGTGCTCCTCGTCGGGATCTGTGCATGTGATGAGTGCGTGGGACTAGACTGCATACCCCGGGGGGTATCTGTCAAGTGCACGTGCTGCCGGGCCGAGCCCGCCACGCACCCACTCGGCAGGTGGCGAAGACTATACCCCTAGGGGTATAGTCTTCGCAGGACGCCTCGATTCCTGAGAGATTCCTGAGAGGAACGACGATGGTCGCGATCGCCACGGGTGACCTTCTCGAGGCCGCCGGCCTGCGCGGCTGCCGGATCATTCACGTGCGCGAGCCGCACGAGTACACCGCCGGGCATGTGCCCGGTGCCGAGCTGGTGCCGGTCGGCCAGGTGCCCCTGCACGTCTCCGCGCTGCGCCGCCGCCGCCCCGTGTACCTGATCTGCGAGAGCGGCAACCGCTCGGAGCAGGTCGTGCGCTACCTGCACGGGCACGGGTTCGACACCGTCACCATCGCGGGCGGGACCTCGGCCCGGCGCGCCGCGGGCCGACCGGTCCGCGCCGGGTCGGGCACGTGATCGATCCGGCAGCGGTCGAGCGTCGCCTCGCCTCGGTATCGTCCTCGCTGAGCGCCGCGACGGGCGGCGCCGCGCTGTGCCGCATCGACGGCACCGGCGGGTCGGCCAAGGCGCTGGAGGGCCGGATGGCTGCGCTGCTCGAGGTGCGCCGCACCCTGCGCCGCCAGACCGCGGCCGACCTCGACGGCATCGTCGAGCGCTGGCGCTCCGACCTGGCCCTGCGGCGCGAGAAGGGCGGCTCAGCGGCATGGCTGGAGTACCTGGCCGGCGGCGTGGCCGAGCTCGAGTCCCTGGCCGGACCGACCGCCGACGCCGACGACCCATCCACCGACGCACCCACGGAGGTCACCCCCTGATGGGCAACAACTGCTTCCTCGCGGCGTTCCTGACCTGGTCGGTGCGCCGCTGGCTGGTCGCCGCCGGGGTGGCCCTGGGCACGTACCTGTTCTTCGGGCTGTCCACGGCCGTGCTGGCCAACCCGGTCTTCGGCCGCGAGATCCCCCCCACCCCCTGGTCGCCGAACGTGCTGCTGGCCACGGCGATCCTGTCCGGCCTGCTCACCGCGACCTACGTGCGCAACGACGGCCCCGCCCCGATGGCGCCCGAGTCGGTGGAGCCGGCGCCGGGCGCCCGGACCGCGAAGGTCGGCGCCCTGGGCAGCCTGCTGGCCTATCTGGCCATCGGCTGCCCGGTCTGCAACAAGCTCGCCCTGATCCTGCTGGGCACGACCGGGGCGCTGAACGTCTTCGCGCCGATCCAGCCCTACCTCGGCGCGATCGGCATCGGGCTGCTCGCGATCGCCCTGGTGGTCCGCCTGCGCGGCGAGATCAGCTGCGCCACCCTGGCCGACCGCCGCAGGTCCGCGTCGAGCGGTCCGCTCACGACCGAGGACATCCTCGCCAACCTCTCGGCCGGCCAGCGCCGCGACGACGCGCGCGACCGGGCCGAGCCCGCACACGACTCTCCCGAGGCTCACCATGACCACCGCTGACATCACCTCGCACGAGCCCACCGCGCACGCGGCCGGGTTCTCCCTGCGCACCTTCGCCCCGAGCTGGGGCGCCTCCGTGATGGGCACCTCCGCGCTGTCCATCGCCCTGCACGTCGCCGGGGAGGGCACCGGCGCCGCCACCGCCACCGAACTGGCCGCCCGGGTCGTCCTCGTGATCGCCCTGCTCCTGGGCGTGGCCGTGCTCTCGCTGACGGCCGCGCGCTGGATCCGGTTCACCACCGCCGCCCACACCGACCTGCGCCACCCGGTCAAGGGCGGCATGACCGCCACCGCCGCCGGCGCGCTGCTCACCCTCGCGGTGGCCGTGGGCAAGGTCGGCCCTGGGTTCCTGCCCGAGCCGATCATCCTGCCGGCCGTGGCCGTCCTGGCCGTGGCCGGCGCCGCGCTCGCGCTCCTCATCGGCTGGGAGTTCCTGGCCGAGGTGTTCACCTCCAAGGACGCCGCCCTGGTGCAGATGTCCGGGGCGTGGTTCGTGCCCCCGGTCGTGACGATCATCGTCCCGCTGGCCGTCCTGCCCCTGCTCGTGGCCAACCCGGGCGCCGCTGCCGACCTGATGGCGCTGTCGTGGGCGTTCCTGGGCATGGGCGCGATCCTCTACGTGGTGGTCACCGCCACCCTGTTCATGCGCAGCATCAGCCACCCCCTGCCGCCCGCGGGCCTGGCCCCGACGCTGTTCATCGGCATGGGCCCGGCCGGGCTGCTCGGCCTGGACATGGTGCGCCTGGCCCAGGTCAGCGTCGAGATGGGCCTCGCCGACCAGGCGCTCGTCCGCGCGATCCTGCCGGGCGCCACGATGATGTGGGGCTTCGGGCTGTGGTGGATGGTCAGCGCGGTGACCGTCCTGCGCCGCGGCTACGCCACGCTGCCGTTCTCGCTGTCCTACTGGGGGTTCACCTTCCCGCTGGCCGCGTGGACCATCGCCACCCTCGCGCTGGCCCGTGCCTGGGACTCCGGGCTGCTCCTGGCCATCGGCTGGATCGCCACGGCCGCGCTGACGCTGCTCTGGTCCTACGTCGTCGTGCGCACGGTCGCCGGCATCCGATCGGGGACGATCTGGGCGCACTGAAGGGCCCCGCGGATCGGCCAGGCGATTGCTCCGGAGGGGCTTACAAACGCAGAACACGTCCGGAACATGCCCCGATGGGTATGGGTGCACAGTGGTTGTCGGAGGAACCGAGAGGGATGGCGATGAGGACCCACCGCAGCGCAGCAGGCGCACCGGGTCACCGGGCCGCCCCCAACCGAGGAGGAACACGATGACCCCGCGCAACGCAGCACTCGCGATCGTCCTGGCCACGGCCGTGGCCGGCGGGACGGCTGGGACCGCGACCGCGCTGCCCACAGGAATCGCCAACCCGGTCTGCACCGAGTCCTGTGCTGCCGATGACACCGACCAGGCCAACCCCGGTCGGCAGGCCCGCGGCCGCGGGCTGTGGGGGATGCTCGACGACAGCGAGTCGAGCACGGAGCAGTGGGGCACCGGCTCCGGCCGGGGCAGCGGCCAGGGCAACGGGAACGGCCGAGGCAGCGGGAACGGCCGAGGCAGCGGGAACGCGAACGGGACCGGCCAGGGCAACGGCACCGGCCAGGGCGAGCAGGGCCGCGCCTCCGGCGGCAGCGGCAACGGCGGGCCCAGCGGCGACCACTCGGACATCCCGGACGCCGTCCCCGGCGCGACCGTCAGCGACGACGTGAAGGCCGAGTTGGCCTACCTCGCCGAGGAGGAGAAGCTCGCCGGCGACGTCTACGACCTGGCCAACGAACTCTACGGCATGCGCGTCTTCGACAACATCGGCCGCGCTGAGGACAGCCACCTCGCCGAGGTCCAGGTCCTGCTCGAGCGCTACGGCGTGAGCGACCCCACCGCGGGCAACGCGGCCGGCGAGTTCACCGATCCCGACCTGCGGGCGCTGTACGACGCCCTGGCCAAGCAGGTCAAGACCAGCCGCGAGGCGGCCGTGCAGGCCGGCATCACGATCGAGGAGACCGACATCGCCGACCTCGAGACGCTGCTGAAGAACAAGGACCTGCCCTCGGACGTCACCGAGATCGCCGCCAACCTCAAGGCCGGCAGCGAGCGGCACCTCGCCGCCTTCAAGCGCCAGCCCTGACGCCCCACCAGCTCCGCCCGGCCTGGCCCCAGGTCGGGCGGAGCTGTGCGCGGGCGGCGGGCGCCGCTGTGTCCGATCGGGGCGCAGGCGTGCCCGCTCGGCGTCCGCTCGGCCGGGACGGGTCCGCTCGAGGCCAAGGCGTGGCCCCGGGGCGCACCCGAGTGAGGACGGCCCGCCTCAGATCCGTTCGGATGGGCCCCCGGGCGGCGGGATGACCGGGAGCCCGACGGTGAACGCGGTCCCCCGACCGGGCTGCGAGGCCACCTCGACGCTGCCGCCGTGGGCGCTGACCAGGGCCTTCACGACGGCCAGGCCGAGACCGGAGCCCCGGACGCGCGTGGAGCCCACGGCCTCCCCCGCGCCTGCCCCGGCGCCCCGGTAGAACCGCTCGAACACGTGCGGCAGCTCCTCGGCAGGGATGCCCGGCCCGGTGTCGCGCACGGTGATCGAGGCGGTGGGCCCGTCCTTGCGCAGCACGACCTCGACCCACCCGTCGGACCCGTCGGACCCGCCGTGCCGGATGGCGTTGGAGAGCAGGTTGACCAGCACCCTCCGCCATCAACCTGTCATCGGTCATCCCGGACACCTGCTGGGACACC
>Ga0316576_10002493_pt1 | contig 10483 bp, 7 predicted proteins | sample S0NA_FD_203075 | JGI IMG/M metagenome (GOLD analysis project Ga0316576, IMG submission 203075) | Rhizosphere microbial communities from salt marsh grasses in Alabama, United States - S0-2_050615r3r5 | ecosystem: Host-associated > Plants > Roots > Rhizosphere | place: USA: Alabama | collected... | reverse complement strand
GAGATCCAGCGCCAGCCCGTCCTTGCCCTGGCGGATGGTCGCGTCCACCTTGTCCCAGGCCACGCTGGAAGACTCCCCCTCGCCATAGTGCCGGACCAGCTTGAGGTCGTTCACCTCTGCCCGGCCATCGAGGCGCAGACTGCTCCCGGGCGCCCATTCAGCCTCGGCCTGTAATTGCAGGTCGCCCTCTCCGGTCATGTTGTGCGGGAGCAGCGCCGCCAGGAAGCGAAGATCTCCCGCCGCGCTGAGCCCCGCACTGCCCTGTTCGCCCAGAACCAGGTCCGAGGGACAGAGCCGCGCGCCGGGCTGCAGCCAGCAATGGCTCTCCACATAAAGCTGTGAGGCCGCGCCTGACCAGCGCAGAGCCACCGCTTCAGCCAGGTTCCAGTCGCCCTGCGGCGTCTCCAGGACGGTCGGGGCCAGGCGGCCGGTCCAGTCCCGACCCGCTGTCTCGCCGCTGACAGAGAGGCTGCCATTCAGGTCCCCCCGGCTCGTGAGGGTGAACTCCTGGCGGGCGATCGTACCGGCGAGAAGCAGTTGCAGGGAGTCGAGGGCCATCCCCGCCGCCGAACCCCCGAGCAGGCCGGCCTCCAGATTAAACGCGTGGTCCCCTTCAAACCGGTACCGCCCGCGAAAAGCGCCGCTGCCGACCTCCAGCCCGCTCCATGCGATGTCCTGCAGGTCACCCTCGAGGCGCAGCAGCAGCCAGTCCGGCGGTATCTCCATCTGCATCCGCACCTGGCCCCGACTGCCCGGCTGCCACCGTCCGAGATCGTCGATGGTGACTTCCGCCCTTGCGCCCTCCTCGTTTTCCCCGGGGGCGCGGATGACCAGGTTGGCGCCATTGATGTCCGCCCTGAGGTCACTCGGAGCCACCTGCACCAGGCGCTCGCCCGCGCCGCCTGCGAGCCCGGCGTAGCCGCTTATCGCGGCGGGAAGCCGGTTGACGTCGCCCCGAAGGTCGACCTCGGCCACAGCGACCCGCCAGTCGCCCCCGCCGACCCTGCCGTCGACCTCGAGCCGGCCCCGGAGTCGTCCCCGGGCGTACTGACTGAGCTGGGGAACATCGAACCCGGGGGAGTCGACTGACAGTGACCAGGCCAGCGCCCCGGCAAATGACAGGTCGCCCGAAGCGCGGAGCCTGTTACGGGCTGCGCTGTCCGCCAGGAGAAGCTCCTGCACGGTCAGCCTGGCGTCACGCTGGCGCGCCTCGAGCGAGATGGTGAGACCCTCATAGCCCAGACCGCTGGCCCCGCCCTTCAGCGAAACGAACTGCTCTGAAAAGGAGCCGCGGACATCCAGGCGCACAGGCGAGTCCAGCTCGACGTCCCGCAGCGCTTCCGGAGACTCGCCCAGCTCGCCCAGCGCCAGGGCCCCTGTCCACTGCGCATCCAGGCTCGCCTGGAAGGGCAGGTCCGGATCCAGCAGATCGACCTCCCCGCTCAGCTCGACCGCCGGCCTCCCCGGGCTGGCTGCGTTAACCTGCAGTCCGGAGAGGGGCCCCTCGAGATTTAACGTGAGTTCCCGGTCATGCAGCGAGACCGGGAGGGGTGGCTCCGCCAGGGAGGCTTTAACGCTGACCCGCAGCGGCCAGTCGCCGGAGAACTGGACGTCACCGCGCAGGGCGAGTTCACCCCATTCTGCAGTGCTGGCTTCGAGTTGCTCGACCTGCAATCGACTGTCGCGCCAGCGCGCCCGCAGCGTCAAGGACCGGTGTCCCTGCTGCACCCCATAAGCAGCCCAGGAGGGGTTGTTCAGGGTCAGAGGATCGACCACCAGTTCCAGCGGGAGGACGATCGGCGGCAGCACAATATCTCCTGCCGGTGGTTGCTCCGGCTCACCGCTATCGTGCAGTTCCAGCCGGCCGTCCTCGACTGACGCGTCCCCCACGGTCACGCTGGAGCCTCCCAGCGCGAGCCCGGCGCGCATCCTGCCCTGGCGCCAGCTGCCACCGGGCCAGGTGACGTGCGCGGCGCCCACGGAGAGGTTATCCACCTCCACCCGCACCGGGAATTCAATCGCGCTGGCTGCGGCGCCAGGCGCTGCTTCACCGCCGTTACCACCGGCGGCTATCGCCAGGTCGACCTGACCCGCACTCAGTTCCCGCAGACAGATGGTGCTGCGCCAGAGGCAGGCAGGAGTCAGTTCCGCCTGCAGATCGACGATCTCCAGCATGACACCGCCGGTGTCCAGAGCGAGGCGTGCCAGCTGCAACCGGCCCGCCACGGATCCCCCCCGGTAGTCGATCTCGAGGGGAGTCAAGCGGTCGACCAGGCCACACAGCAGACGGTTGCCCGGCGCGGTGAGCGGCAGGGCCAGGAGCAACAGGGCAAGCGCTGCCAGCAACAGCAGCAGGTACCGCGTGAGGCGGGTCAAAATTCGGCCCCTATCGCCAGGTGAATACGCCAGTCCGGGTTGTCCTCACTGAACGGGTTGGCAAACTCCAGCCGCACAGCACCCACGGGCGTGAGGTAGTGGATCCCGAAGCCGGCACCCAGGTGAAGGTCGAACTCCCCCTCGTCAAACGCGTCACCGCCATCGAGAAAGATGGCGCCGCGCCAGGTCCGGCTGAAATAGTACTGGTACTCGATACTGGCAGTGACCATCCTGTCACCGCCCACCACCAGCCTGGCGGTGTCTCCCCCCTCCCGCGTCACGCTGATCTCATTGCCGACCGACTGGTAGCCGTAGCCGCGGATGCTCTGGGAACCACCGGCGAAAAAGTTGAGGGAAGGCGCCAGTTCATCCCGGTCGGAATCGGCCAGCAGCGCCACGCCCAGTTCGGCGCGGCTCACCACCCGGTGATCGGGCGCGGGGCTGAAAACATAGCCGAACCGGGCGGTCGCCCGCAGCAGATCGATATCGGAACCGGCCGACTCGCTGGCCGCCTCCAGCTGGTATAACTGGCTGAATGCGCCGGAAGGGTCGACCAGGGAGCCGACCCGATCCCGACGGGAGAGGGAGAAGCCGGGGAGCAGGTAATCATTGGTGCGGCTCTCTTGCAGCACTTCCCAGGATTCGCTGAGGCTGCGCAGCGAGTAGCCCGTGATCCACCTCTTCCCCCGGGTTTCCCTGCGCACGCCCAGCTCCTCCTGCTGGCTGTCGATATCGCCGAACTCGTTGTCCTCGAGGCGGGCGGAGAGTTGCAGGAAATCGTTGATGGGGTGGGTCAGCGGTATCTTGTAGTTGATGCGACCGCTCGGATTGATCGGGGAGTACTCCAGGCGGGTCTCCTGGCTGTGGCCGTAACGGTTGATGTTCGGCGTGCGCCAGGTCAGTGATACCCGCTCCTCCGTATCGGTGCTGTACCCTACTCCCACATCGAAACTGTGCCGCTTGGCCGGATACAGGGTGAGATTCAGCGGGATCGATCCGTCTTCTGCCTGTTGCAGCTCCGGTGTCAGCAGCACGCCGGAATAGTATCCGGTTCGCTGCAACTGGGCCTGCAGCTCCTGCAGGCGGCTCTGGTCGAAGTAATCTCCGGTTGCGAAGGTCCGCAACGCGTCGATCTGCCCGCTCGATATCTGGGACTCTTCATACTGCAGCTCACCAAAGCGGTAGCGGCGCCCGCTCTCATAGCGCAATTCGACATCCGCGCTGCGCGCCCCTGTCTCCACTGCCACGCGGCTGTGCACCACCTTGCCGTCGAAATAACCGCGCCGCTGCCCGGTCGCCAGCAACATTCTCTTATAGCCTTCGTAGGTATCGTGGCGCAGGACGTCTCCAGGCCTGAAAGGCGGGCTGGCAAGCGCTTTATCGAAACCGCTGTCCGCGGCGGCCGGCCCCAAAAGCTGGACCGTCACGTCCCGGATATGCACGGGGTCGCCGGGCTCCACTTCGATAGTGATTTTCCACGCGGGCTCCGTGCGCTGGACCCGGACTGCAATTTCCGGGCCGTAGTAGCCGAGCGCCTGCAGGCTTCGCTCGACCTTTTCCCGTGCCGAAGCCACAAAACCGACCCGCTGTTGCGCAGACTCAGGGGGAGGGCCCAGCCAGGCGAGGACATTGCGCTGGAGCTCGCCCTCCAGCCCGACCACGGAATATTCCAACGACGCGGAGAGGGCGGATACGGGCAGCAGCAAGCTGACCAGCAAGACCATGCTGGCAGGGGGGCGCAACTTCATGCAGTTCACGCGACAGGCAGGGAAGCGGTCACGCCAGGTGCGCGCTCCCCCAGAAATTATAACCGGCGAACTTCGGGGTGCCGGGCAGGTACATGCGTTGCAGCTCGTCTATCTCAAACGCGCCCTGGCTGAGCAGGTCGGGGATATCGCGATTCAGGTTGCAGCCGCCCGCCATTTTGCGCCAGAAAGGATTGATGCGGTCCTGCCACTTGCGCACATTGGCATCCGGCGCCTTGCCATGCTCACAGAAAATGAGTCTGCCCTGAGGGCGCAGTACCCGGGCCATTCCCCGCAGCGCGGCAACGGGATCGGGAATGGTGCAGAGCGCGAATGTCACCAGCACAGTGTCGACACTGGCATCCTCCAGGGGGATTTCTTCGCCCGGCAGGCCGATGAACTCAACATCGAAGCCCAGATGCGCAGCCCGCTGTCGCGCCAGCTCCCATGAGGCCTCCGATGGATCCAGTCCGATCAGCCGCTCGACCCTGGCGGGGTCGTAGAACGGCAGGTTCAGGCCGGTACCGATACCGATCTCGAGGACCGTGCCGCGCGCGAGGGGGACGACTTTCTCGCGCTGTTTCATGATCGGTTTGGCTCCACAGGCGCAGTTGATAAACCTCGGAAGGATATGCGATTCGTAAAAACCCATGCGGCAAACTCCACAAGCGAGCGGGACGGTTGATAGTCTCATGCAGAAGACTGAAATAAGATACAGTATGCAGGGGGGAATGATAAGGAGAAGAGATGTTTGAGACGTTGGAAGTCGGCCGACGCCTGAAGCGCAGCGAGTACAACGAGCTGCAGCTACCCCTGCGACAGAAACTGCTGGAGGCGCAGTTCGACCTGGCAGAGCGGGACTACCCGGTGATCATCGTCGTGGCGGGACTGGACGGCGCCGGCAAAGGTGCGCTGGTCCACCGGCTCAACGAATGGATGGATCCCCGCGGAATCGAGACGAACACCTACTGGGAGCACTCCGATGAAGAGGAGTCGCGACCCTACTTCTGGCGATTCTGGCGCTCTCTTCCCCAGCGCGGCCAGATCGGCATCTTCCTCGGATCCTGGTACACGCGGCCGGCGCAGGCCGCTGTGGACGACGAGATGACCCGGGAGGAGTTCGCCGTGGCGTGCCAGCAGATCGAGTCCTTCGAGCGCATGCTGAACGATGACGGAGCACTCGTCATCAAACTCTGGCTGCATGTCAGCGAGGAGGTCCAGCGGGCGCAACTCGAGGGCAAAGCGCCTCGAAGTCAGCAGAATCCGCGGGTCAGCGACCACCCCTATGAGCTCCACGGAAACTATTCGAAAACCCTCGAGGCGTCAGAGAAGCTGATCCTGGGCACGGACTCGAGCCACAGCCGCTGGCATCTGATCGAGGCGCATGACCGCTACTACCGGGACATCACCGCGGGCGAAATCATCGCCGAGGCGATGCAGGCGCACCAACCGCGCAACCAGCCGGCCCCGGTCGGACCGTCGGACGCCGACGATATCGCGGTAACCGGCCTGCAACCCACAGTGCTCGACAGCGTGGACCTGACAAAATCACTGCACAAGGACAGGTACAGGAAGAAACTGGCGAGTTACCAGGACAAGCTCCAGGACCTTGCCTGGGAGGCCTATCGGCAGCGCCGCTCGGTGGTCGCTGTCTTCGAGGGGTGGGACGCCGCCGGCAAGGGTTCCGCCATCCGTCGCGTCACCGGCGCCATTGACCCGCGACTCTACAAACTGGTGCAGGTGGGCGCCCCCACCGACGAGGAGAACGCGCACCACTACCTGTGGCGCTTCTGGCGACATCTCCAGCGGGACGGGCGCGCAACCTTTTTCGATCGTTCCTGGTACGGACGGGTGCTGGTCGAGCGGGTGGAGCAGTTCGCCTCGCCCGCCGAATGGCAACGCGCCTACAGCGAGATCAACCAGTTCGAGCGACAACTGGTGGCCCATGGCAGCATCGTGCTCAAATTCTGGATCCATATCAGCAAAGAGGAACAGATGGCGCGCTTCGAGACCCGGCAACAGGAACCCCACAAACGCCACAAAATCACCGAAGATGACTGGCGCAACCGGGAAAAGTGGCACGACTACGAACTGGCCGTGGACCAGATGGTCAGCCACACCAGTACCCAGCACGCGCCTTGGACGCTGGTGGCAGGCAACGACAAGCCCTGGGCACGGATATACATCCTCAAGACGTTCTGCAAGACCATGCGAGCACAATTGAAGAAGACGAAGTAATGCCGACCCGCCATCGCAACGGGGTGGACCGGCCGCTGCTTGGCCTGCGACGCACGGTTGGCGATAATCGGTAGCCTGATAGGTTAATCCGGGGGGGATAAGAAAGATGCGAGCCATGGTACTGGCGAAACAGGGTGAACCACTGGCGCAGCGGGACATCCCGCGGCCCGCGCCCGGGCAGGGCGAGCTGCTGCTGCGTGTGACGGCCTGCGGAATCTGCCGCACCGACCTGCACGTGGTGGACGGAGACCTGACCGAGCCCGCACTGCCGCTGGTGCCAGGACACCAGATCGTCGGCCGGGTGGAAGCGGTCGGCGCCGGGGTGAGTGGTTTCGCCCCGGGGCAGCGGGTCGGTGTCCCCTGGCTGGGCGGGAGTTGCGGCCACTGCTGGTACTGCGGCCACGGGAAGGAGAATCTGTGTGACGAGGCCCGCTACACCGGCTACCAGATCAACGGCGGCTTCGCCGAATACACGGTCGCCGATGCCCGGTACTGCTTCACCCTCCCGGACGGCTATGACGACGAGCAGGCAGCGCCCCTGCTCTGCGCCGGCCTGATCGGCTACCGCAGCTACCGGCTGGTGGAGGAGGCGGAAACCATCGGGTTTTACGGCTTTGGCGCCGCCGCCCATATCCTCATCCAGGTGGCGCGGTACCGCGGTCAGGCGGTCTACGCCTTCACCCGCGAGGGCGACACCGAGGCCCAGGCTTTTGCCCGGACACTCGGGGCAGCCTGGGCCGGCGACTCCCTGCAGGAGGCGCCGGTGCCCCTGGACGGAGCGATCATCTTCGCCCCTGCCGGGGAGCTGGTACCCGCGGCTCTGCGGGCCGTGCGGAAGGGGGGAAGGGTGGTCTGCGCCGGCATCCACATGTCGGACATTCCCACCTTTCCCTATTCGATTCTCTGGGGTGAGCGTGAAATCTGCTCTGTGGCGAACCTGACCCGGCGTGACGGCGAGGAGTTTCTGCCCCTGGCGGCGCAGATTCCGGTGGAGACCACCGTGCATCGCTACCCGCTCGAGCGGGCCAATGAGGCGTTGGACGATCTGCGCAACGGCCGCTTCAACGGCGCCGCCGTTCTCGTGCCCTGAAGGCCGGAGCGTCCTCCTCAGGCAAAGATTTCCCCCAGAAAGTCGAGCAGGGCAGCCCAGGAGCGCCGGTCGGCGGCAGCGTCGTAGACAGCTCCCATCGCGGGATCGTTGGCGTCAGGGTTGGTGAAGGAGTGCAGGGTATTGCCGTAGGCGTGCAGCTGCCAGTCGGCCCCGGCATCGGTGAGTTCCGCGGCAAGATCGAGCACACTCTGCGGCGGAACCATCGGGTCGTCATAGCCGTGCAGGCAGAGCACCTTCGCGCCGATGCGATTGCCCGCCGTATTGCCGGGCGCTGCGAACAGGCCGTGAAAGCTTGCCACGCCCAGCACGTCACTGCCGCTGCGGGCCAGGTCGAGGACGCACAGACCGCCAAAGCAGAAGCCCATCGCCGCCAGGCGGCCTGCATCCACCTCCGGCTGCTGTCGCAGTACACTGACGGACTCGTTGATACGGGCCTGCAGCAGAGGGCGGTCCTCCAGGAAAGGTGCCATCAACCCGGCATTCTCCTCGGGATTAGAGCCGCGCACGCCTTTGCCGTACATGTCGATAGCAAAACCCACATAGCCCTGCTCCGCGAGCCTGATTGCCCTGCCCTCCTCGAAGGCCGACCGACCGCCCCAGGCGTGGGCGATTGCCACAGCTGGCCGCGGGGTGCCGCCGGCGTCATCCCACGCCAGGAAGCCCTCGAGAGGCTGATCGCCGTGGCCGTAATCGATCAGTCGCGTCTGTATCGTCATCGCACTGCTCCCTGCATCCGCTCGACAATCGTACCGTTGGCGGTACCGCCCCCCTCGCAAATCGCGAGCAGGCCATACCGTTTGCCGCTGCGATGGAGTTCATGGACAAGGGTAGTCATCAGCTTGGCGCCGGTCGCACCCAGGGGATGCCCCAGCGCCTGGGCGCCGCCGTTGACGTTGAGTTTTTCCAGGTCGGCGTCGAGCGCCCGCGCCCAGGCAAGGGGCACCGAGCCGAAAGCCTCGTTGACCTCGAACAGGTCGATGTCTGCCATCTGCATACCAGCCTTTTCCAGCACTTTCTCGGTCGCCGGGATCGGGCCCTCGAGCATGATCACGGGGTCGGACCCCACCACACTCATGGCGACAATTCGCGCCAGCGGCGTCAACCCCAGTCGCCTGCACGCGGCACCACTGGCAATCATCAGGGCGGCGGCGCCATCGCAGATCTGGGAGGCGTTGGCGGCGGTCAGCAATCCGCCCTCCTGCAGGGGCTGCAGGCCTGAGATGGCGCCGATGCTCGCATCCATGCGGATGCCCTCGTCCTGGACGTGCATCTCCCGGGTGCCATCCTCCAGCTCTATTTCGATGGGTACGATCTCGTCCCGGAAGCGACCCTCTTCCACCGCGCGTTTGGCTTTGAGGTGGCTGGCGAGCGCAAATTCATTGAGCGCTTCGCTGGTCAGTTCATATTTCTGCGCCAGCATCTCCGCGCCGGCGAACTGGTTGAACTGCACCCCGGGATAGCGCTCACTGATCTTCCTGCCGTAGGGAACGCCGTGATCCGCCTTGAAGCCGTCAGTGATACTGGCGCCGATCGGCACCTGGCTCATGCTCTCGACGCCGCCGGCAATGAGCACGTCCTGGGTCCCGGAGAGTACCGCCTGGGCCGCGAAATGCATGGCCTGCTGCCCGGAGCCGCACTGCCGGTCGACGGTGGTTCCCGGCACCGCCTCCCCCAGCACAGAGGCGAGACAGACGTTGCGACCGATATTACTGGACTGGGCTCCCACCTGGGAGACGCAGCCGAAGATCAGGTCGTCGATCTCCCCGACGGGGACACCGACCCGTTCAACCAGCGCGTCGACGACGGCGGCGCCGAGATCTATCGGGTGTATTCCCGACAGGCGCCCATTCTTTCTACCCCCTGCGCTGCGCACTGCACCGACGATATATGCATCTGTCATGATGGCGTTCCTCGCTCCTGATTGTCGTATGTCCGGCCGGCCACAGCCGCAGTCGGGTAGGCCTCGGGATCGAGGCGATGCATTTCCGCCTCGATCCAGCGCTCCACCTCGTCCATGAGCTCCTCGGCATCCCGTCCCTCGGCACTGACCGCCTGGCCGATGGAGACATCGATCACGCCGGGAACAAACGAGAAGGATCGGCGTGGCCAGCAGCGCCCGGACGTAACGGCAATCGGTATGACCGAAGCGCCGGTTGCCACTGCCAGTCGGGTGGCACCGGTCTTGTAATCACCCTTGGAACCCCGCTCGGTCCGGGTGCCCTCGGGAAACATGATAATCCACTTGCCCCGGTCCATCAGCACCCTTCCCTGCTCGGCGACCTTGGCCCACGCCTCCGAGCGTTTACTCCGGTCGATGTGAATCATCTTCAAGCGGGCCATGCACCAGCCGAAAAGCGGTATGTTCAGCAGCTCCTTCTTGAAAACGTAGGCCAGGGGATGGGGCGTCATGCTGGGGAAAAAGAAGGTCTCCCAGGTCGACTGGTGCTTGGGACAGAGGATCACCCGGCGCATGTCGTGGGCAGGCGGCAGGTTATCCGCGCCGTGCACCCGGTAGCGGACGCCGCCGACCAGGCGCGCCGCACCAATCACGCCCTTGAGCCAGGGCACGGCAAAGTACCACCAGAGCTGGTCGTCGCGAAGGAACAGCGAGCAGATGATCAGTGCCAGCCCCATGGGGATGACCGAGAGGACTATCCAGGCGAAGACCAGAGTCGAGCGAATGGCATTCATGCAGAGAGATCCGGCACAAGGTTGCCGAGCATTAAACCAGAGGCGGGCGCCCGAGAAAACCGGGCACCTGTTTTATTCGGCGAATGGGGTTAACATGAGCTGACGCGGTTCAGGCGGAGGAGGCTCCATGGGCGAAATACGGCAGGCTGGGTTGCACGATCTCGGTTGCGGCGTCTACGCCTGGCTCGCCCCCCGGGGAACGTGGGGATGGAGCAACGCCGGGCTGATTGTCGACGGCGAGCAGTCGCTGCTGGTCGATACGCTTTATGACCTTGACCTGACCGAGCGGATGCTGCGCCGGATGCGAGCCGCCGAGCCCCGG
>Ga0316576_10002492_pt1 | contig 10484 bp, 8 predicted proteins | sample S0NA_FD_203075 | JGI IMG/M metagenome (GOLD analysis project Ga0316576, IMG submission 203075) | Rhizosphere microbial communities from salt marsh grasses in Alabama, United States - S0-2_050615r3r5 | ecosystem: Host-associated > Plants > Roots > Rhizosphere | place: USA: Alabama | collected... | reverse complement strand
CGGCAGCCACCGACGCGACGGCGGAGCAGGACGATCGCGATCTCGAAGCCGAGATCGAGGCCGACGTGCACACGATCGTGGCCGAGCGCGACCAGTACCGGGAGATGGTCCAGCGGATCCAGGCCGAGTTCGACAACTACCGCAAGCGGGCGACGGCCCAGTCGCTCGCCGAGTCCGACCGGGCCACCGGCCGGCTCGCCGAGGCGCTGCTCCCGGTGCTCGACGCGGCCGAGGCGGCGTACCTCAACCACCCCGACGAGGTCGGGCCGTTGCTCAACCAGATGCTGACCGAGCTCAAGCGCCACGGTCTCGAGGTGCTCGACCTCGACGGCAAGCCGTTCGATCCCGAGTTCGCCGAGGCGGTGGCCCACGAGTCCGGTGGCGGCGGCGAGCCGATGGTCGTCGAAGTGCTCCGCTCGGGCTACAGCTGGAAGGGCAGGACGCTCCGTCCGGCGATGGTCCGTACGAAGGACTGACCGCACAGATGGCTCCGGGCCGCGCCGCCCATGATGATCTGACCGACCTGATGACCAAGTGATCCGACCGAGAGGAGGTGTTCCCCGATGGACGCACAGCGCGAATGGTTCGAGAAGGACTACTACGAGACGCTCGGCGTGAGCAGGGACGCCTCCGCCAAGGAGATCACGAAGGCGTACCGGAAGCTGGCCCGCCAGCTGCACCCCGACCAGAACCCGGGTGACGCCGCCGCCGAGGACCGCTTCAAGGAAGTGTCGAGCGCCTACAAGGTGCTCGGCGACCCCGAGAAGCGCAAGGAGTACGACGAGGTGCGCCGGCTGGGCCCGATGGGATTCGCACCCGGCGGCGGACGGACGGGCGGCCCCGGTCAGGGCTTCTCGTTCAACGTCGGCGACATGGACGACATGGGTGGCCTCGGCGACCTGCTGGGGAACATGTTCGGCGGCGCCAGCCGCAGCGGCGGCGCGGCGCCGCGCCGCGGCAGCGACCTCGAGGCACACCTCACGATGAGCTTCACCGACGCCGTCAAGGGGTCGACCACCTCGCTGCACCTCACGGCCGACGCGACGTGCTCGACCTGTCGGGGCACCGGCGCGCGACCGGGCACCTCGCCGAGCCGTTGCCCGCACTGCGGCGGCCGGGGCGTCACCGACGACAACCAGGGGATGTTCTCGTTCTCCACCCCGTGCCGGTTCTGCGGCGGTCGGGGAACGGTGATCGAGGATCCGTGCCCGACGTGTCGCGGCTCGGGCATCGAGAAGCGCCCGCGCGAGATCAAGGTGCGCATCCCCGCCGGCGTCAAGGACGGCCAGACGATCAGGCTGAAGGGCAAGGGGACGCCGGGACGCAACGGTGGCCCTGCCGGCGACCTGCTCGTGCACGTCACCGTGCAGGGTCACCACCGGTTCGGCCGCAGCGGCGACAATCTGACCGTGACCGTTCCCGTGACCTTCCCCGAGGCGGCGCTCGGCGGCACCATCGACGTGCCCACGCTCGACGGTGACCCCGTCACGCTGCGCCTCAAGCCGGGCACCAAGAGCGGCAGCCGGCACCGCGTCCGCGGCAAGGGCGTGGTCGGTACGTCCTCTACCGGTGACCTGATCGTCACGGTCGAGGTCGACGTGCCGACCGAGCTCACCGACGCCCAGCGCCGCGCCATCGAGGACCTCGCCGAGGCGAACCTCGCCGATCCCCGCACGACGACGGGAGCGACGTCATGAGCGAGCAGTCGGGCGAACGTCGCACGAAGGCCGTCTACGTCATCTCCGTGGCCGCCGAGCTCGCCGGGATGCACCCCCAGACCCTGCGCATCTACGAGCGCCGGGGGCTCGTCAACCCGGCGCGCACCGAGGGTGGCAACCGCCGCTACAGCGACGAGGACATCGCCCGGCTGCAACGGATCGCCGAGCTCACGGCCGAGGGCCTGAACCTGGAGGGCATCCGTCGGGTGATGTCCCTCGAGGCCGACAACGCGCGGCTGCGCGACGACCTGGAGCGAGCGCGCGAGCTCCTCCGGCACATGATCGCCGACATCGAGGCGCGCCAGACCGGCGGCGAGCTCGTTCCGCTGAAGCAGGCGATGGCCGTCTTCGGCAAGCAGCCGAGCATCTTCGACCGCGACGACGACTGACGTCGCTCCTCCCGGGGATCAGGGCCCAACGCCCCTGGTCGCGCGCACAGCCGCTGTCTTCGATGGAGGCGGAGGTGGAGCACGTGCGAGCACTCGCGGCGATGACGGTCCTTTCGCTGGCGGTGGCGGCCTCTTGCGGTGGCGACGACGCATCGGATGAGGCAGCGGAGTCGCAGCCCACCGCCGCGGCGCAGGAGACGACGCCAACGAACGGAGGTGCGGCCGACGAGGCCGAGGACGGAGCCCTTCGTCGGCCGGTCGTGATCGACACCGATCTGTCGGTCGAAGGAGCGATGGCCGTCCTCTACCTCCTGCAGGAGCCCACCGTGGCGGTCGAGGCGATCACGGTCAGCGGTACCGGCCTCGTGTCGTGCCGCAAGGGGGTCGGGCAGGCGCTCGGCCTCGTCGCGCTCGCCGGAGCCGGCGACGTCCCGGTCGCGTGTGGACGCACCGAGCCATTGGCGGGCGACAACGCGTTCCCGGCATCGTTCCGGTCCGTCGCCGACTCGCTCGGTGGTGTGCTCCTGCCCGTGGGAGGGGAGCCGTCGGACCTACCGGCCGAGGAGCTGCTCGCCGAGGTGATCTCCGATGCCGACCAGCCCGTCATGATCTACGCGGACGGTCCGCTGACCAACATCGCCGCCCTGTTCGAGGAGGCTCCGGACCTCGAGAAGGTGGCCGGGATCACGCTCATGGGTGGCGCGGTCGACGTCGCCGGGAACACGGTCGACAACCCGGCTGCCGAATGGAACATCTGGATCGATCCGGTCGCCGCCGATCGCGTGCTCGCCGCGGGCCACCCGGTGACCGTCGTGCCGCTCGACGCCACCAACGACGTCCCGGTCACCACGATGCACGTGACCGCGCTGGCGGCGCACGAGGCGACACCGATCGCCGAGACCGTCAACCAGCTCATGCGGTCGGTCACCGGTGTCGAGCAGGGGTTCGTCTTCTTCTGGGACCAGCTCAACGCTGCGGTGATGCTCGATGCCTCGCTCGTGACCCTCGAGGACCGCACCGTCTCGGTGGCCACCGACGGTGGGCCGGCTCAGGTCGGCACGATGACCGATGACCCCGAGGGACATCCGGTGCGGCTGGCGGTCGCCGCCGACCGCGAGGCGTTCGAGGCCGCCTTCTTCACCACGCTGATGGGTGAACCGTTCGAACCGGTCGACCTGACCCCCGACGCGACCGTCGGCTTCGACGGCGAGCAGTGGACCCACGACATCCCGGCGGAGGTCCCGCTCGGTCCGCTCCTCGTCGCGTTCGAGAACTCCTCGGACGTGCAGGCCTTCGTGCCGTTCTTGTGGCTCCTCGGCGACGCCACCATCGAGGACCTCGAGGCCTGGGACTCGACCGATCAACCACCCTTCACCGGGCTCGCCGGCTTGGCCTTCGCCGGACCGGGCGACTCGGCGCTCGCGGTCGTGGACATCACGTTCGAGGGCATGAACATCGTCGGCGGCCTCACGATCGAACCCTTCTCGAACCACATCGTCGCCACGTTCGATGCGGGCTGAGCTCGCGACCGAGCTCCGACCTACGTCAGCGCCAGCGCCAACGGCGTCACGACCACGACCGACGCCGTGAGGATGGCACCGAGCCGGGGGAAGTCCCAGAAGCGGTACCCGCCGAGGCTGTAGATCATCATGTTCGTCTGGTACCCGATCGGTGAGAGGAAGCTGCAGCTCGCACCGATCAGCACGACGATCGCCGCCTCACGGGCGTCGAGCCCGGAGCCGGCCGCGACGTTGATCGCCACCGGGAACATCACGGCCGCGGCGGCGTTGTTCGAGAGCAGCTCGGTGAGGAGCATCGTGGCGATCAGCAGCGTGACGATCTGGCCGGTGTCGCCGAGGTCGCCGGAGATCGAGGTGAGCACGTCGGCGAGCTCGGTGGCCAGCCCGGTCGCCGCCACCGCACCGCCGAGCGAGATCGACAGGGCGATCGAGAACACGACGGTCAGGTTGACCGATCGGAACGCCTCGCTCGGGCTGATCGCCCCGATGCCGATCACCGCGGCGGCGCCGACGAGCGATGCCTCCATCAGGTCGAGGACGTCGGCGACCGCGAGCGCGACCACCACGGCGACGGCGACGAGCACGAACCACGCCAACCCGCGCCGGCCGGGGGCAGGGGCGTCCAGGGGGGCGACCACGCTGAAGTCGCGGCGCGAGCGCCAGGTCTCCCCGAACGCAGCCGACGCCAGGATCAGCAGCACGTCACCGGCGCGCAGCGTGACCGAGCCGAGCTTGCCGGGCAGGGTGTCCTCGTGCCGCCGGATCGCCAGCACGGCGGCCCCGTACCGCTCGCGGAAGTTGCGGTCCCGCAGCGTCGAGCCCACGAGATCGGAGCTGGGCGCGATCACCGCCTCGTACATGGCACCTTGGGCGCGGGCGGTGCCGTCGATGTGATCCTGCTCGGCCGACCGCAGGCCGTCGAGGCCCTCGAGGTCGAGCAGGTCGTCGACGTCGCCGACGAAGAAGAGCGTGTCGCCGGCGCGCAGGAGGCGGTCAGGGGTGGCCAGCGCGATGCCGTCGACCCCGCGGCGCTGGATGCCGGCGAGGAACACCCCGTGGAGGTGGCGCAGCCCGGCATCCTCGACGAGCTGGCCGACGAGCGGGCTGTCGTCGTCGACCCGCATCGCCACGGTGTATCCGGTGTCGGCCATGGTGCCGTCGTCCGCATCGGTGCCGCGGTGCCGGAGCAACACCGGACCCGCGACGACGAGGACCGCTACGCCGACGACCGCGACGGGCAGGCCGACCGGTGTGATCTCGAAGATGCCGAGCGCGTCCTCGCCCTGGGCGCTGAGGAGGTCGGACACGACGAGGTTCGTCGACGTGCCGATCACGGTGACGACACCCCCGAGGACGGCGGCGAAGGACAACGGCATCAGGTACGGCGACGCCGACACCCGGTTGCGCCGAGCCCAGGCACTGAGGCGCGGCGCGACCAGGGCGACCAGCGGGGTGTTGGGGACGACCGCGGAGGCCGCCGCGGTGAGGGCGGCGACCCGGCCGAGCCGCATCCGCTCGCCACCGGGCGAGTCGAGCACGCGATCGACGATCGGCGAGATCGCCCCGGTGATGGTCGCTGCACCCGCCAGCACGTAGAGCGCGGCGATCGTGACCGGCGCGGAGGAACCCAGTCCGGACAGTGCCGTCTCCTCGTCGATGGCCCCCGTGACGAGGAGGACGACGAGGCCGCCGCCCAGCGCCAGCGGGAGCGCCATCGTCTCGGTGGCGATCAGCAGGAGCACCCCGACGAGCACCCCGAGCGTCAACCACGCGTCCAGCGGCATCGCGTGAGTGTGGCAGCTCCCATGGCGGTTCGGACAGATGCCCACCGCCGACCGCGCAGGCGGCGCTCAGAGCACGAACTGCATCGCTTCCACGAGGGCGCCGGGCATCCGGGTGCTCGTGGTCGAGCGCTCCTCGTACGTGCCGGTGTCGAGCAGCACCTCGGCGTCGTCGGTGAGCCGCTCGAGCCGGTCACCGAGCAGGTGGTAGGCGGTGTCGTCGAAGCGCAGCACGTCGACCGGGGCGACGATTTCGCCACCGTCGACCCAGAACGTGGCGAAACGGGTCATCCCGGTGGTGCGGCAGGCAGCGCGGTCCGAGAAGTTGGTGTACCACAGGTTGCCGACGAACAGCCCGGTGCCGAGCGCCTCGGTGACCGTCGCCGCCGGGAGATCACCAGGGGTCACCGACATCGACTCGGGATGCTCCCAGTTGGAGGCTCCGTTGGTCGGCACGCCGTACTCCTGGGCCGAGCGGGGCGACACCAGCGTCTCCGCGTAGCGACCCTCGACCACGAGCGGCACCCGATCCGGCCGGGTGAAGCCCGCCGACTGGAAGTTCGGGGCCACGCCCCCGGCGGTGTCCTCGACGATCGACACCTGCGGTGACAGCGTCGCACCGTCGACGATCATCCTGAGCAGCGGTGTCTGGCGGGTCTCGTGGGCTCGCCGTCCGAACGCTCCATAGCCGGCCAACAACGTGAGCAGCTCCTCCATGGCCCGCGGCGCGAGGAACGTGCGGTACTCCCCCGGTCGCAGCGCCAGCGGGTCGCGCTCGAGGGCGGCGAGTTGCTGGACGGACTGGTCGACCTTGCGGGCGAAGGAGGCGTCGTCCCAGTGGAACCCGGCGTAGAGGTTCTTCGCCGCCTTGTCGTGGTGCAGGTAGAAGCACCAGTCGAGGTTGAACGTCTCCGACTGGAACCAGTTGCGCTGCCCCAGCGAGTTGGCGAAGCCGTGGAACGTGTCGCCTGCGGCATAGATCCCGACGAGGTCGTGGCCGGCAGCGGCAGCGCGGATGTCGGCGAGCGCAGCGTGCGGAGCGGGGATCGCGCCGCGCTCGATGCGCTCGGTCGAGGCCGGTTCGGTGTTGAAGAGCAGGAACGGGTCGTCGGTGACGAGCCCTCGCTGCTCGCGCAGCAGGGCGAGCAGTGCGGCGAGGCGGGCGTCGTCGACGGCAGCGTCACCGGTCAGGGTGAGCCCGCCGCCCACGTGACGGCGTCCCTCGACGAGGTCGACGCTCATCCGCCGCTGGTCGACGGTGCCGGCCTGGCGCACCTCGCCGTTGTTCAGGCGGATGAAGTCGGTGCGCTCCCCGGCCAGGTTGGCGAGCAGGACCTCGCCGCCGACCAGCGAACCGCAGGCCCTGGTGACCAGCTCGTCGAAGTAGGCCTGCTCGTCGCGCACCGGTCACGACGATACCCGGGGGCGGATCCACGGTCGGTCCGGTGACCCCCTCGATGAACGTCGCCCACGGAGGCGGCCGAGGGGATCGTCACGATCGCTGCCGAGCGCCCCCGGCCCTGGCGCTCGCGTCGCTAGGAGGAGCCGTGCTGGAAGCCGGCCACGGCGGACACCGGCGTCGCGCCATGGCCGGTGATCACCTCGTCCAGCAGCTCCAGGTCGTCGGGCGTGGCGATGATGCTGATGCGCTCGATCTCGGCCAGGTCCTCGGCGTGGGCGACGATCGTCGCCGCCAGCTCGAGGTGGCGTGCGTAGGCGGCGGCGTCGGCGTAGGTCTCGATGGCCAGCATCCTGTCGCCCTCCAGCGAATAGGAGAAGCTCAGCGCCCCGTGCTCGCCGCGGCCGATGCCGGTGACGGTGCGACACTGCTCGATCAGCTCGTCGAGCTTGCCCGGATGACTGCGCATCGTGATCAGGATCGTGACGGGCGCTCCGCTCATGTATCGAACGCTAGTCAACCGGGCGGGGCCACCGGGTCGGTCGTCCGCCTCGCCGGGTCGTGGCCTCGCGCGCAGTCGGCGACGAGCACCACCGCGGCAGGTCGCGTCGGCGCGGGCTCGTACGACCGGTCGGAGGCGAGCACGGCGAGGCACGTGTCACTGCTCGCCGCCGAACACCTCGACGTCGCCGAACAGACAAGCGGGCGAGGCGTGGCCCGTGCCGATCATCTGGTTGAGCTCGCCCTTGCCGCAGTTGGGGGTGCCCATCACCGTGAAGCTGTCGCGGTCGGCGACCCCCTTCAGGTTCCGCCAGAAGTTGCGCGAGATCCCGCGGTAGCCCGGGTTGCGCACGGTGCCGACGATCTCGCCGTCCTCGATCAGCTGGCCGTACTCGCAGCCGAACTGGAACTTGTTGCGGCTGTCGTCGATCGACCACGAGCTGTTCGTGTGGACGTACACGCCGCGCTCGACCGAGGCGATCAGCTCGTCGACGGTCGAGTCGCCCGGCTCGACGTTGAGGTTGGCCATCCGGTCGATCGGTGGACGGTTCCAGCTGCACGCCCGGGAGTTGGCGACGCCGGGGAGGCCCGACCGTCCCTGGGACACCACCCCGCCCAGCCCGCGCTGCAGGATCCCGCGCCGAATGAGGTACTGCTTGGCGGCGGGCGTGCCGTCGTCGTCGAACCCGTAGCTGGCGAGCTGGCCGGGCACGGTCGGGTCGAAGGTGACGTCGAGCAGGTCGGAGCCGTACCGGAACGTGCCGAACATGTCCGGGGTGACGAAGCTGGTCCCGGCGTAGTTGCGCTCGTCGCCGAGGATGCGGTCGAGCTCGAGCGGATGGCCGATCGACTCGTGGATCTGGAGGATCATCTGGTCGGGCGCAGCGAGCAGGTCCATCGTGCCCGTCGGGCAGTTGGGCGCGGTGAGCAGTTCGAGCGCCTGCTCGGCGATCCGGCTCGCAGCGTCGCCGAAGCCGTAGCGACCGAGCACCTCTGCACCACCCTGGCCGCAGAAGGCGTGACCGCCGAAGGTGCGGATCTGGGTGTTGGAGCCCTCGTTGGCGGTGGCGCCGAGCGCTGGGTAGACGAAGCGGAAGCGCTGCTCGATGTGTCCGCCGTCCGAGGTGACGAGCAGGGTGTCGACGTCGCGCCGGGTCAGGGATGCCGAGTGATCGACGATCCGCTCGTCGATGCCGAGGCGCCGTGACTGCTCGTGGAGCAGCCCGAGGCGATCCTCGAGCGGCATCGTGTCCCAGCTGATCTCGACCGGCGTGGCGTACGACCCGGTGGCGCGACCGGACGGGGGGTCGGCGGCGATCGCCGTGCCGGCGGTGATCGCCGCCCATCGGCGGGCCCGTGCGACAGCGGTGGCGAGACCGCCGTCGCTGAGGTCGGCCGTGGCTGCGTAGCCCAGCCCACCGCGGTCCCAGATCGTGATCATCGCGCCGGAGTCGAAGTCGTTGAAGATCGGCTCGAGCTCGTTGCGTCGGACCCGCAGTCGCTCCGACCGCTCATCGACGACACGGGCCGACGCATGGTCGACGTCGCTCGGTAGGGCCCGCCGCAGACGGTCGGCGATCGACGGCGTCTCGATCAGCAGGTCGGTCATGGCAGGAGGTTACGCGCCCCGCGGGCGCGACAATCGACGACGTGACGTCGTCGGCAACCAGCGCGAACGACCCGCGCTGGCGGGTCGTCGGTCGGCGCGTCGTGGTGATCGCGGTGGTCGTCGCCCAGGCGGTCCTCCTCGTCCGCGCCTACTGGTCGGATCACGACGAGTTCGGCTTCCAGATGTTCCCCGAGTCGAGCCAGTGGCAGGCCGACATCGTGCGGATCACCGCCGACGGCGACCGCGTCGCGGTCGACGAGCCATGGCCCGGCGGCTATCGCTGGGACCAGCTCGTCACCTCGCGCGGGTTGCGCTACCCGTCGCGGCGTCACCACGCCGACGCCGGCCTGGCCAACCAGTTGGCCTTCCTCCGGTCCGCGCTCGACTGGGTGGCGGCGAACACCCCCGACGACGACGAGACGGTGCGCCTCGAAGCCACGGTGACCTACTGGGACAACGAGGACGGACCCCACGTGACCGTCTACCGCAGCGACGACCGGTCGGTCGGGGCGAACGAGCCGTGAGCGGACCGATCGACTCGCTCGACCGGCTGCTCGGACAGCGGGTGAGCATGCGGTCGATGTTCCTGCTCCGGATCGCCGCCGGGCTCGTGGCGCTGCTCCACCTGTGGCCGTTCATCGACGACGCCCGGAACGGACACATCTACCGCGACACCTTCTACGAGCCGTACGCCGCTTGGTGGCCGGAGCTGCCCCGCGACGCCTACGTCGCCGCGCTGGTGGTCGGGGCGATCGCCGCCGTGACGACCAGCCTCGGCCTGTTCACCCGGGCGTCGACGGTGACGCTGTTCGCCATCGTGACCTACAACGTCCTCTGCTCGACCACCCACTTCCACCACAACCGCGCCTACCTGATCATCGTCCTCGCCGCGCTCGCTGCGGCACCCAGTGGGCGGGCCCTCTCGCTCGACGCCTGGCTGCGCCGACGTCGCGGGCTGCCGGCCGCGGACCCGGACGCTCCGGGATGGCCGCTGTGGCTGCTGCGCTTCGAGGTCTCGGTCGTCTACGTCGCCTCCGGGTTCAGCAAGCTCGTCGACCCCGACTGGCTCGGCGGCACGGTCACCCAGGGTCGGATGCTGCACGTCCGCGAGCGGATCGTCGCCGAGTCGCCGCTGCCGGATTGGGGCGTCGACATCCTCACCGACGCCACCTTCCACTCGGTCGTCGCCCCGATGATCGTGTTCACCGAGCTGTTCATCGGGCTCGGCTTCTGGTCACGCCGGACCCGCTACGCGGCGCTGTGGGTGGCGGTCGTGTTCCACCTGATGATCGAGCTGTCGGCCAGCGTGCAGGTGTTCTCCTACCTGGCCGTGTCCGCGCTCGTCGTCTGGGCGGTGCCCTCGACGCGGGACCGAACCGTCGTCGTCGACCCCGCGACCACCGCCGGTCGGCGCACCGCCACCGCCGTCGCCTCCCTCGACTGGCTGGCGCGCTTCGACGTGCGGCTCGTGGGCGACGGGGCGCCGCCGCGCGTCGTCGACCGTGACGGATCGATGTCGACCGGGCCGGCGGCGACCCGCTTCGTCGCCAGTCGCCTGCTCCCCGTC
>Ga0316576_10002491_pt1 | contig 10484 bp, 7 predicted proteins | sample S0NA_FD_203075 | JGI IMG/M metagenome (GOLD analysis project Ga0316576, IMG submission 203075) | Rhizosphere microbial communities from salt marsh grasses in Alabama, United States - S0-2_050615r3r5 | ecosystem: Host-associated > Plants > Roots > Rhizosphere | place: USA: Alabama | collected... | reverse complement strand
CAAGGACGGGGCCGCCTCATGATTCTTTCCTCGATACCCATCCTGGTGGTGGACCTGGTCGGCTCGATCATGATGATCGTATTGTCGCTGCTTTCTCTGAAACTGGTTTCCAAGCTGCGCACGCTGGATGGCAACAACCTCATCTGGGCTTATCTCTGGTGGATCTGCTTGGCGCTGGCCTGTTTCGCCGTGTCACGTTCGGCGGGCCACATACTGAAAAACTTCCTTCTGATGACGGGGCAACATACGATTTGGGAGATCATCCGACCCTTCAGCGGGGCCGTGAACACCTTCATGTTCATCGTCGTAGGATCCGTGACCCTCTTTTTCGAACGCATCTGGAAAATCTATCAGCAGGTTCTCAAAGACCGTCAGGCCCTTGGCCTGGCCCACAAGGAATTGCTGTATCTCAACCAGAATCTGGAAAGGCTGGTTAAAGAGCGCACCGATGCGCTTTCCGCTTCCGAATACAAATACCGCAAGATTTTTGAAGTGTCCAAGGACATGATCCTGGTGACGACCAAGGACGGCACCATTGTCAACCTGAATCCTTCCGGGTATCGCATTTTGGGGGTGGAGCCGGCCGACGGCGGGCTGAAAAATAGAAACATCCGTGAGTTTCTGGCCGAAACCGAAGCCTGGCCCCGCATCATTGCCTCGGTGGAGGAGGAAGGCTCCGTGGATAACGTGGAGTTGGAACTGGTCACCGCCAACGGCACCCATAAAAAGATCCTGTTGGGGGGGAGCGTCGACGACGAAACAGACAAGGACGAAACAATCATCCATTTCCTGGTCAAGGACATTCAAAAGCGCAAACTGATGGAGGAACAGCTCGCCCAGGCGGACAAACTCGCCTCCATCGGAGAGTTGTCGTCCGGCGTGGCCCATGAGATAAACAACCCTCTGGGCGTTATCCTGGGGTATACCCAGCTGCTGCTGCGGGGAGAGCCGGACGCTACGGAGCGCCGTGCCGACCTGAAAACCATCGAGAAGCATGTCAGGAACTGCAAGACCATCGTTGAAGACCTTCTGAACTTTTCCAGAAAGTCGGAGACCGAAAAGAAGATGCAGGACATTCACCGCATCATCGACGATGTTATCGCTTTTGTGCGGCACCACTCCAGCATCGAGCATGTCCGTATCGAAAAAGTGTTTGGTGCGAATGTGCAGCCGCTGTTCATCGATGAGAAAAAAATCAAACAGGTGCTCATCAACCTGATGATGAACGCCATCCACGCCGTCGGTAAAAAGGGGCATATCAAGATTTCCACCGGTGTGAGCCACCCCGGTGGGGGCCTGCTGATAAAGGTGACGGATGACGGCCACGGTATCGAAGCCAGGTATCTCAAAAAAATCTTCGACCCCTTCTTTACCACCAAATCGACGGGTGAGGGGACCGGTCTAGGCCTGTCGGTCAGCTACGGCATCATCCAGGACCATGGCGGCCATATTTACGTGGAAAGCAAGCCCGGCGTGGAGACTGCTTTCAGCGTGCTTCTGCCAACATTGCCGCCCCGTGAGGAGAATTAACCTATGCAGGCAAACATCCTGATTGTAGACGACGAACCCGATATGCTTCAGTTGCTGCAAAGGAGTCTGCAGCCGGACCTAGACTGCGAAGTGGAGGTAACTGCTTCAGCGCAGACGGCTCTCGACATGCTTTCCAGGAAAACGTATGACCTGCTCCTGGCGGATATCAAAATGCCGGGCATGAGTGGGCTGGAGCTGCTGGAAAACGTCAGGGGGGCGTATCCGGCAATGACGGTGGTGATGATGACTGCCTACGGTCACGTGGAGATGGCGGTGAAGGCCATGCAACACGGGGCATACGACTTTATCACCAAACCTTTCGAACACGAGACGCTGATCATCAGGCTGAAAAAAGCGCTGGAAAGAAGTGCCCTGATCAGGGAAAACAGCCGGCTTCAACAGGTTTGCAGCGGAGAGGCCGTTTTTCAAAAAATGGTGGGAAAAAGCCCGAGAATGCAGCGGGTTTATGAAACCATTCAGATGGTGGCGGCTACGGACCTGACCGTGCTGATCACCGGCCCCTCGGGAACCGGAAAAGACCTGACGGCCCGGGCCGTGCACACCTTGAGCAACCGTAAAGACAAACCCTTTATAGCGGTAAATTGTCCCACCATTCCGGAAAATATACTTGAAAGCGAGCTGTTCGGGTATAAAAAAGGCGCCTTTACACACGCCACCCAAGACAGGGCGGGCCTGTTCCAGGAAGCCGACACCGGCACCATTTTTCTGGACGAGATCGGCGATGTCAGCCCGACCATACAAACCAAGCTGCTGCGGGTGCTGCAGGAAAAGGAGGTAAAACCCTTAGGTGACGCCAAACCGTTGAAGGTGGACGTGCGCATCATCGCTTCCACAAACCAGATCTTGAAGGAAAAAATCCAGCGCGGGGAGTTCAGGGAAGACTTTTACTACCGGCTGAACGTTCTGCCGCTGGAGCTTCCGTCCCTCGACGAACATCGTGAAGACATCCCCCTGATAGCCGATCACCTGCTTGAAAAACATTGTGCTCAAATGAAGCAGCCGAGAAAGAGGCTTTCCGATGAGCTCGTCAGGATTTTCATGGAGATGCCCTGGGAGGGAAATGTCAGGGAAATGGAAAATCTGATCATGCGGGGTATCCTGTTTTCATCATCGGATGTGATCGAACCGCACGAGGTGGGGCTTGCCGAACAAGACAGGCCTCGAACGGCCGCCGGCGGGTTTGACGGCATGCCTTATCGGCAGGCCAAGGAGGAGACCCTGCAGCGGTTCAACCACTCTTTTATTGGCGAACTCCTCAGCCGCAACGCGGGTAACGTCACCCGGACCGCCAAGCAGTGCGGCATGGAAAGACAGGCTCTCCAGCAGATCATGAAGCGCTACGGAATCGAGGCGGAAAGGTATCGCCATAGGCCGGAGGGCAGGATGTAGGAATTATAAATTCTAATTCACCAAATTGAAAACTCCCCGCAGCAAGCGTAAGGGGAATCTTCACCGTAAGGAATTCTATCAATTATGATTCGCTCGCTTACCCTGCAGCAAGCTGCAGGGAATGCGCTCGCTATCTCGGTTCAAATATCCAAATGTTAAAACGGTATACGGTGTACGGTATACGGCGTGCCCCGTGTTAGGGGTTGAGTGGTTACGTGTTAAGTCGTGAGTATTTGGTATTGGGTCATTTGAAATTGTTTAGCATTTTGATATTAGATATTCTTGTTTCCGGTTTATCCGGGTTAGCGGTTGTATCCCCTGTCCCCATAGGGCTTTAATTTTTCCATCCACAGCTCTTCAAGAAAACGGAGGTCATCGGCGGGATCGTAACCCGGATCATCCAGTGGCTCTAACGTTTCGAGTTCTTGGAACTCAAAAACCTCCGGGCCGAATTGTTTCCATTCTTCCTGCAATACGGTGTTGCGGCAGCTTCCCATCTTCAACTCGGCTTTAAAGCGGTTAAGAATTGCCGGCAGGTTTTTGCTTGATCCGATGAGAACCTTGCCGTTTGCCCTGTTTCTTATCTGGTAGACCCCCATCGGGATATGCGTATTTTTATATTTCCTTATTTCAGCTTTTTTGTCCATTGTTTCCCCTTATACAGGTTGTCATATATATGTTCCGGTAAAACCGATTTCCAACATAAGGAATATTTTTTCGGAAGCAGTAAGTTACCGAATAAGATGACAACCGCTATAGTTATTTTACCCTGATTTGGAACGCTTAAGGTAGCTTGTCCTTTTTATAGAGCATTGGCTCAGCATCTCAAGAGAACTCAGCAGGATTCGGGGTCCTCAAAAAAGTCGGTGCCGTCTTCCGGCAGCGCCTTGACAACCAGAACGCTCGATTTTGTGCGGGCCAGAATCTGGATAGCCAGGCTTCCTAAAATTTTGCGATAAACTTCATGCCGCAGGCTGCCACCGAGGAAGATGACGGCATCATCGCCGGCCGCATCGGAGATGGCTTCTGCAGGCCGTTTGCCCTCGAGACGGTGCAGTTTGAAATCCCGACCGCAGGAGGTCAACCATTGCGTTGCCTTCTGCATGCAGGCGTCAGCCTCTTTGCGTGTGTTCTCGTCGCTGCCGGCTTCAAGGACGCAGACCAGTTCCACCGGAGGAACGATAGCCGGCATGAGCCGATTGAGCAGTGGAAACTGGCGCTTGGCTGCTTCCGATCCGTCGGCACATACGAGAAAACGACCGTTCGAATCTCCGCCGCGTGTAATCAAAACCGAGGTGTGCAGATCGAGCACGAGTTTGCGGCTTGTATCACCCAGGGCGACTTTGTGCAGCCTTGCCCTCCGGGGGGGGGCGATGATCAGCAAATCGTATTGGTGCTTGGCGATTTCCCGGTTGAGGCTTTCAATCATGTGCCCGAAGAGGAGGTAGAACGGGACGCGCCGGCCAGTCGGGGTGTTGCAGAGAAAAATGTAACCGTTGTGGAGTTCGCGCAATTGAATCGTTTTTTGGGGCTCGAACAACCCTTTCGAAGAAAGGAAATCCAGCGCTGAAGTCAGCACCTGAAGCCCCGACGGCATGGATTTACGATCGGACGGATCGATGTCTTTCCCAAAGGGCGGCTGCTGTTCGGCGGCATGGGTTCCGGAGCGCGAGGTTATTACCGTCAGTTCGGCATCCAGCTTCAGGGTCAGCTGTGCGGCGAACTGCAGCGCCTTCTTTGAAGCTGCGCTGCCGTCTGTGTAAACCATCAGCCTAAGTGACTTGTCGCTCATCCGGTCATTCAGCGGTGTTGACATCGCTCGTTTCCTCTTGTTGAGACGGTTCTCCCCGGCGTTGGGGTTCGCAGTCGGGTGGGGTTATCCCCCGGCCGAAGATCTCCCAGTTTCCTTCTTTCAAGTCCGGGCACTCGTCAAAAACGACGGCCTGGCAGGAAGCGCATATTTCGTGGCAAAAAGATTCGCGCATGGCCTGACGAATCGCCGATTTGGTGGTTTTTCTGATGCGGGAATACCCGATCTCTTTGGCAATGCCGGAGTTGTTCAGCACATCGAACACCTGTTGGTGGACACCGGAAAAATAGATGCCGCCATTGCGTTCGCGGATCTGAGCGAATATGGTTTCCAGAATGTGTATGCCGCTGGCATCGAGGGTGTTTACCTGGTGCATGCGGACCAGCAAATGCTTGATCAGCGGTTGGTGCCGCATACGGCGCTGTAAATCTTCCAGGACAAAAACCGCCGAGCCAAAAAAAATCGATCCTTCGATTTGAAGAATATCCATCTGGCAGCAGGTCTGCCCCTGGGCATAGCCCACCATTTTGCCGCTGGCGTGGTCCGGGACCACCGAGTAAATTCGTGGGTGAGAGGTCTTGGCCAGGTGCAGACCGATGGAGAGAAGTACGCCGATGTAGATGGAAAACTCGATGTTGACAAAAACCGTAACGAGAAATGTGACCACCATGACCGCCGCATCAGATCGCGTCGCCTGCAGGGTGCGCCGGATATCCTTTACGCGAATCAGCTGAAAACCGACAACGATCAGAACACTCGACAGCGCGCAAAACGGTAGCTTTGCGGCCAGGGGCCCTGCCAGCAGGACCGCTCCCGCAACGGCCAGGCCGGAGATAATGCCGCTCATGGGTGTCTTGGCGCCCGAGCGGAAATTGACGGCCGAACGGGTAAACGAACCGCTGCACGGATAGCCGCCGAAAAAAGCGGCGCTCAGGTTGGCCAATCCCTGGCCGATGAATTCACGGTTCACGTTGAGGCGCTGACGGGTCTGATCCGCTATGGACTGGGAAATGGAGATGGCCTCCATCAAGCCCAGGATGGTTATCGCCAGGGCCGCCGGTGCGAGCGTACCGATCTCACGCCACAGTCCCAGGTTGAGCACTTGAAACGGCGGCAGATTGCCGGAAATGGCTCCCACTACCGGTACGCCCCGGCGATCCAGGTTAAAAACGGTCAACAGGATCCCCACCAGCGCCATGGCAATCAGCGTTCCGGGCCAGTTGGGGCGCCAGCGTTTGAAGAGCAGAACGACCACAATCACCGTGGCCCCGAGAGCAAATGTCAGCGGGTGGAATTGATCCAGATTGGCGATCAGATCGATCAGCGAGCGTACGAAGCCGCCGCCCCTTGCCACGTCGATACCCAACAGGCCGGGGAGCTGTTTAAAAACGATCAGTACGGCGGCGCCGCTGGTAAAGCCCAGGAGCACCGAATGGGAAATAAAGTTCAGCAGCACTCCCAGCCGGGCCAGCCCCATGGCGATGCGGATAATGCCGGCCAGGGCGGCAAGCAGGAAGGCCAGCTCTATGTATCGCAGACTCCCGGGTTCGGCAATGGCGCTCAGGGCGCTGAAAACGACAAGAGAAGCGGTGGTTGTAGGGCCTGTAATCAGTTGGGCGGAACTGCCCCACAGGCATCCGATGATAGTCGGGACAATGGAAGCATAGAGCCCGTACTCCACCGGCAGGCCGGCAATCAGGGCATAGGCCATGGATTGCGGCAGGGCCACGACGGCCACCGTCAGCCCGGCAGACAGATCGGCACCCAGAAGGCGCCGGTTGTAGCGCCTCATCCATGGAACGAAAGGCACGATATCGTCGATATGTACATGCATGGTCAGCGTGCCGCTTCCTGGTTGATGCGGCCCCGTTTGAGGGTGAGTGAAAATCTTTCGTTTCTTGGTGAGGGTTTTCGGTTAAAACGGTAACCTAATCTCCCAAGTTGAGCGGTTGTCGAGGCCTGCCCCGCCAAAGGCGGGGTTGCCGCTCATCTCAGGAATCTATAACCAATACATAACGTTAGTGCAAATGAAAAAAATATTATATGGTGATCAGCTTTTCCAAATCACCCCGTGCGCCCAATTGGTCCGCACAAGCCTTGCACGCCGTGATGTGCACATCCGCCTCCATCGCGCCCTTCACCATCTGCTGAATGTTTTATTCACCTGAGTCAAGTGGATAAAGCGCAAATGCCGAGAGAAACACAGGCGAGCATCTCTTAGCTGATTATTTCTAATGAGGAGGTGACGCTGGAAGCTTATGAAATCGAGGACAATATCATAAGGGCGCAGGCTCATGTCGGGAGAGTACTTGCCGGCAGCGGGCGTTCTGCCTGAAGCCTCTGCCATGCGCCTAACGTGATGGGGATCGGCACCAGGGCAAATTCCGATATATTGGATACCCATATCACGGGCTTTGAGGGCAAATTCGATTATGACATTGAAGAATGAACCCCAGCGTCGCAACGTTGGGGTGAACTAAACATCCAAATCTGGATACAATTTTTTGGCACAATCCGGGCATATCCCGTGGCTGAATTTGATTTCGGACCGTTCGGATATGTATGCTTCCAGTTGATTCCAGGCTCCTTCATCGTTACGAATTTTTTTGCAGCTGGAACAAATCGGTATGATTCCCCTCAGCGTATTTATCTCTTTCGATGCATCGCGAAGCTCTTTTATAAGCTTGTCACGCTCTTTTTCCGCCTTAACACGATCTGTGGTGTCATGCACGATGGAAAACAATAATTTTTTTCCCTTTAGTCGGATAGGGCCGCTAAATACTTCCACATCCCGGATTTCACCGTTGGACAGGCGATGTGTGAAAATAAAAGAATTACGATTTTCCCTCTTAGCCATCTCCATTTCCTGAAACACCTGGTCCCTGTTCAGGGCATTGATATCGGTAATTTTTTTAGAGAGGAGTTCTTTGTAACTCCAGCCATAGAAGGAAATTGCGGCTGGGTTCGCATCCACGATATTCGCATTTTCCGGATCGATGATGAGCATCACCGAATGCGTGTTTTCGAAAAGATGCCGATACCGCTTTTCGCTTTTCCGTATATCTTCCTCGGCCCGCTTGTTTGCTTCTATTGCCGCTTTGAGCACTTTGTTGGTTTTGATAAGCTTGGCCCGTGAAGCAAGCCAGCTGTCCTTCATCAGGCCTATCAGGTATCCGCCCAGGCCTCCGACGGAAAAGGGTACGATGTAGCGATAATAATCGTGCTCATGTCCGGTCCCGTTTAAGGCTATACGGCCGAAACAGGGAACAATCAATGCGCCTAAGATGGCAAACGCAATTCTGTTGGCATTAAACCGCATGAACATTTAAGGTAAGACGTATTTGTCCGGCAACGAGCCGGCCGCGGTCATTTTCGAAAACCGGCAAAATTTACCCCAATCTTGAGGTATAGACGGCAGAGCCATCAGGGCTCTGCCGTCTATACTGCACCAGTTGCATAACTTAGGTCAACTTCAATCTGTTTGAGGCTCAGGGCAAGTTTCTATATCGAGGATGCCACCGGGACCGGGCGAATCGAAATCTTCACCGGATCCTGCGTTTTTTACATTTTTGGTTTATATCGAAATGCTTACCCCTTTTTATTCTTTCCCTTTTTCGCTTTGTTTTTATTGGTATATCGGCTTCCTTTAAATTCATCACCATTTTTAAGGGCTTTGAACGCTTTCGAGCCGGGTTTTATGCCTAAACTCTTTGCAAGCGCTCCCCAACCCTTGCCCTTTCCTGATTGGTATTTTCTAATGACATCCCCTGTAGGTCGACCGGACAGTTCGCCCAGACGGAGCACCATATAAGCGTCCGCCGGATCGTCAACCGTAGCGAGTAGGGCGTTCACGTCGGTGCCGCCAATTTTGAAACGCGTCTCGAGCCTTGCCTTAAAGCCTGTTGGATCGGCTTCGGCTTTAACATTGAAATCTTCGAGCCAGTCAAAGTCACCCGCCATCGACACAGGCGTTAAAAAAAAACATATTAATAGAACGGATGCAAGTATAGTGATTTTTCTCATCATCATCTCCTTTTTTTCGTTATTGGCATGGTGAACGGGGAATGTTTTTTGCCTGTGTTGAACGTTTCAATTTGTTCCAGATTTAAATTTTTGCAAAAAAAGTGCCACCTTAACTCTCTTCATAAGCCCCGGCTCAACCGATGTGTATCGATCTATTTTATTGATTACACTGCATAAATAGATCATATTTTAAAATTTGCCACCGATCCAAAAATGATTAGATTTCAGGTTGAGAGGGTACAGGCGGTGCGTCCGACAATTTTGGGTTACCCACTGACAATTTTTGTCACTTATTCTTGGTTAAACGCTGTACTTCGGTGATACGTATGTGGCCTGAGCATGCTGTCAAGGTACCTTTGGTGCCTGAAAGAAACCGGCGCATCGACTTGATTCGGGGAATCGCCGTTTTTGGGATGATTTTTGTCAACACCAAGTACCTGTTTGCGACTCAAGGCAGTGGTGATGACTGGCTGGCTTCCCTGAGCAATCTTCTGGATGGCAGACCTGCCGCGCTGTTCATCGTTCTTGCAGGCATAGGCGTCTCCTTGATGGCCTGCCGCGGAAAGAACCGTGTCGACTTGAAATCCTGTCGCGCGAACCTGTTAAAGCGCGCGGTGGTACTGTTTATTGCCGGTTTGATATTGCTGAGGTATTGGACGGCGGATATCCTCCATTTTTATGGTGTTTATTTGCTTTTTGGCGCCGTTTTGGTCGGGATGGGCAACCGGCTGCTGGCCTTTTTGTCGGCTGCGTTGCTTTTGGCCTCGATCTGGATTCATTTTGCGCCTGACCTCGATCTTTTCCCATCGTTGGAAGCGGAATGTAGCGGCTTTTTGGCCTGTAGTTGGATCTTCGTTTCGGACGTGTTCCTCACCGGATGTTATCCCGTGGTTCCCTGCCTGGGCTTGTTTGTTTTCGGCAATTGGATCGGACGCCATGACCTGTCGTCTCAGGGGTTCAGGCACAAGCTTTTTATCATTGGGCTGCTATCCCTGACAGCGGCAACCGTGGCACAGGAGATTCTAATCGGCAACTGGTCGATCGGCTCCATGGCAATGGGCCTCGATGCCGACTTTTTTCTGATCAGCGCCGATCCCTTTCCACCCAGCGCATTTTATCTGCTTTCCGCCGGTGGTATTTCCCTCCTGATCATCGCGGGATGTTGCGGATTGAGTGAGACACAGATGCGTAGCCGGTGGCTCGTGGCTATTTGTGATGCCGGACGGGTGTCCTTGAGCATTTACGTTATTCACATCATGGTTTGCGGGTATTATGTTGAAATCAAGGAGGTGCTGGAAGGTGACTACACCTTGCCGCAAACCATATTAATTGCTGCTTTATGGTGTGTGGGCGCTGTGGCGGCAGCCAGGATGTGGCTGAAACAATTTTCGTATGGCCCTCTGGAGTGGGGGTTGCGGGCAATCTCCAGGTCTCTGATTGCCGCGAAACCGTTGCCCATGACAAACTAGCCTGCACTACGTACACGTCTGACAACTGTATTTTCCGGTCTTTCAATAGCGTGTTTTTTCATACGGAAATTACGTGTGAAGGGATTGATATCGAGCAATTCGGCAGCACCGCCTTTACCGCGGACTTTCCAGCCGCTTTTAGGCAGCGATGAAAAGTGCCTATGTAAAAGCGTTCAATCATGTGGTAAATGAGAATCTCGAGGCTGGCTACATTTTGAAAAAAGACGCCCGCGAAATGAGGG
>Ga0316576_10002490_pt1 | contig 10488 bp, 9 predicted proteins | sample S0NA_FD_203075 | JGI IMG/M metagenome (GOLD analysis project Ga0316576, IMG submission 203075) | Rhizosphere microbial communities from salt marsh grasses in Alabama, United States - S0-2_050615r3r5 | ecosystem: Host-associated > Plants > Roots > Rhizosphere | place: USA: Alabama | collected... | reverse complement strand
CGTTGACCAGCACGACGAAGAACACGATGAGGGTGACCATCAGCCGGCGGGGCGTCTGCGAGGTGATCGAGAACATGTTGTTGAACACGGGCACCAGCACGATGATCGGGATGGCGTTGAGGGCGACCGCCAACGGCGTCATGATCTCGTTGGCGAGGCGGAAGCGCATCAGCAGGAAGCTCATCGCCACCCCGAAGGCGACGCCGGCGACCAACCCGATGAGCGCGTTGACGCCGGTCACCCAGCAGGCGTCCCAGACGTCGCCGGGACGGTCGAGGAAGGCGGAGATGATCGCCGACGGCGCCGGGAGCAGGAACTTCTGGATGTCGAAGACGATCACGACCAGCTCCCACACGAGCAGCGACACGGCGAGGAACACCACCGGTGGCCACAGCGCGGCGAGCAGCCGTCGCGCGACGGTCACCGGTCCTCGATCCCCCGCGCCCCGACACCGAGCTCGGCGCCGCGCAGCGCCTCGCGGACCTCGGTGATCTTCTCGAAGAAGCGCTGGTCCTCGCGGGTGTCCTCGTCGCGCCCGCCGCCGAGGTCGACGTCGACGACGGTGGTGATCCGTCCGGGTCGTGGCGTCATCACGACCACACGGTCCGACAGGTAGACCGCCTCGGGGATCGAGTGGGTCACGAACACGACCGTCGTCTCGGCGGCGGCGCAGATGCGCAGCAGCTCGGCCTGCATGTGCTCGCGGGTCATCTCGTCGAGCGCGCCGAAGGGCTCGTCCATCAGCAGCAGCGGAGGGTGGGACGCCAGCGCTCGGGCGATGGCGACGCGCTGCTGCATGCCGCCGGAGAGCTGCCACGGCATGTGCTCGGCGAAGTCCTCCAGCTTGACCAGCTCGAGCATCTCCGTGGCGCGCGAGGCCCGATCCCGCTTGCTCCAACCCTTGACCTCCAGCGGCAGCTCGACGTTCTTCTGCACGGTGCGCCACTCGAAGAGCCCGGACTGTTGGAAGGCCATCCCGTAGTCCTGGTCGCGGCGGGCCTGCTCGGGCGACTTGCCGTTCACCTCGATGCTGCCGCCCGTGGGCGAGATGAGGTTGGCGATCAGGCGCAGGAGGGTCGACTTGCCGCACCCGGAAGGCCCGATCAGCGCGACGAACTCGCCGGGCTCGATCGCCAGGTCGATGTCGGACAGGGCGACCACCTCGTTGGGGCCGTCGCTGTTGAACGTCATCGTCACCGACTCGATCGTCACCGCGCGCATGGCCTCACCTCCCTCCACGTCACTCGCCCGCCAGCTCTCTGGGACGGTTCCTCATCACCAGCGTCTCCAGGCCGACGACGAGCCCGAACATGCACAACCCGAGCACCGCCGCCCCGAACACCGCGGTGTAGACCATCTCCGGGTCGCTGGTCGCCCGCTGGCCGTAGGTGAGCGCGGCGAACCCGACACCGCGGACGCCCGTCGAGATCTCCGACACGATGACCCCGACCACCGACGCCGTCGCCGCCAGCTTCAACCCGGGGATGATGTGCGGGACGGCCGCCGGGAAGCGCAGCTTGACGAGGGTCGTCCACCAGCCGGCGGCGTAGCTGTCCATCAGCTCGAGCGACGCGGCGGGCGCCGCGCTGAGGCCGCGCAGCGTCGCCACCGCCACGGGGAAGAAGGCGAGGAACGCCCCGAGGGCCGAGACCCAGGTCCACCGCGGCAGGTCCCAGTTCCCGCCCAGCGCCGCCACCTGCGGTGCGAGGGCGATCAGCGGCACCGTCTGGGAGATGATCACGTACGGCAGGAGCCCCCGTTCGACGACCCGGAACCGCGCCATGATCACCGCCAGGAACGTGCCGAACACCGCCCCGAAGATCAGCCCGCCGAGGGCCATCCGGAAGGTGTACCAGGCGTAGCCGAGCACCGCCTGCCAGATCGGCGTCGGGTCGCCGCGCACCTCCGGGTCGGTGAGGCGCGACACCATCTCCCACGTGTGGGGCATCGCCCGCTCGCCGGTGCGCGGCAGCACCGGGAACCCGAACAGCTCGCCGCCGTCGTCGGGACCGATCGCCTTGTACAGCTCCCACAGCGTGGCGACGAGGACGAGCGCGACGACGAAGAGGAACGCCCGCCGGGCGGCGCGGCCGGTCACCCGACCACCGACTTCTTCACCGTCACTGCTTCGCCAACGTCCACTCTCGGAGCTGCGGGATCACCTTCTCGCCGTACTGCTGCAGCGTGTCGTCCATGCCATCGTGCTGGAGGTAGATCGAGAACTGGTCGACACCGAGCCCGCGCAGCGCGTCGAGGCGCTCGAGCTGCGCCTCGACGGGGCCGAGGATGCAGAAGCGGTCGACGATCTCGTCGGGCACGAACGACGTGTGCGTGTTCCCGGCCTGGCCGTGCTGGTTGTAGTCGTAGGCCTCCCGTCCCTTGATGTAGTCGGTGAGCGCGGCCGGGACCTCCGACGACTCCCCGTAGCGGGCGACGAGGTCGGCGACGTGGTTGCCGACCATGCCCCCGAACCATCGGGTCTGGTCGCGCATGTAGGGGATGTCGCGCTCCGGCCCGACGTAGGCCGGCGCGGCGACGACGATCGTCAGCTCGTCGGGGTCGCGGCCGGCCGCCGCGGCGGCGTCGCGGACGCTGGAGATCGTCCACTCGGCGATCGAGAGGTCGGCGAGCTGGAGGATGAAGCCGTCGCAGGTCTCGCCGATGAGCTTCAGGGCCTTCGGTCCGTACCCTGCTCCGAACACCTCGAGTCGGCTCTTGGACGCCCACGGGAACGTGATCGTCGAGCCCTTGTAGTCCACACCCCGGCCGTTGGCCAGCTCGCGGATGACCTCGATCGACTCCCCCATCGTCTGCAGCGTGGTCGGCTTGCCGTTGGTGACCCGCACGGCGGAGTCGCCCCGGCCGATGCCGCACACCGTTCGGTTGCCGTACATCTCGTTGAGGGTGGCGAAGATCGACGCGGTGACGGTCCAGTCCCGGGTCGCCGGATTGGTGACCATCGGCCCCACGACGACGTTGCGCGTCTCGTCGAGGATCTTCGAGTAGATGACGTACGGCTCCTCCCAGAGGATGTGCGAGTCGAAGGTCCACACGTGGCTGAACCCGTAGGCCTCCGCGCGCCGTGCCAGGTCGATCACCCTGGCGGCCGGCGGCGTCGTCTGCAGGACGATCCCGAGGTCCATCAGGCCCTCCTCCGAGTCACTGGCCCCGGGCTTTGCGGGACCGATCCCGGTCGCATCCGCCAGCATCCGTCCCACAGAACGCGGGCGAGCGGTTTGCGGGACCGATCCCGGGCACATGCGCCAGGACCCGTCACACAGAACCCGGGTGTCACGGTCGGGGTGCTCATCGCGTCTCCGGGAAGCCGAGGTCGATCGAGCTGGTCGCCGGGTCGGGCCAGCGGCTGGTGACCACCTTGCCCCGCGTGTAGAAGTTGACGCCCTCGGGGCCGTACATGTGGGTGTCGCCGAACAGGCTCGCCTTCCAGCCCCCGAAGCTGTAATAGCTGACGGGCACCGGGATCGGCACGTTGACACCGACCATCCCGACGCTCACGTCGAACTGGAACTGGCGCGCCGCCCCGCCGTCGCGGGTGAAGATCGCCGTGCCATTGGCGAACGGGTTGGCGTTGATCGTCTCGAGGCCGTCCTGGTAGCCCTCGACCCGCACGACCGACAGCACCGGCCCGAAGATCTCGTCGTCGTAGCAGGCCATGCCGGGGCGCACGCCGTCGAGCAGCGTCGGGTTGAGGAAGAACCCCTCGCCCGGCGCGCCGTCGCGCCCGTCGACGACGATGGTGGCGCCCTCCTCGGCCGCACCACCGACGTACCCGGCGACGCGGTCGCGGTGCTCGGCGGTGATGAGGGGTCCCATCTCGCTGTCGGGCTCGGTGCCGGGTCCGACCTTCACCGACGGGATGCGCTCGGCGATCTTGCCGACGAGCTCATCGGCGATCTGCTCGGCGGCGAGGACCACGCTGATCGCCATGCAGCGCTCGCCGGCCGACCCGTAGGCAGCGCTGACCGCCGCGTCGGCGGCCATGTCGAGGTCGGCGTCGCTGAGCACGAGCATGTGGTTCTTCGCCCCGCCGAGCGCCTGCACCCGCTTGCCGTTGGCCGTGCCCGTCTCGTAGATGTGCCGGGCGATCGGGGTGGAGCCGACGAAGCTGACCGCCGCCACGTCGGGGTGCTCCAGGATCCGGTCGACCGCCACCTTGTCGCCCTGCACGACGTTGAAGCAGCCGGCGGGCAGCCCGGCCCTGGCGAGGAGCTCGGCGAGGAGCAGCGAGACCGACGGGTCCTTCTCGCTGGGCTTGAGCACGAAGGTGTTGCCGCAGGCGAGGGCGTTGGCGAACATCCACATCGGCACCATCGCCGGGAAGTTGAACGGGGTGATGCCCGCCACCACCCCGAGCGGCTGCCGGATCGAGTGGACGTCGACGCCCGTGGCCGCCTGCTCGGAGAACTCGCCCTTGATGAGCTGTGGGATCCCGCAGGCGAACTCGACGTTCTCGAGGCCCCGGGCGACCTCGCCCAGCGCGTCGGACAGCACCTTGCCGTGCTCGGCGGTGAGCTGCGCCGCGATCTCCTTGCGATTGGCGTCGACCAGCTCGCGCAGGCGGAACATCACCTCGGCGCGCGCCGACAGCGACGTGGCCCGCCAGGCCGGGTACGCGGCGGCCGCCGCGGCGACGGCCGCGTCGACCTCCTCGGCCGACGCCAGGTCGACCGCCCCCGACTGCTCGCCCGTCGCCGGGTCGAAGACCGGCCCCGTGCGCCCCGACGTGGACGGAACCGTCCGCCCGTCGATCCAATGATGAATGGAGTTCATGGTTGCTCCCCTCGAGTTGTTACGAACGTGTCTGACACCTACGTAACAAGTTCAGTGGAGGTAGGTGGACAGGCCGCGCTCGACGTACTTGCCGTGGCCCTTGGTGCCGAGGAACTGGTCGTCCTCGACGACGACCGTGCCGCGGCTGAGGACCGTGTCGACCTTGCCGTCGATCTCGAAGCCCTCGTAGGCGGAATGGTCCATGTTCATGTGGTGCTTGTCGTCGATCCCGATCTTCGTCCGCCCGTTCGGGTCCCAGACGAGGATGTCGGCGTCGGCGCCTGGCTCGATCACCCCCTTCTTGTCGAGGCCGAACATGCGCGCCGGGGTCGTCGAGCAGGTCTCGACCCAACGCTCGAGGCTGATCTCACCGTTGACCACGCCCTGGTAGATGAGCTCCATCCGGTGCTCGACGCCACCGATCCCGTTGGGGATCGCCGAGAAGTCGCCGAGGCCGAGCTCCTTCTGGTCCTTGAAGCAGAACGGGCAGTGGTCGGTGCTCACGACGGCCAGCTCGTTGAGGCGGAGGCCCTTCCACAGGTCGGCGTGATGGTGCTCGTGCTTGGTGCGCAACGGCGTGGAGCAGACCCACTTGGCGCCCTCGAAGCCGGGCCGCGACAGCTGGTCCTCGAGCGAGAGGTAGAGGTACTGCGGACAGGTCTCGGCGAACACGTTGAGCCCGGCGTGCTGGGCTGCCGCGACCTCCTCGAGGGCCTCCGATGCCGACATGTGCACGATGTACAACGGCACGTTGCCGGCCACCTTGGACAGCTGGATGGCGCGGTGCGTCGCCTCGCTCTCCAGCTCGGCGGGCCGGGTCAGGCTGTGGAACTTCGGGTCGGTCTCGCCGCGGGCCAGCGCCTGGGCGACGAGCACGTCGATGGCGATCCCGTTCTCGGCGTGCATCATGATCATCGCCCCGGACTCCGAGGCGTTCTGCATCGCCCGGAGGATCTGCCCGTCGTCGGAGTAGAAGACGCCCGGGTAGGCCATGAACATCTTGAAGCTGGTGACGCCCTCGTGCTCGACGAGGTAGGTCATCGCCTTCAGCGACTCCTCGTCGACGCCGCCGATGATCTGGTGGAAGCCGTAGTCGACGGCGCAGTTGCCCGCCGCCTTCTCGTGCCACGCACCGAGCGACTCGATGACGTTCTCGCCGGTGCGCTGCACGGCGAAGTCGACGATGGTGGTGACGCCACCCCAGGCGGCGGCGATCGTGCCCGTCTCGAACGTGTCGGAGGCCTCGGTGCCGCCGAACGGCAACTGCATGTGGGTGTGCACGTCGACCCCGCCGGGGACGACGTACTTGCCGGTGGCGTCGATCGTGCGGTCGGGCGCGATGCCCAGCGCCGCGGACTGCCCGGGAGCGAGCACCGCCACGACCGACTCGCCGTCGATCAGGACGTCGCCCTCGCGACGCCCGACCGCCGAGATGATCGTGCCGTTCTGGATGAGCGTGGTCGACATGTGAACCTCCTCGTTCAGTCCTGCTGATGCTCTCGCCCGTCGGCCCGGTGTTCGCCCTCACTCGGGTCCAGCTCGTCGCCGGCGCGTCCCTCGCCGGGCACGATCGGGTCGCTGATCATGTTCAGCCCTCCACCAACTCGTCGTAGGCGTCGGGGCGGCGATCCCGGTAGAAGGCCCAGCCGTCGCGCACCTCCTTGATCCGGTCCATGTCGAGCTCGCGCACGATCAGGTCCGGCTTGTACGGGTCGCCCTTGTCGCCCACGTACTGCCCGCGCGGATCGACGAAGTAGCTCTGCCCGTAGAAGTCGTTCTCGCCGAGCGGCTCGATGCCCACCCGGTTGATCGCGCCGACGTAGTACATGTTGGCCACGGCCGCCGCCGGCTGCTCGATGCTCCACAGGTACTCCGACAGGCCGCGGTGGGTCGCCGAGGGGTTGAAGACGATCTCGGCCCCGTTCAGGCCCAGGATCCGCCACCCCTCCGGGAAGTGCCGGTCGTAGCAGATGTAGACGCCGACCTTGCCGACCGCCGTGTCGAACACCGGGTACCCGCCGTTGCCGGGACGGAAGTAGAACTTCTCCCAGAACCCCTTGACCTGCGGGATGTGCTGCTTGCGGAACTTCCCGAGGTAGGTGCCGTCGGCGTCGACCACCGCCGCCGTGTTGTAGTAGACGCCGGGCTGCTCGATCTCGTACATCGGCAGCACCATCACCATGTTCAGCTCCGCGGCGAGCCGCTGGAAGCGCTCGGTGGTGGGACCGTCCGGGATGTGCTCGGTGTAGTCGTAGTACTCGGCGTCCTGCACCTGGCAGAAGTAAGGACCGTAGAAGAGCTCCTGGAAGCACATGATCTGGGCACCCTGGTCGGACGCCTCGCGGGCGGCCTCCTCGTGCTTGACGATCATCGACTCCTTGTCACCCGTCCAGTCGGTCTGGAGCAGTGCTGCTGTGACGATCCGTGACATCGCTCTCCCTGTGCTTCCGTTGACGGCGGTCGGGTCGGCAGGCATGCACCGCCCCTCCCTTCGACAGTAGTTTTCGGCCGGGCCGTGGACAATAGAGGTGTCGGCGAGCGGCGCCGGTCAACCAGCGGTGCTCGTCACACGATGTTCACCGACCGAGCGCCGTGCCGGACCATGGCGGCCGTCGCCGTCGTCTCCGGTCGGCGGCGCCCTGCTCAGCGGATGAACAGCTCGTGGGCCACCGGGCACTCGGCAGTGATCGCCACCGGTCCCATCGGCTGCCGGCCCAGCGGGCCGACCACGTCGCTGATGAGGCTCGACGGCAGCAGCTCGACGTCGAGGTCCCAGGGGTCGAGGTCGTCGGCGGCCCGGTCGAGCGCGGCGGCCATCGCGTCGAGGACCGGCTCGGGCAGCCGTCTGCCGACGCCGGCCACGAGCCACACCGGCGTGCCCCAGGCGGTGGCCGCAGCGGCGAGCGTCGACGATCCGATCGGCACGATCGCCCGCCGACGGTCGACGGCCAGCGCCTCGACGAGGACCAGGTCGGCGTGCCGGCACACGGCACCCGCGGCGCCGGCGTCGATCGGCTCGTAGTCGACGTCGTGCCGCTCGAGGCGGCGCACGAACGAGGTGGCGGTGTGGCCCACGTCGAGCGCCAGCACGCGCAGGTCGCCACGCCGGACGAGACCGTCGCCGACCACGTCGGGGTCGCCGATCGTCACGACGTCGGCGTCGTCGGGCAGCTCCGCGGCGAGCCGGGCCCCGGTGCGATCCCGTTGGATCTGCTGCGCCAGCTCGTGGGCCGCCTCGAACGGCTCCGACGAGGTGAGGACGTTGGAGCACAACCACCACAGCGGTCCCGTGAACGGATGGCGCTCCACGATCCGACGGCAGGCGACGACCAGCCCGGTGGGATCGAACCGCATCGCGCCGAGCGCATGTGCGGTCTCGGTGGCGAGCGCCGCCGGATCGGCCCCCTGCGCCCGCGCCACGTACCGCAAGTGCTCGATCGGATGCACGAGCGCGAAGCTACCCCGGAGCCGTCAGGTCGCGTTCCCCGGCCGCGCATCGGTGCGGGCCGTTCCCCTCCCTCGGAAACTTGCGCGCTCGGTTGCGGCCGGCGCGACGAATCTGCCACAGAAGCGTCTGCGCCGGCCGGAAACGTGCGCGCTCCGTCGCGCCGGGCGCGACGCGCGGCGCAAGTTTCGGGGAGGGGTGGGGGGTGGCTACGATCGCTCGCCGTGGCCGACACCGCCGTGACCCAGTTGCCGACCGACCTCGTGCTCACCGCGCTCGGCAAGGACGGGCCCGGGCAGAGCCGGCCGGTCATGGAGTGGTTGACCACCTTCCACCTGGCCTCGGTGGTGCTCGACCCCTACACCAACGAGAGCTCGTGGATCCTGCGCACCGCGGCGCGCATCCTCGACGAGTTCCGCGGCGCCGACGTGCGCATCAACTTCGTCGTCACCGCCCCTCCCGAGGACGCCCGTGCCTTCCTCGGCCCCCTGACCGAGCGCTTCCTGGTCTTCTGCGATCCCGACCGGGCGGTCGTCCGCGCCCTGGGGCTGCAGACGCTGCCGGCGTTCGCCTTCGTCCGCGTCGACGGCGTCGTCGCCGGGGTCGCCGAGGGCTGGAACCCGGCGGCGTGGGAGCAGATCGCTCGCGACATCGCGGCGATCACCCGCTGGATCGCCCCGACGCTGCCCGAGCCCGGCGACCCCGGGGCGTTCCACGGATCCCCCGCGCTCGGCTGAGCGTGTGACCGACCGGCATCCGCTCCCCGACCTCCCCGTCCTCGACGCGCTCGACCCGCTCCGCCGGGCGCTGCGCGACGACCGCCGCGCCGTCCTCGTCGCCCCGCCGGGAGCGGGCAAGACGACCGTCGTGCCCTTGGCCCTGCTCGACGAGCCGTGGCTCGGCGACGGGCGGATCGTCATGCTCGAACCCCGACGCCTGGCGACGCGCGCGGCGGCGCAGCGGATGGCCGCCACCACCGGCACCGACGTCGGTGCCCTCGTCGGCTACCAGACCCGCGACGAGCGGCGCATCGACCGGTCGGCGCGCATCGAGGTCGTCACCGAGGGCGTGCTCACCCGGCGGCTGCAGACCGACCCGGAGCTCCCCGGCGTCGGCTGCGTGATCTTCGACGAGGTCCACGAGCGCAACCTCCCGACCGACCTCGGGCTGGCGCTGGCGCTCGACGTCGCCGAGTCGATCCGGCCGGACCTGCGCATCCTGGCGATGTCGGCCACCCCGGACACCGAGGGGCTGGTGCGGCTGCTCGACTGCGAGGTCGTCGAGAGCGAGGGACGGATGCACGACGTCGAGATCCGTTGGGCGCCGCGGCGACCGGCGGCACGGACGGGACGGCGTGGCCCGGCCCGCCTCGGCGCCGGCGTCGACAGCGATGCGGCGAACGCCGTGCTCCGCGCCCTCGGCGACGACGACGGCGACGTCCTCGTCTTCCTGCCGGGGATCGGCGAGATCCGCCGCACGCAACGGCTCCTCGCCGACGCCCTCGGTCCGAACATCGACGTGCTGCCGCTGGCGGGCGCCCTGCCGGCGGCCGAGCAGGACGCCGCGCTGGCGCCGTCCGCCCCGGGCCGTCGCCGGGTCGTGCTGTCGACCGACATCGCCGAGACCTCGCTGACGGTGAGCGGTGTGCGGATCGTCGTCGACGCCGGGCTGGCGAGGGAACCCCGATTCGACCCGCGCTCGGGGATGTCGCGGTTGACGACCGTGACGACCTCGCGTGCGTCCGCCGACCAGCGCGCCGGCCGCGCCGGCCGAACCGAACCGGGCGTCGCCTACCGGCTGTGGAGCAAGATCGAGCACGGGAGCAGGCCCCGCCACCGCACCCCCGAGATCCTCCAGACCGATCTCGCCCAACTCGCCCTGGAGCTCGCCGCGTGGGGCAGCGGCGACGACCTGCGGTTCATCGATCGGCCACCGACCGGAGCGCTCGCCCAGGCGCGCCAGCTGCTCGCCCAGCTGCACGCACTCGACGACGACGGCTCGATCACCGCACTCGGTCGGACGATGCTGGCCCTGCCGGTCCACCCGCGCCTGGCGCGGATGGTGGCGATCGAGGGCGACTCGCTGTCGTGCGTGCTGTCGGCGCTGCTCGACGAGCGCGACATCCTGCGGGGACGCCCCGACGAGCTGCCGTCCGACCTCGCCCTGCGGGTGCTCGCCGTCACCGGACGCGCCGGCGACGACCGCGCCGATCGCGGCGCGGTCCACCGCGCCCGCGATCGGGCCCGCGACGT